>Ga0209391_10000069_pt1 | contig 35461 bp, 40 predicted proteins | sample PPLLak3March2015_FD_187246 | JGI IMG/M metagenome (GOLD analysis project Ga0209391, IMG submission 187246) | Freshwater sediment microbial communities from Prairie Pothole Lake near Jamestown, North Dakota, USA - PPLs Lake P7 Core (1) Depth... | ecosystem: Environmental > Aquatic > Freshwater >...
CTATGTACGCCTCGGATTCGACGAAACATGCGACACAGAGACGCACACCGAGATGTCGTGGTAAGCGATCTGGCAGAGCCACGTAGCCGACGTGGGAAGACGGCTCTGCTTGCCGTACTCGCGTTGCCGATCCTCGTCGCTTGCGGTGGCATCGCAGACGATTTCCTGCCGAACACGGAGCGCGGACAACTGGAAGTCACCGTTGAGCACGCCGTCAACACCAGCCTGGACAGCGTCACCGAAATCAAGATTAACCACCGGCTGCGGTACATGCGGCCTGTGCTTGCGCGCACCTTGCCGCCGGGTGTCGAAGTGCATGTCGGGGTCGCCGCGTCCGACTTCGGCACCTACCGTTTTGGGGGAGGCTGGATCTTCCAGGGCAACCTGTACCTGGGACGACATGCGGTGCCGACGGAATTGGTCGGAGTCGTCTCGAGCGACGTCAACGTCCTGACGGCTGAACGCGTGCCCAATCCGGCTAACCCGGAGCGTCCCCTGGTGAAGCTGGTTACCCTGAAGCCGGGGATCGTGCGGCTCACCTTCCAGACCTGGAGGCTCGATGAAAAACGGCAGCGGATCAACGCCTCCATCGAGGACTCCCTCGCGCTGACCGTCATCGGGAGCGCCGACAAAAATGCCAGCCCTGCGATGTCGACGCCCGCAGAGTGAGAGATCAGTTACCTTGAACGCGTGGGTCGAACCGCCCGGCCGTTCGTTCATCCCGGCGGCGCTGCGGCCTGGGCCCTTGGGACGCCAGGTTCGCTCCGGCACTCGCGAACTTCGGAGTAACACCGGGGACCCGGCGTTCCACTCGCTGATGGAATGAAGCCACTACGTGATGTCCGATCCAGAGTTGGGTTCGATACTTCAATCGGGCTGTCGAGACTTTGCATCCCTGCACCAAAAGGAAAGAGCCCGCCTGGTTCACGTCACGAACAGCTTCTTCAAGATGTTCGAGCCTTCCGGGCGCGGGGTACTGCCTGGACAATCGAAGGAAAATCTTCGACCCGGGTTTCTGGCAATTGCTCGCGGACAGTCGACCGGATGACGTTCCGGCGGGACCCCCGGTCGGACGGATCGCAGAGAACCCACGTGCACGGACCGGCGACTAGCTGCACGATTCGTCGAGGCGAGGTCCGTGATGCCGCGGCGTTGGCGGCGTTTGCGGCCCGGACGTTCCAGGAAACCTTCGCCGCGGACAACCACCCCGACGACCTGCGTGCACATCTCACCGCAACGTACGGAGTGCCGCAGCAGAGCGCGGAACTCTCAGATCCGGATGTCATCACCCTCCTCGCTGAGACTGGCGGCGAACTGGTCGCATATGCCCAGATCAGGCGCAAGCAACCTCCTCCGTCGGCCACCCACGCCGCACCGGTCGAGTTGCATCGCTTCTACGTCGACCACCGGGCCCACGGCACGGGCCTGGCCGCGACCCTCATCGAGGCGGCCCGGTCGGCTGCGATCGAGCTCGGTGGTCGCCATCTGTGGCTCGGGGTGTGGGAGCGCAACCCTCGCGCAATCGCCTTCTACAGGAAGTCGGGGTTCATCGACGTGGGAAGCACTTTCTACATGGTCGGTACCGACCGACAGACCGATCGTGTCATGGTTGCGGCTCTGTCGCCCACATCACAGGAGAACTGCAGATGATCGGCTACGTCACGCTCGGTACCAACGACCTGCCGCGTGCAGCGGCGTTCTACGATGCACTGCTCGCGGAGATCGGCGCCAGGCGCCTGATGGACTATGGCCGCGGCTACTCCTACGGCGAGTCGATGGACAAGCCGACGCTCGGCATCGTGATCCCCTATGACACCAAGCCGGCAACGGTCGGCAATGGCGTGATGGTGGCACTGGGCGTGGACTCGCGCGAGAAGGTCGACCGCCTGCACAGGAAGGCCCTCGAACTCGGGGGTGCCGACGAGGGACCGGCGGGTCCGCGCGGCGAGAACTTTTGCGCCGGTTACTTCCGCGACCTGGACGGCAACAAGCTCAGCGTCTTCTGCATGGGGTAAACGCGGTCGAAAATATCGTATGAGCGACGAAACCTACTCCTCGCGGATCGACGCCTGGCTCGTAGTCCTTGTCGCCGGCAGCGTCGGCGTCGTGCTTGCCGAAGCCGCGTCGACGTATTCACGTTCGCCCACGGAGAGCCTGATCTCGATCGCCGTCCTGGCCGCAACGCTCCTCCTCTGCGCCCTCGTCGGCTATCCCTGCCAGTACACGCTGACCGAGACGCAGCTGGTCATTCGCTCCGGTCTCATCCGTCGACGCATTGCCTATCGGGACATCACGGCAATCGAGCCCAGCCGCAGCCTCTGGGCGGCACCGGCCCTCTCCCTGCACAGGGTCAAGGTGAGCTTCTCGGGACGATTCCAGCTGGTCTCGCCCAGGGAACGCGAGCGCTTCATCGACGACCTGCAAAAACGCGTCGGCGCCGCGAGCTAGGACGGACACGACCCGGCTGGCGGCGCCGACAGGATCCGCCGGGTCGTCCGGAACACCCGTCGCGGCTCGGGGCGTCTAGAATTCGCGTTTGCGCCGCCCGGCACCTGGTGCGACGAGTCCAAACCGAGTTCCACAATTGCGCCCAGCATCCCCCGAATCACACGATCCGGCACGCATCACGGACGTCGAGGCCCGCCGGTTCACCCGCGCCGACCTCGAGCGGGGGCCGCGAGAGGTCCTGAGCGAGGGCCGCTGGGCCAACGCCGTCCTCTACCTGTTCCAGCATGGCGGGGTCACCTGGGCGGTCAAGGACTTCGGGCCGCGCTCGTTCCTGGCCCGGAACCTCATCGGCCGCTTCCTGATCCGGCGCGAGTTCGGGGCCCTGAGCCGGCTCGCGGGCATACCGGCGACGCCACAGGGCGCGTTCCGCGTGGATGCACTGGCGCTGGCCTATCGCTTCGTGCCCGGGCGGAGCCTGCGCGGACTGCGGGGCTACAAGCTGCCGCCCGACTACTTTCCGGCCCTGGAGCGCGGCCTGCGCGCGGTGCACGGCTCCGCGCGGCTCGCGCACTTCGACTTGCGCAACGCCAAGAACATCCTCGTCACGGACGCCGGGGAACCACTGCTGCTCGACTTCCAGTCCGCGGCCGGCACCGGCTGGATGCCGGGCCCGCTGCGCCGGTTCGCCGAGCAGGTCGACCTGGCCGCGATCTACAAGCACTGGCAGAAGCGCAGCCCGGACACGCTCGGCGCGGACCGCGCGGCGGCGCTCGGCCGCATGACCCGCATCCGCCCGCTCTGGGCGCTGCGCGGTTATATTGGCGCGCCCCGCCCGCCCAGGCGCAAAGGCAAGAACTGAACCCCAGCCCGCACCGCGGCCCCGGAGATTTCATCGTGCTCGACGCCGTCCATCGCCTCTTCAACAACCCGACGCTGCGCAAGGTACTGGTCCGCAGCCGGGTGCTGCTCGGCGTGGCCGCCGTCGCGGCGATCATCTGGAAACTCAATCCGCAGTGGCTGCTGCCGGGCTTCCTCGTGTCGATGTTCGGCGAGGCGATCCAGCTGTGGTGCTTCGCCTCGCTCGACAAGGGCCGCACACTCGCCTTCAACGGACCCTATGCGCTGGTCCGCAACCCGATGTACCTCGGCCGCTACTTCATACTGCTCGGCGGCCTGATGCTGCTCGGCCGCTGGTGGCTGCTCGTGCTGTTCACCTTGGTCTACTACTTCTACATGGTGAACCGCGTGAAGCGCGAGGAGGAATACCTGCGCGGTCCGCTCGGTGGGCCCTACGAGGACTACCTGCGCACGGTGAACCGCTTCCTGCCCGGCCCGCCCAAGCCCGGCAGCCGGCTCGCCTTCTGGGACTGGAAGCTGCTCAAGCGCAACCACGGCACGACGAATCTCGTCGCAACGCTCGCCTTCTGGATCGCGGCCTGGGCCTGGGCGCGCTACGGACTCGGCTGAGGCCGCGCTGTCGCGCGTTCAGTGCACGCCGCCGCGGTGGGCGTCGGCCCCCGTCGCGAACAGCGCCGTCGCGTCCACCACGTCGAAGCGGTAACTGCGGCTGCAGAACTCGCAGCGCACCTCGACCTGGCCGAACTCGGCCAGCACCGAGTCGACCTCGTCCCGGCCGAGCGACCGCAGCATGTTGCCGACGCGCTCGCGCGAGCACCGGCAGCGGAAGAACACCGGCGCCGACTGGAACATGCGCACGTCGTCCTCGGCGAACAGCCGGCGCAGCAGCTCACGGTCGTCGAGCGTCGCAAGTTCCTCGGGGGTCACGGTGCCGGCGACGAGCTGCACGCGCCGCCAGGCGTCCTCGATTTCCTCCTCCGACACGCCGCCGGCGCCGGACTCCGTCACGCCGGCCGGCCGCGCCGTAACAGGCAGGCGCTGCAGCAGCAGGCCGCTGGCGCTGTCGCCGTCCGCGCGCAGCCACAGGCGCGTCGGCAGCTGCTCGGACTGCTCGAAATACGCGCGCAGGCAGTCGCTCATGCTCGCGCCGGCGAGCGGCACGATGCCCTGGTAGCGGTTGTCGGCCTCGCCGCTCTCGACCGTAACGGTGAGCGTGCCGTCGCCCGACAGCTCGCGCAGGTCGCGGGTGTCCGGAGGATCGCGGAAGCGCGCCACCGCGCGCATGGCGAGCCCGTCGGTGCACTCGACCAGCATGAGGTGCATCGGTCCCGCGCCGCGCAGCTGCAGCGACAGCAGGCCGTCGAACTTGAGCGTGGAGGACAGGAGTGCCGCCGCCGCCACGGCCTCGCCGAGGGTGTCGCGCACCTGCGGCGGGTAGTCGTGGTGCTCCATCATCGCCGCCCAGGCGGACCCTAGGTGCACGAGCTGCCCGCGGAACGGGTAGCGCTCGAACACGAATCGCCTGAGCGTATCGGCCTGCGCCATGCGGTCAGGCAACCCTGACGGGGATGCCGAGGGTGCGGATCTTCTCGGACCACTGCGCCGGCGCGATGTCGTGCACCGAGGTGCCGGCCGAGTCCACTGCGACGGTGACCGGCATGTCCTTCACCTCGAACTCGTAGATCGCCTCCATGCCGAGGTCGCCGAAGGCGACGACACGCGCCGAGCGGATCGCCTTGGACACAAGGTAGGCGGCGCCACCCACGGCCATGAGATACGCTGCCTTGTGCCGGCGGATCGCCTCGATCGCGACCGGACCGCGCTCGGACTTGCCGATCATCACGAGCAGGCCCGTCCTCTCGAGCATCATCTCGGTGAACTTGTCCATGCGCGTCGCCGTGGTGGGCCCCGCAGGCCCGACGACCTCTTCGCGAACGGGATCGACGGGCCCCACGTAGTAGATGGCGCGGTTGGTGAAGTCCACGCCCGCGGGCAGCCCCTGCCCGCTCGCATAGAGATCGGCGATGCGCTTGTGCGCGGCATCGCGGCCCGTGAGCATACGGCCGTTGAGGAGCAGCGTCTCGCCGGGCTTCCAGCCCTGCACTTCCTCGCGCGTCAAGGTGTCGAGGTCGACGCGCCGCGACCCCGGGCCGGCGCTCCACGTCACCTTCGGCCAGTGCTCGAGCGAGGGCGGCTCGAGCACCGCGGGTCCCGAGCCGTCGAGCACGAAGTGCGCGTGCCGGGTGGCCGCGCAGTTCGGGATCATCGCCACGGGCTTCGAGGCCGCGTGCGTGGCGTACGTCCTGATCTTCACGTCGAGCACGGTGGTGAGGCCGCCGAGGCCCTGCGCGCCGATGCCGAGCGCGTTCACCTTCTCGTAGAGTGAGATGCGCAGCTCCTCGAGCTTGTTCGACGGCCCGCGCTCGATGAGCTCGTGCATGTCGATCGGGTCCATCAGCGCTTCCTTGGCGAGCAGCATGGCCTTCTCGGCCGTGCCGCCCACGCCGATCCCGAGCATGCCGGGCGGGCACCAGCCCGCGCCCATGGTGGGCACGGTCTTCAGCACCCACTCCTCGAGCGAGTCGCTCGGGTTCAGCATCACGAACTTCGACTTGTTCTCGGAGCCGCCGCCCTTGGCGGCGACCGTCACGTCCACCTTGTCGCCCGGCACGAGCTCGACGTGGAACACCGCCGGCGAATTGTCCTTCGTGTTCTTCCTGGCGAAGATCGGGTCGTCCACCACCGAGGCACGCAGCCGGTTGTCCGGGTGGTCGTAGGCGCGGCGCACCCCCTCGTTCACCATCTCTGCGAGGCTGCGCTTCGCGTCCCAGCGCACGTCCATGCCGACCTTAAGGAACAGGTTGACGATGCCGGTGTCCTGGCAGATCGGCCGGTGCCCCTCGGCGCAGAGGCGCGAGTTGGTGAGGATCTGCGCGATCGCGTCCTTCGCCGCCGGCGACTGCTCGCGCTCGTACGCCCGCCCGAGGTGCTCGATGTAGTCGACCGGGTGGTAGTAGCTGATGAACTGCAATGCGTCGGCGACGCTCTGGACGAAATCGTCCTCGCGGATCACGGTCATGGCGCGACTCCTTCAGCCGCCCAGCTTGCGCTTGAGCAGCTCGTTCAGCTGGGCCGGATTCGCCTTGCCCTGCGTGGCCTTCATCACCTGCCCGACGAAGAAGCCGAACAGCTTGTCCTTGCCCGCGCGGTAGTCGGTGAGTTGCTGCGGGTTCTTCGCCATCACCTCGTCGATGGCCCGTTCGATCGCCGAGGTGTCGGTGATCTGCTTGAGGCCCTTCGCCTCGATGATCTCGTTGGCGCTGCGGCCCTCGCTCCACATGGCCTCGAACACTTCCTTGGCGATCTTGCCGGAGATGGTGTCGTCGGCGATGCGCGCGAGCAGACCGGCGAGCGCCGCGGCGCTGACGCGGCTCGCCGTGACGTCGAGGCCGTCCTTGTTCAGCGCGCCGGAGAGCTCGCCCATCACCCAGTTGGCGGCGAGCTTCGCCTGCCCGCCGAGTCCCTTCACCACGGATTCGTAGTACCCGGCCAGCTCGCGACTCGAGGTGAGCACGCCGGCGTCGTAGGCCGAGAGGCCGTGGTCGCGACCGAAGCGCGCGGCCTTCTCGTCCGGCAGCTCGGGCAGGGTCGCGCGAACCGCCTCGATCAGTTCCTCGCCGATGGCGAGCGGCAGCAGGTCGGGGTCGGGGAAGTAGCGGTAGTCGTTCGCCTCCTCCTTGGAGCGCATCGAGCGGGTCTCGCCGCGGTCCGGATCGTACAGGCGGGTCTCCTGCACCACCTTGCCGCCGCCCTCGATGAGCTCGATCTGCCGCTCCACCTCGTAGTTGATGGCGCGCTCGACGAAGCGGAAGGAGTTGAGGTTCTTGATCTCGGCGCGGGTGCCGAGCTCCTCCTGGCCTTTCGGGCGCACGGAGACGTTGGCGTCGCAGCGGAACGAGCCTTCCTGCATGTTGCCGTCGCAGATCTCGAGGTAGCGCACCAGCGTGTGGATCTTCTTCATGTACGCCACGGCCTCCTTCGCGGAGCGCAGGTCGGGCTCGGAGACGATCTCGAGCAGCGGCGTGCCGGCGCGGTTCAGGTCGATGCCCGACAGGCCGTGGAAATCCTCGTGCAGCGACTTGCCCGCATCCTCCTCGAGGTGGGCGCGGGTGATGCCGACGATCTTTCGCGTGCCGTCCTCGAGCAGGATCTCGAGCGAGCCGTCCTCGACCACCGGGCGCTCGTACTGGCTGATCTGGTAGCCCTTCGGCAGGTCGGGATAGAAGTAGTTCTTGCGCGCGAACACCGAGCGGCGCGCGATCTTCGCGCCCGTGGCGAGGCCGAAGCGCACGGCCATCTTCACCGCTTCGCCGTTCAGCACCGGCAGCACGCCCGGGTAGCCGAGGTCGACGAGGTTGGCCTGGGTGTTGGGCGCGGCGCCGTAGGCGGTGGCGGAGCCGGAGAAGATCTTGCTGCGCGTGGCGAGCTGCGCGTGGATCTCGAGGCCGATGACGGTTTCCCATTCCATGATGGTCACTCGAATCCCGGCGGCACACGGCGGTGCCAGTCGGTGAGTTGCTGGTACTGGTGCGAGACCGACAGGAGCCGCGACTCGGAGAAGTGCGGCCCCACGAGCTGCAGCCCCACCGGCAGGTCGCGGCCGGCCTCGCTCACGAAGCCACACGGGATGGAGATCGCCGGCAGACCCGCGAGGTTCGCGCCGATCGTGTAGATGTCGTTGAGGTACATGGTGATCGGGTCGCTGGTCTTGGCGCCGAGCCCGAAGGCGGGCGTGGGCGCCGTCGGGCCGATCACCACGTCCACCTCGCCGAAGGCCCGCGCGAAGTCGGCCGCGATGAGCTGCCGCACCTTTTGCGCCTTGAGGTAATACGCGTCGTAGTAGCCCGCCGAAAGCACGTAGGTGCCGGTCATGATGCGGCGCTTGACCTCGTCGCCGAAGCCCTCGCCGCGCGAGCGCTCGTAGAGGTCCTTGAGGTCGCGGGGCGACTCGCAGCGATGGCCGAAACGCACGCCGTCGAAGCGCGACAGGTTCGAGGAGCACTCCGCGGGTGCGACCACGTAGTAGGTGGGCACGGACAGCGGCAGCGCGGGCAGGCTGACCTCGCGCACGGTCGCGCCGCTGGCCCGCAGCGCCTCGATGGCCTCGTGCACCAGCTTGCCGACGCCGGGCTCGAGCCCCTTGTCGAAGAACTCGCGGATCACGCCCACGCGCAGGCCGGCGAGCGGCGTGGCGAGTTCGGCCACGTAGTCCGGCACCGGGGCATCCACGCTCGTGGAGTCGCGCGGGTCGAATCCCGCCATGGCGCCGAGCAGCAGGGCTGCGTCCTCGGCCGAGCGCGTGAGCACGCCGCCCTGGTCGAGGCTCGAGGCGAAGGCGATCATGCCGTAGCGCGAGACGCGGCCGTAGGTGGGCTTGATGCCCGTGAGGTTCGTGAGGGCCGCCGGCTGGCGGATCGAGCCGCCCGTGTCGGTGCCGCTCGCCGCCGGCGCGAGGCAGGCGGCGACCGCCGCAGCCGAGCCGCCCGACGACCCGCCGGGCACCCGCGCCGGATCCCAGGGGTTCCTGACCGGGCCGTAGTGGCTGGTCTCGTTCGACGAGCCCATGGCGAACTCGTCCATGTTGGTCTTGCCGAGCAGCACGGTGCCGGCCGCCCGCCAGCGCTCGACCACCGTGGCGTCGTAGGGTGCGACGAAGTTCGAAAGCATCCGCGACGCGCAGGTCGTGCGGATGCCGTCGGTGCAGAAGATGTCCTTGTGGGCGATGGGAACGCCCGTGAGGGGGCCGCCCTCGCCTTTCGCGAGCCGCTCGTCGGCGCGGCGCGCGTCGTCGAGTGCCCGATCGGCCGTGACGGTGATGAACGCGTTGAGCTGCGGCGCGAGCCGTTCGATGCGGCCGAGCAGGTGCAGGGTGAGCTCGAGGCTCGAGAACCTGCGCGCGCGCAGGCCGGCGGCGAGTTCTGCGACGGTGAGGGAGTGCATGGTCGGGACGCTGGGCTCTCGTCGTAAGGATTGCGGGCGGCGCGACGGGCCGGGATCGGGCGCGGTGGCTCGCCCGGCCGATCTGTGCAGGCTCGGCCGGGGGTTACTCGATGACCTTCGGCACCAGGTACAGGCCGGCAGCGACGCTGGCGGCGTTCTGCTGGAACTTCTCGTGGCCGTCCGTCTCCGTCACGACGTCGGACCGCAGCCGCTGCACCTGGTCGGCGAGGGGGTGGGCCATCGGTTCCACGCCACTCGTGTCGGCAGCGGAGAGCTGCTCGACGAAGTCGATGATGCGGGAGAGGCTGTCGACGTACACCGGCATCTGCGCCTCGGTGATCTGGAGGCGGGCCAGATGGGCGATGCCCTCGACCTGGGCGCGCGTCAGGCTCATGCGGAACGGCTCTTGGGACGGGAAAAATGAGCACCAAATCATACACCGCGCCTTGCCGAAAGTCCCGGCAATGGCTACAGTGCCGCGCCTGCGCGCCCGTCCGCGCCCCTTCCCTTGCGAGCTCCCTCCTTCCAGATGTTCAAGAAACTCCGGGGTTACTTTTCCAACGACCTCTCGATCGACCTGGGCACCGCCAACACCCTGATCTACGTCCGCGGCAAGGGCATCGTGCTGAACGAGCCGTCCGTGGTCGCCATCCGCGAGGAACCCTCTCGCGGCGGCAAGAAGATCGAGGCGGTCGGCACCGATGCGAAGAACATGCTCGGCCGCACGCCGGGCAACATCACCGCCATCCGGCCCCTCAAGGACGGCGTGATCGCGGACTTCACGGTCACCGAGAAGATGCTGCAGCACTTCATCGAGAAGGTGCACGGCAACCGCCTGATCCGCCCGAGCCCGCGCGTGCTGGTGTGCGTTCCCTACGGCTCGACGCAGGTGGAGCGGCGCGCGATCCAGGAGTCCGCCGAGGGCGCCGGCGCGCGCTGGGTGCGGCTGATCGAGGAGCCCATGGCCGCCGCGGTCGGCGCCGGCATGCCGGTGCACGAGGCGCGCGGCTCGATGGTGCTCGACGTCGGCGGCGGCACCTCCGAGGTGGCCGTGATCTCCCTGAACGGCATCGTCTACGCGGCCTCGGTGCGCATCGGCGGCGACCGCTTCGACGAGGCGATCATCAACTACGTGCGCCGCAACTACGGCATCCTGATTGGCGAGGCGACCGCCGAGCGCATCAAGATCGAGATCGGCTCGGCCTACCCCGGCCAGCAGGTGCGCGAGATCTCGGTGAAGGGCCGCAACCTCTCCGAGGGCGTGCCGCGCAGCTTTACGCTGAATTCGAACGAGATCCTCGAGTCGCTTGCGGAACCGCTGCAGGGCATCGTGGGCGCGGTCAAGGCGGCGCTCGAGCAGACCCCGCCGGAGCTCGGCTCCGACGTCGCCGAGCGCGGCATCGTGCTCACGGGCGGCGGCGCGCTGCTGCGCGACATCGACAAGCTGCTCATGGAGGAGACCGGCCTGCCGGTCGTGGTGGCCGAGGACCCGCTCACCTGCGTCGCCCGCGGTGGCGGCAAGATGCTGGAGCTGATCGACGAGCACGGCCCGGGCCTGTTCGGCCTGGACTGATGGCAGGCGTGACCGCCGCCCCGTTCGTGCCGTGGTCGAACTGAGCCACGAAACCCGGCCCATCATCGGCCGCGGCCAGCCGCTCGGCGCGACGTTCCTCGCCCTGGCGGTCATTTCCATCGCGCTGATGGTCGCCGACCAGCGCTACGACCAGCTGGCACGGGTGCGGGGCTGGCTGTCCGCGGCTGCCTACCCCGTGCAAGTGGCGGTGGACCTGCCGTTCCGCATCTGGAGCCGGCTCACCGGGTCGTTCGCGGATCGAAGCCGCCTGCGCAGCGAGAATCTCGAGCTCACCGCCCGCCTGCGCCTCGCGAACCTGCAGCTGCAGCGCTTCGCCGCGCTGGAGGACGAGAACCGCCGCCTGCGCGACATGCGCGAGAACTCCGCCGGCGTCGCGGAGCGCGTGCTCGTGGCCTCGATCCTGAACGTGGATCTCGACCCTTTCCGCCACCGGGTGCTGGTCGACAAGGGCGCGGTTGACGGCGCGTTCAAGGGTCAGGCGGTGCTCGACGCCGAGGGCATCTTCGGCCAGGTCGCCCAGGTGCACGCCCGCACCGCCGAGGTGATCCTCATCAGCGACGCCGAGCACGCCATTCCGGTGCAGTCGAACCGCAGCGGCCTGCGCAGCATCGCGGTCGGCACAGGCGACTCGGGCCGCCTGTCGCTGCCCTTCGTCACGGTCGAGTCCGACCTCAAGGCAGGCGACCTGCTGATCTCCACCGGCATCGGCGGCGTCTTCCCGAGCGGCTACCCGGTCGCCGAGGTGACGCGCGTGGAGCGCAACGCTGCCGCGACCTTCGCGGTCGTGGACGCCCGGCCCACCGCGCGACTCGATCGCGACCGGGAGGTGCTGCTGGTGTGGTTCGACCCGCCGGCGCCCGCCGCACCCGCGGAGGAACCCGCCGAGCCGACGGCTGCAGCTGACTCGGCCTCGGCACCGCCCGCCACGGAACCTGCGCAGTGAGGGCCAGCAACCTCACCCGGCGCCTGCTGTACTGGGCGAGCGTGGCCGCGGGCCTCGTGCTCGCCATCGTGCCGTTGCCCGACTGGCTCGGACCGTTCCGCCCCGACTTCGCGCTGCTGGCGGTGATCTACTGGATCCTGACCAGCCCGCGGATCGCGGGCCTGGGCTACGCCTGGCTCGCCGGTCTGTTCCTCGACGTGCTGCGCGGCATGACGCTCGGACAGCACGCGCTCGCCTTCGTCCTGGTGGCGTTCCTCGCGCACCGCGCGCAGCTGCGCATGCGCATGTTCCCGATCCTGCACCAGGCCGGCGCCGTGATGGTGCTGCTCGCCGTCTACCACTTCGTGCTGTTCTGGACGGACGGACTCACCGGCCACAGCTACACCGGCTGGAACCGCTGGCTGCCGGTGCTGTCCGGTGCCCTGCTGTGGCCCCTGATCGCGGCGGGCGGCGACACGCTGGCCCGCCGCGTCCGCTGAACGCGGCGCACGGCAGCCGGCATGGCGCGATCCGTTCGACTCAAGGACCACTGGGCCGAGCAACGTCTGTTCGCACGGCGCGTGCTCGCCGCGACCGTGGTCATCTTCCTGCTCGTTGCGGCGCTCGGCGCCCGGCTCTACTACCTGCAGGTGGTGCGGCACCAGCACTTCAGCGACCTCTCGCAAGGCAACCGCATCCGCATAGAGCCGCTGCCGCCGAGCCGCGGCCTGATCCTCGACCGGCACGGCGAACCGCTCGCACTGAACCGTCCCGCCTACCAGCTGGAGCTGATCCGCGAGCAGACGCCGGACGTCGAGGACACCCTCGCCCGACTCGTGCAGATCGGGCTGCTGGGCGACGACGACCTGGAGCGCACGCGACGCGCCCGCCCGACTCGTGCAGATCGGGCTGCTGGGCGACGACGACCTGGAGCGCACGCGACGCGCCATCCGGGCGCGCCGGGGCTTCGACGCCGTGCCGATCCGCCTGCAGCTCTCCGAGGAGGAGCTGGCACGCTTCGCCGTGAACCGGCCCGACTTCCCCGGAGTGGAGGTGCGCCCGCGCCTGACCCGCTATTACCCGCAGGGTGGCACCGGCGTGCACGCCCTCGGCTACGTGGCCGCGATCAGCGAGGCCGACCAGCAGCGGATCGACGTCGCCAACTACTCGGGCACGACGCTGATCGGCAAGCTCGGCGTGGAGCGCGCCTTCGAGGGCGAACTGCACGGGGAGACCGGCTACCAGCAGCTGCTGGTCAACGCCCAGGGCCGCCGCGTCGAGCGCGTGGGCCTCAGCACGCCGGACCTGACGCGCCGCGAGCCGGTCGCCGGCAGCGACCTGTACCTAAGCCTCGACGCGGGACTTCAGCGGGTCGCCGAGGAGGCGCTCGCCGGCCAGCGCGCCGCGGTGGTGGCCATCGACCCGCGCAACGGCGACATCCTCGCCTTCGTGAGCACGCCCACCTTCGACCCCAACGGCTTCGCACGCGGCCTCACGTACGCCGAGTACGGGGCGCTGTCGAACGACATCGACATCCCGCTCTACGACCGCGCGCTGCGCGGCGTGTATCCCCCCGGCTCCACGATCAAGCCGCTGGTGGCGCTCGCGGCTTTGGAGCTCGGCGTGGTCCGCCCGGAGGCCCGGCGCCTGTGCCGCGGCGCCTTCCAGCTGCCCGGCTCGAGCCACCGCTATCGCGACTGGAAGCGCGGCGGCCACGGCAGCGTGGACATGCACATGGCGATCGCGGTCTCGTGCGACGTCTACTTCTACGGCGTCTCGGCCGAGATGGGCATCGACCGCATGCACGGCTTCCTGTCGAAGTTCGGGCTCGGCGAGGAGACCGGCATCGACATCGCGGGCGAACGCAGCGGCACGCTGCCCTCCACCGAGTGGAAGCGCAAGGCGTTCAAACGCAAGGAGCTGCAGACGTGGTTCCCGGGCGAAACCGTCATCGCGGGCATCGGGCAGGGCTACATGCTCACGACGCCGCTGCAGCTCGCCCACGCCACGGCCACCCTCGCCATGCGCGGCCAGCGCTTCGCGCCGCGGCTGGTGCGCGCCGTCCGCGACGCGCGCAGCGGCGAGGTGCGGGAACTGCCGCCGCGGCCGCTGCCGCCGGTGCAGGTGAGCGACCCGACCTACTGGGATGTGGTGATCGGCGGCATGGTGGGCGTCACCAACGACCCGTGGGGAACGGCGCGCCGCAGCCAGGCGGGCGCCCCCTACAAGATCGCCGGCAAGACCGGCACCGCGCAGGTGTTCTCGATCGGACAGAACCAGCGCTACGACGAGAAGGAGATCGACGAGCGGCTGCGCGACCACGCGCTGTTCGTCGCCTTCGCGCCGGCCGACGACCCGCAGATCGCTGTGGCGGTCGTGGTGGAGAACGGGCGCAGCGGCAGCGGCACCGCCGCACCCATCGCACGCAAGGTGTTCGACGCCTTCCTGCTGCCGCCGGAACTGGCCGTGGAGCCACCCGCCGGACCACCCACCGTCGAGGCGGCGCCGGCCGCGGAGGAAGAGGAATGAGGGCGGAGATCGCCGGGCCCGGCTACTCGAGCCGCGCGAAGCGCACTTTCACGGTGTCGGGCCGCGTGCTCGAGGCGCTGCACCTCGACGGCCCGCTGCTGCTCGCGGTGCTGGCGGTGTGCGCGGTCGGGCTCGTCGTGCTCTTCAGCGCCGCCGGCGAAGACCTCGGGGTGTTCGTGCGCCAAGCCGCGCGCGTCGGCATCGCCTTCGCGGTGCTGGTGGCCGCGGCGCAGGTGCCGCCGCGGTTGCTGCGGGCCGTTTCGCCCTGGGCGTACGCCGCGGGCGTGCTGCTGCTCGTGGCGGTGGCGCTGGTCGGCGACATCTCCATGGGGGCGCAGCGCTGGCTGGACCTCGGCGTCGTGCGCTTCCAGCCCTCCGAGATCATGAAGATCGCGGTGCCGCTCGCCTGCGCCTGGTTCCTGCACACCCGTCCGCTGCCGCCGAGCTTCACGACGCTGCTGGTGCTGGCGGTGGCGATCCTGGTGCCCGTGCTGCTCATCGCCGAACAGCCGGACCTCGGTACCTCGCTGCTCGTGGCGGCCGGCGGCGGGCTGGTCGTGCTGCTCGCGGGCCTGCAGTTGCGCTACATGGTCGGGCTCGGCGCGCTGCTCGCCGGGGCCGTGCCGATCGTGTGGCACAACCTGCACGACTACCAGCGCCAGCGGGTGCTGACCTTCCTCAACGCGCTACATGGTCGGGCTCGGCGCGCTGCTCGCCGGGGCCGTGCCGATCGTGTGGCACAACCTGCACGACTACCAGCGCCAGCGGGTGCTGACCTTCCTCAACCCGCAGGAGGATCCCCTCGGCGCCGGCTACCACACCATCCAGTCGCAGATCGCGATCGGCTCGGGTGGCCTGTTCGGCAAGGGCTACATGAACGGCAGCCAGGCGCAGCTCGAGTTCCTTCCGGAGCGCTCCACGGACTTCATCTTCGCGGTGATCGGCGAGGAGTGGGGACTCGTGGGCCTCGCCGTGCTGATCGGCCTGTACCTGCTCGTGATCGCGCGCGGCCTCTACATCGCCGTGCAGGCACAGGACACGTTCTCGAGGCTGGTGGCCGGTGCGCTCACGCTCACCTTCGGAGTCTATGTGTTCGTCAACGCCGGCATGGTGGCCGGACTGCTGCCCGTGGTCGGCGTGCCGCTGCCGCTCGTCAGCTACGGCGGCACGTCGATGGTGACCCTCATGGCGGGCTTCGGTATCCTCATGTCCATCCACTCGCGCCGCAAGCTGGTCGCGACCTGACCGGCCCCCTCGATCCCATGCACCTCATCCGCAGAATCCTGCTCCTCGCCCTTTGGGTCGCGATCGCCGCGCCCGCGCTCGCGCTCGACGCGAAGCGCGACGACGTCCGCGCCTTCATCGGCGAGATGGCGGAGAAGCACGGCTTCGCCGCCGACGATCTCGGGCAGGTGTTCGAAAAGGCCGAGGCGCGCCCGTCGATCATCGCCCTGATGGCGCGCCCCGCCGAGAAGGCCTGATGACGCGCCCCGCCGAGAAGGCGCTGCCCTGGCACGAGTACCGGGCGCGCTTCCTCACCGAGCGGCGCATCGCGCGCGGCGTCGAGACGGGCCGGCAGCAAGCCGGGGCGCTCGAGGGCGCCGCGCAACGCGGCGTGCCGGCGTCGGTGCTGCTGTCCATCGTCGGCGTAGAGACCTTCTACGGCGAGATCACGGGCAGGCACCGCGTCGTCGACGCGCTCGCCACGCTCGCCTTCGACTACCCGCGGCGCGGCCCCTTCTTCCGCAGCGAGCTCGAGCAGTTCCTGCTCATGGCGCGCGAGGAGTCGCTCGATCCGCTCGGACCGCAGGGCTCCTATGCCGGTGCGATGGGCATTCCGCAGTTCATGCCGTCGAGCTTCCGGGCCTACGCGGTGGATGGCGACGGCGACGGCCGGCGCAACCTGTGGGCCAGCTGGGCCGACGTGTTCGCGAGCGTCGCCAACTACCTGCGCGCCCACGGCTGGCGCACGGGGGAGCCCGTGATGGCCCGCGCCGACGTCGCGGACGCGAACCTCGCCGGCCTCGAGTTCGGCAAGCTCGACCTCACCGAGACCGTGGGCTCGCTCAAGGCGCGGGGCGTGCGCTTCGACACCGCGCTGTCAAGGCGCGGGGCGTGCGCTTCGACACCGCGCTGCCGGACGACGCGCCGGCGGTGCTCCTGCAGCTCGCGGGCCCTGACGGACCCGAGCATCGCGTCGGGTTCACCAACTTCCACGCGATCACGCGCTACAACCGCAGCCAGCTCTACGCGAGCGCGGTCTCCGACCTCGCCGATGCGATCGCCGCCGCGTCCGTCGCCGCGCCGGCCGCTCCCTCCCCGTCCGCCGAGTAGCCTCGGCGCCCGGGCACCGCACGCCCATCCAAGGACCACGAACTCCGACATGAGAAGACCCAGCGCATTTCCCGCCGCCCTGCTCGCCACGCTCGTTCTCGCCGGTTGCTCGAAGCAGCCGCCGGCCGAGACGCCGGCCGCGGAACCCGCGGTCGCGGCCCCGGTCACGCCGGTGACGCCGATCCCGCCGCCGCCGCAACTCAACGCGCGCAGCTACATCGTCCTCGACCACGAAAGCGGGCGCGTGCTCGCCGCGCTCGATCCGGACTCGCGCCAGGAGCCGGCGAGTCTGACCAAGATCATGACGGCCTACGGCGTGTTCCGGGCGCTCAAGGAGGGCCGCATCAAGCTCGACGACATGGTGACCATCAGCGAGTACGCCTGGAAGCAGGAGGGCTCGCGGATGTTCGTCGAGGTCGGCAAGCAGGTGTCGGTCGAGAACCTGATCCAGGGCATGATCGTGCAGTCCGGCAACGACGCGACGGTGGCGCTCGCCGAGCACGTGGCGGGCACGGAGCCCACCTTCGTGCAGATGATGAACACCTACGCGAAGGAGCTCGGCATGACGGGCTCGCACTTCACGAACTCCCCCGGCATGCCCGACCCCGAGCACTACACGACGGCGCGCGACTCGGCCATCCTCGCCAGCGCGCTCATCCGCGAGTTCCCGGAGTACTACCGCTGGTACGCACAGCGGGAGTTCACCTTCAACGGCATCACGCAGCAGAACCGCAACGGGCTGCTGTGGCGCGATCCGTCCGTGGACGGCGTCAAGACCGGCCACACCGAGAGCGCCGGCTACTGCCTGGTCGCCTCGGCGCAGCGGGAGGGCATGCGACTGGTGTCCGCGGTGCTCGGCACCGAGTCGATGCGCGCCCGCGAGGACGCGAACTCGGCGCTGCTCAACTACGGCTACAACTTCTTCGAGACCAAGCGCCTGTACGCCGCCGGCCAGCCGCTCACCACCGCACGGGTGTGGAAGGGCGAGAGCGCCGAGGTCGGGCTGGCCCTGAAGCGCGACCTGTTCGTGACCGGGCAGCGCGGCCAGACCGGCAGCGTGAAGGCCGAGTTCGAACTGCCGGAGCGCCTGATGGCGCCGCTCTCCACGGACACGGCCATCGGCAAGGTGAACATCGTCGTGGACGGCGCGACGATCGCGACCCACGACCTCTACCCGGCGAACGAGGTTCCGCGCGGCGGCCTGTTCCGGCGCGCCAGCGACACGGTCCGGCTCTGGTTCGACTGACGTGGCCGCGCCCTATCCGACCTGTTATCTCGACGGCACGCTGCTGCCGCTCGCCGAGGCGCGCATCTCGCCGCTCGACCGGGGCTTCCTGTTCGCCGACGGCGTGTACGAGGTGATCCCCGTGCATCGCGGGCGACTGTTCCGGCTGCGTCACCACCTGCAGCGCCTCGAGAACAGCCTCGCAGCCATCCGCCTGCCGAACCCGCACACCCTCGAGGAGTGGGCCGACATCGCGGGCCGGGTGGCGGCCGCGGCCGGCGGCACCGAGATGCTCGTCTACCTGCAGGTGACCCGCGGCGCGGAGTTCGGACGCAACCACCTCTTTCCGCGCGACACCGCGCCCACGGTGTTCGCCTTCGTGAGCCCCTACCCCGCGCCCGCGGCGCGCGTGCTCGAGAGCGGGCTCACCGCGGCCACGCTGCAGGACATCCGCTGGAGCCGCTGCGACATCAAGTCGGTGGCGCTGCTCGCCAACGTGCTGCTGCGCCAGGAAGCCGCTGATCGCGGCGCGGACGAAGCGCTGCTGGTGCGCGACGGACTTCTGCTCGAGGGCTCCTCGAGCACGGTGTTCCTGTGCATCGGCGGCACGCTGGTGACGCCGCCGCACGACCACCGCATCCTGCCCGGCACCTCGCGGGACGCCGTGCTCGAGCTCGCCGAGGGCTGGCTGCCGAGCCAGGTGTGCCAGCTCGAGGCCCGCGAGATCGACAGCTGCGACGAGCTGTGGATCGCCTCCGCCGGCCGCGGCGTGCTGCCGGTCACCGCCGTGGACGGCGAGCCGGTGGGCAGCGGCCGCCCCGGACCGTTGTGGCAGGCGATGTACGACCGGCTGCAACGCCACCTCGACGACATCGCCGCCACGCCCGCGCTCTGAGCCATGGCCGAAGACACCCTGTTCGAGTTCCCGACCGACTTCCCCATCAAGATCATGGGCGAGGCGACGGACGAGTTCCGCAGCCTCGCCATCGGCATCGTCACGCGGCATTTCGGCCCGCTGGATCCGGGCCGCATCGAGGAACGCCCGAGCAGCGGCGGCAAGTACCTCGGGCTCACGCTGACCGTGCGCGCCGAGAGCAAGGCGCAGCTCGACGCGGTCTACACCGAACTCACGTCCTGCCGCCAGGTACTGGTCGCGCTCTGAGTTGGAAGGCCGAGCGCCGCGAGCAGCTGCGGTGCCAGCGCATCGGCGACGGCGCCCACGTCCGCCGGGCCGCCGAGCTCGCTCACCTGCGTCATCACGAGCCCCGCGTAGCCGCAGGGGTTGATGCGGCGGAACGGCTCGAGGTCCATAGCCACGTTGAGCGCCAGGCCGTGGTAGGAACAGCCTCGCCGGATGCGCAGCCCGATGCTCGCGAGCTTGGCCGCACCCACGTACACGCCCGGCGCGTCGCGCCGTCCCGCCGCCTCGATGCCCCAGCCCGCGACCGTGGCGACGATGGCGCGCTCGATGCCCTCCACGAGCGGCCGCACGCCGAGCCGGGCGCGGCCGAGGTCGAGCAGCGGATAGACCACGAGCTGGCCCGGGCCGTGGTAGGTGACCTGCCCGCCGCGATCGATGGGCACGACCGGAATGTCGCCGGGCGCGAGCACGTGCTCGGGGCGCGCGTTCATGCCGAGCGTGAACACGGGCGGGTGCTCGAGGAACCAGATCTCGTCGGGGGTATCCGGTCCGCGCGCGTCGACGAGGCGCTGCATGGCCCGCCAGGTCGGCTCGTAGTCGACGCGCCCGAGCCAGCGCAGCACGGGCCCGTCCACGACGTCAGCGGGCCGCGACGCCGCCCGCGCCCAGCCCCGCGTTGTTGCGAGCCAGCGCCTGCTCGGCCCGGTAGCTCGAGCGCACCAGCGGGCCGGCGACGCACTCGAGGAAGCCGCGCTCGAGCGCGGCGGTGCGATACCGATCGAACTCCTCGGGTGCGACGAACCGCGCCACGGGCAGGTGATTGACCGTTGGCCGCAGGTACTGGCCGAGCGTCAGGAGGTCCACGCCGACGGCGCGCAGGTCGTCCAGTGTCGCGAGGATCTCCGCGTCGTTCTCGCCGAGGCCGAGCATCAGGCTGGTCTTGGTGAGCACGCCGGGGCGGTGCCGCTTGGCGTGCGCGAGCACGGCGAGCGTCTGTTCGTAGGAGGCCCGCGGGTCGCGCACCGGATGGGTCAACCGGCGCACGGTCTCGACGTTCTGCGCGAACACCTCGAGGCCGCTGTCGACCACCGTCTCGACGTCGGCGAGCACGCCCTGGAAGTCGGGCGTCAGCGCCTCGACAGCCGTCCCGAGGCAGAGTCGCTTGATCTCGCGCACACAGGCGGCGAAGTGCGCCGCCCCGCCGTCCTCGAGGTCGTCGCGGTTCACCGACGTCAGCACCACGTAGCGCAGGCCCATGAGCTCCACCGTGCGCGCGGCGTTGGCGGGTTCCTCGGCGTCGAGCCAGCCGCGGGGATTGCCGGTGTCCACAGCGCAGAAGCGGCAGGCGCGGGTGCAGACCTCGCCCATCAGCATCAGCGTGGCGGTGCCGGCGTTCCAGCACTCGCCGATGTTCGGGCACTTGGCCTCCTCGCAGACCGTGGCGAGCCGGTGCTCGCGCACCGTGTTGCGCACGGTATCGAACCGCGCGCCGGCCGGCATGGGCGCGCGGAGCCACGACGGCTTGCGCCCCGCGGGCAGCGGTGCGGTGTTGGCCGTGGCCTTGATCCCGTCCTTGATCGCCGCGATGCCCTGCGGCGTCACGTACTTCTCGCCGCTGCGAGCGACGCTCTGGACGACGGGGATACCCTTGAAATCTGTCATGGTTCGAGGACCTGCGCGGCCGTCATTGTACTTCCCTCACCGCGTGCCGCTGCAGACAGTGTCGTCCGGGGTCCTGAGGGGATTTCCCCGGGCGTCGCGCGACAGGGATGTCGCGCGCGAGCCCCCACGGACGGGTTTACGGCGTCCCGGGGAAGTCCCCTCAGGACCCCGGGCGACGAGCTGCAATCTGCACCCGGACCGCTTCGTCGAAGCCTGACGGCGGATTCAGCGCCCTCCGCTGCGAAGGCGCGCGTCGAGTTCCGCAAGGCGCTCCGGAGTGCCGATATCGAGCCACGCACCGTCGTGGATACCGCCACTCACGCGCCCGGCGCGCGCCGCGGCGCGCAGCAGCGGTGCGAGCTTGAAGATGCCGTCGCGGCAACCGGCGAAGAGCTCGGCGCGGTAGACGCCCACGCCCGAGAACGTCTGACGCTCGCCCGGCGTCTCGACGATGCGGCCGCAGTCCAATACGAAGTCGCCGTCCGCGTTGTGCGTGGGGTTCGGCACCAGTACGAGGTGCGCGAGATCGGCGGGCGCGAGCTTCTCGCGCAGGTCCGCATAGGGGATGTCCGACCATGTGTCGCCGTTCAGCACGAGGAACGGCCCCGCACCGAGGAGAGGCAGCGCGCGGAAGATGCCGCCGCCGGTCTCGAGGGGCTCGGGGCCCTCGTCGCTGTAGTGGATCCGCAGTCCGTGGCGGGCGCCGTCGCCGAGCGCCGCCTGGATCTGCCCGCCCAGCCACGACAGGTTCACGACGACGTCTTCGAAGCCAGCCGAGGCGAGCGCCCGCAGGTGATGCACGATGAGCGGCGCGCCACCGGCCTCCAGCAGCGGTTTCGGCCGCGCGAGCGTGAGCGGGCGCATGCGCTCGCCGCGCCCGGCGGCGAGGATCATCGCCCTCACGCGCGCGCCGCCGCGAGACTCGACTGCATGGCCGGCAGGACCCGCTCTCGCACGAGCTCGCCCAGCGCGGCGAGGTCGTCGTGCCGCTCGCAGGCCTCGACGACGTAGCCGAGGGTGCGGGGGACGTCCGCCAGGTAGCCCGGCTTGCCGTCGCGGTGCCACAGCCGGGCGAAGATGCCGGCTGCCTTGAGGTGGCGCTGCACGCCCATCAGGTCGAGCCAGCGCAGGAACTGCGCCTCGTCCGCGCCCGTCTCGAGTCCGGCCGACGCGGCCAGGCGGCGGAAATCGCGAGCCCAACCCAGCACCCGCTCCTGCGGCCAGGCCACGTAGCAGTCGCGCAGCAACGACACGAGGTCGTAGGTCAGCGGGCCGTGCACGGCGTCCTGGAAGTCCAGGATCCCCAACCCAGTACCCGCTCCTGCGGCCAGGCCACGTAGCAGTCGCGCAGCAACGACACGAGGTCGTAGGTCAGCGGGCCGTGCACGGCGTCCTGGAAGTCCAGGATCCCGGGGTTGGCGCCCTCGACCACCATCAGGTTGCGCGAGTGGTAGTCGCGGTGCACGAACACCTGCGGCTGCGCGAGTGCGTTGGCCACGAGGAGGTCTGCCGCCGACCCGAGCGTCGCGGATACGGCGTCGAGCTCGATCCCGAGGTGCCGCACGAGCAGCCAGTCCGGGAAAAGGCGCATCTCGGTGCGCAGCAATCGCTCGTCGTAGGGCGGAAGCGCGGCGACGTGGTCCCGGCCGCCAGCCTGGATGCGCACCAGCGCCGCGATTGCGTCGCGATAGAGCGGCCCGGCCCAGCCTGCATCGCCGAGGGCGTCGAGGTAGGTCGTCGCACCCAGGTCGGTGAGCAGCAGGAAGCCGTCGGCGGCGTTGCGGGCGATCACCCGCGGCGCATTCACGCCCACCGCCTCGAGCATGCCCGCGACGCGCAGGTAGGGCTCGACGTCCTCCTTGCCGGGCGGCGCGTCCATGGCGATCACGGTCTCGTCGCCGTGCGTCACCCTGAAGTAGCGGCGGAAGCTCGCGTCGGTCGACGCGGGGGCGAGGCCGCAGCCTGGCCAGCCGAGCGAGCACTCGAGCCAGTGGCGCAGCAGGTCGAGCCGGGGATCGTCGCGGCGTAAATCTGGCAAGGAAGGCCTCGGATAAACCGGATCGGGCGGGGGGCGGCAATTATAATCGTGCCGATGAAGCCGTCCGCCCGAACTTCGCCGGTCCCGCGACGGCTCATTGCGTCAATCGCCTGGGGACTCATGGCGTCCCGCGCGGTGGGCGCCGACGCGCTGAAATGCGAGGCGCCGCCGCCGGACCCGCGCCTCGAGGAACTGCTGAAGGCCGATCCCGAGGACCAGCGCATCAACATCACCAGCGACGAGGGCGAACTCGGCCGCGAGGGCGACGCGACGCTGACCGGCAACGTCCGCATCCGCATCGGCCAGCGGCTGCTCGCGGCCGACGCGGCCGAGATCGACGCCACCGCGCGCAGCGTCCGGCTGACGGGCGACGTCGAGTTCCTCGACCCGATGCTGCACGTGCGCGGCCGTGGCGGCGATTTCAGCGAGGAAGGCGGCAGCTTCGAGGGAGCCGAGTTCGAGATCCCCGACCGCTCCGTGCGCGGCTCGGCCGAGGGCGTCCGGGTCCGGGGCCAGTCGGTCATCGACCTCGAGGGGGTGCGCTACACCGCCTGCCCGGCGGGCCAGGAGGACTGGGTCCTCGGCGCGCGAAAGATCTCGATCGACCAGGAAACGCGCATCGGAACCGGCCGCGACGTGCGGCTCGAGTTCCTCGGCGTGCCCATTCTCTATGCACCCTGGCTGACCTTTCCGGTGGGTGACCAGCGCAAGTCGGGATTCCTCTTCCCCTCCATAGGCAACAGCAACAAGACCGGTGCGCAGATCGCGGTGCCCTGGTACTGGAATATCGCGCCGAACTACGACGCCACCTTCACGTCGCGCTTCTTCTTCTCGCGCGGACTGCGGGTCGATCCCGAGTTCCGCTACCTCACCGAGCGCAGCCAGGGCACGCTGACCGCCGAGTACATGTACCACGACCGCGATTTCGACGGCTCGCGCAGCATAGTGGACCTCACGCACCTGACGCGCCTGCGTCCGCTCACGCGGCTGCGGGTCGACGCCGCCTACGCGAGCGACGACGGCTACTTCGAGGATTTCGGCATCGGGTTCGAGGGCACCAGCGTCACCTTCCTCGAGCAGCTGGCGGAGGCTCGCCAGGACACGGATCACTGGTCGTTCATCGGGCGGGTGCAGGACCACCAGGTGCTCGATGCCGGCCTGCCCGACGAGGAGCAGCCCTACGCCCGGCTGCCCCAGGTGCTCGTGGCCGGCCACTGGGGCGCGGCCGGGCAAGGCCTGCAGGCCGCGCTGCACGCGGAAGCCGTGAACTTCGAAAGCGATCTGCGCGAGGACGGCGCGCGCTTCGACGTCGAGCCGTCGCTCGGCTGGCGTAAGGAGGCATCGGGCGCCCACGTGGCGGCCCGTGCGGCCTGGCGCGCGACGGCCTATTCGCTCCGCGATACCGCGCCGGGCGAGGACGATTCACCGTTGCGGTCGCTGCCGGTGCTGAGCGCCGAGACGGGACTCGTGCTCGAACGGGACTCCGGCTCGAGGAACCAGCGCGTACAGACCCTCGAGCCGCGACTCATGTACCTGTACGTGCCGTACCGCGACCAGGACGAGCTGCCGGTGTTCGACAGCGGCCTGCCGGACCTCAATCTCGTGCAGCTGTTCCGGACCAACCGTTACATGGGTGCGGACCGCGTCGGCGACGCCAACCAGGTGAACCTCGGCCTGACGAGCCGTCTGCTCGATGCCGCGGGCGGCCGGCAGTTCCTGAGTGCGACGCTCGGACAGGCGTTCTACCTCGAGGACCCGCGCGTCGCCCTCCCGGACGAACCACCGCGCGACCGCTCGACCTCCGACGTGATTGCCGAGCTCGACCTCACGGCATTCAAGAACTGGAACGCCCGCCTCGCCTACCAGTGGAACCCGGACCGCAGCCGCACCGAGTACTCCGACGTCCGCGTGCAGTACCGGCCGCAGTCGGACCGCGTCGTGAACGCGAGCTACCGGTTCCGCCAGGACCTGGTCGAGCAGTTCGACGTGTCCGCGGCCTGGCCCATCCGCGGCGGCTGGCGCGGCTACGGGCGCTGGATCTACTCGCTGAGCGAGGAAAAGACACTCGACCAGTTCCTCGGCATCGAGTACGGCTCGTGCTGCTGGAAGCTGCGCATCGTCACGCGCCGCTTCGTCAGCAGCCGCAGCGGCGACATCGATACCTCGGTCGGGCTGCAGCTGGAACTCAAGGGCCTGTCGAGTGTCGGAACCGACACGGATTCTTTCCTGCGCGATGCGATTCGTGGATACTCCGCGATCCCGACCGACCCCCGGCCCTGAAATGCCCTTTGTTTTCAACAGACTGGTACTGGCCTGCGTGCTGCTGGCGGGCTTCGCGAGCGCCCCCCGGGCGGCCGAGCTGAGCACCCGCGGGGAGCCCCTCGACGGTATCGCCGCCGTGGTCAACGACGGGATCGTCCTGCGCAGCGCTCTCGAGCAGCAGGTGCTCGTCATCTCGCAGCGCCTCGAGCAGCAGGGCCAGCCGCTTCCGCCGCGCAACCTGCTGCGCCAGCAGGTGCTCGAGCGGCTGGTCATGCAGGAGGTGCAGCAGCAGCGCGCCGGACGGCTCGGCATCCAGGTGCCGGACGAGATGCTAAACGAGACGCTCGCCGATATCGCGGCGCGCAACTCCGTCCAGTTCAGCGACCTGCCGGCGGCGCTCGAGGCGCAGGGCGTCAACTACGCGGCTTACCGCGAGGACGTTCGCCGGGAGGTCACGCTCAACCTGCTGCGCCAGCGCGACGTCTACTCCCGCATCTACATCTCGCCGCGCGAGATCGAGCAGTGCCTGGCGCGGCGCAAGGCCTCGCCCGGCGACGACGTCGAGTTCGATCTCGCGCACATCCTCGTCGCCGTCCCGGCCGCTGCCACGCCCGAGCAGGCCGAGGAACGCGCCGTGCGCGCGCAGGGCATCTACGATCGCGCCCGCAAGGGCGAGGACTTCAACCAGCTCGCGATCTCGTACTCCGACGCCGGGACGGCGCTCGAGGGCGGCGCGCTCGGCTGGCGCCCGGCGAACCAGCTGCCGTCGTTCGCAGCCGAGGCCATCGCGGCGCTGCAGCCCGGCGGAATCACCGAGCCGATCCGCACGCCGAGCGGGTTGCACATCTTCAAGGTGGTGCAGACGCGCGGTGCTGCCTCCAGCGCGATGGTGGCGCAGGTGCACGCGCGGCACATCCTGCTCGAGACCAACGCCATCGAGGACGACGACACCGTGCGGCAGAAGCTCACGCAGTTCCGCGACCGCATCCTCGGCGGTGAGGCCTTCGACACGATCGCTTCGGTGAACTCCGACGACCAGGGCTCGGCCGCGCGCGGCGGCGACCTCGGCTGGACGGGCCCGGGCAGCTTCGTCCCGGCGTTCGAGCAGCAGCTCGCACTGCTCAAGGAAGACGAGATCAGCCAGCCTTTCAAGACCCAGTACGGCTGGCACATCGTGCAGCTGCTCGGCCGGCGCACCTACGACGCCACGGACGACGTGATCCGCAACCGCTGCGTGGCCCAGCTGCGCGAGTCGCGGGCCGAGGAAGAGACCGAGATCTGGATGCGTCGCCTGCGCGACGAGGCCTTCGTCGAATACCGCCTGTGAGCCCCGACCGCCCGGTCCGCGGCACACCGACCATTGCCGTCACGAGCGGCGAACCGGCCGGCATCGGGCCGGAACTCTGCGCTGCGATCCTTGCGGATCCCGATGTGGGTCCGATCCATGCCCGGCTGGTCCTGATCGGCGACCGTGAGCTGCTTGCGCGGGCGGCCGGGCGGCCGCTCCCGGAGGACGCCGTCCTGCACGTGCCGCTCGCCGCCCCCAGTCGGCCGGGCCGGCTCGACCCTTCCAATGCTCGCTACGTCCTCGCGCTGCTCGACGCCGGGATCGACGGCTGCCGCGCGGGCCGCTTCGACGCGCTGGTGACGGCACCGGTCCACAAGGGCGTGATCAACGACGCCGGCATCCCCTTCACGGGCCACACCGAGTACCTCGCTGCGCGCTGCGGCGCGGCCCTGCCGGTGATGATGCTGGTGGGCGGCGGGCTGCGCGTCGCGCTGGCCACCACCCACCTGCCGCTCGCCGGGGTGAGCGCGGCGCTCACGGCGGCGCGGCTCGAGCAGGTGATCCGCGTGCTCGACGCGGACCTGCGCGCGAAGTTCGGCTGCGAAGCGCCGCGAGTCCTGGTCTGCGGCCTCAACCCCCACGCCGGCGAGGGCGGGCATCTCGGGCGCGAGGAGATCGAGATCATCGAGCCGGTGCTCGGGCGACTCCGGGCCGAAGGCTTCCGCCTCACCGGCCCCGTGCCGGCGGACACCGCCTTCCTTCCGGAGCGGCTCGCCGGCCACGACGCGGTGCTGGCGATGTTCCACGACCAGGGCCTGCCGGTGCTGAAGCACGCGAGCTTCGGGCACGCCGTCAACGTCACGCTCGGGCTGCCGATCGTGCGCACCTCGGTGGACCACGGCACCGCGCTCGATCTGGCCGGCAGCGGACGCGCAGACGCGGGCAGCCTGCGCGCGGCGGTGCGCCTCGCCGTCGAGCTGTGCACCGCGCACCGTCGGTGAGCCGCCCGAAGAAGCGGCTTGGACAGCACTTCCTGCACGATCCCGGGACGATCGATCGCATCGTGCGCGCCATCGCGCCCCAGCGCGGCGACCGGCTGGTCGAGATCGGCCCGGGGCGCGGCGCGATCACCCTGCCGTTGCTCGAAGCCGCCGGCACCCTCGACGTGGTCGAGATCGATCGCGACGTGCTGCCCGCGCTCGAGGCGCGTTGCCGCGGCCGCGGCGAGCTGCGCGTGCACCAGGAGGACGCACTCGAGTTCGACCTGCGCGCCCTGCGCGGCGCGGGCCCGCCGCTGCGGCTCGTGGGCAACCTGCCCTACAACATCTCCACGCCGCTGCTGTTCCGCTTCCTCGAGCAGCTCGACGCGGTATCGGACATGCACTTCATGCTGCAAAAGGAAGTCGTCGCGCGCATGGCGGCGCGCCCGGGCGGCAAGGAGTACGGCCGGCTCACGGTGATGCTGGCACCGTGGGTGCGCATCGAGCCGCTGTTCGACATCGGCACCGGCGCCTTCTCGCCGCCGCCGCGCGTCGTCTCGACCTTCTTCGCACTGCACGCGCACCCGACGCCGCCGTTCGCCATCGCCGATGCGTCGGCATATGCGCGCGTCGTGGCGGCGGCCTTCGGCCAGCGCCGCAAGACGCTGCGCAACTCGCTCTCGACCCTGCTCGACAGCGCGCGCATCGAGGCTGCCGGCGTGGATCCGTCGGCGCGCGCGGAAACGCTGGCGCCGTCCCAGTTCGCCGCGCTCGCGGCGCAGCTCGGGGCCACGGACGGCGATTGGTCGGCCAGCCCCGGCAACCTATAATCCCCCGAGCCGATCCCTCCGGCCCGTCCGGACCCACGCCTGCGAGGCCACCGCCATGCGCGACTACCGGAAGATCCTGCTCTGTCTCGACCTCACGGACGACAGCGAACAGATCGCCGAGCGGGCCCGGACGCTGGCGACGGCCTTCGCCGCCGAGCTCACGCTGCTGCACGTCGTCGAGTACGTTCCGGTCGAACCGATGGGCGAGGCGCTGCTGCCCGCGGTTCAGATCGAGGGCGAGCTCGTGGAGCGGGCCCGCGTGCGCATCGCCGAGCTCGCTGCCCGCCTCGGCCTCGACCACTGCGAGCGGCTCGTCAACACCGGCAACATCAAGACCGAGGTGGTGCGCATCGCGCAGACGCGCGCCATCGACCTGATCGTGATCGGCAGCCGCGAGCGGCACGGCGTCTCGATCCTGTTCAATTTCACCGAGGACACGGTGCTGCACGCGGCGCCCTGCGACGTGCTCGCCGTGCGCCTGCAGCGCGAGTGACTCTCCGGCAACAGAACGCATGAATACCAGCAGCCATTCCATCCGCGTCGACGTCGTCACCCAGTTCGTCGAGGAGCAGTCGAGCCCCGGCGACGGCCGCTTCGTATTCGCCTACACCATCACCATCCGCAACGAGGGCACCGTGCCGGCCCGGCTGCTGTCGCGGCACTGGATCATCACCGACGCCAACGGCAAGGTGCAGGAGGTCGTGGGGGACGGCGTGGTGGGCGAGCAGCCGCACCTCGAGCCCGGCGAGGGCTTCAGGTACTCGAGCGGGGCGATTCTCGAAACCCCGGTGGGCTCGATGCAGGGCCGCTACCGCATGGTGGCCGACGACGGCCAGCACTTCGACGCACCGATCGCGCCCTTCACGCTCGCCGTGCCCGGCCTGCTGCACTGACCGCCGATGGCGGTCTGGGCCGTCGGCGACGTGCAGGGCTGCTTCGTGGAGCTCGAGGCGCTGCTCGAGCGCATCGGCTTCACGCCGCGGCGCGACCAGCTGTGGTTCGTCGGCGACCTCGTCAATCGCGGCCCGGCCTCGCTCGAGGTGCTGAGGTTCGTGGCTGGGCTCGGCGACGATGCACGGGTCGTGCTCGGCAACCACGACCTGCACCTGCTCGCGATCGCCCGCGGCGGAGCGAAGCTCCGCCGCGGCGACCGCACGCTGCAGCCGATCCTCGACGCGCCTGACCGCGAGCGCCTGCTCGACTGGCTGCAGGCGCGCCCGGTGCTGCACCACGACGCCGCGATCGGCTGCACCATGGTGCACGCCGGCCTGCCGCCGCAGTGGGATCTCGCCCTCGCCCGCCGCTGCGCGAACGAACTCGAGTCGGCGCTGCGCGGCGAGCACAGTTTGCGGCTGTTCGAGGCCATGTACGGCAACCAGCCGGACCGCTGGCGGGACGACCTCGAGGGCGACGACCGCTTGCGCTTCATCACCAATGCGCTCACCCGGCTGCGGGTCTGCGACCGATCGGGACGCCTGCGGCTCGAATTCAAGGGCCCGCTCGAGCAAATGCCGTCGGATGCGATGCCGTGGTTCCGCGCGCCGCGGCGGCGCTGGGCGGGCGCGCGCATCGTCTGCGGACACTGGTCGGCGCTCGGTTACGTCGACGAGAACGGCGTGCTCGGTCTCGACACCGGCTGCGTCTGGGGCGGGACGCTCACCGCGCAGCGCCTCGACGTGCCCGCCGCGCCGGTCGCCGTGCCGAGCACTCTGCCGGCCGTGTTCTGAGCACCCGGCGGACCGCGCACGCGCCGCCGCTTCAGCCGCGCATGATCCGAGCGTAGATCGGCGCGATACCGCCCCCGAGCACGCGTACGGCCAGGTTGATGAGCTTCGCGTCGAGTCCGACGCGCCAGTGCACGCGACGGCCGTGCACCGCACGCCACACCGTCTCGGCGACGCGGCGCGGCGGGATCTTGACGCCGAGGCGCTCGATGGACGCCGGCTTCACCGGCGCGTCGAACACCATGCCCGTCTGCACGTAAGGCACGTAGATCCCGGCGACCCGGATGCCGTGTGCGCGATACTCGATGTCGAGCGCCTCGGTCAGGCCGCGCACGAAAAACTTCGTGGCGCCGTAGACCGCGTGCTGCGGCGAGCCGTATTCGGCTGAGGTGGAGCTCATCGCGACCACGCGCGCGCCCGGCGTGCGCGCCAGGTACGGGAAGGCCGCGTCGATGGTGTGCATCACGCCCCGCACGTTCACGTCCACCAGCAGGTCCTTCTGGCTGCGGGTGATGCTCTCGTCCGGGCCCATGAAGAGCACGCCGGCGTTGGCGAACACCGCGTCGAGCCGCCCGCCCGTGGACTGCGTGAAATCGCGTAGCGAGGACTCAATCGCAGCAAAGTCGCGGACGTCCGCCGGGTGCGTGCTCAGGCGCTCGCAGCCCGGCTCGCGCCCGAGCGTCGCGAGCGCATCGACGTTGACGTCGGACGCGCCGACGCGCCAGCCTTTGGCGAGGAACAGCCGCGCCGTTTCCGCGCCGATGCCCCGGCCGGCGCCGGTGATGAAGATCGACCTGGGGGAGGTCATGTCGCCGGAGTCGGGTTCGAGGGCGGCACCGGCTCCAGCACCTCCACCGTCATCCGGATCGAGTTGATGGAGACCTGGCGCGGCACGCAGCGGACGTTCGAGTCGATCACCTTGACGCCGAGCGGGCCGAACACGCGGTCGCGCATCTGCTCCATGAGCTCGCAGTCGCCGTCCTGCAGGACGCCCATGCCGCCGCTGGCGAATTCGACGCGCTTCGGCCGTGCCGGGAATTGCGCGGTCGCCTCCTCGGGGGACTTGCCCTGCACCCGGGCCACCAGTTCGCGCTTCGAGGCGCCGCTCGCGAGCTCCGCGAGCACCTCGGGCGTGGCCTCCACGGGCAGGGCGGCGACGATGCGCACGGACGGCGACCACTCAGGGCCCGACTGCTTGAAGCAGTTGCGGGTCGTCACCGTGAAGCCCGGGCGTACCCCGAGTTCCTGCAGGATGCGCCTGACCTTCCCTCGCAGCCCTTCACAGGAGTAGTAGCTCGTGAAGCCCGTGTAGTGGAGCGTGACGTCCCGCTCCATCCACACCGCGCTGACCACGCCCGGATCGTCGGCAGCCGTCGCACCCTCCTGCGCCTGCGCCGACGTCGCGATCGCGAAAGCCAGGCCCGCAACCACACCACCCAGCAACGCGCGTTTCATCGGACCGACCTCCTGCCCCGCAAGGGGAGCGCACCTCTATACTGCCACACGTTCCACTGGGCCCCGCCCGTCGCCTCACGCAAGGTCCGCCATGCTCGAACTCGAGTTCACCACCCGCGGACGGAGCTGGCAGGTCGACCTCTCCTTGCCGGTGGACCTCGCCATCCCGCTGCAGTTCCCCGGCCCCCAGCCACGCTTCTTTGCGGCCGGGCCGGCGCTCGCCGAGCCGCTGCGTGCCGGGTCCTACACCGGCGAAGTGGCGAGCGGCGCGAGCTGCAACTGCGGCGTCTACACGCTCGCACCCCACTGCCACGGCACGCACACCGAGTGCGTCGGCCACCTCACGGACGACGTCACGCAGGTGTCGAACCTGACGCCCGTCGCGCCGTCGCTTGCGCTGCTCGTGACGGTGCGTCCCGAGCCGCTCGGCGCGCCGGCCGGTGTAGCGACCGGTCGGCACGACGTTGCCGACCTCGTGCTCTCGCGCGCATCGCTCGAGGCCGCGGCGGAGCGCTGGACGAGCGACCCGTGGACCGCGCTGGTCGTGCGCACTCTGCCGAACGATCCGTCGAAGCGTGGTCGCGCCTATGACGGCGACTGTCCGGCACCCTACTTCACGCCCGACGCCATGCGATGGGTCGTGTCGCGCGACGTCGCTTCGCTGGTGGTGGACCTGCCGAGCCTCGATCGTGCCGACGACGGCGGAACGCTCGCCGCGCATCGCGTGTTCTGGGGCCTGCCGGCCGGCGTGTGCGACGCCCGCAAGGCAGAGCGCGGCCGCGCACTGGTCACCGAACTCGCCTACGTCCCGGAGTCCGCACCCGACGGGTTGTTCCTTCTCGAACTGCACGTGCCCGCCTTCGGCGCCGACGCGGCACCGAGTCGGCCCGTGCTCTACCCGGTCACGGAGGTGACGCCATGAACCTCGAGCGAGAGCACGCCCGGTCGCTGGATGCCGCCGATCCGCTTCGAGCCTGGCGCGAGCGGTTCGTGCTGCCCCAGGACGAACAGGGACGCGAGCTCGTCTACCTCTGCGGTCATTCGCTGGGCGCGCAGCCGACGCTCGCCGCGGACTACGTCGAGGAAGTGATGCGCGACTGGCGCTCGCTCGGCGTGGACGGCCACTTCGCGGCGCGCCACGCCTGGACGCGCTACCACGAGCGGGCCGCTCCGGCGCTCGCGAACCTCGTGGGGGCCGAGCCCGCCGAGGTCGTGGCGATGAACACGCTCACGGTGAACCTGCACCTGATGCTGGTGAGCTTCTACCGCCCCGCCGGCGAACGCACGGCGCTGCTGGTCGAGCGCCAGGCGTTTCCGTCCGATCGACACGCCGCCGAGTCGCAGGTGCGTTTCCACGGGCTCGATCCCGCACGCGACCTGATCGAGGTGGGTCCGCGCGCGGGCGAGGATTGCCTGCGCACCGAGGACCTGATCGCGGTGATCGAGCGCGAAGGCGCGCGGATCGCGACGGTGCTGCTGCCCGGCGTGCAGTACCTGACCGGGCAGGTGCTCGACGTCCCGGCGATCACCGCCGCCGGCCGACGCGCGGGCTGCACAGTCGGCTGGGACCTCGCCCATGCGATCGGCAACGTGCCGGTCGCGCTGCACGACACCGGCGCCGACTTCGCGGTGTGGTGCCACTACAAGTACGTGAACGGCGGCCCCGGGGCTGTCGGCGGCGCGTTCGTGCATGCGCGCCACGCGCTTCGCGCGGACCTGCCGCGCTTCGCCGGCTGGTGGGGCCACGACCGCGCGACCCGCTTCCGGATGGACCCGGAGTTCGTGGCGATGCCGGGCGCCGAGGGCTGGCAGCTGTCGAACCCGCCCATCCTGGCGCTGGCGCCGGTGGTCGCCTCGCTGGACTATTTCGAGTCGCTCGGTCTCGCGGCGCTGCGCGCGAAATCCGTGGCGCTCACCGGCTACCTCGAGGCGCTGATCGACGCGCGCCTCGCCGGACGCGTGACCCTCCTCACGCCGCGGGATCGCGCGGCGCGCGGCGCGGCGCTGTCGCTGCGCCTGGAATGCGGCCGCGACCGTGCGCGTACGGCGTTCGACGGCCTGCGCAAGCGCGGCATCGTCCCCGACTGGCGCGAGCCCGGCGTGATCCGCGCGGCGCCGGTGCCCTTCTACAACAGCTACGAGGACGCGTGGTGCTTTGTCGATGCGCTGTGCTCGGAGCTCGGCCCGGCGTGAACGCCGAAGCCCCGGCGCCACGACGACGCGCGCGCGGCCTGTGCGTGCCGCCCGTGGCGGCCACGCTCGGCGTGGCGCTGCCCATGTGGCTGGTGGCGCAACTATCACCCGCGCTTGCGGTGGACCTCCCGGGGCGCCTGGGCGCGGCCGGCCTGTTCGTGGCCACGGGCGCCGCCGTCGGTCTCGCGGGCGTGCTCGAGTTCCGGCGTGTCCGCACCACCGTCAACCCGCTGCGGCCGGAGAAAGCGTCCTCGCTCGTCACCTCCGGCATCTTCCGCCTCACGCGCAACCCGATGTATCTCGGCCTCGCGCTCGCGTTGCTCGGCTGGGCCGTGTACCTGGCAAACCCGCTGGCCGCGCTCGGCGTGCCGGCGTTCGTGCTGTGGATGAACCAGTTGCAGATTCCGCACGAGGAGCGCGCGATCGCGGCACTGTTCGGCGAGGACTTCGCTCGGTACCGGTCGCAGGTGCGGCGATGGCTGTGATGCCGGTGCGCGCGTGGCCGCGCCTGCTGGCGGCCTGCGCGGCGCTGCTGGCCGGCGCCTGCAGTTCGCTCGAGGCTGCGCGCTGGCTGCTCGGCTCGTGGCTCGCGGACGGCGGCAAGCAGCTCGTCACCGAGACCTGGATCGAGGCCAGCGCGACGACGTTCGAAGGCGCTGGCATCACGCGCGCCCGGACCGATGGCAAGGTGGTGGACGGCGAGGCGCTGCGACTCGTGGCGATGGCCGACGCCGTCTTCTACGTCGCCAAGGTGGCGCACAACGACTACCCGGTCGCGTTCCGGCTCACGACCTGCGACGCGGAACGCCTCGTCTTCGAGAATCCCGGGCACGACTTCCCACGTCGGCTCGAGTATCGGCGCATCGACGCCGACCGGATGGAAGTGTTCGTGAGCGACGGCGCGGAGCGCGGCTTCCGACTCGACTTCAGGCGCTCGCCGGCGCCCTGACGCGACGCAGCGTCACGAAGCTGTACGGGTAGGCGTGCCGCTCGTCGGCCGGGTGGCGCTCGCTCGACACCTCCTCCCAGTCCGACGGATCGAGCTCCGGCAGGAACGTGTCCGCCTCGACCGTGGCATGCACGCGCGTGAGGTGGACGAGCCCGGCCATGGGCAGGGCGAGGCGATAGAGCTCGGCGCCGCCGATCACGCAGGACTCGGGCGCGTCGGACGCAACGCGCAGCGCCTCCTCGAGCGAGCCCACGACCTCGGCCCCTTCGATCGCGAGCCCGGCCTGCCGCGACACGACGATGCTGCGCCGCCCGGGCAGCGGCCGCCCGATCGAGTCCCAGGTGCGGCGGCCCATCACGATCGGCTTGCCCATCGTGATCGCCTTGAAGCGCTTGAGATCCGCCGGCAGGTGCCAGGGCAGCCCACCGGCGTGGCCGATGCCGCCGCGCTCGTCCGCAGCGACGACGACCGACAGGCGCGTCACCGCCGTGCGCGCTTCGCTGCGTCCGCGCGACCGGCCGGCTTCGCGGCTGCACGGCGCGGCTTGCGGGCAGGCTTGGCGTCGATCGGCTTCTCGTCGAGCATGGTCCCGCGGCATTTCGCAGCGCCGCAACGGCAGGCGTAGCGGGCGAGCTCGTCCGGGTCGTCGGTGCTTTCCCAGGTGAGCCCGTACTCGTAGCCGAGTTCCTCGCCCGGCTGGATGGTGCGCACCGCCTCGATGAACACGCGTCCGCCCTCGATCACGGTCTCGCAGTTCGGGTCGCACGAGTGGTTGATGAAGCGTGCCTCGTTGCCGGCCACGCCCGCATCGATCACCACGCGGCGGTCCACGATGAACAGGAACGTGTGGCCGTCGTCCTGGCCCTTGGCCTCGTAGCGTGAGTCGGCCGTCTCGTGCGAGATGCGCTCGCCGAGGTACTCGACGACGCGCGTGCCCTTGCGGATGCGGCGCGCCGCGTACACGCCGCTGCCGTGGATGCGCGAGCGGCGCACCTCGAACAGCGGCGGCCGCTTCGGCGCGGCGACGAC
>Ga0209391_10000070_pt1 | contig 35356 bp, 30 predicted proteins | sample PPLLak3March2015_FD_187246 | JGI IMG/M metagenome (GOLD analysis project Ga0209391, IMG submission 187246) | Freshwater sediment microbial communities from Prairie Pothole Lake near Jamestown, North Dakota, USA - PPLs Lake P7 Core (1) Depth... | ecosystem: Environmental > Aquatic > Freshwater >...
TCTTCATCTCGAAGCGGTCGTCGCCGACGCCCGCCGCCGACTTGATCGCGTCGCGGATCGCGAACGCGCGCTTCTTGGCGAGCTCCTGGTTCTGCTCGAGGTTGCCGGTCGCATCGTGGAAGCCGGAAATCACGACCTTGCCGCCCGCCTTCGCCTTGGCGACGATCCCGTCGAGCTTCGCCCTGCCGTCGGCGGGAAGCTCCGCTTTCCCGGACTCGAAGTAGACCTTCACCACGTCCGCCATCGCCGCAGGCGCAGCGGCCGCAACCGCGGGCACGGCAGCGGTCGTTGCCGCAGGAGCGACGGCGGGTGCAGCAGCCGGTGCGGCCACGCTTGCCGGCGCCGCGACGGCCGCCTTCGGCGGGGTCGGCGCCGATACCGCCGGCTTCGGCGCATTCAACGCGAGCAGCGGCACGATCATCAGCGCGACGATGTTGATGATCTTGATCAGCGGGTTCACCGCCGGGCCGGCCGTGTCCTTGTACGGGTCGCCCACGGTGTCGCCGGTCACGGCGGCCTTGTGCGCGTCCGAGCCCTTGCCGCCGAAGTTGCCGTCCTCGATGTACTTCTTCGCGTTGTCCCAGGCACCGCCACCGGTCGTCATCGAGATCGCGACGAAGATGCCGGTGATGATCGTGCCCATCAGCAGGCCGCCGAGCGCCTGCGGACCGAGCACCAGCCCGACGACGACCGGCACGAGCACGGGCAGCAGCGACGGGACGATCATCTCCTTGATCGCCGCCTTGGTCAGCATGTCGACAGCGACCCCGTACTCGGGCTTCGCCGTCCCTTCCATGATGCCCTTGATCTCGCGGAACTGGCGCCGCACCTCGACCACCACCGAGCCCGCCGCACGGCCGACCGCCTCCATCGCCATCGCGCCGAACAGGTAGGGGATGAGGCCGCCGATGAACAGCCCGATGATCACCATGTGGTTCGACAGGTCGAAGCTCGTGGCGAGGCCGACCGACTCCAGCGCGTGGGTGTAGTCGGCGAACAGCACCAGCGCGGCCAGTCCCGCCGAGCCGATCGCGTAGCCCTTGGTCACCGCCTTCGTCGTGTTGCCCACCGCGTCGAGCGGGTCGGTGATCGCACGCACCGAGTCGGGCAGGTCGGCCATCTCGGCGATGCCGCCCGCGTTGTCGGTGATCGGGCCGTAGGCGTCGAGCGCGACGATGATGCCCGCCATCGACAGCATGGCGGTGGCGGCGATGGCGATGCCGTACAGGCCCGCGAGCCAGAACGAGACGAAGATCGCCACGCACACGGCCAGGACCGGCCACGCGGTGGAGCGCATCGACACGCCCAGGCCGGCGATGATGTTGGTGCCGTGGCCGGTGGTCGACGCCTGCGCGATGTGCCTGACCGGCTTGAAGTCGGTGCCGGTGTAGTACTCGGTGATGAAGACCATGGCGGCGGTCAGCGCGAGACCGACCATCGCCGCGCCGAACAGGCGCAGCGGCGTAAGCGTGGCGTCGACGGCGGAGACGCCGCCCATCATCCACTGCGTGATGAACCAGAAACCGACCGCGGAGATGAGGCCGGCGACGATCAGGCCCTTGTACAGGGCGTTCATGATCTTGCCGCCGGGCACCGCCTTGACGAAGTAGCAGCCGATGATCGAGGCGATGATCGAGAAGCCGCCGAGCACCAGCGGGTACGTCACCGCGGCCTCCGCAAACGACGGCAGCATCAGCGCGCCGAGCAGCATCGTGGCGATGATGGTGACCGCGTAGGTCTCGAACAGGTCCGCCGCCATGCCGGCGCAGTCGCCGACGTTGTCGCCGACGTTGTCCGCGATCACCGCCGGGTTGCGCGGGTCGTCTTCGGGAATGCCCGCCTCGACCTTGCCGACGAGGTCGGCGCCGACGTCCGCGCCCTTGGTGAAGATGCCCCCGCCCAGCCGCGCGAAGATCGAGATCAGCGAGCCGCCGAAGGCCAGCCCGACCAGCGGCTGGATCGCGTGGTGCAGCCCTTCCTGCATGAGGTTCGGCGCCCACTTCGCCGCGCCGATCAGAAAGTAGTAGAAGCCCGCCACGCCGAGGAGCCCCAGGCCGACGACCAGCATGCCGGTGATCGCACCGCCGCGAAACGCGACCGCGAGCGCCTCGTTGAGGCCGGTACGCGCCGCCTCGGCCGTGCGCACGTTGGAGCGCACCGACACGTTCATGCCGATGTAGCCGGCAAGCCCGGACAGGACCGCGCCGAGCGCGAAGCCCGCGGCGGTCACCCAGCCGAGGAACACGCCGATCACCACGAACAGGATCGCGCCGACGATGCCGATCGTCGTGTACTGGCGGTTGAGGTAGGCCTTGGCACCGGCCTGGATCGCCGCGGCGATCTCCTGCATGCGTGCGTTGCCGGCCGGCTTGGCCAGGATCCAGCCGATCGACCACGCGCCGTACGCTATCGCGAGAACGGAGCAGGCGAGCGCGAAGATGAGCCCTGCGGAAACGGTCATGACTGCTTCTCCCAGTGTGTGCGGTCGGCCGCGTCGCGGCGCCTTCTGATCTGCGGGCGCCGGCGACCCGGGCGGTACCGTCCACCGCCGCGCGCGTGCGCGGCCGGCGAACTCCCGCCCGTGGCTGCCTTCCTGCGAATCCCCCGAAACCCCGGCTGGACGGCGACAATCCGGCCCGCCCGGGCAAACGCGCTATTTTGCCAGTTGGCGGGGTTCCGCGTCGATAGCGGCGCCCGCCCGGACGGCGCGGGGGCCGACGCAGTGGCCCGCGTCGCTTCTGAACGCGGTGCGGCACGCGGCGCCGGCCCCCTCCCGGATCACCCGCCCTGCGCTTCCCCCTCACCGGTACCCCGTGGCGGGGTGGCGCCCGGCGCTTGGCACGCGTCCTGCGTGGCCGGTGCGTCGGTCGCGCCGCTCCGAGGGACCGGGCCGGGCGCGCAGCCACGCCGTGGCCACTTGCCAAGGGGACGCCCGCCATGCCTGGACGCATCTTCACCGCACTGCTGCTTGCCGCCGGCATCGCGCTGCCGGGCATCGCCGCCGCGCAGCTCGTCTTCGCGGTCACCGAAGGGGTGACTTACCAGGCCACGCCCAAGGAGATCCGCGAGAAGTTCGAGCCGATCGCCGAGGCGATAGGCAAGGCCCTGCGCCGCGATGTCAGGGTCGTCCTGGTCCCGGCCTACGACGACGCGCGCGCGGGCCTCGCCAAGCAGGAATTCGACATCGCGTTCGTCCACCCGGCGCACGTCGCACTCGCGGAGGTCAAGGCGGGCCGCTACCGCTCGGTGGCCTGGACGTCGAGCTTCACCGACTACACGGTGTCGATCCTGGCGAAGGGCGACACGCCGATGAAGGCGTTCGGCGACATCCGCGGCCGCACGCTGGTGACGCCCGATCCCGACTCGATCACCGCGGTGATGGTGCGCGCGATGCTGCGCGGCGAGAAGTTCGGCGCGAAGGACCTCGTCGTGCGCACGACGCGCTACCAGGACGCGGTGCCGTTCTACATCGACAACGGCTTCGCCGACGTCGGCGCCACGGCGGCGCGCGCGGTGGTCAAGAGCTGGACGGACAAGGGCGGCAAGGTGCTGGTCAAGTCGAAGTCGGTGCCGATCAAGCAGGTCATCGCCTCGGCCAAGCTGCCGGCCGAGGACGTCGAACGCATCCGCGAGACCCTGCTCGCCCTCGGCAACAGCGACGCCGGCCGCAAGGCGCTCGCGCCCTCCGGCTACAAGGGCTTCCAGGCGCCCGACCCGGCGCTCGAGGCGGCGTCGATCGCCTGGCTGGGGTTGTGACCGAAGGAAAACGCGTCCGATGGTGCGGTGGCCGACAAGGTGTCGGCGTTACGCGTTTTCCTTCGGAGGGAATCAGGCGGGCGGCTAGGGGCGCCGGCCTCCTTGCAATGTTTGCGCAGGGCCTGACGTGCGCGCGTCGGCCGTCCAGCGGCGACTCGCCATGGCCGTCGATCCCCACGCAACGACGCGCGGGGCCCCTCGCCGGCCGCTCGCGCCGCGGCCCGTCGCCGCCCGCGTGACACGGCACGAAACACCGAGCATGATGCGACGCCGCGCGACCGCCCCGGTCGCCAGTGCTACGCATCGAACGACGGCAGCTTCCTGGCCACGGGGGCGTTCTTGAGCCGCACGTACTGCGGCAGCCCGTCGCGGAACGGCGGCGGGTCCTCGCCGCGGATCAGCGGCGCGAGGTAGGCGCGCGCCTTGTCGGTGATGCCGTAGCCGTCCTTCGCGATGAAGTTCGCCGGCAGCATCTTCTCGACGTTGGCAACCTTCGCGAGCGGCGCAGCGGTGATCTTCCAGCGGTACGGCTTGTCGGAGACGCGCACGATCGCGGCCATGACGGCGTTCCTGCCGGCGAGCGCCATCTCGACCGCCGCCTTGCCCACCGCATAGCTCTGCTCGACGTCCACCTTCGAGGCGACGTGACGCGCCGCGCGCTGCAGGTAGTCGGCGACCGCCCAGTGGTACTTGTAGCCCAGCTTGTCCTTCACCAGCGACGCGATCAGCGGCCCCACGCCACCCAGCTGCGCGTGGCCGAACGCGTCGCGCGTGCCCGCCTCCGCCATCAGCTTGCCCGCGGCGTCCTTGAGTCCCTCGGAAACGCCCACGCAGCAATAGCCGAACGCCTTGGTCTTTGCGTCGACTGCAGCGAGGAAGCGCGCCTCGTCGAAGGCCACCTCGGGGAACAGCAGCACCAGCGGGATCGGCGTGGCCTCGTCTTCGGCCAGGCCCACCGCCGAGGTGATCCAGCCCGCGTGCCGGCCCATCACCTCCATGACGAACACCTTCGTCGAGGTCTTCGCCATCGACGCGACGTCGAACGCCGCTTCGCGCATCGACACGGCGACGTACTTCGCCACCGAACCGAAGCCCGGGCAGTTGTCGGTCACCGCAAGGTCGTTGTCGACGGTCTTCGGCACGTGCACCGCGTTGAGCGGGTAGCCGAGCTTCTCCGCGATCTGCGCGACCTTGAGGCAGGTGTCCGCCGAGTCGTTGCCGCCGTTGTAGAAGAAGTAGCCGATATCGTGTGCGCGGAACACCTCGATCAGGCGCTCGTACTGGGCACGCGACTCCTCGAGGCCCTTGAGCTTGTAGCGGCAGCTGCCGAACGCGCCCGCCGGCGTGTGCTTCAGCGCCGCGATCGCGCGCGCGGGCTCCTTCGAGGTGTCGATCAGGTCCTCGGTCAGCGCGCCGATGATGCCGTTGCGCCCGGCGTACACCTTGCCGATGCGTCCGCCGTGCGCGCGCGCGGTCTCGATGACGCCGGCGGCGGAGGCGTTGATGACGGCGGTGACGCCACCGGACTGGGCGTAGAACGCGTTGCGGGGAGCGGTGCGGGGACGGGTCGGGCTCATGGGTCAGGGTCGCTGGTAGTTGAAATGAGAACGAAGTCAAGCCGCGACGGCGGCATCGAGCCGGGCGACGAAGCGCAGCAGCGTTGCCGGGCTGCACAGGCGCGCCAGCTCGGCGGGATCGCGCAGGATCGCCTCGTCGAGCGGCACGTTGAGAAGCGGCGCGCGCTTGCGCGCCGGGGGCGCGGCAAGGCGCCCCGCGAACTTGCGCTCGAAGCGTTCGCGGTAGGCGTCCCAGCGCGCGTCGTAGCTGCCCCGCGAGGCGTGCAGCAGCACGAGGTCGCGGCAGACCGCCAGCCGCAGGCCTGCGAGGTGGGCGCGAAACGTGAAGTCGAGGTCGTAGAGGTGGAAGTGGTCGAACGTGGCCGCGTCGAAACGCAGGCTGCGCGCGGCGTCCGCGCGCGCGGCCAGCATCACGCCGTCGAGCGCCTGCATGCCGGGCACGACCAGCGTTCCGCCGCCCTCGATCACCATGGTCGGCTCGCCGGTGTCCGGATGCGGGCACACGACGAGCATGAAGTCGTGCGGGTGGCCCGCGAAGTGCCACCCGCCGCCGCACACCTGCCGCGTCCCGGCGATCCCGATCACGTCGAAGGCGGCGAGATGCGCCTCGAGCCGGGCGGCGAAGTCCGGCGAGAGGACCTCGACGTCGTCGTGCGAGAACACGATCGCGTCGCCGTGCGCGCAGTCGATGCCGCGGTTGTAGGCCTCGGCGAGCGATCGTGCATCGCGAAACGCGACGATCTCGTCGAGCGCGCCTCCGAGGCACTCGCGGTAACTCGCGCTCGCCCGCTCGAGCTTCGCCTCGTCGATGCTGCAGATCACCACCGAGACCCGCATGGGGCGGCCTCAGGCCTTCACCCGCGCAAGCCACTGCGTCGCGCCCGCGTGGCCCGGCTCGAGGGCGAGCACGCGCTCGAACGCCGCCCGCGCAGCGGCGGCGCGCCCTGCCGCGGCGCAGGCGAGCCCGCCGTTGAACCACAATCGCGCGTCGGCGTCGCGCTCGGCAAGCGCGCGCGCGACGTAGTCGCAGGCTGCGGCGTAGTCGCGCCGCTGGTAGGCGAGCATCGCCCGTGCGCTCAGCAGGTCGGCGTCGTTGGCGACGTCGGCCAGCGCAGCATCGAGGCGGCGCCCGGCTTCGTCGAGCGCGCCGGCGCGCATCGCGGCCATGCCCAGCTCGACGTTGGCGTTGTAGCGCTCGACGTGCGCGGCGAACACTTCGGCCCACTTGTCGCGCACGTAGGCGCGTTGCGTCGCGTACTTCTCGCCGTCGAAGTTGCCCACGCCCCCGCCGCCCGAGGTGCCGATGTCGGAGTGCCAGCGGAACGTCGTCTGGTCGACGAAGACGAAGCGCGTGCGCTCCGACAGCTGCAGCACGAAATCCCAGTCGTCGTGGATGTCGAGCGCCTCGTCGTAGCTCGCGCCGGCGGCGACGAGCTCGCGGCGGAACAGGAACGCCGAGTGGTGGATGTACGATTTCTCGTGCAACGCGAGGCGATCGAACGGGTGGCCCACGGTGACGAACAGCGCCCCCGCCTCGTAGACCTCGAAGCGGCAGTATGCGGCGCCCGCATCCCGGTTCGCGGCGAGCGCGGCCGCGAGCCCGGAGACGTGGCCGGGCAGGAACTCGTCGTCGTGGTCGAGGAACGTGATCAGCTCGCCGCCGCTCGCCGCGAGCCCCGCGTTCGCCGCGCGCGGTCGCGGCAGGCGCTCGTCGGAGGCGACGAACGTCAGGCGGAACGGATAGCGCGAGGCGTCGACCGGGCGGTGCACAGCTCCGCAGGCCGCGACCAGCACGACCTCGATCGGCGCGTAGTCCTGCCCCGCGATCGAGTCGAGCGCGCGCGGCAGCGTCGGCGGGTCCATGCTGCGCACGACGACGCTGACCAGCGGACGGTCGGAATCGGCGCCACCTGCGCGGGGATCGGCGGGCATGTCCGGGAGATCGTGAGGCGGGTTCAGCCGAGTTCGGCTGCGAGGTCGCATGCCGCCGCGAGCCCGGGATCGAGCGACAGTGCCTTGCGCACGTGGCGGCGCGCGGCCTCGACGTCGCCGCAGTCCCGGTCGAGCAGGGCGAGATTGTAGACGAACACGCCGTCCTGCGGCCGCACGGCCGCCGCCAACGCCTGCACGCTGCGCGCGTCCGCGAGCCGCCCGGCGCCGCGCAGGATCGCCGCGCGCAGCGCCAGCGCCCGGGGATCGTTGGCGCTAGTCGCCAGCGCATCGAGCACCTTCGCGTCGGCCTGTGCGAAGCGGCCCCGACCGGCCAGGCCTTCCGCCGCCGCGAGCAGCGGCTGCGTGCGCGCGCACAGCGCTGTGTAGACGGCGTCCCACTTGGCGTAGACGCGGTCGCGGCACGCGGCGAACGCCTGCGCGTCCCGGTTCATCCCGCCGCCGGCCCCCGAGTCGCCGGCATCGAGGTTCCACTGGAACGAGCCAAGCGGCACGAAGTGGAACGGCGCGCTGGCCGCGTGCGCGAGCTGCAGCATGAACTCCCAGTCCTCGAGGATCGGCAGCGACTCGTCGAAGCGGCAGCCCGCGTCGACGAGCTGGCGCGCGAAGATCGCCGCCGACAGATGAACGAAGTTGCGCTCGTGCAGTTGCGCGAGCGAAAACGGCTGGCCGAACCACTCGACGCGGCCGTCGGCAAAGACGCCCTTCGCGTAGGACGTGACGACCCGCGCCTGCGGCGCCTGGCGCGCTGCCGTCAGCAGCCCGACGAGGTGGTCGGGCAGGAACACGTCGTCATCGTCGAGGAACGTGATCCAGTCGCCGCGCGCGGCATCGAGGCCGGCGTTGGCCGCCGCGGGCCGCGGCAAGCGCCTGTCGGAGGCCAGAAAGCGCAGCGCGTGCGAACCGCACGCAGCCTCCGGCCGCGGGTGCGTCGGCCCGCAGGCGGCGACGAGCAGCACCTCGGCCGTCACGTCCTGCTGCTGCGCGATCGACGCCAGCGCCGCCGCCAGCGTCGGCCGCGCCATGCTGCGCACGATCACGCTGACCTCGGGCCATGCTGCAGACGAGCTCACGCGGCACCGGATGCGGGGACAACCGAGCGCAGGGGCGCCACGCCGCGGTGCCCGATGCGGCCGCGGACGATCAGCCCCGCAGCGTCGCGAGGCAGGCGTCGCGCACCGCCTCGACGCTGCCCTGCCCATCGACGCGCCGGTACTTCGGCGCCCGCGGGTCGCCCTCGCCCGCCCACTTCGCGTAGTACTCGATCAGCGGGCGCGTCTGCGCCACGTAGACGTCGAGGCGCTTCAGCACCGTCGCCTCGCCATCGTCCTCGCGCTGGATCAGCGGCTCGCCGGTGACATCGTCGCGATCCGCGACCTTCGGCGGGTTGTACTTGACGTGGTACGTGCGCCCCGAGGCGACGTGCACGCGGCGGCCGCCCATCCGCTCGACGATGGCCTCGCGCGGGACATCGATTTCGAGCACGAACTCGATCGGCACGCCGGCGTCGCGCATCGCCTGCGCCTGCGGGAGGGTGCGCGGGAAGCCGTCAAACAGGTAACCCTTCGCGCAATCGGGCGCCTTCAGTCGCTCCCTGACCAGTCCGATGATGATGTCGTCGGACACGAGCGCCCCGCCGTCCATCACCTTCTTGGCCGCGAGCGCCAACGGCGTTCCCGTCTTCACCGCCGCGCGCAGCATGTCTCCGGTGGAGATCTGCGGGATGCCAAACGCTGCAGTGATGTAGGCGGCCTGAGTGCCCTTGCCCGCCCCGGGGGGGCCGAGAAGTATCAGTCGCATGGGGTCGCTTGTCGGTTGGCTGTCGATCGAGGGCCGCGGCCGATTCTCGCCGCCGCGGCGCGCGGGGTCAAATCCGCCCCGACACGTAGAGCGCACGCACGCGCTCGAGGTCCTCGGGCGTGTCCACGCCGGGCGCCGGCGTGCCCTCGGTCACCTCGACGACGATGCGCTCGCCGTGCCACATTGCGCGCAGCTGCTCCAGCGCTTCGCAGCGCTCGATCGGCGCGACCGGAAGCGCCGGAAAGCGCAGCAGGAAGGCGACGCGATAGGCGTACAGCCCGTAGTGGCGATAGATCGGCGCGCCGGCGGGCACCACGGCGGGCCGGCCGCCGGCGTAGGCGTCGCGCGCCCACGGAATCGTCGCGCGGCTGAAGTAGAGCGCGTTGCGATTGGCGTCGAGCACGACCTTCACGACGTTCGGGTTGAACGCCTCGTCGACGTCGTCGATCGCGTGGCAGGCGGTGGCGATCGCCGCGTCGGGCCGCGAGGCGAGCAGCTCGGCGGTGCGGTCGATCAGCGCGGGGGCGAGCAGCGGCTCGTCGCCCTGGACGTTGACCACGATCGCCTCCGGCGCGAGGCCGAGCAGCGCGGCCGCTTCGGCGAGCCGGTCGGTGCCGGTCGGGTGGTCGTCGCGCGTGAGCACCGCCTCGATGCCGTGCGCGTGCGCGGCGGCGACGATGCGCGCGTCGTCGGTCGCGATCACGACGCGCGCGGCGCGACTGCGCCGCGCGTTCTCGGCGACGCGCACGACCATCGGCTTGCCCGCGATGTCCGCCAGCGGCTTGCCCGGCAGGCGCGTCGACGCGTGCCGCGCGGGGATCAGGACGGTGAACAAGGCACGGCCTACTTGCGCAGCGCTTCGGCTTCCTCGGGGGTGAGCTTGCGCGCCTCGTCCTCGAGCAGCACGGGGATGCCGTCGCGGATCGGGTAGGCGAGCCGCGCCGAGCGGCTGACGAGTTCCCCGCGCTCGCGGTCGAAGATCAGCGGGCCCTTGGTGACCGGGCAGACGAGGATTTCAAGCAGCTTGGCGTCCATCGAGTCTTTCCAGCACGAGCGCGACGAGCGCGGGGTCGATCCTCGCACGGATGTCGAGCGCATGGCAGCGCTCGTCGGCGAAGGCAGCGCATTTTACCGCGTCCTTGGCCGTCATCACGATCACGTCGGCGTCGGCGATCGCGAGGTCCTCGCGCGTGAAGCGGTGGTGGTCCGCGAACGCGTGCGGCACCGCGTCCACGCCAAGCCTCGCCAGCAGGCGGAAGAAGCGCTGCGGATGGCCGATGCCCGCGATGGCGTGGACGCGCCGCCCCCGCCACGCCGCCGGGTCGACCGCGCGCCGCGGCTCGGCCAGGTTGCGCCAGCCGACGGCCTCGTGCGTCATCGTCGTCTCGCGCGCGCCGTGCGGCAGGGGCGCCGGCGCGTCAGACGCATCGACGAGGCGCACGACGGCGTCCACCTCGTCGAGACGAGCGACCGGCTCGCGCAAGGGTCCGGCCGGCAGCATCCGGCCATTGCCGAGCCCCCGCGAGCCATCGACCACCGCGATCTCGATGTCGCGCGCGAGCGCGTAGTGTTGCAGGCCGTCGTCGCAGACGATCGCGTCGCACTCGCGATGGGCCGCGAGGAGCGCGCGCGCCGCCGCCGCGCGATCGCGGCCGACGAACGTCGGATGCCCGCTCGCCGCGAGCAGCAGCGGCTCGTCGCCGACAACCGAGGGGTCGTCGCCGCCGCGGACCTCGCGTACCCCCGGGCAGGACCCTCCGTAGCCGCGGCTCACCAGCCCTGGCCTGCGCCCGGCGGCGGCGAGCGCGTGCGCGAGCGCGATGGTCAGCGGCGTCTTGCCCGCGCCGCCTGCCGTGAGGTTGCCGACGACGACCACCGGCACCGGCAGGCGCGCGCTGCGCAGGATCCCGGCGCGGTACAACGCACGGCGCAGCGCGACGATCGCGCGGAACAGCCACGCGAGCGGCGCCAGCGCGATCGCGAGCAGCGTGGGGGTTGCCGCGTACCAGCTCGCGACGAGGCGGTCGCGCAAAGTCAATGGTATGCCCCCACGCTTGCGGCTGAAGCGACGCGCCGCCGCGGCGCGCTACTTGCCCGTCGTCGCCGGCGTCTGCGTGGCGAACGTGATGTGCACCAGCCCGGCGGCGCGGGCAGCCTCCATCACGTGGATCACCGACTGGTGCGTGGCGTTGGCGTCGGCGTTGATCACGATGATCGGGTCCTTCGCGTCGCCCGCAGCCTTGCGCAGCAGGTCGGCCATCGCCGGGACCGAGGTGAACGTGAACACGCTGCGGTCGATCACGTAGCGGCCCTGCGCGTCGATGCCGATGTTGACCTCCTTCGGGCGCTGCTTCGCCTGGTCGGCCTCGGCCTCGGGCAGCGTGATCGACAGCTCCTTCACGCGCTGGTAGGTCGTCGTCACCATGAGGAAGATCAGGATGACGAGCAGCACGTCGATCAAGGGGATGAAGTTGATCTCGGGCTCATCGCGCGAGGCGACGCGGCGCAGGTTCATCGCATCACCGCGACGAAATCGGGGTCAGACTCGCATTTGCGTGCGAGCACCACGCAAGTGGGCAGGCCGCACAGAGGAAATGCGAGTCTGACCCCGATTTCGTCGTGCACTGCTTTCACTTGCGTTCGCCGTGCGCGTAGTCGACCAGCTTGATCGCCTGCTGCTCCATCTCGACCACCAGGCCGTCGACCTTGGCGCGGAAGTGGCGGTAGAACATGAGCGCGGGGATCGCGACGATGATGCCCATCGCCGTGTTGTACAGCGCGATCGAGATGCCGTGCGCGAGCTGGATCGGGTTGCTGCCGCTCGCCGACTGCGAGCCGAAGATCTCGATCATCCCGACGACGGTGCCGAGCAGGCCGAGCAGCGGGGCGGCGGCGGCAATCGTGCCCAGCGTGGTCAGGAAGCGGTCGAGGTCGTGCGTGACCACGCGGCCCACTTCCTCGATCGCCTCCTTCATCACCGGACGCGGCGCCTTCACGTTGGCCAGCCCCGCGGCGAGGATGCGCCCCAGCGGACCGCGCGCGGCGGTCCGTTGCAGCAGCTCCGGCGTGGCGCCCGCCTGGCGGAACTCGGCGAGCACCTGGTCGACCATGTTCGCCGGCGCGACCACGCTCTGCCGCAGCGTGTACAGGCGCTCGAAGATCAGCGCCAGCGCGACGATCGAAGCGATGATCAGCGGCCAGATCGGCCAGCCCGCGGCCTGGATGATGGACCACACGTGGTTTGCTCTCCGATGAGGGGACAGCCCGCGCGAATGTTGCCCTAAGGGCGCCTCCCGGGCAAGGCGAGCTCGTCGGGCATCGCCTACCGCCCGGCGCGCCGTCGCGGCGGCCCCTCGGCCAGCGTGGCCGTGATCGCCGCCCCGGCGAGCACGATGACCCAGGAGACGAACACCCACAACAGGAACAGCGGCAACGCCGCCAGCGTGCCGTAGACGCGCTCGTAGGTCGGCACCTTCGCCACGTAGAGCACGAAGCCGAACTTGGCGGCTTCGAACAGCAGCGCGGCGGCAAGCCCGCCGACGACGCTGGCGCGCAGCGGTACGCGGCGCGCGGGCAGCACCGCGTAGAGAATGGCGAACAGGATCGTCGCCAGCGCGACCGACAGCGGCCCACGGATCAGCGCAACCGCCGACGCAAAGGACGGCGCCGCCGCAAGCGACTGCTCGATCAACCAGTTCGTCGACCACACCGCCGCGCCAATCGCCAGCGGCCCGAGGACCATGCCGAGCACGACGACGACGAGGCGCCGCAGCCGGGAGTCGCCCCGCTCGATGCCCCAGATGGCGTTGATCTCGCGCTCGACCGTCGCGATCAGCATCACCGCCGTGACCACGACCAGCGCGATGCCTACACCCTGGAGCTCGGAGGCGCGGCCGGTGAATTCGTCGAGATAGGGGCGCACCGCCACGCCGGAGCCGGGCAGGAGATGGCGCAGGAGAAAGCGCTCGAGCGAGGAGATCCAGCGCTCGAACAGCGGGTAGCGCGCGACGTAGACCAGCGCCACCGTCATCAACGGCACGAGTCCGAGGATCGTCGTGAACGACAGCGCTGCCGCGGTCCGCGCGAGCCCGACGCCGGTCAGGCGGCGGATGACGCCGGCAACGAATACGGCAAGGGCAGCCAAGGGGGTTCGGAGACAGGGCGCGACGGCAGGCGATTATCGCACCCGCACCGCGGATGGCCGGCCGGTGTAAGGTGCAGCGCTGGATGACGACTGCCCGCGGTCAGGCATGCTATGGAGGCGACGACGATGAGCGATGCGAAGACAGTGGAGACGGCGGTGCTGGGCGGTGGCTGCTTCTGGTGCCTCGACGCCGTGTTCCGCGACCTCGACGGGGTGGTCGCGGTCGAGTCGGGTTACGCCGGCGGCCCGCTCCCCGATCCGACCTACGAAGCCGTGTGCACCGGCCGCACAGGTCACGCGGAGGTCGTGCGCGTGACCTTCGATCCCGCGCGCCTCGCCTTCGACGACCTGCTGCGCGTGTTCTTCGCCATCCACGACCCGACCACGCGCGACCGCCAGGGCAATGACGTGGGGCCGCAGTACCGCTCGGCGATCTTTTGCCGGACGCCGGCGCAGCGCGAAGCGGCGCTGCGCGTGATGCGCGAACTCGAGGACGCGCGCGCGTTCGGCGCGCCGATCGTCACCGAGATCGCCGGCGACGCGCCGTTCTACCTGGCAGAGGGCCCCCACCAGGACTACTTCGAGCGCAATCCCGCGCAGCCATACTGCATGTTCGTCGTCGCGCCGAAGCTCGCCAAGTTCCGCAAGGCGTTCGGCGACCGGCTGAAGCCGCGAACGCGCTAGCGCCTTCGTGCGGCGATTCCGCCCAGGCCCAGGAAGACGCCCACCGAGGCGAACACCGGCAGCACGCCGACGGTGGTGCCCAGCGCGCCGAACACCAGCGGCACGCCCACCGCCATCGTCTGGATCAGCGACATGCGCAGGCCGACGGTCTCGCCGACGCGGCCCGGCGGCGCGTGCTCGTGCAGTTGCGACATCACGATCGGCTGGCCGATGCCGAGCCCAAGCCCGAGGACGAACGACAGCGCGATCAGCGCCGGCATGCTCGCGGTGAACGGGAACGCGAGATAGACCGCGCCCGCGCTCAGGAGCGCGACGCGCAGCACGCGCATCGGCGCCCAGGCGGCGCCATACCACGGCACGGCGAGGCGGACCACGAACGTGGCCGCGGCGAACGCGGCCAGCACCACGCCGATCTCCGCCGCCGTCAGCCCGATCTGCGTCCCGTAGATCGGCACGAAGACCGTGTGCAGGTCCCAGCCGAGCGCGAACAACGCGTTCAGCGTCAGCAGGCGGCGCAGCGTCGGGTGGCGCAGCAGGTCGAACATTCCCGTCGTGCGCACGTCGTCCTCGTGCGCGTGCGCGGCCGGCAGCCGGATCGCGCCCCGCGCCAGCGCCACGAACGCGAACGCGGGCAGCACGGCGAGCAGCGCGAATGCCGCGCGGAAGCCGAGGTGGTCGATCGCAAAGCCGGCAATCAGCGGCCCGGCGAAACCGGACACCGAGAAGCCGAGCGCGTACCAGCTGTAGCTGGCCGTGCGATCGTCGGGATCGCCCAGGTCGCCGACCGCCCGCTGCGCCGGCACCTGGAACAGCATGAACGCGAAACCCGCCAGCAGCGATGCCGCGAAAAGCGCGGGCAACCCCGGCCACAGCGCGGGCAGCAGCACGGCGACAATGCCGCCCGCCGTGCCCCAAAGCACGGGCCGCCGCGCGCCGGCGCGGTCGGCAAGCCGGCCTGCGTGGATCGCGAACAGCATCGGCAACAGCGCGAAGAGCGCCATCAGCAGGCCGACGAGCGCCGGCGACGCGCCGCGCGCCAGCGCATCGAGCGACACCGCCACGCGCGCGCCGGAGAGCAGGACGTGGTTGGCGATGCCGACCGCGATCAGCGCGGCCAGCGTCCGGTCGGGGAACCGCGCCCCGGCCGGACTCACGGCGCGGGCCGTTCGATCCGCCTGCGCTCGATGCCGCGGCACCGCGCCCCGAATTCGGCAACACGCCTCTCGGGGGCAGTGCGCAAGACCAGGCCAGTCGATGCCATGGAGACGTGCGCGGCCATGGCGTCACCTGACTGGCGACGAAGCTCAGCAGGGGACTTCGCAGCGAAGTCGGCACCCTCCCCCGACCCTCTCCCGCAAGCGGGAGAGGGAGTCATTCCCCCTCTCCCCCGGCAACGGGGAACAGGGCCGGGGCATGGCGACTGTCTCGATGGCCAGGGACGCTCTGCATGCCCCGTGGATGCGCGACGCGCTTTCCCGGGATGATGGCGATGCGTGGGCCTGCCGGGTGTGGCAGATCCCACATCCGGAAACCCGAATGAGCCCGCAACGAGGCCGGCGCCCGGGACACGGTGTTCCTCCGGGCAGCCGAGCGAACTGGAAGCAGTGATCTTCAGATGGCAGTGCATGCGAGGCTGCGCGCGCCCCGAGGTCATGCAGAGCTTCGCCGGGGGCACGACGCCGATTCTAGCGCGTGCGCATGGTCCTCCGCGGGGCCGCGGGAGGTGTCCGGAGGGGCGCGCTGCGCGTTGCCATGCGCGCAACACTTCGCTTCCTCCTATGAAAAAACCCTCGTCACGGGGCTTTCTCCAGAGGGCGATTGGGGTATAGTCCGACGCGATGGAGCAGGATGTACCCCGGACAGGAGGGTCTGCTTCAGAACGTACGGCTGTCGTCTCGAGCACTTCAATCCAGGAAGGAGATTCAATGGCTACTGCCAAGAAAGCTGCGAAGAAAGCCCCGGCCAAGAAGCCCGCCGCGAAGAAGCCCATCGCAAAGAAGGCGGCGACGAAGAAGGCGCCGGCGAAGAAGGCCGCGACCAAGAAGGCGCCGGCCAAGAAGGCCGCCGCGAAGAAGCCCGCCGCGAAGCGCAAGCCGAACGCAGCGTTCATGAAGCCGCTGACGCCCTCCGCCGCGCTGGCGGCGATCGTCGGCTCGAGCCCGCTGCCGCGCACCGAAGTCACCAAGAAGCTCTGGGACTACATCAAGAAGTACAAGCTGCAGGACGCGGTCAACCGGCGCATGATCAACGCCGACGATAAGCTCCGCTCCGTCCTCGGCAAGGCGAAGGTCTCGATGTTCGAGATGACGAAGCTCGTCTCGTCGCAGCTGAAGTAGATCGCGCGCCGCGCGAGCGGCGAGTCGCGGAATCAGAGCGGCCGGGCAGCGATGCCCGGCCGTTTCGTTGGGCGCGTTCGCGCGTCAGGTCCCTGCCGCGAGGCCGCGCTGGACCGCCGGTCGCCGCCCGACCGCGTCGAGCCAGCGCACGAGGTTCGGCATGCCGCCGGCGCGCTCGACGAGCTTGCGGCGCACCGCCGCGAGCGGGAAGAGCGCGACGTCGGCCACCGAGTATTCGCCCGCCAGCGCGTCGCGGCCGGCGAGCTGCGTGTCGGCGACGCGCAGGTGCGCGAGCAGCTTCTCCTCGTAGAACTGCACGTTCGCCGGCGACTTCTCGGGCACCAGCGCGCTGTTGTAGTAGATCGCGCCCGAGGCGCCCGCGCAGTCGGTGACGGCGAAGAACAGCCACTGCAGCGCCTCCGCGCGCGCCCGGTCCTCGGCAGGCAGCAGCCGCCCGGCCTTCGCCGCGAGGTAGAGCAGGATGGCGCCCGACTGCGTGAGCACCAGCGGCGCACCGCCGGGGGCGTCGGAGTCCACCAGCACCGGAATCATGCCCGCGGGGTTGAGGCGCAGGAACGCCTCCTGCCGCTGCTCGCCCTTCGTGAGGTCGACGCTGTGCACGCGGTAGGGCAGCGCGCACTCCTCGAGCATGATGGCCGCGCGCTGGCCATTGGACGTCTGGAACGTGTACAGGTCGAGCACGAGGCCTTACTCCCCTCGCGCGCCCTGCAGCGCCGCGATGCGCTGCTCGATCGGCGGGTGCGTCGAGAACAACGCCATGATCCCCGACTTGTCGGTGATGCCGAGCGTCTTGATGCCCGCGGGCAGCGAGGCCTCCTCGGCGACCGCGCCCAGCCGCCGCAGCGCGTTGACCATCGGCGTCGGCGACCCCAGGTAGGTCGCCGCCCCGCGGTCGGCGCGGAACTCGCGATGGCGCGAGAACCACGCGACGATGATCGATGCAAGGATGCCGAACACGATCTGCAGGACCATGGAGATGGCGAAGAACGCCGGGCCGGGCCGACCGTCGTTGCCCCGGCTCACAAGCGACGCGATCACGCGGGAGAAGAAGACGACGAACGTGTTCACCACCCCCTGAATCAGCGTCATCGTCACCATGTCGCCGTTGGCCACGTGCGCGATCTCGTGGCCGAGCACCGCCTCGACCTCCTCCTTGTTCATCGACTGCAGCAGGCCGGTCGACACGGCGACCAGCGCCGAGTTCTTGAAGGCGCCCGTGGCGAACGCGTTGGGCGGCCCGTCGTAGATCGCCACCTCGGGCATGCCGATGCCGGCGCGGTCGGCCAGCCGCTTGACCGTGTCGACGAGCCACGCCTCCGCCTGGTCGCGCGGTTGCTCGATGACGTGCGCGCCGGTCGACATCTTCGCCATCGACTTGCTCATCAGCAGCGAGATGATCGCCCCGGTGAAGCCGACCACGAACGAGAAGGCGAGCAGCGCGCCGTAGTTCACGCCCGTGGCGTCGAAGACGGCGCGGTCGAGACCCAGCACCTTCAGCACGACGGAGATCACCGCGACAACCGCCAGGTTGGTCACGAGGAAGAGGACGATGCGCTTCATGCGGGGTACCCCTGGGAAGTTGGCGAAACTACGCGCGCGATCGCCACGCTCGGCGTCGCGCCCTTTGCGCGCCGGTACATGGGGCCTGCGCCGGGCTTTTCAACCGGGCCGCCTTCAGGCCTTGGCCGACCACGAGTCCTTGAGCGTCACGGTGCGATTGTAGACAGGCGCCCCGGCCGCGTGGTCGTGGCGATCGGCGACGAAGTAGCCCGCCCGCTCGAACTGGTAGCGCGCCTCTGCCGGCGCGCTCGCCAGCGCCGGCTCCACCTGCGCGGCGATCGTCTGCACCGACGCCGGATTGAGGTCGTCGAGGAAATTGCGCTCCGCGCTCTCCGTGTCCTCGTCGTCGTCGCCGGCCACTTTCACCGTGGCCGCGGCGCTCGCCGCAGGCTCGCCGCGCTCTCCCCAGGGATTCCGGTCGCCGGGGAACGGCACGCGGAACAGCCGGTCGTAGAGGCGCACCTGCGCGGGCACCGCCTCGTCGACGGCGAGCCAGTGGATGTTGCCCTTCACCTTGCGCGCTTCAGCTCCCGGCGTGCCGCTGCGGGTCGACGGGTCGTAGGTGCAGTGGACGACCGTGACGTTGCCCTCCGCGTCCTTCTCGACACCGGTGCACTTCACGATGTAGGCGTAGCGCAGACGCGCTTCGGCGCCCGGGGCGAGGCGGAAGTAGCCCTTCGGCGGCGCCTCCATGAAGTCGTCGCGCTCGATCCACAGCTCGCGGGAAAACTTGAGTTCCCGGCGTCCGAGATCCGGTTTCTGCGGATGGTTGGGCACGGAGCACATCTCCGAGCGCCCCGCCGGGTAGTTGTCGATCACCAGCCGGATCGGATCGAGCACTGCCATGCGGCGCTCGGCGCGCGCGTTGAGGTCGTCGCGCATCGCGTCCTCGAGCACGCTCATGTCGATCCAGGCGTCGGACTTCGACACGCCGGTGCGCTCGGCGAGCAGGCGGAAGCCCTCGGGCGTGAAGCCGCGGCGGCGCGCGCCGACCAGCGTGGGCATGCGCGGATCGTCCCAGCCATCCACGTGCCCGCCTTCCACCAGCTGGATCAGCTTGCGCTTGGACAGCACGACGTAGGTGAGCTTCAGGCGCGCAAACTCGATCTGCTGGGGCAGCGGGCGCTCGAGCAGGCCGCCGTCGGCGAGCCTGTCGATCACCCAGTCGTAGAGCGGCCGGTGGTCCTGGAACTCGAGCGTGCAGATCGAGTGAGTGATGCGCTCGAGCGCGTCGGAAATGCAGTGCGTGTAGTCGTAGAGCGGGTACACGCACCACTTGTCGCCGGTGCGGTGGTGCGAGGCGTGGCGGATGCGGTAGATCGCCGGGTCCCGCATGTTCACATTCGGGCTCGCCATGTCGATCTTCAGACGCAGCACGTGCGCGCCGTCGGGGAACTCGCCTGCGCGCATGCGGCGGAACAGGTCGAGGTTCTCCACGGGGCTGCGCTCGCGGTACGGGCTCGGCGTCCCGGCCTCGGTGAGCGTCCCGCGCGTGGCACGCAGCTCGGCCGCCGACTGGCTGTCGACGTAGGCGAGCCCCTGCACGACAAACCACTCGGCGAACTCGTAGAGGCGGTCGTAGTAATCGGACGCGTGGTAGAGGTGCGCGCCCCAGTCGTAGCGCAGCCAGCGAACCGCCTCCTCGATCGAGTCCTCGTACTCGACGTCCTCCTTGAGCGGATTCGTGTCGTCGAAGCGCAGGTGGCAGCGCCCGCCGTTCTCGGCGGCGATGCCGAAGTTCAGGATGATCGACTTGGCGTGGCCGTAATGCAGGTAGCCGTTCGGCTCGGGCGGAAAGCGCGTGACTACGCGCCCGCCGTACTTGCCGGTGCGGTTGTCGTCGGCCACGATGCTGCGGACGAAATTCGGCGCGGGCGCGGACGCCGGGCGTCCGGGCCCCACCCTTCCGCCCTCTTGCGGTGCAGCAGCCATGCGGAGTTGTTCATGAACAACGTTGGATTGCGGTGGATTCTACGCCCGCCGCTTCCCCCCGTCATGCGCCGCTCCCCTCTGACAACGCGCGCGCTCCCCCGGAAGCCGCGCCGTTGCTCGCTTCCAGCGCGGGTGCCGACGGGATCGCGGCGGGGTTGTCCACAAAAGCTGTGGATAGCGATGTGCATATCTTGTACAGTGATTCGCCAAGTCGCGGAATCGACAGCGAAAAGGCTGCGATGCCCGATTTGTCGCCGGACAAAAACGACGCCCGATCAGCGAGTTAAACGCGCACGCCGGAGCGTTCCCGGGCATGCGTGCGCAGGGTGCGCAACGAGCGCATGCAGGTCCGGTGCATGTACTTGTTACTTCGTGCGTCCAGGACAATGATGTCGGCTGTTCATCTCGGTGCATCGCTTCGGCAAAGATACCTGTCTCGCCCGCGCAACACGCCGAAGCCATGACCGACGATACGTTCGACGCGCTGCACACAACGGCGGGAGGTCCCGCGGCAGCCGCGCCTGTGCTCGCCGTGGGGGCGCTGGTCGCCTCCGCCAGGCTGATCCTCGAACGCAACCTCGGCGTGGTCTGGGTCGCCGGCGAGATCTCCAACCTGTTCCGTGCCGCATCCGGTCACGTGTACTTCACTCTGAAGGACGCGACCGCGCAGGTGAAGTGCACGCTGTGGCGCAACAAGGCGCAGCTGGTGCCCTTCACGCTGAAGGACGGCATGGCCGTCGAGGTTCGCGCGCTGGCCTCGCTCTACGAGGCGCGCGGCGAGTTCCAGCTCAACGTCGACGTCGTGCGCCACGCCGGCCTGGGCGCGCTCTACGAGCGCTTCCTCGCCCTCAAGGCGAAGCTCGACGCGGCCGGCTGGCTCGCGGAGGAGCGCAAGCGGCCGCTGCCGCGGTTCCCGCGCGCCGTTGGCGTGGTCACCTCGCCGCGCGGCGCTGCGCTGCGTGACGTGTTGACGACGTTCGCGCACCGCTGGCCGCGCCTGCGCGTGATCGTCTACCCGTGCGCCGTGCAGGGGGAGGACGCGGCCGGCGAGATCGCGCGGGCGATTCGCATGGCGAACGAGCGCGCCGAAGTCGACGTGCTCGTGGTGTGCCGCGGCGGCGGCTCGCTCGAGGATCTGTGGGCGTTCAACGAGGAGGCCGTCGCCCGCGCGGTGTACGAGTCGGCGCTCCCCGTCGTCTCCGGCGTCGGCCACGAGACCGACTTCACGATCTGCGACTTCGTCGCCGACGTGCGCGCGCCCACGCCGACCGGCGCGGCCACGCTGGTGGCGCCCGACGCGGCCGACTATCGTCATCGTTGCGCGCAGCTGGCGCAGCGAACGCAGCGGACGCTCGCGCACGCGCTCGCCGATGCGAACCAGCGCCTCGACCACGCCGCGCGCCGGCTCGTGCATCCGGCTGCGCGGATCGCCGCACGGCAGGAGCGTTGCGGGGAGCTTGCCGCAAGGCTCGCCCGCGCTGTTTCCGGCGGGCAGTTCGAGCGTGTGCGGACGCTCGCAAGCCTCGTGGCCCGGCTGGCCCGCGAGTTGCGCGCGCCGCTGCCGGGAGCGCAACGGGCTGCCGTCGCCCAGGACGCGCTCCTGCGCGCCGCGACTCGCTCGCACGACGCACGCAAGTCGCGCGTCGCCGCGCTGGCGCAGAGCCTAGCGCACCTCAATCCCGAGGCCGTGCTCGCGCGCGGCTACGCGATCGTCGCCGACGCGGGGGGCGTCATCGTCACGGACTCGACGCAGGTGGCGCCCGGCGACGAGGTCTCGATCGCGTTCGCGCGCGGCAAGGCCCGGGCCGCCATCACCCGCCGCGGTTAGGGTCAGACCCTCATTGCTCGGAACTCATGAGCAATGAGGGTCTGACCCTATGCCTCGTCGGGCTCGGGATCGTCGACCGCCGGCGCCGAGCGGAGCTTGGCGATGACGTCGGCGCTCGCCTGCGCCGCAATGCGCGGCGTGGCGGTGGCGACATCCGCGTTCTGCGCGCGATGGCGCAGCGCGTGGTCCATCAGCACGATGGCGAGCATCGCCTCGGCGATCGGCGTGGCGCGGATGCCCACGCAAGGGTCGTGACGGCCGTGCGTGTTGACCACGACCGCATTGCCCGCCTTGTCGATCGTGTGGCGGTCGAGGCGGATCGAGGACGTGGGCTTCACGGCGATCGACACGACGACGTCCTGGCCGGTGGAGATGCCGCCGAGGATGCCGCCGGCGTGGTTGGAGACGAAACCCTGCGGCGTCATCTCGTCGGAGTGCTCGGTGCCCTTCTGCGCCACGGCCGCGAAGCCCGCGCCGATCTCGACACCCTTCACCGCGTTGATGCCCATCATCGCCGCGGCGATGTCGGCGTCGAGCTTGTCGAACACCGGCTCGCCCCAGCCGACCGGCACACCGCTTGCAACCACCGTGATGCGCGCGCCGCAGGAATCGCCCGAGCGGCGCAGCGAGTCCATGTAGGCCTCGAGCTGCGGCACGACCGAGGCATTGGCGACGAAGAAAGGATTCGCGTCGACGTGCTCGAAGCTTGCGAACGGGATCGCGTGCGGCCCGATCTGCGTGAGGTGACCGCGGATCGTCACTCCCGCCTGCCCGCGCAGCCACTTGCGCGCGATCGCGCCTGCCGCCACGCGCACCGCCGTCTCGCGCGCCGATTGCCGCCCGCCGCCGCGGTGGTCGCGGATGCCGTACTTCTGCCAGTAGGTGTAGTCGGCGTGCCCCGGACGGAACGCCTGGGCGATCGCCGCGTAGTCCTTGCTGCGCGCGTCCTCGTTGCGGATCAGGAGCGCGATCGGCGTGCCGGTGGTGCGGCCCTCGAACACGCCGGAGAGGATCTCGACCGTGTCGCTCTCGCGCCGTTGCGTCACGTGACGCGACGTGCCCGGCTTGCGCCGGTCGAGCTCGCGCTGGATGTCGCTGGCGTCGAGGGCGAGCCCCGGCGGGCAGCCATCGACCACGCAACCGATGGCCGGTCCGTGCGACTCGCCGAACGAGGTGACGCAGTACAACCTGCCGAACGTGTTGCCGGACATGGAAAAAAGTCTAGCACGCGAGCTGCCCGGCACCCCGTGGGACAATCACCGCATGCCCGTGATCGCCGATGACCTCGCGCGCGCGTTGCGCGACGCGCGTTTCGTCGCCGTCCTCACCGGCGCGGGGGTATCGGCCGAGTCGGGCGTGCCGACGTTCCGCGACGCGCTCACGGGGCTGTGGGCGAACTTCGACCCCCTCGAACTCGCCACCCCTGCGGCATTCCGCCGCAAACCGAAGCTCGTGTGGGACTGGTACGCCGGGCGCCGCGCGCAGCTTGGCCGCGTGCAGCCGAATCCGGGCCATCACGCGATCGCGCGCATCGAGGCGCTGGCGCCCTCGTTCCTGCTCGCCACCCAGAATGTCGACGGGCTGCACGCGCGCGCCGGCAGCCGCAAGCTCGTCGAGTTGCACGGCAACATCGCACGCGTACGCTGCTCCGAAGAGCCGCACCGCGTCGTGGAGGCATGGGACGACGCGGACGACGGGCCGCCGCACTGTCCGCACTGCGGCGCGTTCCTGCGGCCCGACGTCGTCTGGTTCGAGGAGAGCCTGCCGGCGCACGCGCTGATCGCCGCCGAGGACGCGGCGCGCGCGTGCGACCTCCTGATCGTCGCCGGCACGTCCGGCGAGGTCTACCCCGCCGCGGCGCTGCCGCAGTACGCCAAGGCCGCCGGCGCGATCGTCGTGGAGGTCAATCCGACGGCAACCCCGCTGAGCGCGCTCGCCGACCACGTGCTGCGCTTGCCCTCGGGCGTGGCGCTGCCGGCGCTGGTGCGCGCCGCGTGGGGCGAGGACGCGATGCGCGACTAGTGTGCTGTCACCGAGCAGGACGTTGCGTATGTTTCGAGCGCAGCGTTCGCAGGGACGACGGAACGCGGTACATGTGCCGACACGTTGCGTTGTCTTGAGGTCACCGCACTAGCCCTCGTTCGCTCGAGCGCGGGCCGGCGGCAGCGGCGCCACGTAGCCGATCACGAGCAGCAGCGCGCCCACGCCGAGGAATGCGACCACGCGCGTGAGGCCCGCCAGCGCGTCGAGATCGACGAGGAACAGCTTCGCGACCACCAGCGCCAGCAGCGCGGCGCCGGCGAGCCACACCTCGCGCAGATGCCGCCGCGTGGCGAGGACCATCAGCGCGAGCGCGCAGACCGTCCACGCCAGCGTCAGCGCGGCCTGCAGCGGACGGTGCGCGAACAACGCGTGCAGGTTCCATGCGACGTCGCCGTAGTGGTACGTGGCACGCGCTATGCCGCCGCTGATCGCGACGAACCCCGCTAGCGCCGCGAGCCGGAGTCGTCCGCCCGCCGACAGGGGCGCCCATGCGCCCGACCACTGCCACAGCGCGGCGAGCGCGGCGACGAGCGTCAAGTCGAGCGGGTTGGCGAGCGGCACGTAGGGCCACGGATGCGGCTCACCCGGCGAGATCACGCTGACACCGGCGAACCACGCGGCCAGCGCAAGCGCGACGGCCGTACCGGCGCCGCGACCATAGGCTTCGGCGTGAGCCGACAGCGGCCACGCCTGCCGCGCCTGCGGCCACGCGACCGCAGCGAGGTACGCGATCGCCGGAAGCGCCGCGGCACACGCGATCCACACGGTGCCGTCGGCCGTAGCGCGACCCGTCCACTCGCTTGCCTCCCATGCGAGCCACGCGACGAAGGCCACGGCCGTGACCGCGTGGAGCCTGCGCAGCCAGCTCCACGTCCGCGTCCCCGCGTCGACGCCGGCCTCGACGGCGCGCAATCCGGCAACGTGCACGAGCCAGGCGAGCGGCCACGCCAGCCAGCCGTAGCCGCGCAGCGTGGTCCGAAACAGGTCGAAGGCGAACAGGCCGACCACGGCGAGCGCGGGCAGGACTGCGACGAACAGCCACTCCGCGCGCGGCCAACGCAGCGTGCGCGCAAGGAGCAGACCTGCCGCCGCGGTGCCGGCCACCCAGGCGAGCATCGCGGCGAGCTCGCGTGGTCCGCCGGCCAGGCGGTCGATCTCGCGCACGCCGGCACCGAACCACCACGCCGCCCCCCACGCGAACAGCCACGGCATGAGCTTGCGCTCGCCTTCGCCGACGACGTCCGCGCGACGATCCGCGAAGAACACGATGGCGAGCGCCGCCAGCCCGATCAGCGCCGCTCCGACGAACGCCGCGTTGGCGAACAGGAGGCCTCGCGAAGCCGGCGCATCCCACAGGAACGCCAGCGCCGCCGCCACCTCCACGGCGATGGCGAACCAGCGCGCCGCGCGTTGCCGCTGCACCATGCCCAGCCAGTACACGGCCGCGGCCTCGATGGCCCATCCCGCGGAAGTCCATCGCGCGTCGAGCGCGAAGGGAATCGCCAGCGTGGCGAAGACCACCGCGAGTGCGGCGAACGCCTTCGCCAGCCGCGCGAGCCCCGGCTCCGGCCGCGCGCGCAGGACGAACCACAGCACGGTGTAGACCGCGGCCAGCGCCACGGCGCTGTACGCCTCGCCATGGCGGAAGTCCCGTACGATGCCGGCCTGCAGCGCGAAGCCGACCAGCGGCACGCCGAACACCAGCATGCCGTCGACGGGCGCCTGCGCGTCGAGCGGGCTGCGCTTCGCGTAGAGGATCGCGATGCCGACGTAGAACGCCAGAAACAGCGCGAGGTACGGCTGCACGATCGCGAAGTGTCGCGGCCGGTAGAACGTCCAGCCCCACGCGAGGCCAAGCGCGAACGTGAAGGCGAAGCCCAGCACGTTGAGCGCGCGCCACGAGCGCTGCCACGCGATCGCGAACACGGCGCCGTTGAGGACCGCGAACCACGCGAACAGCAGCCCCGGCGCATCGTTGCCCGTGTCGATCAGCACGGGCGCGAGGAACCCGCCCGCCAGCGCCAGCGCGGCGAGTGCCTGTGAGTCGTGGCGCAGCGCGAGCGCGATGGTCGCGCCGGCCACGACGACGAGCAGTGCGAGCGAAGGCAGCGGCGGCAGCGCCGCGTACAGGCGGAACGCGGCGAACACGGTCATGTACACGATGCCCATGCCCGCGCCCTGCAGCGCGAGCCCGTAGGCGGGGCGCGCGCGGGCGAGCCGCACGCCCAGCGCCGCAAGCGCAAGCCCTGCGGCAGCCGCAGCGCCGAGCTTCACGCCGATCGGCACGCCCGCGAGTTCGGCGAAGTAGCGCAGCAGGAATGCGACCCCGAAGAACAGGATGACCACGCCCACGCGCGTGAGCGCGTTGCCGCCGGCGAGCCAGCTGCGCAGGTCGTCGAACGGGCCGGGGCCCATCGGAGCGTTCGATGCGTCCCGCGCCGGTGCCGGCGCCGCGGCAGCAGCCCGGCCATAGCTCGGCCGCGGCGGCGGGGCGTTCGTCGGCAGCGGCACGATGGGAGGCGCGACACGCCCGGCGGACGCGGGCGCCAGGGCCGCCGCGGGTACTTCGATTGCCGCGGGCGCCATCGGCAACGCGACGTCGAACCCTTGCCGCGCCTCGATGCGCGCCAGCCGTGCCTCGATCGCATCGAGCCGCTGCGCCAGCGCGGCATCGACACCGGGTGCGGCGGGCGGCATCGGGGCGGACCTGGCGCGGTCGTGGGCATCCTTCGCCCAGCCGGCGAGGAAGCCGAGAAAGCCGAGCGCGAGGCTCGCCACGAGGCCGCCCAGCGCGACCCCGGCAAGCCCGCCTCCCACCGCCCCGATCACCTTCCACATGGCGCGCTCCCTCTCGCGCGGCGGATCAGCGCCGCGGCCCGCGCAGCGCGAGGATCTTCTCACGCAGCGCCTCGACGTCGAGCGCTTGCGGCAGGATCGGCTCGCCGGCGCGAAGCGCGATGCGCGAGAACAGGCCGCGCCAGCGGCGCATCGCCTGGCCATTGTGCGAACGCGAGAAGAAGCTGCCCCACAGGCCGGAGAGCGCCAACGGCACCACCGGCGCCGGCGTCTCGGCCACGATGCGCTCCAGCCCCGGGCGAAAAATGCCCGTCTCGCCGTCCTCGGTGAGCCTGCCCTCGGGGAAGATGCCGACGACCTCGCCGTCGCGCAGCGCCTGGGCAACCTCGGCGAACGCGCGCTCCTTGCGCTGCGCGTCCTCCTTCGCCGGCGCGATCGGGATCGTGCGCATCTCGCGGAACACGAAGCCCAGCACCGGCGTGGCGAAGATGCGGTGGTCCATCACGAAGCGGATCGGCCGGCGCACGCAGGCGCTGATCACCACCGCGTCGACGTAGCTCACGTGGTTGCACGCGATCACGCAAGCGCCGTTGTCGGGAATGCGCTCGAGCCCCTCCTGGTCCACGCGATACAGCGAGTGGACCAGGAGCCACGCCAGGAACCGCATCATGAACTCGGGCACGAGGCGGTAGATGAACAGCGCGACCGCCGCGTTCATGAGCCCCGTGACGAGGAACAGGTCGACGATCGACAGTCCCGCCTTCAGCAGGCCGATGGCGAGGCCGGCCGAAGCCACCATGAACACCGCATTCAGGATGTTGTTCGCGGCGATGATGCGCGAGCGGTGCGAGGGCTCCGAGCGCTCCTGGATCATCGCGTACAGCGGCACGATGTAGAAGCCGCCGAACACGCCGATCAACACGAGGTCGGCCGCCACGCGCCAGTGCGCCGGCTTGGCGAGGAATGCGGAGAGCCCTGCGAGCTCCGTCGCGCGCAGGCCCTTCGCGGCGAGCCACAGGTCGACGGCGAACAGCGTGAGCCCGATCGACCCGAACGGAACGAGCCCGATCTCGACCTTGCGCCCCGACAGCCGCTCGCACATGAGCGAGCCCACGCCGATGCCGACCGAGAACAGCGCGAGCAGGCAGGTGACGACGGTGGCGTCGCCGCCGAGGAAGTCGCGGGCGAAGCCGGCGAACTGCGCGAGGAACACCGCGCCGTAGAACCAGAACCACGAGATGCCCAGCATCGACAGCCACACCACGCGGTTGCCGTAGGCGAGCTTCAGGTTGCGCGCCGTCTCGCTCACCGGGTTCCAGTTGAGGGTGAGCCCCGGGTCGACCGCCGGCGTGTGCGGGATGCGCAGGCTGGCGATCCAGCCGGCAACCGCCACCGCGACGCCAACCGCGCCGGCCACTACCGGCCCGTTCGGTTCCAGCGCGACGACCAGCCCGCCCACGATGGTGCCGAGCAGGATCGCGACGAACGTGCCCATCTCCACCAGCCCGTTGCCGCCGACCAGTTCCTCCGTCTTCAGGTGCTGCGGGAGAATCGCGTACTTCACTGGCCCGAACAACGCGGACTGCAGGCCCATCAGGCCCAGCGCGACGAACAGCGTGGCGACGTCGCGCCGCCAGAAGCCGACCAGCGCCACGACCATGATCGCGATTTCGAAGAGCTTGATCAGCCGGATCAGGCGGCCCTTCTCCCACTTGTCGGCGATCTGCCCCGCGGTGGCGGAGAGCAGCATGAAAGGCGCGATGAAGATCGCGCCGGCGAGGTTGACCAGCGTGTTCGCGTCCATGCCGGTCGCGGCGGCGGTGGCGCCAAAGGCGACGAAGATCACCAGCGCGTTCTTGAGCACGTTGTCGTTCGCCGCGCCGGCGAACTGCGTCCAGAAGAACGGCGCGAAGCGCCGCTCGCGCATGAGGTCGAACTGGTTGGGCGGGGGCACGGTGTCCCTTACGGGGAGCGCAAGGCGCGGGCTGCAGCGAAGTAGAGCACATTGTCCACGGTGCCGGCGATTAGCGATACTCTATGCATTGGGTACCATTTTCCGCTACTTGTCGTCGCGCCCCGCGCGCCGCGCGCGCCCCCGCTCGCCCCCGCTCGCCTCGCAGCGGCAAAGCGCGCGACGATGGCTATTCGCAGAAGGTCAGCCGATGAACGACACCCGCCAGCTCGTCGACGCACTCAAGCAGGTCCTGCGCATGCGCGGCCTCACCTACGCCGCGCTGGCGCAGCGCATCGGGCTCTCCGAGGCGAGCGTCAAGCGCCTGTTCTCGCGACGCACGTTCACGCTCGCGCGCCTCGAGCAGTGCGGCGCCGCGCTCGACATCGACTTCCTCGAGCTCGCGCGGCTCGCGCGCGGGCGCGACGGCGCCGCCGCGCAGCTGACGCTCGCGCAGGAGACCGCGCTCGCCGCCGACGCGCGACTCATGGCCGTGTTCTATCTCGCGATGAGCGGCTGGACGCCGGGCGAGATCGTCGCGCGCTACCAGCTCTCGGCGGTCGAGTGCACGGCGCTGCTGGCGCGCCTCGACCGTCTCGGCCTGATCGACCTCATGCCCGGCGAACGCGTGCGCCTGAAGCTGCCGCGCGACGTGCGCCTGCGCCCCGACGGGCCGATCCGGCGCAGGCACGGCAGGCGCGTCGTCGAGGACTTTCTCGCGCCGCAGTTCGACCGCGCCGGCGGCGCGTTCGCGTTCGAGTTCCGCGAGCTGTCGCGCGCCTCGTTCGAGATCCTCAAGCGCAAGCTGGAGCGCCTCGCCGCCGAGGTCCACCAGCTCGCCGACGTCGACGCGCACCTGCCGCCCGCCGAACGCGAGACGATCGGCGTGGCGCTCGGCATCCGCCCGTGGTCGATGGAGTCGGCGATCGAGCTGCCTCCGCGCAAGCGGCCCGCGCGCTAGAATCCCCCGCCATGAGGCCCTACCTCGACCTGCTCCGCCAGGTACGCGACACCGGGGCGCGCAAGGACGACCGCACCGGCACCGGCACGCTCTCGGTGTTCGGCGCGCAGCTGCGCTTCGACCTGTCGGCCGGCTTCCCGCTGGTGACGACGAAGAAAGTGCACACCAAGTCGATCGTGCACGAGCTGCTGTGGTTCCTGCGCGGCGAGTCGAACGTGCGCTCGCTGCAGCAGGCCGGCGTCACCATCTGGGACGAGTGGGCGGACGCGAACGGCGAGCTGGGCCCCGTCTACGGCCACCAGTGGCGGCACTGGCGCGCGCACGACGGCCGCGAGATCGACCAGATCGCGGACGTGGTGCGCGACATCCGGCGCAACCCGGACTCGCGGCGGCTGATCGTCTCGGCGTGGAACGTCGGCGACATCCCGCGCATGAAGCTGCCGCCGTGCCACGCGTTCTTCCAGTTCTACGTGGCGGGAGGGCGCCTCTCCTGCCAGCTCTACCAGCGCAGCTGCGACCTCTTCCTCGGCGTGCCGTTCAACATCGCGAGCTACGCGCTGCTCACCCACATGGTCGCGCAGCAGTGCGATCTCGATGTGGGCGACTTCGTGTGGACGGGCGGCGACTGCCACGTCTACCTCAATCACCTCGAGCAGGTCGAAGTGCAGCTTGGGCGCGAGCCGCGCGCGCTGCCGCAGCTCACTATCCGCCGCCGGCCGCCGACCATCTTCGATTACGCGTTCGACGACTTCGAGATCGTGGGCTACGAGCCGCACCCGGCGATCAAGGCGCCTGTCGCCGTGTAACGCACGGGCGCGACACCGCCGCCCCCTCACCCCAACCCTCTCCCGCATGCGGGAGAGGGGGCAAGGCACCGTCTCCCCCGGCATCGGGCGAGGGGCCGTCCGCTACTTCTCCCTCTCCCCCGGCACCGGGGGAGAGGGTTGGGGTGAGGGGGCGCCGCACGGCACGACTGCCGAGCTTCGACACGAGTCAGGTCAGCCCATGCAGAACACGTTGAGCTTGTTGCCGTCGAGGTCGCGGAAGTAGCCGGCGTAGAAGCCGTCCCCGCGCGGCCCGACCGGGCCCTCGTCCTTGCCGCCGAGTTCCAGCGCCTTCGCGTGCACGCGCGCCACCTTCTCCTTCGAGTCGACGACGAGCGCCACCATCACGCCGTTGCCGACCGTGGCCGGCTTCCCGTCGAACGGCAAAGTGGCGGACAGCGCAGGCCTGTCCATGGCCGTCCCCCACACGATCGAACGGCCGAAGTCGTAGAGGCGCTTCGCGCCGATCTCGGCGAGCAGTGCATCGTAGAACGCCGCGGCGCGCGGCAGGTCGTTGGTGCCCAGCGTGACATACCCGATCATCGTCCCCTCCTCCGGTTGGAGGGCGGATTCTAGCGCCGCCAAAAGAAAGCCCGCCGGGAGAGGGGCGGGCAAGGGGGATAGAGTGCGGCGCGCGGGGAGGAGGGCCGCGCGCCGCGAAGACCCGGCAAGGCGCCGGATCAGGGGGAAGGGTCAGACGATCGTGCGGGCGGCAGTCACGCGCTCGGCCAGTTGCTCGAGCGCCTCGCGCTGCAGCCTTGCCTCGTCGTCGCGGCGATCGGCCTGCGCTCGCTCCTCCATCTCCCTCGTCGGGAGCCAGTAGCGGGAGAACTCGGGCGCGAAGGATTCCATGATCGCCTTTTACGCTGCGGACGACGCTTGGTCGTCATCGGACACGCCAGACCTGATGCAACGGTCGTGCCAACGCTGCGCCTGACGCGGCGCAACGGCACCAAAATGACATCTGCATAGGGCGGAAGTGCCCTGCGGCGCGACAAGCGCGAGAAACAAGGCGGCTGCTCGGGAGCCCGGTTTGTCGCAACAACCCGACAGCGCTCGACGAGGACTTTCTATCTCATTGAATTTACGCGTTTCTTATTGTCGCCCAAATGAGACAGACGTCTGATGCAACGCCGCATGGCGGCAGCCGGCTCGCGTCAGCCCTTGCCTTCCTTGAACATGGACGGCTCGAGCTTGTGGCGCTGCAGCAGCTTGTAGAACTCGGTGCGGTTGCGCTTGGCCATCAATGCCGCCTGCGTCACGTTGCCGCCGGTCAGCTTGAGCAGCCGCACGAGGTAGTCGCGCTCGAAGGACTTGCGCGCTTCCTCGAAGGGCACCAGCGTGGAGCTGTCCTCGCTCATCGCGTTCTGGACGACCGAGGCCGGTATCACGGTGGTCGTCGTCAGGGCCACCGCCTGCTCGAGCAGGTTGAGGAGCTGGCGGACGTTGCCCGGCCAGGGGGCAGCGATCAGCAGCGCCATGGCGTCCGGGGCGAGCGTGGGCAGCGGTTTGCGGTAGCGCTCGGCGAGCTTGCGCAGGAAGTGCGTCGCCAGGACCGGGACGTCCTCCCGGCGCTCGGCGAGCGGCGGCAGGCGCAGCGAAACGACGTTGAGCCGGTAGTACAGATCCTCGCGGAACAGGCCGGCGGCCCGCTGCGCCTCGAGATCCCGGTGCGTCGCGGAGATCACCCGCACGTCGACCGGGATCGACTGCGTCGAGCCGACCGGTCGCACCTCGCCCTCCTGCAGCACGCGCAGCAGCTTCACCTGCAGCGGCAACGGCATGTCGCCGATCTCGTCGAGGAACAGCGTACCGGTGTCGGCGGCCTGGAACAGCCCCTTGTGCGCCTGCACCGCGCCGGTGAAGGCGCCCCGGGCGTGGCCGAACAGCTCCGACTCGAGCAGCTCGCCCGGAATGGCGCCGCAGTTCACCGCGACGAACGGTCGCTCGGCGCGCGGGCTGGCCTTGTGGATCGCGCGCGCCAGCAGCTCCTTGCCGGTGCCCGACTCGCCGTAGATCAGCACGCTGGCGTCGGAGTCGGCCACCAGCCGGGCCTGGCGCAGCAGGTCCTCCATCTTCGGGCTGCGCGTGACAAAGCCCGCGCGCCACTCGGACGACGACGTCGCGACCTCGCCGTCGTCGCCGGAGAGCTTGAGCGCCGCGGCGACCTTCTGCAGCAGCTCCTGGCTGTCGAACGGCTTGGTCAGGAAGCCGAACACGCCGCGCTGTGTTGCCGCCACCGCGTCGGGAATGGTGCCGTGCGCCGTCAGGATGATGACCGGCAGCGTCGGGTGCTGGCGGTGGATCGCCTCGAACAGCTGCATGCCGTCGATGCCCGGCATGCGCAAGTCGGTGATCACCGCGGCCGGACGCGCGATGGCCAGCGCCGCCAAAGCGGTCTCGCCGCTGTCCGCCGTGCGCACGCGGTAGCCCGCCGAGGTGAGCCGCAGGCTGATCAGCCGCAGCAGGTCGGGGTCGTCATCGACGAGCAGGATGTCGCTGGTGTTCATCGCATCGGCACCCAACGAGGCTCGGACAAGTGAGTGACAACTTCTCGTCGTCCCCGCGCAGGCGGGGACCCAGCGTCTCTCGTCACAAAGTCGCTGGATTCCCGCTTGCGCGGGAATGACGCCGTGGAGTTGAAGTCGCCAGGTGTCGACGCGTACATCATTAGTTGCCGCCCGAGCCCGACCCGCCGCCGCCACCGCTGCGCAGCCGGTCGCGCAGGAGGCTGCGCTCCATCGCGCGCAGCGCCTCGAGCTTCTGCAGCGCCGCCTCGCTGCGCGCCTGCTCCTCGCGCACCGCGCGCACGCGCTCCGCGATCTGCGCCGACAGCACGGCGGCCAGCTGCTTCACCGCCAGCGGCGCCGGATTGGCCTTGACCACCGCGTCGAGCAGCTGCAGCGCGCGCTGGTCGTCCTGCGCGCCCTGCCGGGACAGCGTGTGCAGCACGGCCACACGCACGCGCACGGCGTCGCTGCGCGTGCGGTTGAGCGCCTGCGTCTGCGCCGCGAGCTCGCGGCGCGCCTCCTCGCCCGGCAGCGTCGCATAGCGCTGCAGGTCGGCGAGCAGCGCGGTGAACTCGCGCTCCTCGGCGCTCGGCTCGGCCGCGGCCGGCGCCGGATCGGGCGCGGCAGGCGCCTGTGCGGCGGCACCCCCCATCGCCAGGATGGCGACGAGCGTGACGAGTGCGAGTGTGTGTGCGGACGTCACGACGCGTCCCCCGCGCTCGACGCGGCCCGCGCCTCACCCGTGATCGTGGTGAGCGCGTCGAGCGGCGCGCCCTGCGGCAGCGACAGGCGGAAGCAAGCCCCGCGCTTGCCTTCGCGCCTCGCGTGCACGCCGATCTGGCCGCCGTGCGAAAGCGCGTACTCGCGCGCGATGGCCAGTCCCAGCCCCGAGCCCTTCACGCGCGCTCCGGTCTTCGCGCGGCCCTGGAAGAACGAGTCGAAGATCCGCTCGCGCTCGTCGGCGTCGACACCGGGGCCGTCGTCGGTGACCTCGACGTGCGCCTGCCCGCCCTCCTGCCAGGTGCGGATCTCGACGCGGCCGGCGCGCGCCGCGTACTTGATCGCGTTGGAGACGAGGTTGTCGATGATCGTGCGAAGCTGGTCCGCCTCGCCGACGACGAGCGCCGGCTCGAGCCGCTGGTCGATCGTGACGCCGCGCGCGAGCGCCGCCAGCTTGTGCTCGCGGATCACGCGCCGCACGACGTCGCCCAGCATCACCGGCCCCAGCGTGGCCGGCTCGAAGGCCCGCGTCTGGTGGTACTTGAGCAGGTCCTCGATCAGCTTCTGCAGGGACAGCGTGTTCTCGCGCACGATGCGCACGATGTCGCGCTGCTCCTTGTTGAGCTTGCCGCCGACCTCGTCGCGCAGCAGCTCGGCGCCCTCGCGCACCGCGGTGAGCGGCGTCTTGAGCTCGTGCGAGACGTGGCGCAGGAAGCGGTTCTGCTGCTGCTCGAGCTCGGAGAGCCGCGTGCGCAGCCACTCGAGCCGCTGGCCGAGATAGCGCAGGTCCTCCGGTCCGTTGACCTCGATCGCTCGCGAGAAGTCGGCGCTGCCCATCTGCCGGATCGCGCCTTCGAGCTGGCGGATCGGCCGCGCGATCAGCACGGCGAACAGGATCGCCAGCGCGAGCGCGATGCCGCCGGTCGCCAGCGCCAGCCAGCGCCACTTGTCGCGGCCCTCGGAGGCCGTCTGCTGCAGCCGCTCGATCGCGGTCTGCGTGAGCGCGTTGGACGCCGTGAGCATCGTCTGCGCGTCGTCGACGAGGCGGCCGTAGCCCTCCGCCAGCTCCACGGGCGCGGTGCCGGCCTTCGGCCCCGCCATCAGCAGCGCGTGCAGGCCGGTCTCGCGCTCGCCGAGCCGGGTCAGCGCTTCGTGGTAGGCGGGCTCGAGCGGCAGCTGCGCGAGCTGTCGCACGCTGCCGCGGAAGTCCTGGCGCAGGCGGTTGTAGTCGTCGACGAGCGCGTGGTCCTCGAGGATCAGGTACTGGCGCACGACGCGTTCCAGTGTGGCGGTCTGCTCGAACAGCTGGCGCGAGGTCCGTGCCGCCTGCGAGGTTTGCAGCACTTCGTCGCGGCTCTGCGACACCAGGCGATCGAACGAAAGCGTCAGCTCGGCGAGCGCGTAGAGCAGCGGCAGGCTGACCAGCAGGAAGCCGAGCAGGATGAACTTGAGGAAGGAGCGGGGGTAGTACACGAGGGGCGCGGCAGCCGGACGGCCGACTATAATCGTCCGGATTATGGCACCGCCCCCGAGCGAGGCGCACGCTTCCCCTGCGGCAAGCGGGCCCGCGCGGCTCGCGATCGTCGTCGCGGTTGCCGCCAACGGCACCATCGGTGCGAATGGCACGTTGCCGTGGCGCCTGCCCGGCGACCTGCGCCGCTTCCGGTCGCTGACCACCGGCCACGCCGTCGTGATGGGGCGGCGCACCTGGGAATCGATCGGCCGGCCGCTGCCCGAGCGCCAGAACATCGTCGTCACGCGCTCGAGCGACTTCGCAGCGGCCGGCGCAGAGATCGCGCATTCGCTCGACGAGGCGCTGCGACTCGCGCGCCGGCCACTGCCGGTATTCTGCATCGGCGGAGCCGAGCTGTATCGCGAGGCGCTCCCGCGTGCCGACGCGCTCTACGTGACCGAGGTCGCGCGGGCGGTGCCCGGCGACACCGTCTTTCCCCCTTTCGACCGC
>Ga0209391_10000071_pt1 | contig 35331 bp, 38 predicted proteins | sample PPLLak3March2015_FD_187246 | JGI IMG/M metagenome (GOLD analysis project Ga0209391, IMG submission 187246) | Freshwater sediment microbial communities from Prairie Pothole Lake near Jamestown, North Dakota, USA - PPLs Lake P7 Core (1) Depth... | ecosystem: Environmental > Aquatic > Freshwater >...
CGCCGATGCCGGGGATCTGGCCAATCGCGATTTCAGCCTGCTTTCCCCCGCTGAAAAAACCCGCCTGCTGGCCTCCAAGGGCCTTGATCGGATGAACGCCGCCGAGCTTCAGGCGCTCCGGGATGAACCCTCGCTCTTCAACTGGCCGGAGGAAATCCCCGCCGCCGCGCGCGCGCTGGTGATCGAGCGGCTTCTCAGCCATGTGGAAAAGGATCTCTTCGAGCTGGCGGAAATCGGCCTGCGCGCGCCGGACCCGCACACGCTCGTGGTCACGCTGCGCGAGCCCGTGCCCTACCTGCCATCCATGGCCAGCCACAGCACCTGGTTTCCGGTGCCACGCCACGTGATCCTCAAGTTCGGGCAAATGACCGACCGCTTCACGGATTGGTCGATGAAGGGGAATCTCGTGGGCAACGGCCCCTTCGTCCTGCACGAGTGGCGCTACAATCATTTCATCGAAGTTCGCGGAAACCCGCACTACTGGGATGCCGCCAATGTCGGCCTGCGCGGCATCCGCTATCATCCCATCGAGAATCCCTACACCGAGGTCCGCGCCTTTTTCGCCGGACAACTCCACAGCAGCTACACGCTGCCTGCCGAGTTGCTCAACAAGGTGCGCCGCAGCCACCCGCAGTTCGTCCGCAACGAGCCATACGTGGGCACCGTTTTCCTGCGCTTCAACGTCACCCGCAAGGGTCTCGACGACCCGCGCGTCCGCAAGGCCTTGTCACTGGCCATCCACCGTGCCGAGCTTTGTAAATATATCTATGAGGGTTTCACACCCGCCGGAACCTTCACTCCCAGGCTCGGCGATTACCACGCTCCGGATCTCCTCCATCACGATCTGGCTGCGGCGAAATCCCTGCTCGCCGAGGCCGGCTACCCGGAGGGCAAGGGCCTGCCATCCTATGCCATCCTCACCTCACGCCCGCACCCCGCCGTGGATGCCATCCAGCAAACCTTCCGCACCCTCGGCCTGCGCGTCACCATCACTCAAAAGGACTGGGGCTCCTATGTCGCCGCCCAGCAAAGCCTCAACTTCGACATGGCCATGGCCGGATGGATCGGCGATTACCTCGACCCCACCACGTTTCTCGACATGTGGACCCGCGACAACGGCAACAACAACACCGGCTGGGCAAGCCCCGCCTACGAAAAACTCCTGCGCGAGGCCGCGCAACAGGCAGACCCGGCGGACCGCAATGCCGTGCTCGCCAAGGCCGAAGGCATCCTGATGGACGAGTTGCCGATCCTGCCGATCGCCTGGTATTCCCGGCTCTACATGATCCGCCCGGAAGTCCGCGGCTGGCATCCGCTGGTGCTGGACAACCACCCGTGGAAACACGTCACCCTGCAACCCTGATCCGGCCCCGTCATGTTGCGCAACATTTCCAACCGCCTTTTCCAGGGACTGCTCGTGCTTTTCATCCTCGGCACGCTCACGTTTTTCCTGGTCCACGCGCTGCCCTACGGTCCCTTCCAGGATGAAAAGGCGGTGCCGCCACACGTGATGGAACGCCTCGTGAAACTCCATGGCTATGACAAGCCGCTGCTCACCCAATACGGCCTGCGCTTGAAGAACGTCGTCCAGGGAGACCTCGGCGTCAGCATCAAGGTGATGGAAGGCCGCCCGGTCAGCGAAATCCTCGGCCAGGCATTCCCCGTGTCCCTCACGCTTGGTTGCGTGGCGATGTTTCTGGCGGTGCTGCTTGGCATCCCGGCGGGCATTCTGGCCGCGGTGCGCAAGAACACCCGCATGGATTATCTCATCATGGCTGTCGCCCTGTTAGGTATCTGCCTGCCGGCCTTCGTCATCGGCCCGCTGCTGGCGGAGTTCTTCGGCGGCAGGCTCGGCTGGTTTCCCGTCGCCGGCTGGAACCCACGGGATCCCACCTCGATGTTTCTTCCCGCGCTCACCCTCGGGCTGGTGAGCGCCGCCTATCTCTCCCGCCTCACCCGCGCCGGCATGTTGGAAATCCTCAACCAGGATTTCATCCGCACCGCCCGCGCCAAGGGCCAGAAAGGCTGGATCATCATCCTGCGCCACGCCTTGCGCGGCGGGCTCATCCCGTCCATCGCCTACCTCGGCCCGGCCTTCGCCTCCACCATCAGCGGCTCGGTGGTCGTGGAAAGCATCTTCCAAGTGCCCGGCATCGGCCGGCTTTTCATCAAGGCCATCGAAACCGGCGATGAAACGCTCATCATGGGCCCGGTGCTGCTCTATGGCAGCCTCATCGTTGCCGCCAACCTCCTCGCCGATCTCCTCCAGATCTGGCTCAATCCGCGGCTGCGCACCGCCAAAGCTTCCTGAAACCACCGTGGAGACAACTTCCAACCACATCGAACAAGAAGCCGGCCACTCGCTGTGGAGCGACGCGTGGATCCGCCTGCGCCGCAACCGCGCCGCCATGTGCGGCTGCGCCTTCCTCGCCTTCGTCATCCTGCTTTGCTTCATCGTGCCGTTCTTCCCCGCCCTGCCGGATCCCGCCGTGCAGAGCCTGCCTGATAAAAACTCCGGCCCGTCGCCCGGCCACTGGCTGGGCACCGACCACCTCGGGCGCGACCTCCTCTCGCGCATCCTCCACGGCGGCCGCATTTCCATCCTGGTGGGACTCATCACCACCATGGTCTCGCTCACCATCGGCGTCACCGTCGGAGCGGTGGCCGGATACGCCGGCGGAAAAACCGACACCTTCCTGATGCGCGCGGTGGACATCCTCTACTCGCTGCCCTTCCTCATCATCGTCATCCTGTTTTCCGCCATCGCGAAAGGTTACACCAACGCGCTCACCGACTGGTTGTCCCATCTAACAGGCTGGCATCACGATGCCATCGCGCCCTTCACCAGCCTGATCCCGCTGTTCGTGGCCATCGGCGCGCTGTCATGGCTCAACATCTCCCGCATCGTGCGCGCCTCGGTGCAGGACATCGCCGGGCGCGAATTCGTCGAGGCGGCCAGATCGCTCGGCCTGCCGCACCGCCGCATCCTGCTGCGCCACATCATCCCCAACGCCATCGGCCCGATCGTCGTTTACGCCACGCTCACCATTCCATCCGTCATGCTCTTCGAGGCCACGCTTTCGTTTCTCGGCCTCGGCGTGCAGCCGCCCTATTCCAGCTGGGGCATCCTCATCAAGGACGGCGCGGACCGCATGCTTTCCAATCCGCTGCTGCTCATCTTCCCGTCCATCTTCTTCATCCTCACCCTGCTCTCCCTCAACTTCCTCGGCGACGGCCTGCGCGACGCGCTCGATCCGAAGTCTTCCAAGGATTGAACTGAAACCATGCCCGCCCTGCTCGACATCCAGGATCTCAAAGTCCACTTCCACACCCGCGACGGAGTGGTGAAGGCGGTCGATGGCGTTTCGCTCAAAGTCGAGCCCGGCCAAGTGGCGGGCATCGTCGGTGAATCCGGTTCCGGAAAATCGGTGACCGCCTATTCGTTGTTAGGCCTGATCCCGATGCCACCCGGCCGCATCGAGGGCGGCAAGGCGCTGTTCCAAGGCACCGACCTGCTGCGCCTGGGAGAACGCGAGCTCAACACCTACCGCGGACGGAAAATCTCGATGATTTTCCAGGACCCGATGACCTCGCTCAATCCTTACCTCAAGGTCAGCACGCAGCTCGTCGAGCCCCTTGCCATCCACGAGAATCTAACAGGAAAGAAAGCGCTGCACCGCGCCATCGGGGCGCTCGAGCACGTCGGCATCGAAAACGCCGCCAGCCGCATCCACGGCTATCCGCACGAGTTTTCCGGTGGCATGCGCCAGCGGGTGATGATCGCCATGGCGCTGATCACCAAGCCGGACCTGCTCATCGCCGACGAACCGACCACCGCGCTGGACGTGACCGTGCAAAAGCAGGTGCTCGACGTGATCCGCAACTTGCAACGCGAGACCGGCACCGCCGTCATCTTCATCACCCATGACCTCGCGGTGGTCCATGAGATGTGCGACACCGTGAGCGTGCTCTACGCCGGACGTGTGATTGAAAGCGCCCCGGCAGCCGGGTTGATCCAGCGTCCGCTGCATGCCTACACCCGCGGGCTTTACCGCTCCAATCCCTCCGCGCACCGGAAAGGCGAGGATCTTTACTCCATTCCCGGCCTGCCGCCGGACCTCGCGCGCCTGCCCGGCGGCTGCGCCTTCCGCCCGCGCAACACGCTCGGCGATGCCTCGAAGTGCCTCACCGACCGCCGCCCGGAACTCGTCGAAATCGAGCCCGGCCACTTCGTGCAGAACTGCCCCGGCTGCCTCGCCGCCCATCCATCCACAGCCCATGCTTGAACTCAAAAACATCCGCAAGACCTTCCACAAGGGCCGCGAATCCGTGGTGGCCGTGGACGATGTCTCGCTGGAAATCCGGCAGGGCGAAATCCTCGGCCTCGTCGGCGAGTCCGGCTGCGGCAAGTCCACGCTCTCGCGCATCATCATGCAGTTGCTGCTGCCGGACAGCGGCAGCGTGATCCTCGGCGGCACCGATCTAACAGCCCTGCCGCGCCGCGAGATCCGCCAGCACCGGCTGGATTTCCAAATGGTGTTCCAGGACCCCTACGCCTCGCTCAACCCGCGGCTCACGGTTTTTTCGACGCTTGCAGAGGCCCTGCAACAACGCCACCCGCAGCTCAAGGCGAACGCGCTGCGCGAGCGTGTCGCAAATTTGCTAGAAACCACGGGCCTCTCGCCACGGCTCATGCAGCGCTACCCGCACGAGTTTTCCGGCGGCCAGCGCCAGCGCATTGCCATCGCCCGCGCGCTCGCGCCGGACCCGCGCATCATCATCGCCGACGAACCGGTGTCCGCACTCGATGTCTCCATCCAGTCGCAAATCCTCAACCTGCTGCGCCGCCTCCAGCGCGACCTCGGCCTGACGATGTTGTTCATTTCCCACGATCTCGCCGTGGTCCGCTACCTGGCCGACCGCATCGCCGTGATGCACCGCGGGAAAATCATCGAACGCGGAGAGGCCGAGGAGGTTTTCAGCCAGCCGCAGCAAGCATACACCCGCCAATTGCTCGCAGCCGTGCCGATGCTGCCGGCCGCGGCTTCGCAAATCTGACACCGAGCGTCGGCTGCACGGTGCCCGCGCTCATGACGCATTCATCCCTTCCACGGGTTCACGATCTGCAGTCCCGGCACGTCATCGAAGTCCGCCACGTTGCGCGTCGCCAGCGTCAACCGGTGTTCCAGCGCGGTGGCGGAGATCAGGCAATCCGCCAAGCCCCGCGTTCTGCCTGCGGCAATGCGGCCCGCGCGTTCCGCGACTGCGGGAGTCACCGCCAGCACGCGGCCCTCAAACGCCGGTTTCACCTTACCCTCCAGCCATTCATTGAGAACCGCCGCGAACGGGGCGTCCTTGCGCCCGACCTGATCGATGCCACGGCGGATTTCCAGCAAGGTGATGACGCTGATCCAACACGTTGCCAGTGGGTGAACCTGCTGCCATGCCCGCACGGCCGGATGGCAGCGCTTGGCGGAGCGCAGTTCCGAGAGCAGGTTGGAATCGAGTAAAAACATCACTCGGAAAACGCCAGATCGCGCGCCACGGACGCATCACGCGGGATTTCGAACGCCTTGTCCTCGGCATCCTGCATCGCCAGCGCATCCAGCAGGCATTTTTTGGCCGACTGATCCGCAGCCAGTTCCTTGCGCAACACTTCCGCGATCCAGCCGGAAAGCGAAAGCCCCCGGTCCACCGCCCGGTGCCGCGCCTCACGGCACAGGCTGTCGTCCATTTTCACGGTGACATTCATCGTGAAGCACGATTGCACGATTGCACGGCGGCATCAACCCCGAAAATAACCGCCCGAAGCCTTCGGCACGGCATCCACCGTGCCGACCATTACCCGGCGAGGATCATTCCCTTTGCCGCGCCACGTATCACGGCGCAAGCGGGACGGCAGCCATGGTTTTTCCCCAATCCCATCGCGATTGAAGCGAATTCCACCGGGATTTTTCAGAGCATGGTCACGTCTCAGTGCCCTGCCGCCTCGCGGGCGAGGAGTTCGGCTTCTTCTTCGTGCGAGTGGATTTGCAACAGGAACTGCACGCCTTCCTTGTCGGCGGCGGCTTTCAGGACATTGCGGATGGCGGAGGCGGTGAAGCCGTTGCGGCCGATCAGCATCGCGACGTCCGCCTTGGCCAGAACGAGCTTGAAACGGACCTTTTTCGGCGCCAGCTCGGCCACCTTGAGCTGCGCTTGCGCCGGGTCGTCGATGAGTTTCACGGCGACATAGAGGAGAAAATTCCGCAAGCGTTCGGTGACAGGTTCCATGTGGCTAGGATGGCCCGGGATTTTCTCCGCGGCAAGCCCCGGTTCGCTCGCCGCGGAGACACCCGGCGATTGCGGGGCATTCTAACGCTCGATGCGAAAGCCCGTGCAGCCATCCAGCGGGGGGATGCGCCCGGCATGGTGGTTCTTGATGTGGCGGGCCAGCGGGGACTCCACCACGATCTCGCGGATGAAGGCCTCCACCTCGCCGGCCTCGCCGGTCACTTGCATCTCGACGCTGCCGTCCGGCAGGTTTTTCACCCAGCCGCACACCTCGAAGCCGCGGGCGAGATCCTTGACGGTGTAGCGGAAGCCGACGCCCTGCACGCGGCCTTCAAAGATGACACGTTTGGCAATCATGACATGTGATGACTCAGTTGAGCTTTTCCGCCAGCTCCGGCGAGTGGGTGTTGAGGAAGCGCACGCGCAGAGGAGAGGGCCGGGAAACGCGCAGGTGGCGCTTGTCCGCAGTGACCACGGTGCTTGCCAGGGCAGGCGCATCCTCCAGCCCGGCCATGGCGGCGGCGCGGTCCAGCGCGGCGGCCTGCAGGCGGTCGGCCGCGTCTTTGGAGTCCAGTTCGATGTCCCAGACGAGAGCGGTGGACGCCTCGCCGTCCGGCAGGAGCAGGTAGCGATCATTTTTCCAGCAGGAGGAAATTTCCAGAGCCGCGCCGGCATCGCCCATGGCCTCCAGCCACAACCGCAGGCCGAGCTGCCCGCCGGATTCCGTGAGATAAGGTTCCTCCGGCACGGCGGGCATTTCCAGCGGCTCCGGCGTGGCGGATTGCGCGGGCAGCAGGATCGCCCGCGTCGTCTGCGGCGGGTTGCGCAGGGCTTTGTGGAAGACCTCGTCGCCCTGCACGTGCAGCGTGTCGGCTAGACCCTTGCCCTCGATCACGGGAAAAGTCGTCAGTCCTTGGATGAACGGCGGCAGGCTGTTGAAAAGCTGCTCCACCTCGTTGTTTTCCGCCATCGGCATGAAGCCGATGCTGCGGGCGCTGAGCGCATAGAAGCGCGCCTCGGAACCGGATGCCGCGCCCTGATGCAACGCCTCGCGGGCGCGCGCGGCATCGTCGCCGGGATAGGTCGGCGGCGGCGGGAAATTCTGGTGCAGCAGGATGCGTGCGAGCAGGCGCACCAGCGCGGCTTGGTCCGGGATACTGGCCGGATCGTAGCGGTCGGTCACCCATGCCTCGCCCGTGACATCGTCGAACCAGCCGCGCGCGCCGACTGCCCGCACCACGGTGAGCTGGGCGAGCAGGTCATCATCCGGCCCGAGCCAGCCGATCAGGCGCCATGCTTCCTGGCGGTCGTCGATGCCGGCCGGGCCGAAGCGGCTTTCGAGAGCGGCGGCCACGCGGTCGCGAAGTTCCTCGCTGGCGATGCGGTGGACGACGGGATTGGAGAGAAAGCGCAGGCCGAATTCCTTCTCGGCGCGGTCGATGGCCTCGCGTGGCACGGCGAGTTCGCCGCCGCCCTGGGCGAGCGAGCGCAGCGATTCGTTCTCGCGCTTGAGCATTTGGTTTTCCTCGGCAGCCATGCGCAGCTGGGTTTCCAGATCCGCGAGGCTGGCGGAGGCGGCCACGGAGCGCCAGTGCAGGCCCTGGAGGATGCCACCAAGGCCCACGGCACCGCCGAGCAGTACGGGAAGCAATGTCTTGGGGGATGGCACGGCGGATGGAAAAAACTGCGGGTTCAGCGGCCCAGCGGACGTGCGTTGGGATTGGCGGGGCCCGGATTTTCACTGAACGGATTGGTCTCGAGCGCCGAGGACTTCACGCCGAAGACTTCCTCGAAGGTCTTGCCGGGCAGCAGGTTGTAAACGATCGGAGCGCTGCGGTTGCCCTGCGGGTCATAGACATAACAAATCCGCTGCACCGGCATTTCCTTGCCCGTGTTCGGGTCCCGGCGGACGACGCGCGCGTCAAACATGCGCTCCTCCACGAGTTGGCCGTCGGACTTGCGGTAGCCATAGCTCACCTTGAAGAGCAGGTTGCCCTGGCCGTCGGAAATCCGGCAGCCGATCGGGTTGCCGTTCGCATCCATCCGATAGACCGTCACCATCATCAGCACGCCATTGGCCGAGAATTTCTTCTTGGTGAGTGTGCGGTTGTCGGGCGTGCGGGTGAACAAGGTGCGCGCGCCGTCGTCGTGGCGCATCACCCGCACGTTCGGGCCGTCCACTGCGTCGAATTCCTTGGACGGCTGCTGCGCCGCGCCGCTCACCGAGGTGGCCAGCAGGCCTGCGGCCACGACGAGCGTTTTCCAAGTTGCAAGAGCGTTCATGGCGGGCAAACTAGGTGCGCCCGGCGGACGCTGCAAGCCGCCAATTCCCCGATGATTTGGAAAACGCGACGCGGCACGCTCGACCTCACCCGCCGCGCCCGGGTGATGGGCATCCTCAATGTGACGCCGGATTCCTTCTCGGATGGCGGCCGCCACGCGGGCCATGCCGCCGCACTCGGCCACGCCCGCCGCATGATCGCCGAGGGAGCGGAAATCATCGACATCGGCGGCGAGTCCACCCGGCCCGGCGCGCTGCCGGTTTGCACGGATGAGGAAATCGCCCGCACCGTGCCGGTCATCGCCGCCCTGCGCGCCGGGTGGGACGGCTTGATTTCCATCGATACGATGAAGGCGCAAGTCGCCGCCGCCGCGCTCGCCGCCGGGGCGGACATCGTCAATGACGTGAGCGGCCAGCGCGCGGACCCGGAAATGCCCGGCCTCTGCGCGGCCAGCGGCTGCGGCGTGGTGGTGATGCACATGCAGGGCGAGCCGCGCACCATGCAGCAGGCCCCGCACTATGCCGATGTGGTGGCGGAGGTGCGCGCGTTTTTCAACGAGCGCTTCGAGGCCCTCACCGCTGCCGGCATTGCGCCAGCGGCTGTTTGTTTCGATCCGGGCATCGGCTTCGGCAAGACGCTGGAGCACAACCTGGCCTTGTTGCGGAATTTGGAAACCCTCAGCCCGCCCGGCCTGCCGCTGCTGTTAGGCGCTTCCCGCAAGTCGTTCATCGGCCGCCTGCTGGAGGACCATGATCTCTCGCTGCGCGACTGGCCCAGCGTGGCCATCACCGCGATGGCCCGCGACAAGGGCGTGATGCTGCACCGCGTGCACGACGTGCGGCCGAATCTGGAGGCACTGCGCATGACCGAGGCGATTCATGGAAATCCGGGCTGAAAATTCTCTATTCCATGGCTGCCGGAATGCGGATAGATTTCGTCCATGGCAAAAGGCTATGAGCTGCATCAGGCGCGGATGATGGCCTTGCAGGGCATGGGCAAGGACCTTGCACGCCGCGCGAAATCCAAGTGCGAGATCACCGGTGCCGCCGGTGTGCCACTCCACCCGTATGAGGTGCCGCCCGTGGGCGAGGATCCGGACATCGAGCGCACCCTGCTCCTCTGTGAGGAATGCCATGAGATGCTTGAGCATCCGGACCGCCTCGCCGGGCGCGGCTGGCAATGCCTCGCCGAAGCGGTGTGGAGTGAAATGCCCGCCGTGCAGGTGGTGGCGTGGCGGATGCTCCATGAACTGGCCAAGCGCGAGGACTGGGCCCGCGAGGTGCTTGAGGAGGTCTTTCTGGACCCGGCGGTGGAGGAATGGGCCCGCGCCACCTGAGGGACGCCCGGGCGCAACTTCGCGGGCGCGGCGAGGTTCAATCCCGCATGTTGAGCGCCGCAACCGCAGCGATGCCGATTTTTCCAACGATGGAGACCGAAACCCAGCCAACCCGAACCGACGACGACAGCGAGGTCGATTTCGGGTTGATGGCGCGCATCGGTGCCGGCGACCACGAGGCCTTCCGGCTGTTGGTGGAGCGCCACCAGCACGCGGTGATCGGCACGGTGGCCAAGATGCTCGGCAACCCGAGCGATGCGGAGGACATCTCGCAGCAGGTTTTCCTGCGGATCTGGCGCAACGCCCGCCGCTACCGGCCGGACGCCAAATTCACCACCTACCTCTTCACCATCACCCGCAATCTCGTCTTCAACGAAACGCGCCGCCGCAGCCGCAAAAAGGAAGTTTCCGCCGACGAGCGCGAGGAATCCTCGCAGCAACAGATCGAGGACAGCGCGGACCGCAGGCCGGACGCGCAGATGCTCCAGGCCGAACTGCAGACCGCCGTGGACGCGGCCATCGCCGCGCTGCCGGAAAGCCAGCGCATGGCCGTGGTGCTGCGCCGCTACGAGCAACTCTCCTACGAGGAAATCGCCGCGGTGCTGGGACTGTCCGTTTCCGCCGTCAAAAGCCTGCTGTTCCGCGCCCGCAGCGCACTGCGGGACTCGCTCAGCGGCTATCTGCAGCACTCCGGCGGCGGATAGCCCTTCGCACTGCGGGAAGCGGTTTTTCCAGCAGGTCCGAAATTCGGTTAGAAATCGTCGCCGCGCGCGTCGTCTGCGGTGTGGAACTCGCGGTCCGGGCCGGCGGAGAGGATTTCCATCTCGCTGCCCGAGAGTGCGTGGAAGAAATACGGCGGGCCCCAGCGGTCGATCAGGCGGCCGGCGGCATCGAGGAATGCGCCATCGGCGGGCAGGCAGGCGAGGTGTTTTGATAGGAGCCATCCGCGTTGAGCGCGGTGCCTTAGGGGCCGACACATCTGGATTTGCGGGTTGCCAAGGGCCCGGGCGCTGACTAGCTTGCCGTCCGGCAGCCGCCCGAAACGGGATCTGTCTGACCAACCGATCGCTTCACCGCAGTGGGATTTTTGGATGCCATCAAACGCTGGCGCTTGGCCCAACAAGGCCTTTCGTCCGGAAAGAAACGCCGGATTCACAGCGAAAACCCGGTCATCCAGGCCTTGGAGGACAGCCTGTGGGTGAAACTGGCGCTCTACGCCACCTTCACCGTGAGCTGCGGCGTGATGACACTGAAAGCCTCACAAGGCACAGCCTTCGCGGATGCACCGATCAAGGGCGCGCTTTACGGTTTCATCATCGCGGTCACCGCCGTGCTGATGTTTCAGGTGAGCCTGCAAACCTCCTGCCGGCGCAACAGCCGGGTGGTGTTGGTGCTGGGCGGCCTGCTCGCCCATCTCGCACTGCTGCGCGTGGTGATGAGCCTCGCCTCGGCGGGCCACATCCCGGAGATGTATCGCTTTTTCTTCGTGCCCTTCGCGCTGGCTCCGATGCTTCACGGCGTGCTGCTCGGCCGGGCCGTCGGCTCGTTTTCCGCCGTTTTCGTCACCCTGATCGGCTGCCTGTTCGCGCCGCAGGGGCAGGCGCTGCCCTACATGATCCTCAGCCTGGTGGCGGGCGTCACCAGCGTGCTGCTCGCCCATCAAGTGCGCCGCCGGCTCCAGCTTCTGCAAACCGGCATCTACGTCGGCGCGGTCACGCTGCTGCTCGGCTTGCTGCTGGGCAGCCTGGATGTGGCTTCCTGTTTCGGCCCCGGAGCAATAGACCATCTGCAGGTCCTCGGCACCGGCAGTGCCGCCGCGTTTGGCACCGCCGTCTTCACCGCCCTGCTCGTCAGCGGCCTGCTGCCGATCTTTGAAGGCGCCTTCCTCCTCACCACGGACATCAGCTGGCTGGAACTCAGCGACCTGAACCACAAGCTGCTCCGCCAGATGCAGCTCGAAGCTCCCGGCACCTTCCACCACAGCCTGGTGGTGGCCGCCCTCTCGGAAGCCGCTGCGGAAAAAATCGGTGCCAACGCCCCGATGTGCCGCGTTTGCTCCTATTTCCACGACGTCGGCAAGCTCAAGAAACCCGGCTATTTCATCGAAAACCAGCACGAGGGTGCCGAGAATCCGCACGAAACGCTCACCCCCACCATGAGCACGCTCATCATCCTCGCCCACGTCAAGGACGGCGTCGATCTTGCCGTCAAACACAAGCTCAACCCCCGCATCATCGATGTGATTCAGGAGCACCACGGCGATTCCATCGTCGCCTACTTCTATCACAAGGCGCGCGAGCAGAAGAAACTCGAACTCGAAAAGGTGGACCGCCGCCTCGAAAACCCGGAAGACCTGCCCAGCATCGACGAGAAGAACTTCCGCTACCCCGGCCCCCGGCCCAGCAGCCGCGAGTGCGGCATCATCGCGCTCGCTGACTCCATCGAGAGCGCCTCACGCACCCTGCGCAAGCCCACCCCGGCCCGCATCCGCGCACTGGTGGACGACCTCGTGCACCAGAAAATCCAGGACGGTCAGCTCGACGACTGCCCGCTCACGCTGCGCGAAATCGCCATCGTCAAGGACAGCTTCGCCACCACCTTGCGCAGCATGCTCCACACCCGCATCGACTACCCGAAGGACGATGATCGCCCGAGCGCGACGCTCCGCCGGGCGGCACCGGACCGCACCAGCAGCCGCGGAGGCCGCGTGATCCCGCGCCCCTAGCAGATCTGAGATTTTCATTTCACGGAAAACCCACCGCCATGTCGCTCGAAGTCATCATCGGCAACCATCAGGAACGCACCGAAATTCCCGAGAACTGGCTCACTGCTCTCGAAGACGTGGCCCATCACGCAGCCAGGCTCGCGCTCGCCCATGCCAACACCGGCGATACGCCGCTCCACCACCTCGCCACCCTAGAAGTCGCTCTCGTGGACGATGAGACCAGCAGCCGCGTCCACCGCGACTTCATGGACATCGACGGCCCCACCGACGTCATCACCTTCCACCACGGTGAAATCGTCATCGGCGCCGAGGTCGCGGAACGCCAGGCCGCCGAATACGACGAACCGCCCGCTCGCGAAATCCTGCGCTACCTCGTCCACGGCTTGCTTCATCTGGCTGGCCACGAGGATGCGGATGCAGCCGAGCGCGCCGCCATGGAAAGCGCCCAGGAAGCCATCATCACGGAATTGTGGACACCCGCCCTGCAAGTCCGCCTTGGAATCTAACGACCCCAAAACGATGCGCCGCCGCACCTTTCTCATGAACACCGGAAAAACCGCCGCCATGATGCGCGCCAGCCTGAAACAAGGCGTGAACATCTGCACGTTCTGACCATGCCCTTGTTGCGGAAACTCATCCTCTGCGCCCTGCCCGCATTGCTGCTGGCGTCCTGCGCCACTCCCGCAACGCGCTCCTCCTCCGGCCGCGACTACTGGGGCCACCGGCCCGGCCCCAAGGGTTTCAAGACCGTCATCATCGACGCCGGCCACGGCGGCACCGATCCGGGGGCCATCAGCCGCCACACCGGCCAGCGTGAAAAGGACCTCACGCTCGACATGGCCCGGCGCATCCGCAGCGAACTCGGCGGCGGTTTCCGCACCATCCTGATGCGTTCCGACGACACCTTCATCGATCTCGACGAGCGCGTGCACCGCGCCAACCGCCATGGCGACGCCATCCTCATCAGCATCCACTTCAACAGCGGCCCGGCCCACGTCCGCGGCCCGGAAACCTATTACTGGCGGGTGGACAGCCACGGCTTGGCTGTTAGATTGCAGCGAGCCATGAGCGCCGCCAGCCCGGCGGAAAGTTCCAACCGAGGGCTCGTCCGCCGCCGCCTGCGCCTCACCCGCAACCCGGAAACCCCCTGCGTCCTGTTAGAAGGCGGCTACCTCAGCCACCCGGCGGAGAGCCGTTGCGTCGCGGACTCGCAATACCGTCAGAAACTCGCCGCAGCCATCGCCGGAGCCATCCGCGACCAGGCCGTGCATGGCGATGCCGGCACCGGTCCCCTGCCCCGCCCGCTCTACGAGCCTCCCAGCCGCCCGACCGACGCACCGGAGTGATCCGCCGCGACCTCCAGCCTTGACACCGGTTTCTTGTGCTACAAAATTGAAGCATCATGAAAACAGCCACCGTTCGGGATTTGCGAAACCGCTATACCAGCCTGCTGAGCTGGATAGACGCCGGTGAGGAAATCATCATCACGCAGCGGGGAAAGGCCATCGCCCGGCTGATCCCGGAGCAGGACCAGTCCGCCCGGCGCGTCGATTGGTCCCAAAGCCCGGCGATCAAGCGGGACCGAAGTGACTCCCGCGTGCTGACAGCGGCGGAGTCGCTCGAGATCATCCATGAAGCGTCCGGAAAATGGTAACCTGCGCGGACACCAGCTTTCTGTTTTCCCTCTACGGAAACGACGCCCATACACCCCGCGCGGTGGCATGGATGAAGAAGTGCAAATCCGCGCTCACCCTCACTTCGTTTGGTGAATATGAATTGAGCAACGCCCTCCGCTTTGCCGAGTTCCGCAAGGCGATCGCGCCCGGTGAGTCGGCGTTGTTTTTGGCGCAGTTCGAAGCGGACAAGGCCAGCGGCAGGATCCGGATCCAAGTCTGCAACCTTGCTGAAGTGGTGGAGGAAGCCAGAAGACTCTCCGCCACACACACCCTTGCGGGCGGGCATCGCGGCTTTGACATTCTCCATGTCGCAGCCGCCCTACTCATGAACGCCACGAGGATTCTCACCTTCGATGAGAACCAGAAAAGGCTCGCGAAGGCGGAAAGGCTCGTGGTGCCGTTATGATCCGAAAGTTCAAATCCCGAGTTCCTCACCCTCGGATCTGGCGATGACCACCGCCGCGCAGGAATCGCTGTAGATGTTCACCGCCGTGCGGCTCATGTCTAACAGACGGTCCACCGCCAGCAGCGCCACCACCGCGGTTTCCGCGCCGGGGATGCCGGAGCTTTTCAGGATGAGCAGGATGGCCACCAGGCTGGCGGATGGCACACCCGCCACGCCGATGCTGGTGAGCAGCGCCGCCACCACGACGAAGAACTGGCCGCCGAAGCCGAGTTGCACACCCATCACCTGGGCCACGAAAATCACCGCCACGCATTCATAAAGCGCGGTGCCATCCATGTTCACCGTGGCTCCCAGCGGCAACGTGAAACTCGTCACGCGCTTGGATACCCCGCTACCCTCCTCCACGCAGCGCATCGTCACCGGCAGCGTGCCGGAGGAAGACGCGGTGGAAAACGCCAACAGCAAGGCAGGCCGCATCGCCCGGAAATGCGCCCACGGATTCACACCGCCCACGAAGCGCAGCACGCAGGGCAGCACCACGAACAAGTGAATGAACAAGCCCGCCAGGACGGTTAGAAAATATTTCCCGAGGTTCACGAACAAGTCCGCACCGGTGGCGAAAACCACCGGCAGGATCAGCGCGAACACGCCGATGGGAGCCAGTGCCATCACCCACTTGGTCAGCACGATCATCGCATCACAGGCCGCTTGGAAAAACTCGCGGATCGTGCGCATTTCCACTGCAGGCAGCCGCGTGATCGCCACGGCAAAAAGGATGCTGAAAACGATGACGCCAAGCATTTGGCCATTGTCGGTGGCCGCCGAGATCACGTTCTCCGGCAGCATCGCCTTGAAGACGCCGAGGAAATCACCCGCCTGTCGGTTGCCGGCACCGCTCACTGTTTCCACCACGCGGGCATCGGCCGTGGCAGCGCTCTGCGCGAAGGCATCGCGGATCACCGCATTCGGCTGCCCGTCGGAAAAACCGGGGCGGATCATATTGACCAGCAGCAGTCCGAGCAGGATCGAGAGCAGACTCGTGGTTCCGAAAAAGCCCGCCGTTTTCAGCCCGAGCCGGCCGAATCCCTTCACTCCCTGCAAGCTGGCGATGCCGGACACCACCGAGGTGACGATCAGCGGCACTATCAACATCTTGAGCGCCCGCATGAACAAATCCCCGATGAATTCGCAACCCGCCAGCACCGCACCCACGAAGCCGCCGATCTGCGAGTCCATCCCCGCGCCAGCCACCATGCCCCGGAAAACCAAGGCCGTGAAGGTGGCCAAAACCAGTGCCGCGAGTATCTGCCAGTGTGCCGCGATGTGTTTCATCCCGGCAAGCCAAGGCCATCCCGCGCATGAAATCCAGAACCTTCCGGTGCCATCGAAAATCCGTCCAAAATCCGCAGATTTCCCGGTTGACACCCCGAAACCGGCTCCCTAGCTTGCGTCCCCCTTCGCGCACGCCAGGTGCCCGGAGCCATTTTATTACAAGCACATGAAGACGTTTTCCGCCAAGCCTCACGAAGTCGAGCGCAAGTGGTATGTGATCGACGCCAAGGGCAAGGTCCTCGGCCAAGTCGCCGTGGAGGCCGCGCGCCTCCTTCGCGGCAAGCACAAGCCCACATTCACCACCCACATCGACACCGGCGACTTTGTCGTCGTCATCAATGCCGATCAGGTCGTGCTGACCGGAGCCAAGGAAAATGCCAAGATTTACACCCGCTTCTCCGGCTACGTCGGCGGCAAAAAGGTGGAAACCCCGCGCATCGTTCGCGAGCGCCGGCCCATCCTGCTCGTCGAGCGCGCCGTTTACGGCATGCTGCCACACACCCGCCTCGGCAAGGCCCAGTATTCCAAACTCAAGGTCTATGCCGGTGCCGAGCATCCGCACGAAGCCCAACAACCCGTCGCCTACGCCGTCCGCTAACTTTCATCCCGATTTTTCACAATGACCGCCACCACCACCAAAAGCGCCACCGGCCGCCGCAAAACCGCCGTCGCCCGCGTCTGGATGACCGAAGGCACCGGCCAGATCACCATCAACAGCCGGCCGTTCGAGGACTACCTTCCCACCCTTGAGCTTCAAAACTCCATCCTTGCGCCGTTCCAAGCGGCCTCGCTGATGAACAAGTTCGACCTCAAGATCGTCGTCAAAGGCGGCGGCACCCACGCCCAGGCCATCGCGATCCGCCACGCGATTTCCCGCTCGCTCACCCAGGTGGACCCGGAAAACCGAAAGATCATCAAGCCGCTCGGCTTCCTCACCCGCGATCCGCGCATGAAGGAACGCAAGAAGTCCGGTCAACCCGGTGCCCGCAAGCGCTTCCAGTTCTCCAAGCGCTGATCGACCGCTGCGAACGATTCCAAAAAAACCGCACCCTGCAGAGGGTGCGGTTTTTTTCTTGGGAACTTCAAACAACGGGCGCGTCAGATTTCGTGCACCGGCAGGTTCACCACCTCCTCGCGCACTTTCTCGGCCAGCGCGGTGGAAAGGTAGCGCTCGGTGGACGAGCAGCCGATTGGTGACGATGCGCTTGCCGGCGAACTCCGGGCGCTTGGCCACCTGCATGGCGGCCCAGACATTGGCACCGGTGGAAATGCCAGCCGGCAGTCCTTCCTGCTGGGCGAGCGCCTGGGCGGTGGCGAAGGCGTCCTCGTTGGTCACCTGGATGACTTCATCGATCACCTCGACGTTGAGGTTTTTCGGGATGAATCCGGCACCGATGCCCTGGATCATGTGCGGGCCAGGAGCACCGCCGGAAATAACCGGGCTGGCCGTCGGTTCCACCGCGAAGGTCTTCATCGCGCAACGCGACTTGAGCACTTCAGAAACACCGGTGAGCGTGCCACCCGTGCCGACACCGGCGACGAAGGCGTCGATCTTGCCATCGGTGTCGCGCCAGATTTCCTCGGCGGTCGTCTCGCGGTGGACCTGCGGGTTGGCCGGATTGTCGAACTGGCCGGGGCCAAACGCGCCGGGCGTTTCATCGAGCAGTTTCCTGGCCATGGCGATGGCACCATTCATGCCGCGGGCGCGGGGCGTGAGCACGATCTCGGCACCGAGCAGGCGCAGCAGCACGCGGCGCTCGATGGACATGCTCTCGGGCATGGTCAGGATGCAGCGGTAGCCTTTTGCGCGGGCGACGAAGGCCAGCGCGATGCCGGTATTGCCGGAGGTGGGCTCGATGATGAGACCGCCGGGCTTGAGCGAGCCGTCTTTTTCGGCAGCCTCGATCATGGCCTTGCCGATGCGGTCCTTCACGCTGAAGAGCGGGTTGAAAAACTCCGCCTTCACACAGATCTCGGCATCAAGACCGGCGGTGACGTGGTTGAGACGGATGAGCGGGGTGTTGCCGACGGTGGCGGCCATGTTTTCTGCGATGGGCATGGGATGATGGGGTTGTGAATCTTCGCGGCAATCTGGTGACAGTCGCACCGGCGAGTCAAGGCAGGGATGTCCCCACTTCTTCAAGAACCGGCGCACAAAAAACGCGTGGATTTGCGCTGGAAAAAATCTGCCAACCGGCCGACCCCGCCCGCTAGAATCACCGCGCCGGCAAGGCATGAGTCATGAGTCCTTGCCCGGAAAAACCGCCAAACCATCATGAAAAGCCCCATCACCAGCCGCCTTCTGCTGGCGGCATCGTTTGCCTTGAGTCCGCTTGCCCACGCCCAACCGATCGTCGGCGGCCATTATCCCGCCGGTGCGGAGGGCATCAAGGGTGCCTCCCTGCCGCCGCCGGGCGTCTATTTCCGCGATTACAACCTGTTTTACACGGCGGACCGCTTCAAGGACGGACCGCCGGAGTTCGACATCTTCGCCTACGTCAACGCCCCGCGTTTGATCTGGATGACGGATTTCAAAATCCTCGGCGCGGATTACGGCATGGATGTGATCATTCCCTTCGGTTACCTGAACTGGGATTACGACACACCCGTGGGAGCCGTGAACGACAACTACTTCGGCATCGGTGACATCCAGTTGGAACCACTGCTGCTGTCATGGCACTTTCCGCAGTTTGACCTCGCCGCCGGCTATGCCGTGTGGGCGCCGACTGGCGACTTCAGTCCGGACCGCCCCGACGTGCTAGCCAAGGGCTTCTGGTCCCACATGCTCACCTTCGGCGGCACATGGTATTTCGATCAGGAGAAATCCTGGGCACTCTCGCTGCTGAACCGCTATGAGTTCTGCCACGAGCAGGATGAAACCGGGATCGATCCCGGCCAGGTTTACACACTCGAGTTCGCGCTGAGCAAAAGTTTCACCAAAACCCTGGATGCAGGCCTGGTGGGCTATTGGCAGCAACAAACCACCAGCGACCGCGACAACACCGGTTCCATGCACGACCGCAAGACAGGCCTCGGCCTCGAGGTTTCCGGTCTGTGCCCGAAACTGGGCATGCTGACCTCGCTGCGCTACGTCTATGAGTTCGATGCGGCGGAACGCCCGGAGGGCCAACTGGTCAGTCTAACGCTCACCAAGCGCTTCTAACAAACACCGGCGCGGCGGAGTGGCTTGCGCCGGGACGCGGGTCCCGGCGCTCCCAAGCGGTTCTTATTGGTTGGCCTTGTCGAACGCGGCGTCGAAGGCGACGTCGCTGACCGGGAAATCCAGGCTGCGCACGAAGCTCGCGGCCTCGGCCCCGCCGTGGACGCGGTCCATGCGGATGTCCTCCCACTCCACGGAGAGCGGCCCGCGGTAGCCGATATCGTTGAGCGCGATGATGATGTCCTCGAACTCAATGTCGCCGCGGCCGGGCGAGCGGAAGTCCCAGAAACGCCGGGCATCACCGAAATCCGTGTGTCCGCCGAAAACGCCGACGGTGCCGTCGCCATGCCCCCACCAGGCGTCCTTCATGTGGACGTGATGGATTCTATCAGAAAACTCGCGGATGAATCTCACGTAATCCACACCCTGATAGCCGAGGTGCGAGGGATCGTAGTTGAAACCGAAACGCTTGTGGTTGCCCACGGCGGCAAGCGCGCGCTTGGCGGAGGCGATGTCGAACGCGATCTCGGTGGGATGCACTTCCAGCGCGAAGTTCACATCCGCCTTGTCGAAGGCATCAAGGATCGGCAGCCAGCGCTTGGCGAAGTCCTTGAAGCCCTTTTCATAATAAGCCTGCGAGGTCGGCGGGAAGGCGTAGATCGAGTGCCAGATGGAGGAACCGGTGAAGCCGTTGACCACCGCCGGAAAATCGTCGCCGTCTTCGCGGCCGGGCTTGGCATCGAAGAACGCGCGGGCGGCCTTGGCGGTCGTGATCATTTTCTTTGCCGCACGTTTGCGCACACCTTCGGGATCACCGTCGCCCCAGACATCCGGCGCGAGAATCGCCTTGTGGCGCTCGTCGATGAGGTCGCACACCGCCTGGCCGACAAGGTGGTTGGAAACGGCATAACAGGTGAGCCCGTTGTCAAAAAGAAGCTCCCATTTTTCCTTCACGTATCTCTTGTTGGAGGCAGCGGCATCGACATCGAAGTGGTCGCCCCAGCAGGCGAGTTCCAGTCCGTCGTAGCCCATTTCGTAAGCCAGCGGCACGAGTTTTTCGAGTGGCAGGTCGGCCCATTGGCCGGTGAAAAGTGTGACGGGGCGTGACATGGTGGTTGGTTTGGTGGGTTGGTGGGAACGATGCGAAATGGCATTTGCGGCATCAATGCAAAACTCACTCCGCACCGCGCAGGATTTCGCGCTGCCATGCCTCGCGCAGAGTGGCGGTGAGCGGGCCGGCAGCGAGCGGGCGCGCCTCGAAGCGCGAGACACCAGTCACCCCGCGGGTGGCGGAGGTGAGGAAGATTTCATCGGCCTCGTGGATGAGCGCGGCGGGCAAATCCCCTTCACGGCAGGAAATCCCGAGCTGCGCGGCCAGCGAGATGACCAACTCCCGCGTGATGCCCGGCAGACAGCCCGAGGCGAGCGACGGCGTGAGCAGTTCGCCGTCTTTGACGAGGAAAAGATTCGCGGTTGCGGCCTCGCACAAGTGCCCGGCAGTGTTGAGAAAAATGGCTTCCTCAAATCCAAGGCCCGCCGCTTGATCGAGAGCGACGAGGTTTTCCGCATACGAGGCGCACTTCATGCCGGCCAGCGGCGAGCGCTCGTTGCGCACGAAGCCGGAAAGGTGCGCCGTGGTGCTGGCGGGTGGCTCCGCCGAGCGCGAAGCAGTCAGGAGCACGAGTCGGTCCGCGCCCGCTGTTAGATCGGCGAGTCCGCCACTTCCGGCCGTGACGGTGAGGCGGATCCGCCCGCGGCCCTCGCCCAGGCCGTTGGCGTGGAGCAACTCCATCATGATCTCCCGCAGCCCGCTTGTTTCGATCCGCCAGCCGAGACGCTGCGCGCCGCGCTCCAGCCTTGCGAGATGCCGCCCGGCCAAAACCGGTTTGCCGTCCAGGGAGAGGATCGTCTCGAACAAGCCCAACCCGTGCATCAGGCCACGATCAGTGGGCGCGATGTGGAAATCCGCCGGATCGAGCCATTGGCCGTTGCACCAGATGAGGGTCATGCGCAGGCAGTCTGGACGGTGGCGCTGACTTGTAAATGGGGGATTGTGCCAGACGATCCATGGCGGCATTCTCCGGCCATGCGTTTCCAGATATTCTTCAGTGGCGTGGCAGTGATTGCCCTCGGCATGGCGGCGATGCGGATTCTGGAAAAGGACGCCGCCATCGCCTTCCTGCAAGGCGCGCTCACCCTGGGCGGCGGCTTTCTCATCTGCGGGCTGTTTTCCCTGAAAATGAAGTGGCACGGCATCATCGGCGGCGGCGTGCTCGCTTTGTTAGGTGCGGCGCGCGGCATCGCCAACCTGCCGGATCTGGCGCGCTTCCTCGCCGGCCAACAAGAGCGCGGAGCCGCGCCGATGCTCGAGTTCGGAATCACCATCATTTGCCTCGTGCTGCTGCTGCGCACGCTCGGGGGACTGCATCGCGAGCGCATCAGCCGCATGCTGGAGCAAGATTGAAGGATGCGCCATCAACAGGCTTGCCCGCAGGGTGTCGGCTGATTGAATCGCCGTATGAAAAAAGAAGACCGCGAGTTTCTCCACCGCCTGTTGGAAAGCCGGAGCCCCACCGGTTTTGAAATGCCCGGCCAAAAAGTCTGGGCCGAATGGATCCGCAGCCATGCCGACCACGTCGAGTGCGATGCTTACGGCTCCACTTGGGCCAGGCTGGCCGGCAAGACGGAGCAGGTCATCATGTTGGAAGCCCATGCCGATGAGATCGGCTACATGATCAAGCACATCGACGAAAAGGGCTTCATCCGGCTCGACCGTGTGGGCGGTTCGGACGCCGCCACCGCCCGCGGCCGGCGGCTCACCATCCTCGGCGACAATGGCCCGGTGCCCGGCATCATCGGCAACACCGCCATCCATCTGCGCCGTGATGAAAGCGGCCACGAAAAAGCCCCCGCCGTGCATGACCTGTGGGTGGATGTGGGAGCCTCAAGCCCGGCGGAAGTCGCCAAGCTCGGCCTGCGCGTCGGCCATCCGGCGGTCTATCAGGACGGCCCGATGGAACTCGCCAACAAGCGCATCGTCGGCCGCGCCCTCGACAACCGCATCGGCGGCTACATCATCGCCCAGGTGATGAAACGCATCGCCACCGGCAAGAAAAAGCCCGCCTTCACCCTGCTCTGCCTCAATGCCATCCAGGAGGAAATCGGCGGCCACGGCGCGAAAATGGCCACTTACCGCCTGCGCCCGGACCTCTGCGTCTGCCTCGATGTCACCCATGCCACCGACACCCCGGGCATCGACGCCGCCAAGTTCGGCAGCGTGAAACTCGGCGGCGGCCCCAGTCTCACCCACGGCACCGCCAACCACCCGCTGCTGGTCAAGCGCCTCATCCAAACCGCCAGCGAAGGGAAAATCCCCATCCAGCACGAGTCCAGCAGCCGTTTCAGCGGCACCGATACCGACAAGATTTTCCACAGCCGCCAGGGCATCCCCAGCGCGCTCGTCTCGCTGCCGCTGCGCTGCATGCACTCGGTGGTGGAAACCGCCCACCTCGACGACATCGCCCACACCATCGAGCTTCTAACAGCCTTCGTGCTCTCGCTCAGGGACAAGGAGGATTTCCACCAGAGCCTGCACTGAAGCCGGGCGGAATTCAGCGCCCCCAACTGCCACTCACCGTCGGCAGTTTCCCCTGGCCGACCACCACATAATTGGTGGGGCCTCTGGCACCTTCGAGCGGCACGCCGGTGGCGCGTTTCCACACGGCACTCATGCTTTCAGCCGTGTGGCAGCCCCAGCTCTTGCAGTAGGCGTTGCGGCTGAAAATCGAGGACTTGAGGCGCGGCAGATCGCGCTCGTGCAGCCATGCGGTGGAAACCGCCATGATGTCATTTCCATAATCGAACATGAATGCGTATTTGTTCGAGTGACCGAAGAAATCGAAAGTCTGGATCGAGCCGCGCGGACGGGAGTTCATGGACTGGATGAAACCGCTGCTGCTGTTGAACCAGATGAGCGTGGCATTGCGGGCGGCGGCCAGCGAGGTGATCCACTGGATGTAGGGCTTGCCGTCCTCGCGGCCGCGGGTTTCATAGCCGGGCCGGAAAACCATCCAGACCAGCGGCGCATCCGGGCCATAGGCCTTGCGGATCTCCACCATGCGCAAAGTGGAGGCACGCACGAAATTCGCCCACCAGCGGTCATGCTGGTCAGGCGGAACGCGCAGGTTCTCCCATTTCCGCAACGCGGGACCACCGGTCACGATCACGTGGTCGGCACGCGCCGGCAGTGCGAGCGTGAACAACAGACTGAAAAGCAGCAGGGCACGGGTGATTCCGATCATCGGCGGGACGCTAGGCCGCCCGCCCACCACTGCAAAGCAAGAACGTCCATCCGCCACGGGGAAAATCAACATCTCGCCCGCACGATGGCATGTTTGGACCTTGGAAACTGCGATTCTCCGGGTTTCTCTTGCCCTGTGGAAACGATCCGGATCCGCGGCGCGCGGCAGCACAACCTGAGGAATATCGACGTCGATCTTCCGCGCGAAAAACTCGTGGTGATCACGGGGCCTAGCGGCTCGGGGAAATCCTCGCTGGCTTTCCACACGCTCTACGCCGAGGGCCAGCGGCGTTATGTGGAATCGCTCTCGGTCTATGCGCGGCAGTTTCTCGACCAATTGGAGAAACCCGACGTCGATTCCATCGAGGGCCTCAGCCCGGCCATCGCCATCGAGCAGCGGAGCGGCGGGCTCAACCCGCGCTCGACGGTTGCGACGGCGACCGAGATCCACGACTACCTGCGCGTGCTGTGGGCGGCGGCCGGCGTGCCACATGACCCGCAGACCGGCGAGCGACTCCAGCGCATGGGCGCGGCGGACATCGTCAATGCGCTCGCGGCGATGCCGGAGGGAACGAAAGTGATGTTGCTCGCACCGGTGCCGGAAGAGGAACTGCGCGAACCGGCGCGGTTGTTAGGTGACCTCCAGCGGCAGGGCTACATCCGGGTGCGGATCGATGGCGAGGTTTTCGAAATCGAGGAGGCGGGAAAATCATGGCCGGATTCGCTGCCGTCGGTGGAAATCGTGGTGGATCGATTCGTGATCCGGCCGGGTGTGGAATCGCGCATGGCGGACTCGGTGGAAACCGCGCTGCGGCTCTGCGGCGTGGAGGCCCGCGCGGCGGTGCAGGAACCGGATGCCGATACGTGGCGCGACCTCAGCTTCCAGACATCGTGGCGCAATCCGGGCACGGGTTTCATCGTCGGCGAGCTTTCACCGAAACATTTCTCGTTCAACTCGCACCTCGGCGCCTGCGACGGTTGCGAGGGCCTTGGCACGGAAATGTTCTGCGATCCGGACTTGATGGAAGAAGGTGCCGACCCGGAAAAAACCTTGCAACGCTATCGGGAAACCACTTCTGAACTCACACGGCGCAAGCTCGCCAAGTTCATGGCCCATCGTCCCTGCCAAGTTTGCGGCGGCCGGCGGCTCAAGCCCGAATGGCTGGCGGTGAAAATCGAAGGAAGTGGCGGACGTTGGCTGGGCATCCAGGATTTCTGCGCGCTGGGCGTGGCCGATGCGGCCCAGTGGCTGGATGGTTTCCATGCCGATTCCTCCAAGGCGGAGGTTTGCCAGCGCCTGGTGAACGATGTGCGCAAGCGGCTTTCGTTTCTGGAGGAAGTGGGGCTCGATTACCTCACGCTCGACCGCGGCAGCGGCACGCTCTCCGGCGGCGAGGCACAGCGCATCCGCCTCGCCACGCAGCTCGGAGCCGGTCTATCAGGTGTGATCTATGTGCTCGACGAACCGAGCATCGGCCTGCACGCGGCGGACACCTCGCGGCTCATCCGCGCACTCACCCGGCTGCGGGATTTAGGAAACACGGTGGTCGTGGTGGAACACGACGAAGACATCATCTGCGCGGCGGATCATGTGATCGACATGGGACCGGGCGCGGGCGCGGCGGGTGGCTTGGTGCTGGCGGCGGGTGCGCCGGGGGAGATTGATTCGCCGACGGGAGAATGGTTGAGGGGGAAAGTTGGGCATGGCGGTTGCAAACCGCCGCCACGTTGCGCGAGCGGCAAGCTCGTCATCCGCGGCGCACGGGAACACAATTTGAAGAATCTCGATATCGAAATTCCGTTAGGGCGGCTCGTTTGCCTCGCGGGGCCGAGCGGCAGCGGGAAATCCACTCTGGCGGATGATATCCTGCGGCGGGCGCTCGCCCGGCATTTCCACCACTCGGGCGAAGTGCCGGGAAAACATGACTCGATCGAAGGACTCGAGCTCATCGAAAAATGCGTGGTGGCCGACCAATCGCCGATCGGCCGCAGCCCGCGCTCGAATCCGGCCACCTTCACCGGCGCGTTCGATTTGATCCGCGACTTGTTCACCAAGCTGCCTCTCTCCAAGCAACGCGGCTATGGCGCGGGCCGCTTCAGTTTCAACGCGGCGGGCGGTCGCTGCGAGCGCTGCCAGGGCAATGGCCGGCTCAAGATCGAGATGCACTTCCTGCCGGACGCATGGGTCCCCTGCCCTGCCTGCAATGGACGGCGCTTCAACCGCGAAACGCTCGAAGTGACCTACAAGGGGAAATCCATCTCCGATGTGCTCCACCTCCAAGTCAGCGAAGCGCTCGCGTTTTTCCGACCCATTCCGAAGCTGCGCCACATCCTCGCCACGCTGGAGGATCTCGGGCTCGGCTATCTGAAACTCGGCCAGGCCGCCAACACTCTCTCCGGCGGCGAAGCCCAGCGCCTCAAGCTCGCCGTGGAACTCGCCCGTCCACAGGCTCCGCACACGCTCTATCTTTTCGACGAACCGACCACCGGCCTGCACTTCGGCGATGTCCAACGTCTGTTAGACGCCTTCCGCCGCCTGCGCGACGCCGGCCACAGCGTGCTGGTGGTGGAGCACCATCTCGATGTGATCGCCGCCGCCGACTGGGTGATCGAGCTCGGCCCCGGCGGCGGATATCACGGCGGAAACCTGGTGACCGCCGGAACGCCGGAAACCATCCGCACAACCAAAAACTCACCTACGGGCGAGGCGTTGATGCGTGCCGGCATGCATTGAATCCCTGTCTTCCCGCATCCCCCTGTTCTGTGGGAAATCCAGGTGAAATTCCACATGCACGACCGTCCGATCCGGACCATAGATAAGCCGCGCGTCCGGCGCATCCACCCTCAGATCCACATTCATGCAACCCGCCGACACCCATCCGCCCAGTGAGTCCCTGCTCGCCATTTGCCTGTTCGCCGCCTTTGCCGATGGCGACAAGAACGATGAAGAGCGCGGCAAAATCGAGTCGCTCGCCCGTGAACTCGGCGGCGGGGATGTTGCCGCCGTATCGCGCCGCATCCTCATGGGCCGGCTCTCCATGGATGCCGCAACGGCCGGGCTAAAGACCCGCGAGGAGCGCATGCTCGCCTATGAAATGGCGCGTGCCGTGTGCGAGGCCGGCGGATCGATTTCCGCGGACGAGCAGACGTTTCTCAACGAACTCCGTACCAAACTCGCCCTCAACGATGCCGATGCGAAGACCCTCGATGACGAGGTGGACTCCGTGGCCCTCGCTCCGCTGGAGACTGTGGAAACGGCGCCTGCCGCAGTCGACCAGAGCGGCATGATCCTGCGCTATTCGATTCTCAACGGAGCGCTCGAACTGCTGCCGGAAACGCTCGCCACCATGGCCATCCTGCCGCTGCAGATGAAAATGGTGTGGCGCATCGGCAAGGCCCATGGATGCGAACTGGACCGCTCCAGCATCAAGGAATTCCTCGCCACGGCGGGCATCGGATTCGGCTCCCAGATCATTGAAGGTTTCGCCCGCAAGTTCGTCGGCGGATTCGGCAAAAAGCTCGCCGGCAAGCTCGTTGGCCGCATAGCCAACGAAGCCACCGGTTCCGCGTTCTCTTTCGCCTCCACCTACGCCATCGGCCACCTAGCCGTGAAATATTACTCTGGCGGCCGCAAGCTTGGAGGGGCCGACCTTAAAGCCCTCTATGCCCCCTTGACCCAGGAGGCCGGCCAACTCCACGCCAAATACCTGCCGGAGATCCAACAACGCGCCAAATCCCTCGACACCGCCTCCATCCTGAATCTCGTCCGCGGCCAAGCGGCGGTCTGAAGCCGCCGCTCCGCGATCTTGAAGAGCGCCTACGCCGAGGCCCGGCGCAGACGGTCCATGATGGCGACGCCGAGGCCGGTCTCGCTCACGGGCTCGGCGATGATTGCGTCGAGCCCCGCCTCATCGAGCAGGCGCATGATGTGAAACAGGCGGATGGCGGCTTCGGCGAGCTTGCCGCTGCCGGGGCTGAGGGATTCGATCACTTCCCAGTCATGCATGGTGACGTAGGGATTGTCGTCCTCGCCGCGGTAGCTGAGCAGACCGTATTTTTTCCCGGGCTCGGGTTTGAAATCGTCAGGTTTTTCTAACAAAACGAGCGGAGTGAGCGGCGCATAGTGGCTGGGGAGCTGGCCGGGCGCGTGCGGGAGGTCACCGGGTTTTTCCCTCACTTTCTCGACCTTGCCGAAGTCCTGGAGTTGCTCCTTGGTGACGGGACCGGCGCGATGAAGATGGAAGATCGGCTTCTTCCCCTCGCGCGGCTCGATGGAAATGATGGTGCTCTCCACGCCTTCGGAGCAGGCGCCGGCATCGACGATGAGCGGGATGCGGCCGCCGAGTTCCTTCATCACGGCGGAGGCGGCGGTGGGCGAGATGCGGCCGAAACGGTTGGCGCTGGGCGCGGCGATGGGTTTGCCGAGTTCCTTGTTGATGGCGCGGAAAACCGGATGGGCACTCTGTCTAACAGCCACGGTCGGCAGGCCGCTGGTCACGAGGTCCGGCACGTCCGGATGCCTCGGCAGAATGAGCGTGAGCGGTCCTGGCCAGAAGGCGGCGGTGAGTTTGTTCACGGTTTCCGCGATGTCATCCGGCACGATGGCGACGTTTTTCAAATCGCCGCGCGAGGCGATGTGGACGATGAGCGGATCAAACGAAGGGCGCTCCTTGGCGGCGAAAACCTTGGCCACGGCCGCCGGATTCAGGGCATCGGCGGCAAGGCCGTAAACAGTCTCGGTGGGCAGGGCGACGATTTCACCGGCACGCAGCAAGGCGCAGGCCTCGCGCACGGCGTCCTTCATGTCATCATCGGCGGCTTGAACAATTCGGGTCTCGGGCACGGCGGCACGCTGCCAGATCCCGTAGTCCGATGCGAAGCCCGATTTTTGGAAAACCCACTTGGAAGCCACGGCGGAACCCGGCATTTTCCCGGTCATGCGCACCAAGGCACTTTCGCTGTTGCAGGAGCTCACCGAGGCCCACGCCGTTCCCGGCCATGAGGATGAAGTCCGCGCGATCTTCGTGGATGAACTCGAAGACTGCGGCGATCTGTCCACGGACCGCAACGGCTCGGTGTTTTGTGAAACCGGAGACGGCCCGCGCGTGATGGTGGCCGGGCACATGGATGAGGTCGGCCTTCTCGTGCAGAACATCACCCACGACGGCTTCATCCAGTTCGTCGCCGTCGGCGGATGGTGGGAGCACAACCTGCTTTCGCAGCGCGTCGAAATCCTCACCCGCGGCGGGGAGAAAATCCTCGGCGTGATATCCTCGCGGCCACCGCATTTCCTGCCGGAAAACCAGCGCCGCCAGGTGATGCACATCGATCAATTGTTCATCGATGTCGGCGCGGAATCCCGGCGGCAGGCGGCTGAGGAATTCGGCATTTCCCTGGGCGATCCGATCGCGCCGGTGTCCGCCTTCACGCAGATGGCCCGCGAGGATTATTTCATGGCCAAGGCCTTCGACAACCGCGTGGGCATGGCGGGCGTCATCCAGGCCGGGCAAATCCTCGCCGGATCCGCACACCCTAACAGACTCATCCTCTGCGGCACCGTGCAGGAGGAAGTGGGCCTGCGCGGCGCGAAAACCGCCGCCGCATTCGCCAGGCCGGATGTGGCCATCGTGCTCGAAGGACCGCCGGCGGATGATGCGCCGGGTTTCCCACGTGCCGATTGCCAGGGCCGCCTCGGCGGCGGCGTGCAGATCCGCATGTTCGATCCCACCGCCATCGCCAACCCGCGGCTCGCCCGGCTCGCCATCGACGTGGCGCGCGCCGGGGGTATCCCGCACCAGGTCACCGTGCGCCGCAGTGGCGGCACCGATGCGGGATCATTCCATCTCGCCAACCACGGCATCCCGTGCATCGTGCTCGGCGTGCCGGCCCGCTACATCCACTCGCACAATGCCATCATCGATGTGAACGACCACCTGCACATGGTTTCGCTGGCCGTCGCGTTGGTCCGGCACTTGGACGGGGAAACAGTGGAGGGCCTGCTGGCCTACCTGTGAGTCCCCTGTTTGCCACTGGCATCCGTCAGTGTCATGGGCTTGCTTGGAGGCATCAGAAATCATTGCCTGCTCGCAGGGGTTTTGGTCGCCATCACAATCTCATCATGCCAAATCGCATGCGAAAGCCAAAACCAAAGCTGACGTCTCATTGGAAATCACCGCGGAAGAATCCCGCGTGGACATCAGCGTGAAATAACCCCGCCGCGCTTTACCGTTGGCATCGCATGGCAGGCTGCACCATGTTCCGGCCCATGATCCGCCGCGCACGCCATACGGGCATCCTGATTTTGATGATGGTGGCCGCGGGCCTCCAGCCGCTGTGTGCCCAGCTTCCTCCGCTCGCCCGGGAGCCATGGCTCGGCTACTTCGCCGTGTATGAAGGCAGCCGCTACCAATTCGCCGTTTCCTCGAATGGCGAGATGCAGCTTGCCCCCATCATCTCCGGAAAACCCGTCAGCTCCGGCACCGTCATCAAGCTCACCCCCACCGTTTCGGAAATCCTGTCCAGCGGCAAAAGTGTGACCAAGAAATTGATACCGGACTCTCTTGAGACTCCGGATGCCGCCACCACGAAACTCGAGAAAGCCGTCTTCCGCGGCAAGGTCACCGGCGGCGCCGCCTTCGAAGTGACCTTGGAACAAAACCGCGGCATCATCTTCATCGGCGGGCGCATACTCGATCCCGGCGAAATCAAGAACCCGCTCCGGTTCTCCATCTCCACCAAAATCCCCAACCTTTACCCCAACGACCGCGTGGACCGCAAAGCCGACGCCCGGCAACAAAGGAAAGACGAAAAAGAACTGGCCGACAAAATGCGCAGTGACCGCCTGACGCTCAAATCCGCCGATGACAACCGCTTCAGGCAAAACCTCAGCGACAAGGCCGATCCCGCCTCCGAACCATGGTGCGGGCCGGGCATCGCGGAGCTGGAACTGGACAGCGAAGCCTACAAAGGCCGCAAAGTCCGGTTCACCGCCTCCCCCGGCACCTTGCTCAAGGTTGCCTGTGACGCCTCCTCGCCGCTCTATCAGGGATTTTCCATCGAATGGGCACCGGATGCCGCCAAGGACCCTGAAGGCAAGGCGCGCCTCGCCGTCCAAGCGCGCTGATTTCCCGGAGCTTGGCAGATTTTTGTTCGCGCGAACATCTTTTTTCTTGCGCCCGTTCCCACGCGGCCCCATATCCCACGCCAACACCACCCCACACACACATGGCCGCCAAAGCAACCGCAGAAGAATCCGCCAACGAAAAACTCCAGGAAGCCCGCAAGCGCAACCTCGACCTCGCCATTTCCCACATCCAGAAGGAATTCGGTGAAGCCGCCATCATGCGCCTCGGAGATGGAAACTGCGTCGATGTGGACGTCATCCCCACCGGCAATCTGCTCATTGACCGCGCCCTCGGCGTCGGCGGCTTCCCCCGCGGCCGGATCGTCGAAGTCTTCGGCCCGGAATCCTCCGGCAAGACCACGCTCACCCTCACCGCCATCGCACAAGCTCAGAAACGCGGCGGACTGGCCGCCTTCATCGACGTCGAGCACGCGCTTGATCCGCAATACGCCCGCAAGCTCGGTGTGAACCTCGACGACCTGCTCATTTCCCAGCCCTCCTCCGGCGAGGAAGCCCTGCAAATCTGCGAGGCGCTGGTCCGTTCCAACGCCATCGACGTCATCGTGCTCGACTCCGTCGCCGCGCTGGTCACCAAACAGGAACTGGACGGTGAGATCGGCGATTCCACCGTTGGCGCTCAGGCCCGCCTGATGAGTGCCGCCATGCGCAAGCTCACCGCGCTCATTTCCAAGGCCCAGACAGTCTGCATCTTCACCAACCAGATCCGCGAGAAAATTGGCGTCATGTTCGGCAACCCGGAAACCACCCCCGGCGGCCGCGCGCTCAAGTTCTTCGCCTCGGTGCGCGTCGATATCCGCCGCATCGGCCAGATCAAGGCCACCGACGGCACCGTCACCGGCAACCGCACCAAGATCAAGATCGTCAAGAACAAGGTCGCCCCGCCCTTCACCGAGGCCGAGTTCGACATCATGTATAACGAGGGCATTTCCTCCACCGGCTCACTGCTCGATCTCGCACTGGAAATGGAAATCATCCAGAAACGCGGCTCCTGGTTCTCCTACAACGGCACTCAGCTCGCCCAGGGCCGCGATGCCGCCAAGGAACTTCTCAAGGGCGATGCCGCCCTCTACGAGGAGATCGAAGCCAAGGTCAAGGAAGGCCTGGAAACCAAGAAAAAGAAGTGACCGCCGCCGGCCGTGGATGAAGTCCGCCAATGAGGCGGAATTTCATGGGCAAGAGCAGGGCTAAAAGTGGGGCGAATCCCGGCATCTTTCATGGTGCCGGGATGAGCTGCAGCAGACGGGTGTCGCCGGTCTGCATCTCGAAAGTGAACTCTGCCGCCGCCGGGAATTTCTCGCCCGTCAGCACATCCTCCACCGCCGACTCACGCGGTAGCTTGATGACTTTTTTCCCGGCCGCGGATGCATGGAGCGCGACAAGGCCGTTGCCGGCCATCACCACGTCGTTCTGGTCATTGTAGAGATGCACGCCGGCGTTGAGGATGAGAGTCATTTTCGCCGGCAGTTGGAGCACGCCGCAATAGACGCTGGTGTGGCCAGCGGTGGTTTTTGAGGCGACCGCCACTCCGGTGCCGTTGCTGTAGGTGGCCAGCGGCGTGGCGGCGGGATCGGTGACATCATCGCGCACATAGCTGGGCGCATACATCCAGACGGTGGTCGTGTCCTTGCGCATGGTGTTCTTGCGGAGAGCTTCGAGTTGTGCGGCGTCGATGCGCGAGGCGTTGAGGATGAGAGTCATTTTCGCCGGCGGCACCTTGCCGGCAACAAGATCATCTAACAGATAAACACCCGCCGGCGTGCCGATCTGGTAACACTTGGTGCGGAAAATCGGGAGATTCAGCCGTTCCACCGCACCGCCCGGGCTCATGCCGAGGCTGGAACGCTCGTCCACGATCACGGCGATTTCCGGCCGGCAGGGTTCGAGGCGGTCCATCGACTTCTGATAGAAATCACCCAGTTTCCCCAGATGCCGCCAGATGGCCTCGTCCTTCAGCCAGCCCTGGCCATAAAGGTCCATCCACCATGCGCCGTCGCCACGGGCGAAGTTCCTGGCATGCAAGCCAGCGGTCTCGCGGAGATCGGCCAGACCCGGCTCGGATGTGCTGAGATGCGTGCGGGTGTCATCCTCCACGATCCAGAGTTTGCCATGCAGTTTCACGCTATCCACCGCAGCCATGAAGAAACCACCGCCGCCCGCGCTGCGGTCGAGATAACTCACCGGCGAGCAGACGGCATCAATGTGGGGTGAGGCCAGCAGGCGGCGCAGTGCCTCATCGGTGGCGTGTTTTTCCCTGAGCCATGCGCGGAAGGCCGGGGCGCGCCACGGGTTCGAAGCCCGGCATCCCGCCCTCCCACACGCCCACGTAAAACCACTCTGCGGTGGACTGGCCGCAGGTGTGATAGCCGAGCACGGCCTCCGGGCACTTCGTTTCCAGATGGCGCACGATGCGGCGGATGAATTCCCCGCGCGTCCCGCCGCCATGTTTCCGAGTGGATGCTGGGCATCGTGTTGACCGTTCCATCCTAGTGGACCATCCGCTCGTCCATCTGGCTGAAATCCGGCTCCTCACCGGGCTGGGGCCACGACACGGCGATGGGCAGGGAAACGATGTTCACGCCTTGTTTCCCGGCGAAATCGATCTGTTTGAGCTGGCCCTCCCTGAGCTGCGGCCCGGTGTCGAAATTCACGAAAACCGAAACCTGCGCGTTAGCCTGGCCGTTGATGTGGAGAACCGGGCCCGAAGACAGCTGCTTCACTTCCGCTTCCAATGCGAAGGCCGGGGCGGCGGCGTGAGCGCCCACCAGCAGGGCAAAGATGGCGGTTTTCAGGCGGGGCATATCATGGGCGGGATATGAATCGGCATCTTGGGGCGCGGGTTAATTGGCCCCCTGATACCGCAGCACCTGCGGGAATCTTGCAGCGTGGGCGTAAAAGGCATGCTGATGGATGACTCCGGCCCCGGTTGCGATAGCCCGCTTGGATCATCCAGGCGGCGGGCAGAAATGCCCGCGCCACTTTTTCACAACCGCATGGCGATGGCTCACGCCGGCACGGCGGCGGCCATGCGACGGAACTCGCGCATCATGGCGCGGGTTTCATCCTGCCACTGGTTGAGCGCCTCGCGGGAAAGCTGGACGCGCTCGGCGACGGCTTTCTCAAGCTCGTGATAGTTGGCGGTGAGTCGCTCGTGCATTTCGTGGATGGCATCGCTGGCGCGTTGGGCCGGGCCGGGACCTTGCTGGCGGAGTTCGGCAAGGTGTTTCTGGACCTTGATCCGGGCCTCGCGCATTTCGGCGAGGAGGATCTTGCTGTCGGGCACGCGGCGCAGGCCTTCGACGAGGCCGAGTTTCGAAAGCGTCCAGATCGTCCACTTGGAGGGATCCCACTGCCAGGGCTTCACGCCGTTGCGGTAGTCGTGCTGGAACTCGTGATGATAGTTGTGATAACCCTCGCCAAAGGTGAGGAAGGCCATGATCGCGCTGTCCCGGGCGCTGTGGCCGGAGGAATACGGCTGGCGGCCGATGGTGTGGCAGAGCGAGTTGATGAAGAAGGTGCAGTGCTGGGCCACCACGATGCGGGCGACACCGGCGATGAGGAATCCGCCAAGCGCACCGACCCATGGATCCATGCCATGATATGCGTTCCATGCATAACCAAGCACGGAGGGGATGATGAGGCCGACGACCAGGCCGATCCAGTGGACATACTTGTATTGCCACATGACGAGCTTGTCCTTGCGGAGGTCGTTGACGTTGTCCATCGGCGGCTCGGGGTTGAGCTTGAACATGAGCCAGCCGATGTGCGCCCACATGAAGCCCTTGGAAATGTCATAGGGATCCTCGTCGTGATCGACGTGCTTGTGATGGCGGCGGTGATCGGAGGCCCAGTCGAGGCAGGAGTTTTCAAAAGCACAGGCACCGAAGACCAGGGTGAAAAGACGCACCGGCATCTTGGCCTTGAACGATAGGTGGGAGAAAAGCCGGTGATAGCCCACGGTGATGCTCATCATGGTGGCCACCAGATAGAAGAAGAACATGCCGAACTGAAACCAGTCGAGGCCGAACTTGTAGAGGTAGATAGGCAGGCCGATGACGGCGATGAGGGCGGTGCCGATGAGGAAGGAACTGGTGATCCAGTTCACCCGGTCGAATGGAATGCGATACATAAACGGTGGTTGAGGTGTGAGAAAACCGGCTGGCACGGGGATGCTCTGGCGGGCCGGCAGGGCGGATGCTTATTCCATGTTTGATTTCGGCGCAACCCCCCTTTTTTTTGAAGGGCGGCAGGTTCCCTCTTGACAAGAGGGGCCCATTCGCGGATCAACCGCGCCCCGCCACAGTTGTGGAACCTGACCAACCAACCAAAAACATCGCATGCGAGGAGTGACTCTGAAGAAAGGCGAGCCCGTTGACCGCGCTCTGAAACGCCTGAAAACCAAGCTGGATAGCGAAGGCATCCTAGAGGAAATGCGCCGCCGCCGCGCATTTGAGACACCCACCGAGCGCAAGCAGCGCAAACTCCGTTCCGCCTCCAAGCGCAACAAGATCCGCTGGCGCTACTCGAACGCCCCGGCGGCCGCCGCTGCCGAAGCCGCCGATTGATTTTACAAGGTTCCACACACAGGGAAGAAAACGGGTGCCACACGGTGCCCGTTTTTTTGTGGGGTCATGGCTTCACGGCCATGAGGGCGAGGAACAGCGGAATTTCCTCCGCCGCGCGGTGCTCGGCCTTGCTGA
>Ga0209391_10000072_pt1 | contig 35331 bp, 38 predicted proteins | sample PPLLak3March2015_FD_187246 | JGI IMG/M metagenome (GOLD analysis project Ga0209391, IMG submission 187246) | Freshwater sediment microbial communities from Prairie Pothole Lake near Jamestown, North Dakota, USA - PPLs Lake P7 Core (1) Depth... | ecosystem: Environmental > Aquatic > Freshwater >...
GCTCTCGCGTGGTTCACGCGGCTCGCGCGGCTCGCGCGGCTCGCGCGGCTCACGGCGCGGACCGCGGTCGCCACGCCCACCGCGGTCGCCGCGGTCGCCGAAATCGCGCCGCGGCCGCTCTTCCTCGACAAAGCCTTCCGGCCGCTCGAGCAGCGCCTTCATGCTCAGCTTGATGCGGCCCTTCTCGTCGGTCTCGAGCACCTTGACCTTGACGATCTGGCCTTCCTTCAGCAGGTCGGTGACGTTCTCGACACGGTGGTGGGCGATCTGGCTGATGTGCAGCAGGCCGTCCTTGCCGGGCAGGATATTGACCAGCGCGCCGAAGTCCAGGATCTTGGTGATCGCGCCTTCGTAGACCTTGCCGATCTCGGCCTCGGCCGTGATCTCGGCGATGCGCTTGAGCGCGAAGGCGGCCTTGTCGGCGTCGGTGGAGGCCACGGTGATGGTGCCGTCTTCGCCGATGTCGATGGTGCAGCCGGTTTCCTCGGTCAGGGCGCGGATGGTGGCGCCACCCTTGCCGATGACGTCGCGGATCTTCTCCTGATTGATCTTCATCGTATACAGGCGCGGCGCAAAGGGGCTGACCTCTTCCTTTGCACCGCCCACCGCCTCGACCATCTTGGCCAGGATGTGCAGGCGCGCTTCCTTGGCCTGCGCCAGGGCCACCTGCATGATCTCCTTGGTGATGCCCTGGATCTTGATGTCCATCTGCAGCGCGGTGATGCCGCCGTGCGTGCCGGCGACCTTGAAGTCCATGTCGCCAAGGTGATCCTCGTCGCCCAGGATGTCGGTCAGCACCGCGAAGCGGTTGCCTTCCTTGATCAGGCCCATCGCGATGCCGGCCACGTGCGCCTTCAGCGGCACGCCGGCGTCGAGCAGGCTCAGGCAGCCGCCGCACACCGAGGCCATCGACGACGAGCCGTTGCTCTCGGTCACCTCCGAGACGATGCGCATCGTGTACGGGAAGTCCTCCTTCTTCGGCAACACGGCGATCAGTGCGCGCTTGGCCAGCCGGCCATGGCCCACTTCGCGCCGCTTGGGCGTGCCGAAGCGGCCCGCTTCGCCGGTGGCAAAAGGCGGCATGTTGTAGTGCAGCAGGAAGTTGTCGGTGAAGTCGCCCGACAGCGCGTCGATGCGCTGTGCGTCGCGTTCGGTGCCGAGCGTCGCCACGACCAGTGCCTGCGTCTCGCCGCGCGTGAACAGCGCCGAGCCATGGGTGCGCGGCAGCACACCCGATCGGATCTCGATCGGGCGCACGGTGCGCGTATCGCGACCGTCGATGCGCGGCTCGCCCGACAGGATCTGGCCGCGCACCAGGCGCGATTCGATGTCGAACAGCAGCGACTCGACCTTCACGCTGTCGAAGACCACGCCCTCGGCCTTGAGCGAGCTCATGACACTGGCATAGGCGTCGCGGCAGGCCTGGGTGCGGGCCTGCTTGCTGCGGATCTGGTAAGCGGCGCGCAGCGGCTCCTCGGCCAGCGCAGCGACCTTGGCGATGAAGGCCTCGTCCTTGGGCGGGGCTTGCCAGTTCCATTCCGGCTTGCCGGCTTCGCGCACCAATTCGTTGATGTGGCGAATAGCGACGTTGCCCATTTCGTGGCCGAAGACCACCGCGCCGAGCATCACTTCTTCGGTCAGCTGGTCGGCTTGGGACTCCACCATCAGCACGGCGGCCTCGGTGCCGGCCACGACGAGGTCGAGCGCACTTTCGGTGAGCTGCGTCTTGCCCGGGTTGAGCACGTACTCGCCGTTGATGTAGCCCACGCGCGCGGCGCCGATGGGGCCGTTGAACGGGATACCGCTGATCGACAGTGCGGCGCTGGTGCCGATCATGGCGGCAATGTCGGCCGGCACCTCGGGGTTCAGGCTCAGCACGTGCACGATGACCTGGACCTCGTTGAAGAAGCCTTCGGGGAACAGCGGGCGGATCGGGCGGTCGATGAGGCGGCAGGTCAGCACCTCGAGTTCGCTCGGTCGGCCTTCACGCTTGAAGAAGCTGCCGGGGATCCTGCCGGCGGCGTAGGACTTCTCGGTGTAGTCCACCGTGAGCGGAAAGAAATCCTGCCCTTCCTTGGCGTCGGTCTTGGCCACCACCGTGGCGAGCACGACGGTGTCGTCGATGTTGACGATGACGGCGCCGCTGGCCTGGCGCGCGATCTCGCCGGTTTCCAGGGTCACCTGGTGCGGGCCCCACTGGAAGGTCTTGGTGATCTTGTTGAACATGCTCATGCGTTGGTCTCCTTGAGAAAGGGCAGCGCAATGCCATTCCAGGGCAACCCCTGGAGCCCGTGATCGAGGCGGCTTTGGAATGACACAGCAGTGCGGCCCGGTTGACTGGAATCGAGGGGCCGCGCTTGCGCGGCCCCGCTGCCCCACCTACTTCCGCAGGCCGAGCGTGGTGATCAGTGCGGTATAACGGTCGGCGTCCTTGTCCTTGAGATAAGCCAGCAGACGCTTGCGCTGGTTGACCATGCGCACCAAGCCGCGCCGGCCGTGGTGGTCCTTCAGGTGCTGCTTGAAATGCGGCGTGAGCTCGTTGATGCGTGCGGTGAGCAGCGCGACCTGCACTTCGGGGGAGCCGGTGTCGGCGGCGCCACGGGCGTGGGCCTTGACGACTTCGGCCTTGGCGGGGGTGGCCATGGTCATGGGATTTCCTGGATATGCTGGAAACCGCCCAACCAGCGCCGACAGGCGCCCGCAGCGGTTTCCGGGTTGACTTGCGGCCGCCAGTGAAACCAACCGACGCCGTGCTTTCCCCGCAGGGGGAACCGCCAATTATAGCCGCACCGCGCCGGCCAGCCGCTGCAGCCCCTGGTCCAGCCGCGCCGGGTCGCGTGAGGCGAAGCACCAGCGCAGCCAGCCTTCGCCTTCGGGTCCGAAGGCCACTCCGGGCGCCAGCCCCAGGCCGTGATCGGCCACCAGCCGCTTGGCGAAGGCCAGCGAGTCGTCCTCGCCCTCGACGCGAAAGAAGGCGTACAGACCGCCCTGCGGGCTGGCCACGGTGATGCCCGGCAGTGACTGCAAGCCGACCATCAGTCGGTCCCGGCAGTCCCGCAGCCGCGCCACCAGGCCCGGCACGAAGCTGTCGGCCATCGCCAGCGCCGCCAGTCCGCCACGCTGCACGAAGACCGGCGCGCAGGAACTGTTGAATTCCAGCAGTTTGCCGGCGGCGTCCAGGCTGGCGGGCGGCAGCACCAGCCAGCCCAGGCGCCAGCCGGTCATCAGGAAGCTCTTGCTGAAGCTGTGCACGACGACGAGGCGGTCCTGCGGCGCAGCGATATCCAGGAACGATGGCGCCGCCGGCGCGCCGGCGAAGAAGATGCGTTCGTAGACCTCGTCGGCGACGATCCAGGTGCCCGTGCGGCGGCAGTGCTCGAGCATCGCCTGCTGCTCGACGCGCGTGAGCGTCCAGCCGGTGGGGTTGTTGGGGGCGTTGACGAGCAGCACGCGGGTGCGCGCGGTCACCGCCGCCAGCAGTTCGTCGACATCGAGCCGCCAGGCGCCTGCGCGCGGCCGCAGCGGCACACGCGTGACGTCGGCGCCCAGGATCGCCGGCTGCGCCGTGAGGTTGGGCCACACCGGCACCACCGCCACGACCTCGTCAGCCGGACCGACCAGCATCTGCATCGCCAGCATCAGCGCGCTCACCCCCGACGACGTGACGGCGATGCGCCCGGCATCCAGCGGTCCGTGCAACGCGCTGGAATAGCCGGCGATGGCGGCGCGCAGCTCGGGCAGACCGAGGTTGTGCGCGTAGAAGGTCTCGCCGCGCGCCAGCGAATCGGCGGCAGCCTGCCGGATGGGTGCCGGCGTGACCTCGTCGCTTTCGCCGAACCAGAAGGCCAGCACGTCGTCGCGCCCGAGGCCGGCATTGGCCACCTCGCGGATCTTGGAGCCGGGCAGGGATTGGATCGCGTCGCGCATCGATGGACTTTCAAAGTGGGGCCGGCCGTCGGCGCGACAGACGCGCGGGCCTTGATGCATGTCAATGGCGCGCCTTGAAAGGCCGCCTGTCGGGGCCTACATATGAAAAGTGGGTGCTGCGATTTTGGGTGTGCGGCGCCTTGATTCGATTGTAGGAGTGCATCATGTTCCTCGTCCCCATGAGCCGTGAATCGCGCGATCTGTCGCGCCGCTTCGACCGCCTGTTCGACGACGGTTTCGAGCGCTTCTTCGGTGCGCTTGCGCCGACCGAGGGCGCAGCCTCGCGCAGCCCGGCGCTGGACCTCACCGAGTCCGAGCGCGAGTACAGCGTCAAGCTCGACATGCCCGGCGTCGCCAAGGAGGATGTGAAGGTCACCATCGATGGCCGCCACGTCACCGTGGAGGCGCACCGCGAGCACAAGGAAGAGAAGAAGGAAGGCGACCGCGTCGTCTGGCGCGAGCGTTCGATGTCGAGTTTTGCGCGCACCTTCTCGCTGCCGACGGAAGTGGATCAGGTCGAGTCGGGCGCCAAGCTCGAGAATGGCGTGCTGACCCTGACGCTGCCGAAACGCGGCACGCCGAAGACGGCGCAGATCAAGGTCGCGTGAGCCCGGGCTGAGGCCGGGTGTCAGGCGCGCATCTGTCGCTGGTCGCCGGGGAATCAATCTCGTCCAGCGGCCAGCGCGGTCGCACGTCGAAGGTACCGTCGTCGCGCAGGTCAGCCAGACCCTGTTGCAGGCGGAGCGCGGCGGCCAGGGCGATCATGGCGCCGTTGTCGGTGCACAGCGCCAGTGGCGGGTAGTGCACGCGGGCGCCAATGCGCGCGGCGCCGGCGTCGAGCTTTTCGCGCAGCCGCAGGTTGGCGCCGACACCGCCGGCCACGACCAGGCGCCTGCCGTCGGTGGCCTGCAGAGCGCGCAGCGATTTCGCCACCAGCACATCGACGATCGCCGCCTGCGTCGACGCCGCCAGGTCGGCACGGCCCTGCTCACAGATGTTGGGGCCGAGCTTGCGCGCCTGCATCATCACCGCCGTCTTCAGGCCGGCGAAGGAGAAGTCGAGGTTGGCGCTGTGCAGCAGGGGCCGCGGCAGCGCATAGGCGTCCGGATTGCCGAAATCGGCCAGCCGCGCCAGCGCCGGCCCGCCCGGGTAGCCCAGGCCGAGCAGCTTTGCGCTCTTGTCGAAGGCCTCGCCGGCGGCGTCGTCGATGGTCTCGCCGAGCAACGTATAACGCCCGACGCCGTCGACCTGCATCAATTGCGTGTGGCCACCCGAGACGAGCAGCGCGACGAACGGAAAGGCCGGCGCCGCGTCGGCCAGGAAGGGCGACAGCAGGTGCCCCTCGAGGTGATGCACGCCGAGCGCGGGCTTGCCCAGGGCCGCAGCCAACGCCACCGCCACCCCGGCGCCCACGAGCAGTGCGCCCGCCAGCCCCGGGCCGCGGGTGTAGGCCACGAGGTTGATATCCGACAGCAGGCAGCTGGCATCGGCCAGCACCTGGCGCGCCAGCGGCAGCACGCGCCGGATGTGGTCGCGCGAAGCCAGTTCGGGCACCACGCCGCCATAGGCGGCGTGCATCGCGACCTGGCTGTGCAGGGCCTCGGCCAGCAACCGCGGCGGTCCGTCGGCGCGGGTCTCGACGAGGGCCACGCCCGTCTCGTCGCAGGAGGATTCGAAGCCCAGGACCTTCATCGGCGCGCAGTGTAGTCGCGGGGTACGAAAGGCAGGCACGGCGTTTGCATGTGATGAGCCGGCACCAACGTCCGGTGTCCGTCTATCTCCTCAGCAGGGCATGGGCTCTGGTCCGGCCCCCCGGCCGCAAGGTCGGGGGGCCCTTTTTTCGTGCGCCGCGCACCGCTTCAGTGATTCTCGCGGGCGTGGTTGATCGAATATTTCGGGATCTCGATCGTCACGTCCTGGTTCGACAGGATGGCCTGGCAGCTCAGCCGCGAGGTCGGCGTGAGACCCCAGGCGCGGTCGAGCAGGTCCTCCTCCGACTCGTCCATCTCGCCCAGCGAGTCCAGGCCTTCCTTGACGATGACGTGGCAGGTGGTGCAGGCGCAGCTCATCTCGCAGGCATGTTCGATGGCGATGCCGTTTTCCAGCAGCGCCTCGCAGATCGAGGTGCCGGCGGGGGCCTCGATGGTGTCGCCCTGCGGACAGAATTCGGCGTGCGGAAGGATGCGGATGACGGGCATGGGGGCGGCTCAGATTTCTTCGACACGACGGCCGGCGAGCGCCTGGCGGATGCCCTGGTTCATGCGCGCGGCGGCAAAGGCTTCGGTGCCTTCGGCGAGGGCCGCCACCGCGGCCTCGATGGCGTGCGCGTCAGCCTCCGCGGCGATGCGCTCGGTTGCGACGGCCAGCGTCTCGATGGCGGCGCGCTCCTCCGTCGTCAACAATTCGCCGTCGACGGCCATCGCGGCGCGGGTGGCAAGCACCATGCGCTCGGCCTCGACACGCGCCTCGCGCAGCGAACGTGCCGCCATGTCCTCGTCGGCATGGGTGAAGCCGTCCTTCAGCATCTGCGCGATCTGCTCGTCGGCCAGGCCGTAGCTGGGCTTGACCGTCACCGCGGCTTCGACGCCGGAGATCTGTTCACGCGCGGATACGCTGAGCAAGCCGTCGGCGTCGACCTGGAAGGTGACGCGGATGCGCGCGGCGCCGGCCACCATGGGCGGGATGCCACGCAGTTCGAAGCGCGCCAGCGAGCGGCATTCGCTGACGAGGTCGCGTTCGCCCTGCACGACGTGGATGGCCATCGCCGTCTGGCCGTCCTTGAAGGTCGTGAATTCCTGCGCCTTGGCCACCGGGATCGTGGTGTTGCGCTCGATCACGCGCTCGACCAGGCCGCCCATCGTCTCCAGGCCCAGCGATAGCGCGATCACGTCCAGCAGCAGCAGTTCGCCGTCACGGGCGTTGCCGGCCAACGCATTGGCCTGGATCGCGGCGCCGATGGCCACCACCTCGTCGGGGTCGACGTTGGTCAGCACCTCGCGGCCGAACAGCTCGCCGACCAGGTTGCGCACCAGCGGCATGCGCGTGCTGCCGCCAACCATCACCACGCCCCGCACCTCGTCGCGGCTGACGCGTGCGTCGCGCAGGACCTTGCGCACGGCGGCCAGGGTGCGGTCGACGAGCGGGCGTGCCAGCGCGTCGAGTTGCGCACGGCTGACGGCGATGCGAAGCTGGCGGCCGGCGATCTCGGTCAACCAGTCGGCCGTGTCGGCACTGCTCAGGGCTTCCTTGGTGACGCGTGCGGCGACCAGCGCGGCGCGCTTGGCGTGGGGCGTATCTGCCGCGGCCCCCGCCTGCGCCAGGGCCCAATCGGCCAGCACATGGTCGATATCGTCACCGCCCAGGGCGGCATCGCCGCCGCTGGCCACGACCTCGAAGACGCCGAGCGTCAGGCGCAGCAAAGAGATGTCGAAGGTGCCGCCGCCCAGGTCGTAGACCGCGTACAGACCCTCGCTGGCGTTGTCCAGGCCGTAGGCCACCGCCGCCGCGGTGGGCTCGCTGATCAGACGCAGCACGTTCAGCCCGGCCAGCTGCGCGGCGTCCTTGGTCGCCTGGCGCTGCGCATCGTCGAAATAGGCCGGTACGGTGATGACGGCGCCGAACAGGTCGGCGTCGAAGCTGTCCTCGGCGCGCTGTCGCAACCGGGCCAGGATCTCGGCCGAGACCTCGACCGGCGACTTGTCGCCGTCGCGCGTGGCCAGGGCCACCATGCCGGGCTGGTCGACGAAGCGGTACGGCAGCCTGTCGCGCCCGCCGATATCGGCCAGCCTGCGGCCCATGAAGCGCTTCGCCGAGACGACGGTATTCTCGGCATCGTCGGCCATCGCGGCCATCGCCTCGAATCCGACCTGGCGGCGGCCGCCGCCGAGGTAACGCACGGCGCTGGGCAGCAACACGCGGCCCTGTTCGTCGGGCAGGCATTCGGCCACGCCGTGGCGCACGGCGGCCACCAGCGAGTGGGTGGTGCCGAGGTCGATGCCCACCGCCACGCGCCGCTGATGCGGGTCGGGCGCCTGGCCGGGTTCGGAGATCTGCAGCAGGGCCATCGCTGGGGGCTTATCCGGGAAGGGCCGGGTCGAGCGCGTCCAGGCGGCGCTCGATATCCTGGCGGAAGCGGTTGACGAACATCAGTGCACGCACCTCGGCTGCTGCTGCGGCGGCGTCGTCCTGCTCGTCGAGCAGGCGCGCCACGTCGCCGAGCATCCTGCGCTCGGCGGCGACCACCTCGGCCTCCAGCCTTTCGACGGCGGCGCTGCCGGCGGCCTCCTCCAGCGCCTCGCGCCACTGCATCTGCTGCATCAGGAAGGATTTCGGCATCGCGGTGTTGTCGTGGGCCTGGATCGGCGCGCCCCGTCGTTCGCACAGGTAGGCGGCACGCCGGAGCGGGTCCTTCAGCCGCTGGTAGGCCTCGTTCACCCTCACCGCCCACTGCATGGCGATGCGTTGCGCCGCCGCGCCTTCGCCGGCAAAGCGGTCGGGGTGCACCTCGGCCTGCAGCTGGCGCCAGCGCGCGTCGAGGTCGGCGCGGTCCAGGGCGTGCCGCTCGGGCAGGCCGAAGAGCGTGAAATCGTCGTCGTCGAGCCTCATAGCCGCTTGCCGTAGAAAGCCGACAGGCCATTGTCGGGGTAGCCACCGAAGGCGGCACGGCGCTGGTAGCCGCAGCGTTCGTACAGGCGCACGGCCGCGCTCTGGTCGCGGCCGGTCTCCAGCAGGGCGAGGCCGACGCCCTGCGTCCGCAGCATGTCCTCCAGCGCCAGCAGCAGCCGCATGCCGATGCCGCGGCCGCGCTGGCCGGGGTCGACCATCATGCGCTTGATCTCGCCATAGGCCACGCCGTCGGTGGCCGCTTCCCCGTCCCTCCGGAGCACGGCGCCGGTTCCCACGACGCGCCCGGCGGCGCCCGCGTCGCGCGCGACCAGGAAGTCCACCTCCGGCGCGCGCAAGGCCGCCAGGTCGAGGATGTGGTTGGCCTCGGGCGGGTAGAGCGACGCCAGGTAGCGGTCGAGCGCGTCGAGCAGCGCCAGCACCTGGGGCTGCTCGGGGCTCTCGCGGCGGATGACGATCTCGGACGACATGGGGTGATCAAGAAAAAGGCGCGGCAAGCGCGCCGCGCCTGGCGCCGCGGCGGCAGGTTCAGACGCGGAAGGATTCCCCGCATCCGCAGCGGTCCTTCTCGCGCGGGTTGTGGAATTTGAAGCCCTCGTTGAGGCCCTCGCGCACGAAGTCGAGTTCGGTGCCGTCGAGGTAGGGCAGGCTCTTGGGGTCGATCAGCACCTTGACGCCGTGATCCTCGAAGACCACGTCCTCGGGCGCGATCTCGTCGGCATATTCGAGCTTGTACGCCAGGCCCGAACAGCCCGTGGTCTTGACGCCCAGGCGCACGCCGACGCCCTTGCCGCGGCGCGTGATGTAGCGCGACACATGGCGCGCCGCCGCCTCGCTCAGAGTGACCGCCATGACTGACTCAGTGCCTTTCCGCCGCTGCCCCGTGTTTGGACTGGTAGTCCTGCACCGCAGCCTTGATCGCATCTTCGGCCAGGATCGAGCAGTGGATCTTGACCGGCGGCAAGGCCAGTTCCTCGGCGATCTGGGTATTCTTGATCGTCATCGCCTCGGACAGCGACTTGCCCTTGACCCATTCGGTGACGAGCGAACTCGACGCGATGGCCGAGCCGCAGCCGTAGGTCTTGAAGCGTGCATCCTCGATGAGGCCGGTCTGCGCATTGACCTTGATCTGCAGCTTCATCACGTCGCCGCAGGCCGGGGCGCCGACCATGCCGGTGCCGACGCTGTCGTCGCCCTTGTCGAAGGAGCCGACGTTGCGGGGGTTCTCGTAGTGTTCGACGACCTTTTCGCTGTATGCCATGACTGTGCTCCTGTGATTTCCGTCAGTGTGCCGACCACTGGATCGTGCTGATGTCGATCCCGTCCTTGTACATCTCCCACAGCGGCGACAGCTCGCGCAGCCGGGCCACGCGGTCCTGCAGCGTGCTGACCGCGTAGTCGATCTCGGCCTCGGTGGTGTAGCGGCCGATCGTCATGCGCAGGCTGGAATGCGCCAGTTCGTCGCTGCGGCCCAGGGCGCGCAGCACATAGCTGGGCTCCAGGCTGGCGCTGGTGCAGGCCGAACCGGAAGAGACCGCGATGCCCTTGACGCCCATGATCAGCGATTCGCCTTCGACGAAATTGAAGCTGGCATTGACGTTGTGCGGCACGCGGCGATCCAGGTCGCCGTTGATGAAGACCTGGTCGATCCTGCCGATGCCGTCGAGCAGCCGCTTCTGCAGCATGCGGATGCGCTCGATCTCGGTGCCCATCTCGGCTTGGGCGATGGCGAAGGCGGTTCCCATGCCCACGCACTGGTGCGTGGGCAGCGTGCCGCTGCGCATACCGCGTTCGTGGCCGCCACCGTGCATCTGCGCCTCGATGCGCACACGCGGCTTGCGCCGCACGAAGAGCGCGCCGATGCCCTTGGGGCCGTAGGTCTTGTGCGAGGCCAGGCTCATCAGGTCGACCGGCAGGGCACTGATGTCGATCGTCACCTTGCCGGTGGCCTGCGCAGCGTCGACGTGGAAGACGATGCCGCGCTCGCGGCACAGTGCGCCGATGGCCGGGATGTCCTGGATGACGCCGATCTCGTTGTTGACCAGCAGCGCCGAGACCAGGATGGTGTCCTTGCGCAGCGCGTCCCTGAACTTGTCGAGGTCGAGCAGGCCGTTCTCCTGCACGTCGAGGTAGGTGACCTCGAAGCCCTGGCGCTCCAGCTCGCGCATGGTGTCGAGCACCGCCTTGTGCTCGGTCTTCAGCGTGATCAGGTGCTTGCCGCGCGAGGCGTAGAAGTGCGCCGCGCCCTTGAGCGCCAGGTTGATCGATTCGGTGGCGCCGCTGGTCCAGACGATCTCGCGCGGGTCGGCATTGATCAGCGATGCCACCTGGGCGCGCGCCTTCTCGACGGCGTCCTCGGCCTCCCAGCCCCAGGCGTGGCTGCGTGAAGCGGGGTTGCCGAAGTGCTCGCGCAGCCACGGGATCATGGCGTCGACGACGCGCGGGTCACAGGGCGTGGTGGCGCCGTAGTCCAGATAGATGGGGAAGTGCGGGGTCATGTGGCTGATCGTCTCGTGGAAGCGATTCCGTGCGGTCGGCTGTCGGTTGCGCTCACTTCGTGAATGCGTTGCCGAGGGCGAATACAGAGTTCGGCGCCGTCACCTTGATCGGCTTGACCACCGGCGTACTGGAGATCGCGCGCTTGACCGGCGCCTCGTCGATGGAGACGCCCTTGGCCAGTTGTTCGTCGACCAGCTTCTTCAGCGAGATCGAATCGAGGTACTCGATCATCTTGGCGTTGAGGCTGGCCCACAGATCGTGCGTCATGCACTTGCCGGTGTCCTGCCCCATGCAGTCTTCCTTGCCACCGCAGCCGGTGGCGTCGATCGGCTCGTCCACCGCGACGATGATGTCGGCCACCGTGATCTCGGCGGCGCCGCGGCCCAGCGAATAGCCGCCGCCGGGGCCGCGCGTGCTTTCCACCAGCTCGTGGCGGCGCAGCTTGCCGAACAGCTGCTCCAGATAGGACAGCGAGATCTGCTGACGCTGGCTGATGGCGGCCAGTGCCACCGGCCCCGAGTTGGAACGCAGTGCGAGGTCGATCATCGCCGTGACGGCGAAGCGGCCTTTGGTGGTGAGTCTCATGAACTTCTCCATGCGCCTGCGGCGCCCAGGGGGTCGTCGTGGAAGTGTTTGCCCGGTGGCGAACCGCGAGGCCCGCGTCCGGAGCCACGACTTCAGGCCGCGGCACGGGTCAACAGTCGATCCCGACTAATAAGGTCAAGTATATATGAAGTTGACTGATTCAGTCAAGCTTTAGGGTCGTCGGGCCGGCTGTGGGGCAGCTCGGCGGCGAGGCGCTCGACGAGACCTTCGCAGGCGTCATCGACGAGCGCCAGCACATGTTCGAAGCCAGCCAGCGCACCGTAATAGGGGTCGGGCACCTCGCGCACGTCGGCGTGGCGCCGCGCATGCTCCATCAACAAGCCGATGCGCGGCTCGGTGCCGGCCGGCCGGCGACTGCTCAGCCAGTCCAGGTTGGCCTCGTCCATCGCCAGCAGCCAATGGAAGCGCGTGTAGTCCTCGGGCACGACCGGGCGCGCGCGCAGTGCCGCCAGTTCGACGCCGTGCCGCGCCGCGACGCCGATCGCGCGCGGGTCCGGCGGCTCGCCGCTGTGGTAGCCGTGCGTGCCGGCCGAGTCGACCTGCACCTGCGTTTGCAGTCCGGCCCGCAGCAGCTTGGCGCGCAGAACACCCTCGGCGATCGGCGAGCGGCAGATATTGCCCATGCAGACCATCAACACCCGCACGCCACCGTGCACCGCCGGCTCCTCCGCGGTCGGCTTGCCCAGCAACTGGCGCAGCCCGCGCATCAGGCCGCCCCACGCGTGGGTGCCGGGGGCACGACGTTGAAGTCGTGCCCCGGTGCACCGAAGGCCTGCTCGCGCAGCAGCGCCAGCTGGTCGCGCACCCGTGCCGCCTTCTCGAACTCGAGGCTGCGCGCATGTTCGAGCATCTGCCTCTCCAGCAGCTTGATGCGCTTGCCGAGGTCCTTCTCGGACATCGCCTCGACCTCGGCGGCCGCCTTGGCGGCCCGCAACTCGTCCTTGACGGTCTTGTCCGAGACGACGCCGTCGATCATGTCGCGGATGCGCTTGTGCACGGTGCGCGGCGTGATGCCGAGGGCCAGGTTGTGCGCGACCTGCCTCGCGCGGCGGCGCTCGGTCTCGCCGATGGCCGCGGCCATCGAGTCGGTCATCTTGTCGGCGTAGAGGATGGCGCGGCCGTGGAGGTGGCGCGCCGCGCGGCCGATGGTCTGGATCAGCGATCGCTCCGAGCGCAGGAAGCCTTCCTTGTCGGCGTCGAGGATGGCGACCAGGCTGACCTCGGGCAGGTCCAGGCCCTCGCGCAGCAGGTTGATGCCGACCAGCACGTCGAATATGCCCAGCCGCAGGTCGCGCAGGATCTCGACCCGTTCGACGGTGTCGATGTCGCTGTGCAGGTAGCGCACCTTCACGCCGTTGTCGCTGAGGTAGTCTGTCAGCTGCTCGGCCATGCGCTTGGTCAGCGTCGTGATCAGCACACGCTCGTTCTTGTCGACGCGCTCGCGGATCTCCTGCAGCACGTCGTCGACCTGGCGCGCAGCCGGGCGCACCTCCACTTCGGGATCGACGAGTCCGGTGGGCCGCACCAGCTGCTCGACCACCTGCCCGGCGTGCTCCTTCTCCCAGGCCGCGGGCGTGGCCGAGACGAAGACCGCCTGCCGCATCTTGCGCTCGAATTCCTCGAACTTCAGCGGCCGGTTGTCCAGCGCGCTGGGCAGGCGAAAACCGTATTCGACCAGCGTCGTCTTGCGCGCGCGGTCGCCGTTGTACATGCCGCCGAACTGGCCGATCAGCACGTGGCTCTCGTCGAGGAACATCAGCGCGTCCGCCGGCAGGTAGTCGACCAACGTCGGCGGCGGCTCGCCGGGAGCCGCGCCGGAGAGATGGCGCGTGTAGTTCTCGATGCCCTTGCAGTGGCCCACTTCCTGCAGCATCTCGAGGTCGAAGCGCGTGCGCTGCTCCAGGCGCTGCGCCTCGACCAGCTTGCCGGCCTTCACGAATTCGTCCAGGCGCTGCCTGAGTTCGTCCTTGATGGTGGCGATGGCGTCGACCACACGCTCGCGCGGCGTCACGTAGTGGCTGCTGGGGTAGACCGTGAAGCGCAGGATCTTCTGCCGCACGCGGCCGGTGAGCGGGTCCAGCAACTGCAGGCTCTCGACCTCGTCGTCGAAGAGCTCGATGCGCAGCGCGAGCTCGCTGTGCTCGGCCGGAAAGACGTCGATGGTGTCGCCGCGCACACGGAAGGAACCGCGGCCGAACTCGATCTCGTTGCGCTTGTACTGCATGCGGATCAGCTGCGCGATGACGTCGCGCTGGCTCATCCTGTCGCCCGTGCGCAACGTCATCACCATCCTGTGGTAGTCGGCCGGGTTGCCGATGCCGTAGATCGCGCTGACGCTGGCCACGATGATGACGTCGCGCCGCTCGAGCAGGCTCTTGGTGGCGCTCAGCCGCATCTGCTCGATGTGCTCGTTGATCGCGCTGTCCTTCTCGATGAACAGGTCGCGCTGCGGCACATAGGCCTCGGGCTGGTAGTAGTCGTAGTAGCTGACGAAATATTCGACCGCGTTCCTGGGGAAGAACTCGCGGAACTCGCTGTACAGCTGCGCCGCCAGCGTCTTGTTGGGCGCGAAGACGATGGCCGGGCGGCCGAGCCGGGCAATGACGTTGGCCATCGTGAAGGTCTTGCCGGACCCGGTGACGCCGAGCAGCGTCTGGAAAGCCAGGCCGTCATGGATGCCCTCGACCAGCTGCTCGATCGCGCTCGGCTGGTCGCCCGCCGGCGCGTAGGGCTGGAAGAGCTGGAACGGCGAGTCGGGGAAGGACACGAACTCGCCCACCGTCGGTGCAGTCGGGTCGGCGGGCGGGGCCTGGGCAAGGGCGAGTTCGGTCATGCGGGGTATCCCTGAGAGAGGCGCCGGGGGCCACTTAGAATCGGACCTTTACCGCACCTGCTGGTGCAACGAGCAACCCTACAGCGTAGCGCAAGCCGCCCGCCCGTGCACCGGCGGCGATCGTCGCTGCCGAGCACAGGACCCAGACCATGACCTCCAATCTGTTTGCCAGCGTCGAGATGGCCCCGCGCGACCCGATCCTGGGTCTGACCGAACAGTTCATTGCCGACCCCAACCCGGCCAAGGTCAACCTCGGCGTCGGCGTCTACTTCGACGACCAGGGCAAGCTGCCCGTGCTGTCCTGCGTCGCCGCCGCCGAGCAGCAGCTGCTGGCCTCGCCCAAGGCCAAGGGCTATCTGCCGATCGACGGCATCGCGGCCTACGACAAGGCGGTGCAGGGCCTCGTCTTCGGTGCCGACAGCGAAGCCGTCCGCTCCGGGCGCGTCGCCACCGTGCAGGCCCTCGGCGGCACGGGCGGGCTGAAGGTCGGCGCCGACTTCCTGCACAGGCTGCACCCCGGCGTGAAGGTCCTGATCAGCGATCCGAGCTGGGAGAACCACCGTGCGCTGTTCGCCAACGCCGGCTTCGAGGTCGACAGTTACCCCTACTACGATGCCGCCACGCGAGGCATCCGCTTCGACGCCATGCTCGTCGCGCTGCAGGCCGCCGCACCCGGCACCATCGTCGTGCTGCACGCCTGCTGCCACAACCCCACCGGCTGCGACCTCCTGCCGGCGCAGTGGGAGCAGGTGGCAGCCGCCTGCGCCGCAGGCGACCTGGTGCCCTTCCTCGACATGGCCTACCAGGGTTTCGGCGAAGGCATCCAGGAGGACGGCGCCGCGGTGCGGTACTTTCTGGCGCAGGGCCTGTCGTTCTTCGTCTCGACCTCGTTTTCCAAGAGCTTCTCGCTCTACGGCGAGCGGGCGGGCGCGCTCAGCGTCGTCTGCGGCAGCGCCGAACAGGCGGCGCGCGTGCTGTCGCAGTTGAAGATCGTCATCCGCAGCAACTACTCCACCCCGCCGACCTTCGGCGCCCAGGTCGTGGCCACCGTGCTGACGACGCCGGCACTGCGGGTGATGTGGGAAGAAGAGCTGGCCGGCATGCGCCAGCGCATCCGCGCCACGCGCGAGCAGCTCGTCGCCAGATTGCGCACGGCGGGCGTGACCGGCGACCTGGACTACATCACGCGCCAGAAGGGCATGTTCAGCTACTCCGGGCTGGGCAAGGAACAGATGCAGCGTCTGCGCAATGAATTCGGCGTCTACGGCCTGGACTCCGGGCGCATCTGCGTGGCGGCCATCAACAGCCGCAATATCGACGCCGTGGTGGCGGCGCTGGCGCAGGTGATGCGCGGCGGCTGACGCACCGGGACTGACGGCCGGGGCGGGGCCCTTGTCGCGCAGGTGACAAACCCCGCGAGTTGGGGTACCCGACCCGGTGTTTTCGAGCTGTTGCCATGGAGCGCCAAGCGGCACCATGGAGGTGCTTGCATCAAATTTGCTGCGCTGCAGCAAATTTTGCGGTACATTCAGCTTGGCCCCCGGTCCGTTCGTGCAGTGTGCACCCAGACACCAGGGCCACAACGAACGGAGACAACCATGCTGTATCAGGTCTACGAGACCCAGCGCGCCATCATGGCGCCCTTTTCCGAATTCGCCAGCGCCACGGCCAAGCTCTACAGCCACCCGCTGTCGCCGTTCGCGCAGATGCCGATGGCCGAGCGCATGTCGGCCGGATTCGACCTCATGCACCGTCTGGCCAAGGAATACGAGAAGCCCGAGTTCAACATCACCGCGGCCACCGTCGGCGGCGTCGAGGTCGCGGTGCAGGAGCAGGTGGCGATCCGCAAGCCCTTCTGCCGGCTGCTGCGCTTCAAGCGCTTCACTGACAACCCGGAAGCGCTGACGCGCATGAAGGGCCAGCCCATCGTGCTGGTGGTGGCGCCACTGTCGGGCCACCATTCGACACTGCTGCGCGACACCGTCAAGTCGCTGCTGCACGACCACAAGGTCTTCATCACCGACTGGACCGATGCGCGCATGGTGCCGGTGGAAGCCGGTCCGTTCCACCTCGACGACTATGTCGAGTATGTGCAGGAATTCATCCGCCACATCGGCCCCGAGGCACACGTGATCTCGGTCTGCCAGCCTACGGTGCCGGTGCTGGCGGCGGTGTCGCTGATGGCCAGCCGCGGCGAGCCGACGCCACGCACGATGACGATGATGGGCGGCCCCATCGACGCCCGCAAGAGCCCCACCAGCGTCAACGACCTCGCCGTCAACAAGAGCCACAGCTGGTTCGAGAACAACGTCATCCAGCGCGTGCCGCCCAACTTCCCCGGCGCCGGCCGCCGTGTCTACCCCGGCTTCCTGCAGTACACCGGCTTCGTGGCGATGAACCCCAACCGCCACGTCAGCAGCCACTACGACTATTTCCGCGACCTCATCCGCGGCGACGGCGAGAGCGCCGAGGCGCACCGCCAGTTCTACGACGAGTACAACGCCGTGCTCGACATGCCAGCCGAGTACTACCTCGACACGATCAAGACCGTGTTCCAGGACTTCGCGCTCGTCAACGGCAACTGGGAGGTGCGCGGCGAGCTTGTGCGGCCGCAGGACATCACCGCGACCGCGCTGCTGACGATCGAGGGTGAACTCGACGATATCTCGGGCCCCGGCCAGACACGTGCCGCCCACGACCTGTGCACCGGCGTGCCGCAGGGCCGCGCCTTCCACTACGACGCCCTGGGCGCCGGCCATTACGGCATCTTCTCCGGCCGCCGCTGGCGCGAGAAGGTCTACCCGGAAGTGCGCGGCTTCATCTCGCGCTTCGGCCACGAGACCGTGGCCCAGACCGCCGCCCTGCCGGCGAAGAAGGCACGCGCCCGATAATCGGGCGGTGACCGCGCCCGACCCCGCTGCGCCCGCCCTCGCCGACCGGCTGGAGGCGGCACTGCCACAGACGCAGTGCACCCGCTGCGGCTACCCCGACTGCCGGGGTTACGCGCTCGCGATGGCCGAAGGCAGCGCCGACATCAACCGCTGCCCCCCCGGCGGCGCCGAGGGCATCGTGCGCCTGGCCGCCCTCACCGGCCGCCCGCTGCTGCCGCTGGATCCGGCGCGCGGCCACGAGGGCCCGCGCGCGCTCGCCGTCATCGACGAAGCCTGGTGCATCGGCTGCACCTTGTGCATCAAGGCCTGCCCGGTGGACTGCATCGTCGGCGCCTCCAAGCTGATGCACACGGTGATCGACCCGCTGTGCACGGGCTGCGAATTGTGCGTGCCGGTGTGCCCGGTGGACTGCATCGCCATGGTCCCGGTCACCGGCACCGACACCGGGTGGCAGGCCTGGAGCGCCGCGCAGGCCGCCGAGGCGCGCGAGCGCTACACCTTCCACCGCTGGCGCATCGAACGCGAGCAGCGCGACAACGACGAGCGCCTGGCCGCGAGGGCCGAGGCCAAGCTGACCGACCTGGCCGGCCACAGCACGATCACCGACCCCGCCGTACTGGCTGCCAAGCGCGCCGTGGTCGAAGCCGCGCTGCAGCGCGCGCGCCGGCGCCTGGCCGCACCCGAGGGGCAAGACGGCGATATCACCGACGGCGGCGGCGATGACGCCTGAAGCCGTCGAGGCCTTCTTCGCCACCCTGGAAGCGGCCAATCCGCGGCCGCAGACCGAACTCGAGTTCACCAGCGTCTTCGAGCTGCTGGCGGCCGTGCTGCTGTCGGCGCAGGCCACCGACGTCAGCGTCAACAAGGCCTCGAAGACGCTGTTCGCGCTGGCCCCGACGCCGCAGAAGGTGCTCGACCTCGGCGTCGAGCGCGTCACCGAGCTGGTCCGCACGATCGGCCTGTTCCGCACCAAGGCCAGGAACCTGGTCGAGACCTGCCGCATCCTGGTCCAGCAATACGGCGGCGAAGTGCCGCGCACGCGCGAGGCGCTCGAAGCCCTGCCCGGCGTCGGCCGCAAGACCGCCAACGTCGTGCTCAACGTCGCCTTCGGCGAGCCGACGATGGCCGTGGACACGCACATCTTCCGCGTCGCCAACCGCACCGGGCTGGCGCCCGGTCGCAATCCGCTCGAAGTCGAGACCCGGCTGCTGCAGCGAGTGCCCGAGCGCTGGCGTGTCGACGCCCACCACTGGCTGATCCTGCACGGCCGCTACGTGTGTTTGGCACGCTTGCCGCGCTGCGGGGCCTGCACCGTGCGGCGCTGGTGCGACCTCGGCGCTTCTACAATGCCGCCGGGTCCGGGTGTCGGGGAGACGAACTGAGATGGCCAAGCTCGAAGATCTCGCCGAACGGGTCGACCGGCTGGTGCTGCGGCACCAGGAACTCAAGCGCGCCAGCCGGCTGATCGAACAGCAGTTGCAGTCGGTCAGCGCCGAACGCGACAGCCTGAGGTCGCGCCTCGGCGCGGCGCGGGCGCGCATCGACGCCCTGCTCGAGCGGCTTCCCGCCGAGGGCCCGGCGGGAAGCGAAGCCGCCGCGTCGGGGGTCGAAGCCGCCGTCAGACGGAGCGCACCTTGAAGCAACTCGAGGTCTCGATCCTCGGCCAGGTCTATGTGCTGGCCTGCCCCGAGGGCGGTGAGACGCTGCTCGCCGCGGCGGTGGCCAGCGTCGATCAGGAGATGAGCGCGATCCGCAGCGCCGGCAAGGTGAAGGCGCGCGAGCGCATCGCCGTCCTGGCGGCGCTGAACATCGCCTACCAGCTCGCGGAGAGCGGTGCGGCGCCCAGGTCCGCAGGCACGCCGGCAGCGCACGGCGAGGCCGACCTCGAGGCCCTCATCCGGCGCGTCGACGCGGCGCTGGCCGACGACGGCCAGCTGCTGTGAAATCCGGCCCGGGCCGGCGGCCCCAAGGCCATGAACCCGGGTCTAGAATGCGGACGTTCGTCGTTCACGCGTGAGTCTGTAATTTCCTTGAACCGATGGTCTATGACCAAGGGCTTGGAACATCGCCTGACTGGTGTGAGCGTCTCGCGTCAGATGAACCCGAAGCCAGGCTGACCTCGCCCACCTGAACTTCCCCTTGGGTTCGGGAATGGGGCTCACGGTGAACGGCGGACACCCACCATCCATGCCCAGCTACTGGCTCATGAAGAGCGAGCCCGCCGAGGCTTCGATCGACGACCTCGCGCGTGCGCCGCAACAGACGCTGCCCTGGACCGGCGTGCGCAACTACCAGGCGCGCAATTTCATGCGCGACCAGATGCAGCCTGGCGACGGCGTGCTCTTCTACCACTCGTCCTGCGCCGAACCCGGCATCGCCGGGTTGGCACGGGTGGTCGGGCGGCTGCAGCCCGATGCGACGCAGTTCGACGCCGCCGGCCCCTATTTCGACCCCAAGGCGACGCCGGAGAAACCCCGCTGGCTGCAGCTCGACGTCGCGCTGGTGCGCAAGACACGGCTGCTGTCGCTGACCGAGATGCGCGGGGCTCCTGAACTGGCGACGATGCAGGTGCTGCGGCGCGGCAACCGGCTGTCGATCACGCCGGTCAGCGACGCCGAATGGCGGGCCGTGCTGACGCGACTGGGCGGCTGAGTTGGCCGTGGACATCGGCTGGACGCTGGTCGCCGAGTTGCTTGCCCTGGGCACCGCGGTCGGCTTCCTGGCCGGCCTGCTGGGCATCGGCGGCGGCATGATGCTGGTGCCGGTGCTGACGCTGCTGCTGTCGCAGCGCGGCGTCGAGCCGGGACATGCCGTGAAGATGGCCATCGCCACCTCGATGGCGACGATCCTGTTCACCTCGCTGTCCAGCGTGCGTGAGCACCACCGGCTTGGCGCCGTGCGCTGGGACCTCGCGGCGACGCTGACCCCCGGCATCGTGACGGGCGGCCTGCTGGCCGGTGCCGGCGCCTTCGCCGTGCTGAAGGGGCAGGGACTGGCCCTCTTCTTTGCCATCTTCATCGGCTGGTCGGCGCTGCGCATGCTGCAGGACCGCAAGCCGCAGCCCGGCCGGCAGCTGCCGGGCCGACTGGGGCAGGCCGCGGTCGGCGCCGGCATCGGCTTCGTTTCCGGCCTGCTCGGCGCCGGCGGCGCATTCCTGTCGGTGCCCTTCATGACCTGGTGCAACGTGCCGGTGCGCCAGGCCGTCGGCACCAGCGCGGCGCTGGGTTTTCCGATCGCCGCCGCCAGCACCCTCGGTTATGTCATCAGCGGCTGGGGCCAGCCGAGCGCCCTGCCGGGCGCCGTCGGCTGGTTCTACCTGCCGGCTCTCGTGCTGGTGGCGCTGGCCAGCGTGAGCCTGGCGCCGCTGGGCGCGCGCACGGCGCAGCGCATCGACGTGCGCTGGCTCAGGCGCCTGTTCGCCTTGCTGCTTTTCGGCCTGGCAGGCACGATGCTGCAAAAGGCCTGGGCTGGCTGAGCGCCCGCGAAGGGACGCGTCGCAGCCGCGCCGGCGGCATCTCAGCCCGCCTCGAAGCGGATCGCCGCCAGCGTGACATGGTTGCCGCCGCGCCGCTGCGCTTCGGCCAATGCAGCCTCGCAGGCGTCGACCAGGTCTTCGAGCGTGTGCGCCGTGTGCGGGAAGCTGGCGACGCCGATGGCGACGCTGAAACGCAGTTCCTGTCCCTCGTGCACGATGATGTGCGATGCGCACTTGCGGCGCAGGCCCTCCATGCGCGCATGCGCGGTCGCCAGCCCGACTCCCGACAGCAGCACGGCAAAGCGCCGCTCCTCGCAGCGGCACGAGGCGTCCATCGCTCGCGTGCCGCCGCGCAGCAGCCGGCCCATGGCCTCCAGCAGACACTGTTCGCCGGCGGCGCCGAGGGCCAGCACTTCGACGCTTGGCGGGTCGAATTCGATGAAGACGATCGCGAACTCGCGGTGCTCGCGCGTCGACAGGTCGACCTCGCGCCGCAACTGGTCTTCCCAGTGCGCGCGGCGGTGCAGGCCCGAAGCCAGATCGCGCATCGCCTGGTCGGCGACCTCGCGGCGCAGCAATTCGTTGGCGCGCTGCTGCTGTTCTATCTGCTCCAGTGCCTGGCGCAACTGCGCCTCCCGCCGGCGATCGCCCGCCAGGTCGCTCCAGACGCTGCACAGCCAGCGCCGCCCGGCCGCATCGGCCGCGCTCACCGCGCGCAGGACGGCGAATTCGCGGCGTGCATCGGCCCACTCGAAGCGGTGCTCGGTGGCCAGCACGGCGTCTTGCGCCAGCGCCGTCTGTTCGGCGGCGCGCAGCGCGGTGGCCAGCGGGGCGTCGAACAGTTCGGCGTCGGTAAGGCCGCGCACGTCGCTGGCTGGCCGATGCAGGAAACTCGCCATGGCCTCGTTGACGTGCACGTAGCGCCCGCTGCGGGCGTCCTTCACGGCCAGCAGGTCGCCCCGCCGAGCCAGCAGCGCGGGCAGCAACTCGCCCAACAGCTGCCGTACTTCTGCAGGCTCGGGCAGCGGACCCGACGACGGGTCGAGAGTCATGGTCATGTTCGTCAAGATTGAAGGCGTGGTCCCGGGCGCGGCATGCACCGGGCCGCCACCGGCGCCCTATCTTGGTGTGGCGGCGGGCGCAGTTCAAGGACCATCGGCATTCTCGCCCCTAGTTTGACCCTGGCCTAGGGCATGCCTGCGGCGTGCCGAACCGTCCACCGCTTGCGACACAAGGCAGGCGCCGGCGGCGGCCCCTGCATGACCGGGGCACCCGGCAGCCAGCGGCGGTTCTGCCGGCGTGGCCCGAGCGCGTCGACACATCGCGGTGGCCGGCGCCGTAGTTGGCGTCGTCGCCCAAAGGCGGCTTATAATCTTCGGCTTTGCTGGCAAACCAGCGTATCGATCCGCCTGCCGTGCACCTGCCCCACCGTCCCGGTGCAGGCCTGGGCGCCGGACACCGAGCGCGCACCTTCGGGATTCCTGAGTACATGACCACCATTCGCGTCAAAGAGAACGAGCCTTTCGATGTGGCCTTGCGCCGCTTCAAGCGCACCATTGAAAAGATCGGCCTGCTGACCGAGTTGCGTGCGCGCGAGTTCTACGAAAAGCCCACCGCCGAGCGCAAGCGCAAGAAGGCGGCCGCGGTCAAGCGCCACTTCAAGCGCGTGCGCAGCATGCAGTTGCCCAAGAAGCTGTACTGATCGGCGGCGTCCCCGAACACTCCAGGCCCGCGCGGGACGCCGCAGCGGGCTTGTTTCATTTGCCTGAGGCCACCCCATGAGCTCCCTCAAGGATCGCATCACCGAAGACATGAAGGCCGCGATGCGTGCGCGCGACAGCGAGCGTCTGTCGGTCATCCGCATGCTGCTGGCGGCGTGCAAGCAGCGCGAGGTGGACGAGCGCATCGTGCTCGACGACAACGCCGTCGTCGGCCTGGTCGACAAGCTCATCAAGCAGCGCAAGGACTCGATCACCGCCTTCCGGCAAGGCGGCCGTGACGACCTCGTCGACAAGGAAAGCGCCGAAGTCCGGGTGCTCGAAGCCTACCTGCCGCAGCGCCTGGGCGCCGAAGAGATCCAGGCTGCGGTGGCAGCCATCGTCGCCGAACTCGGTGCCAGCGGCCCCGGCGACATGGGCCGGGTGATGGCCGCCGCCAAGGCGCAGCTGGCCGGCAAGGCCGAGATGGCGCTGGTGTCATCGGCCGTCAAGCAGGCGCTCGCGAAGTAAGCTGCGCGCCGTGAATACGCCGCTGCCCTGGCGATTGATCGCCGACGACGTCTGCGTCGCCCCCCAGCTGACGCCCGCTGCGATGGCCGAGGCCGCGCGCATCGGCTTCCGCGCTGTCGTCAACAACCGGCCAGACTTCGAGGAAGGTCCGGCGCAGCCGACCAACGCCGCGATCGAGGCCGCGGCACGCGCCGCCGGGCTGGAATACCGTTTCCTGCCGGTCAGCGGCGCCTACCAGACGCCGGCCGAGGCGGCGGCGATGGCGCAGCTGCTGCACGAACTGCCACGGCCGCTGCTGATGTTCTGCCGCAGCGGCGCCCGCTCGACCCGGCTGTACCAGCTGGCAACGGCCGTCTGAGCGACCCGGCCACGCGGCGCCCGGGCGCTACGTGACTCGGGCGGGTTTACCCGCTTCGAAGGGCACCGCCGGGGCGACGACAAGGCCTCGCCAGCCACCCTTCAACGCGGCGTCGGCGCCGCGGACATGCGGGACAACCCGCGACCGCGGCCCACCCTGCCGGCCTGCGGACTCGTTCAGGCGCCGGCGAGCTTCATGCGCTGCACCAGCACCGAGCCGATGCTCTTGCTGCCCTGGGTGTAGACGTCGGCGCCGATGGCCACGATGTCCTTGAACATCTCGCGCAGGTTGCCGGCGATGGTGACCTCGTGCACCGGGTGCACGATGCGCCCGCCCTCGACCCAGAAACCGGCGGCACCCCGCGAGTAGTCGCCGGTGACGTGGTTCACGCCCTGGCCCATGAGTTCGGTGACGAAGAGGCCGCGTCCCAGCTTGCGCAGCATGGCGTCGAGGTCGTCGCTGCGCTGCGTGAGCCTGCTCGTCATGGCCAGGTTCTGCGAGCCGCCGGCGTGGCCGGTGGTCTTCATGCCGAGCTTGCGCGCCGAATAGCTGGACAGGAAATAGCCCTGCACGACACCCCCGGCGACCACCGTGCGTGGCCGCGTGTGCACGCCCTCGTCGTCGAAGGGCGCGCTGCCCTTGCCCTTGGGGATGTGCGGATCCTCGGCGATATCGATGTGCTCGGCCAGCACGCTTGCACCCAGGCAGCCGACCAGGAAGCTGGCCTTGCGGTAGAGCGCCCCGCCCGAGGTGGCCTGCACGTAGGCCCCCAGCAGGCCGGCGGCGACCGTCGACTCGAACAGCACCGGCACCTCGCCGGTGGCGACGCGGCGCGACTTCAGGCGCGCCAGCGCGCGCTCGGCGGCGTAGCGACCCACCGCCTCCGGCGCCGCCAGTTCGCCGGCGTCGCGCATCGAGCTGTACCAGGCGTCGCGCTGCATGGCCTTGCCGCGGCCGGCGATCGGCGACACGGACACATAGTGGCGCGAACTGGCATAACCGCCGCGGAAGCCACGCGTATTGCCGGCCCAGAAATGCGCCTGCTGCGCCGAGACGCCGGCACCCTCTGAATTGGTGATGCGCCTGTCCACCGCCAGCGCCGCGGCTTCACAGCGGCGCGCGATCTCGGCCGCGCCGGCGGCGTCGACGGCCCAGGGGTGGAAGAGGTCGAGGTCGCGCGCCGCTTCCTCGGGTGTGGCCAGGTCTTCGGCATCGGGCGGGCCGGCCGCCGGGTCCTCGGCCGTGAAGCGGGCGATGTCGTAGGCCGCCTGCACCGTCTGCCGGATCGCTGCCGGAGAAAAGTCGGAGGTGCTGGCATTGCCGCGGCGCTGGCCGAGATAGACGCTGACGCCGAGCGACTTGTCGCGGTTGCGCTCGACATTCTCGAGCTCCCCCATGCGCACCGACACCGACAACCCGACCCCTTCGGACGCCTCGGCACCGGCATCGCTGGCGCCGAGCTTGCGCGCCAGCGCCAGGCTGTCCTCGACGATCTGCTGGAACTGCTCGGTGCGGTAGGCGAAGCCCTGCTCGGCGCGGGTGGTGGTCATCGGGGGAGTCGGTTCGACAAGGGTGACGAGGAAGGGCCGCACTTATGATACCGACCCACCCTCGACGCGCCCTGCGCATCTCCTCCATGGCCCGACGCGCTGCTCCGCACCGCGGCATCGACATCCACTACGGCGAGGCCGTCGACGACGGCGAGCCAGCCGGCGACGACTCGCGCCCGAGCAAGACGCAGCTCAAGCAGAAGTCGCACGAGCTGCAGGCGCTGGGACTGGCGGTGTCCGAACTGTCGGCCGAGCGCTTCGCCGCCATCGAGATGCCCGACACCCTGCGCAGCGCGATTGTCGAATTTCGGCGCACACGCTCGCACGAAGGCCGTCGGCGCCAGTTGCAGTATGTCGGCAAGCTGATGCGCGCTGCGGACGAGGCGACGTTGCGCGAGGCGGTGGCTGCCGCCACGCTGGGCAGCGCCAGGGAAACGCTGGCGCTGCACGAGGCCGAACGCTGGCGCGCCGAGCTGATCGCCGACGACGACGCGCTGACGCGCTGGCAGCAGGCCCACCCGAACACCGATACGCAACGCCTGCGCAGCCTGGTGCGGGCGGCGCGGCGTGATGCCGCGCTGGCAGCGGAAGCGCGGCAGCCGAAGAGCTTTCGCGAGCTGTTCCAGTTCATCAAACCGATGATCCAGACATGAACGAACTTCCCCCCCTGCCCGAACGCGTCCGCATCGGCATCGTCTCGGTGAGCGACCGGGCCTCCAGCGGCGTCTACGCCGACCAGGGCCTCCCGGCGCTGCGCGACTGGCTGGCGCGCGCCCTGCGCAATCCGATCGAGTTCCACGAGCGCCTGATCCCCGACGAGCAGCCGCGCATCAGCGCCACGCTGTGCGAACTGGCCGACGACCAGCGCTGCGACCTCGTGCTCACGACCGGTGGCACCGGACCGGCGCCACGCGACGTCACGCCCGAGGCCACGCTGGGGGTGGCCCACAAGGTGATGCCGGGCTTCGGCGAACAGATGCGGCAGATCTCGCTGGCCTTCGTACCCACGGCGATCCTGTCGCGCCAGGTGGCGGTGATCCGCGGCCGCTCTCTGATCATCAACCTGCCCGGGCAGCCGAAGGCGATCGCCGAGACGCTGGAAGGGCTGCCGAAGGCGGCACCGCCGGTGCCCGGCATCTTCGCCGCCGTGCCCTACTGCATCGACCTCATCGGCGGACCCTACCTGGAGACCGACGAGGCGGTGTGCAAGGCCTTTCGGCCCAAGTCGGCCGTGCGCACGCGGCAGCCGGCGGCTACTTGACGAGCCGGTTCAGCCGTTCGGCGTCGAAGGTCTCGGTGGTGTGCGCATCCTGCGGCACACATTCCTCGGCCGGCAGTTCGCGCGAGCGCGCCGAGAGCTTCTCGATCGCCTGCCACAGCAACGCGATCTGGTGCTCGTGGCCCGAGGCATTGTCGATCAGGCCCTTCATGGCCTGCGACACCGGATCGTCGCCCTGCGTCACACCGTAGGCCGAGAAACCCATCTTCGCCGCCGCAACCTCGCGTGCCGCTTCGGCTTCGGCCTGGATGATGCGTGCCGGGTTGCCCACTGCGGTGGCCCCCGGCGGCACCGGCTTGACGACCACCGCGCTGGAGCCGATGCGCGCACCGTCGCCGACCGTGAAGCCGCCAAGCACCTGAGAATTGGCACCGACGATGACATCGCGGCCCAGCGTCGGGTGGCGCTTGGCGCCCTTGGCCAGCGAAGTCCCACCCAGTGTCACGCCCTGGTAGATGGTGCAGCCGTCGCCGATCTCGGCGGTCTCGCCGACGACCACGCCCATGCCGTGGTCGATGAAGACGCGGCGGCCGATGGTGGCGCCGGGGTGGATCTCGATGCCGGTGAAGAAACGCCCCAGGTGCGAGATGAAACGCGCCAGCCAGTGCCAACGCTGGCGCCAGCACCAGTGGGCGCGGCGGTGCAGCACCAGCGCGTGCAGGCCGGGATAGCAGGTGAGCACCTCCCACGTCGAACGCGCCGCGGGGTCGCGTTCGAGGATGCAGTCGATATCTTCACGCAGGCGGCTGAACATGGCGGTTCCTCGATGCACCCAGTGTAGCGGCGGGTCGCTGCGCCCGCTGCCGACCGCTGCCGACCTCTGCGATGGCTGCGCTTCAGGCGCGGCCGGCGTCGGGCCGCAGCGCGAGCTTGAAGGCGATCATCGCGCGCAGCTTGTTCGGCAGCACCGGCTTGATCAGCAGGTGGTAGTCGTGGTTGACCGCCTCGTCCTCGTGGCCGACGAGACTGCTGCCGGTGATCATGATCGCCGGCAGGCGTCGGGTCGGCCAGTGTGCGCGCAGCGCCACCAGGGCGTCGACGCCGGTCCGTCCCTGCGGCAGGCGGTAGTCCACCAGCAGCAGGTCGGGCGGCTCGGCCGGCGCATCGGCCGTCGCACCGGCGCCGCCGGCCACCCAGTCCCGCACCGCCTCGACGCTGTCGAAGGATGCGACGTGCGCACCCCAGGCCTGAAGCAGCACCACCAGGCCTTCGCGCACCGCGGCTTCGTCCTCGACGACGACGAAGAAGCGCCCCTGCAGCGTCAGGCCGATGGGCACCCGCGTGCCGCCGGGCTGCGGCTCGATGCTGCGCGGCGCCTTGCCGACCGGCACCTCGATCGAGAATACCGTGCCGCGCCCGACCCGCGAGCGCACGCTGATCGGCGCCTGCATCAGTTCCGCCAGGCGCTGGACGATGGCCAGCCCGAGGCCCAGGCCCTTGCGCTGGTGCGCCTGCAGCGGCCGGTTGCTCTGCGCCTGGTAGAACTCGTCCCAGATGCGCGGCAGGCTGGCTTCGGAGATACCGATGCCGCTGTCCCACACCTGCAACAGCAGCTTGCTGCTGCCCTTCCTGGGGCGGCAGCTCACCAGCACGCCGCCGTCGTCTGTATAGCGGATGGCATTGCTGACGAGGTTGCGCAGCACACGCTCGAGCAGCACCGGGTCGGCGTGCGCGACATGCTGCTCGCCGCGGAAGGACAGCATCAGGCCCTTCTCGAATGCGGTGGGCTCGAAATGCAGACGCAGGCGGGCGAACAGTTCGCGCAGGCGCAGCGGCGCCGGGTTGACGTCGACGCCCCCGGTGTCGATGCGCGTGATGTCGAGCAATTCGCCGAACAGGCCCTCGAGCGCGTCCACCGACTCGTTGATGCTGTTCACCAGCGAGGCCACCTCGGGGTCGTGGCTGCGCTGGCGCAGCGCCTCGGCGAACAGACCCATGGCGTGCAGCGGCTGGCGCAGGTCGTGGCTGGCGGCGGCGAAGAACTGCGTCTTGGCACGATTCGCGGCCTCGGCGGCGCGGCGCGCGTCCTCGGCCAGGCGCCGCGCCTCCTCGGTGGCGGCGACCTCGGTGCGCAGTTGCGCCGCCAGTTCGTCGGTGCGCGCCTTCAGCGAGATCGCCTGGCCGAGCGCGCTGCCGTAGGTGCGCGCCATCAGCACCGTGGCGCAGAACAGGATGGTCACGATCACCGCCAGCGGCAGGTGGCCGGCCTGGCTGGCATCGCTGGCGATGCGCACGATGGCCGGCGCCAGCACCAGGCTGATGAAGCTCAGGAAGACCCAGGCCTGCGTGGCCAGCAGCTGCACCGAACTGACGCAGTAGGTGTAGACGACCAGGATCAGCGCGATCTTGTCGTAGGGCGTGCCCAGCCCCCAGAACAGCCACACCGCGATGCCCCACATGCTGCCCTGCAGCAGCACGAGCACGCGCCAGCTGCGGCGCCAGGCCAGCAGCGTGGCTTCGTCGGCATTCGGCTGGCGCAGGTAGCGCAGGTAGTGGAGCAGGCGCACCAGCCACAGCAACGCCACCGCGCCGACCCAGCCCCACAGCCGCCAGCGCTCGGCCAGGGGTGCATAGAGGAAGATGACGACCGCGGCGCCGAGCACGTAGCCGATGAGCGTGGCCGGCGTCTGCACATACAGCGCACGCATGTGGTCGACGTCGCTGCCGACCGACCAGCGTGGCCGGGCCGGCTGCAGACCCTGCAACGGCGCAGTCTCGGCGTCCATGCGGCCCCGTGACGGTGGCTGGGCGGTCGCGGCGCCGGTCTAGCGCTGTGGCGGCCGGCGCGTGAAGAAGCCGCCCTGCCCCTGCGTCATCTGGCTCACCGCCAGCACGGCCTGCGTGCGTGAGCTCACGCCCAGCGCGCGCAGCACCGCCGCGACGTGGTCCTTGACGGTTTCCACCGAAAGGTTGAGCTGGCGCGCGATGAGCTTGTTCGGCAGGCCCTGCAGCAGCAGCGACAGCACCTCGGCCTGGCGCGGCGTGAGGCCGACGTCTTCGATCGACGGCAGCTTCTGGTGCATTTCGGGCTGCACCGCCGTGCCCAGCGGCGGCGCAGCGGCCGCGGCCCCGGACGGCGCCGGCGCCGCGGTGCGCATGACGTCGGGCACGGTGTCGCCGGCGCTGCGGCTGCCGGGCGAGAAGTCCAGCCCCAGCATCGACGGCGGCACATACATCGACCCCGACATCACCATGCGCAGCGCTTCGTGCAGCTCGGCATTCGAGGACCGCTTGGGCACGAAGCCCATCGCGCCGAGGTCGATGGCGCGGATGACGTCGCTGGCGCGGTCGGACGCCGACACCACCACCACCGGCGCGGCCGGGTAGGCGCTGCGGAACTCGGCCAGCACGTCGAAGCCGTCGGCGTCGCCCAGCGCCAGGTCGAGCAGCACGAGGTCCTGCCCGGGGTCCTCGCGCATGGTGGCGCGCGCCGCCGCGGCGCTGTCGACGCCAGTCACGGTGACATCGCTGCCAAGCCCCTGGATCACCGCCTGCAGCGCCGCCAGGATGAGTGGATGGTCGTCGACCAGCAGCACCTTCATGTCGTCTCCGTGTCCCGGGATTCGTGGCCCCGGATCATTGTGGTTCAGCAGCGCGACCCGCATCCCCCCACTTTGGGGGAGACCGAGGCCTACACGTAGCGGCGCGACACCGTCTCGGCCACGCAGGCCGGTTTGGCCGCACCCTCGAGCTCGATCGTGGCCTGCACCGTCAGTTGTGCACCCCCGTCCAGCGGCTCGAAGGACAGCAGCTTGAAGTGACCGCGCAGCCGGCTGCCGGCGCGCACCGGCGCCGCGAAGCGGACGCGGTTCAGGCCGTAGTTGACGCCCATGCGCACGTCGTCGATGGCAAAGCCCGACTCGAACAACAACGGCAGCAGGCTCAGCGTGAGATAGCCATGTGCGACGGTGGCGCCGAAAGGCCCGGCGGCGGCGCGCGCCGGATCGGTATGGATCCACTGGTGGTCGCCGGTAGCCTGAGCGAACTGGTCGATACGGGCCTGGTCCAACGTCAGCCAGTCGCTGTGACCCAGGTCCTGCCCGACCAGGGCCTGCAACTCGGCCAGTTGTGCATAGTGCTTCATCGTTGCACCCAGGCCACCAACGGCGCCCATTGTTCGAGGTCGCGCTCGACGCGGCTCGGCGCCACGTCCCACAGCGTGAGGCCGCGCGCCGCCAGCTGCACATAGTTCTGGGTGTCGCGCAACCAGCCGACCACCGGCACCGGCAACGTCGACAGGTAATGATGCAACTGCTCGTTGGCACGGGTGTGCTCACGCACGCGCATGCCGACCAGCCCCAGTTCGACCTCGCCGGCGCGGCGGTGCTCACGCAGCGCGAGGACGAAGCCGTGCGTGGCCTGGATGTCGAACAGGCTCGGCTGCAGCGGGATCAGGATGCGGTCGGCAATGCGCATCAGCGCCTCCAGCCGCTTGCCGTGCAGGCCTGCGGGAGTGTCGAGCACCACATGCGTCGTGCCCTTGGGCGGGCGCACGATGTCGTCCCTGGCGACCTCCCAGCTGCGGATGGTCGGCAATTGCGGCGCCCCGTGGGCCTGGCGCAGGGCCAGCCACTGGCGTGCCGACTGCTGGCGGTCGACGTCGCCCAGCATCACCGCATGGCCGGCGTTGGCCAGGCAGCCGGCGATATTGGTGGCCAGCGTGCTCTTGCCGACGCCACCCTTCGGGTTGGCGACCACGATCACGGGCATTCGGGCTCCTCCTGCCGCCACGGCGGGGCAGCTGTCGGGTATGGTAGCGCCAGCGTTGCCCGCCCCGGGGCGGCGCTATTCGAGCCCGTCCCACAGCAGCTTGAAGCCGGTCAGTGCCATGCCGGTGTAGGCGATACGGTAGAAGAAGCTCGGACTGACCCGACGCACCAGCCAGACGCCCGCCCACACCCCCAGCGGCGCCAGCGGCAGCAGCACCAGCGCGGTGGCCATGTTGCGCAGGTCGATGAGGCCGAGCGCCGCATACGGAAGCCACTTGGCCAGGTTCACGGCAGCGAAGAACACCGCCATCGAGCCGGCGAGCACACGCGGCTGGAGCCGCAAGGGCAACGTATAGGCACTGATCGGCGGCCCGCCGGCATGAGCCACGAAGCTGGTGAAGCCCGACACCGTGGCGCACGCCCGGCCGACCCATGGAGAGGCCTGCGGCGCGCCGATGCGCGGCGGGAACAGCAGCCGCTGGGCCAGGAAGGCCAGCGTCAGCGCACCCACCAGGCCGGCCACCGCCTTTGCCGTCAGCATGCCGAACAGCAGCGCCCCGACCACCACCCCCAGCAACCCCCAGGGAAGCAGCAGGCGCACGAGTGCCGGGTCGCGATCGCGCCACAGTTGATGCAGCCCGGTGGCGTCCATCGCCATCAGCAGCGGCAGCATGATCGCGGCGGCCTGCGGCACCGGCATCGTGAGCGCGATCATCGGCGTGGCCAGGGCGCCGAAGCCGCTGGCAAAGCCGCTCTTGGCCAATCCCGTCAGCAGCACCGCCGGGATCGCGACGGCGTAGAACCAGGGGTCGCTGACGATGGGGATCATGCGAGACCGCGCCGGCGCGCGCGGTCGCCGTGCGTCGCCGCCTCAGGCAAGCCGGCAGGCCTCGTCGAAAGCCAGGCGCGGGCTGCGCGGCAGTACCTTGGCCGGGTTGCCGGTGCCCAGGGTGCAGACGAAGTTGGTGCGCACCGTGGTGCCGGCCCAGAAGGCAGCATCCATCTTCGCGGCGTCGAAGCCGCTCATCGGGCCGCAGTCCAGGCCCAGCGCGCGTGCCGCCAGGATCAGGTAGGCGCCCTGCAGGCTGGAATTGCGCATCGCCGTGGTGGCGATGAGATCGGGCTTGCCGGCAAACCACGAACGGGCATCGGTGTGCGGAAAGAGCTTGGGCAGCTGTTCGTGGAAGGCCATGTCCATGCCGATGATGGCGGTCACCGGCGCCTCGCGCACCTTGGGCTGGTTGCCCGCGCTCATGCAGGCCAGCAGCTCTTCCCTGGCCGGCCCGCTGCGCACGAAGACGAAGCGCGCCGGGCAGCTGTTGGCCGAGGTCGGTCCCCACTTCAGCAGTTCGTAGAGCTCGCGCAAGGTCTCGTCGGCGACCGGGGTGTCGAGGTAGCCGTTCTGCGTGCGGGCTTCGGTGAAGAGCTGGGCGGTGGTGACGTTCATCGGGTGGGGGCGGGTTTCTGGGGCGACAATTCTCCGATGTTCCAGCCCAACCAGTCGGATGTGCGGCGATTCTTCTGCGCCGCCTATGCCGGGCGGCGCGACGGCCTGCCGCTGGACCCGATGGCAACGATCGCTGCGCGCTGGATCGCCGAGCACCCCGAGTACCACGCCGAACTCGCCGACGAGGCGGCGGCGCTGCAGGCCGTGTATGCCGTCGAGGGCGGGCGCAGCAACCCCTTCCTGCACCTGTCGATGCACCTCACGATCGAGGAGCAGCTGGCGATCGACCAGCCCACCGGCATCCGCCAGGCGGTGCAGCTGCTGGCTGCGCGCCTCCATTCGATGCACGAGGCGCACCACGAGGTGATGGAGTGCCTGGGCGAGATGATCTGGGCGTCGCAGCGCAGCGGGCTGCCACCGGACGGCCTGGCCTACATCGACGCCGTGCGGCGGCGGGCGACACGCTGAGGCGCGCAGTGCGGCTGGCGCAGCCTGCCGCCCGCGCCGGCCCGATGTTCAGCTGCTCAGCTACATCGGCACCGGGTCGTCCACCCAGAGCTCGTTCAGGTGCGGAAAGCGGGCCGCCGCACCGGCTTCGCGGCCGACGATGCGGTCGCTGCAGCCGGCACGCGCCAGGTCCAGCCGCGCCGGCATGATCGGCATCTCGGTGCGCATGGAATAGAAGACCTTGACCACCGGCGTCACCAGGCTGCCGACATTCTGTTCGACCACCACCGCCAGCCGGCCCGATTCGAGCCGCACCACCGAACCGGTGGGGTAGATGCCCAGGCTCTGCACGAAGGCGCCGAACAGTGCGGGGTCGAAGTGCCCCTTCCAGCCCGCCATGCGGGCGATCGACTGCGCCGGGTCCCATCCCGCCTTGTAGGGGCGGTTGGAGGTGATGGCGTCGTAGACGTCGCAGATCGCCCCCATGCGCGCCAGCGTCGTCAGTGCGTCGCCGCCCAAGCGGTGCGGATAGCCGGTGCCGTCGATGCGTTCGTGGTGATGCAGCACGACGTCGAGCATCTCGGGTGTGGCACCGCGGCCTTCGAGCAGCAGCGCGTGGCCGCGTTCGGGGTGGCTGCGCATGATGGCGAATTCGGCCTCGGTCAGCTTGCCGGGCTTGTTCAGCACCTCCAGCGGCATCAGCGCCTTGCCGACGTCGTGCATCAGTCCGGCCAGCCCGGCGCGGCGGCAGGTGGCCTCGTCCATGCCGAGCGTGCGCCCCAGGGCCACCATCAGCGCGCACACCGCCACCGAGTGCATGTAGCTGTAGTTGTCCTGCGTCTTCAGCCGCGCCAGGCTGACCAGGGCGTCCGGGTTGCGCCAGACCGAGGCCGTGATGTCCTCCACCAGCGACAGGCAGTTCTCGGCATCGACGGTGCGGCCCATGCGCACCTCGTTGAACATCGCCAGCACGGCCTCGCGACCGCTGCGACAGATGGTGGCGGCGCGCTGCCTTTCGTCGGACGGCGATGCCGACGGCGCAGGGGTGGCTGCCGGTTGCGGCGAGGCCGGCAGCGGCCGCGGCACCGCCGGCGCCGTCGGCGCCGGGTCGGGCACCGTGGCCACGTCCAGCCCCAGTCGGGTGTCGATCCAGCAGGTCCGGACGGCGCAGGATTGCAGCCGCTTCAGCTCGTCGCCGCCGGCGATGACGAAACGGGTCTTCCAGTACGGGTGGTCGATCCAGGGACCGTCCAGCTTGTGCACGTGCATGCCGATGCGCAGCTCGCCGACGGCAATCTGCTTCAGCATGAGGCGCTGCCGCGGTGAGCCGAGTGCATGGCGCTGTTATCGACCTGCCATCGGCGCGCTTGAGGCCCGTGGCGAGGCGCGCTCACCACGCCACGCCGTCGCCCAGCAGCGCGCGCCGCGCCATCAGGAAGGCGGCTGCATTCCAGCTCTGCCCGGCCATGCCCATCGGCGCCAGCGTCTGGCCGTGAAACCACTCGGTGAATCGCCAGTCGCCGAGCTCGTTCAAGCCGGCGAGCCTGCCGAGTTCGGTCGCCGCCAGCTCGTGCAGGCCCAGGCGGGCCAGGGCCATGACCCAGAAGCCGCCGACGAAGGGCCAGACGCCGCCGTTGTGGTACTGGTGGACGCTGTTCTGCTGGTGACGCGCCATGTAGGGCCGCCACAGTTCGTGCCGGCGCGACAGCGGATGCAGCACGACACGCACCGGCCCGGGCTGGCTGAGCTTCGCCGTCACCATCGTCTTGACGATGCGCCGGCCCATCTCGTCGTCGGCCAGGCCACACAGGATCGCCAGCACGTTGCCGAAGACGTCGCCCTCGTTGCCGGCCACCGCGAGGTTGACGAAGCTGAGGTACAGACCCGGGTCGCGCCGGCCACGGCGGGCATAGTGGCGCAGCAGGCGGGCGCGATGGTATTCGGGCAGGTCGCGCTGGAAGGGGTTGAAGAGGTGGTTGAAGTGGTGGCGCGTCGCCTCGGCATCGGCCAGTGCATAGCGCTGCTTGACCTCGTGCCACAGCGCGTTGCTGTAGAGCACGTAGCCCGAGCGCGGCATGATGTCGGCCCAGTCGCTGGCCTCGTTCTGCTGCAGCAGCCGGAAGCGCTGGTGCTCCTGGGCGAGCAGCCAGTCGATCGCACGATCGACCTCGCGGCGCCAGCGCGCCGGCGCCACGCCGCCGCGGCGGCGCACGTGCTCGACCGCGATGAGCCACCACAGCGTGGCATCGATGCAGCCGAGGTACCAGAAGTCGGGGTCGCGACCCTCCGGATCGACATACTTCGGGATCTGGCCATTGGCCGCCTGTTGCGCTGCCAGCGCGTCGAGGCCGGCCACGGCGCCCCGCTCGAGCACGGCGTCGCCGCTGCCGCACATCGCCAGCGCGCAGACCGCGGCATCGCGGCCGAAGATGCGCGTATAGCGGCGGGCGATCGCCGCC
>Ga0209391_10000074_pt1 | contig 34636 bp, 25 predicted proteins | sample PPLLak3March2015_FD_187246 | JGI IMG/M metagenome (GOLD analysis project Ga0209391, IMG submission 187246) | Freshwater sediment microbial communities from Prairie Pothole Lake near Jamestown, North Dakota, USA - PPLs Lake P7 Core (1) Depth... | ecosystem: Environmental > Aquatic > Freshwater >...
GCAAACGCGCCTGCGCCCGAGATGCGCCCATCGAACGCAAGCGCGCCCGCGACCATCATCGTCGGCACCGACGGGATGGGCAGGCCGAGCTGCTGCAGCAGCACGTTCAGCCCGACCAGCGCCACACCGTGGCGAAGCAGCTCCTCGAGGATGGCGTCCATGGCTTAGGCGCGTCCGGCGCTCGACCCCAGAAAGTAGGGTCAGACTCGACTTTCCGCAACGGCCAGCCCGAAGGTCGCGTGGCGAAAGTCGAGTCTGACCCTACTTTCAGTGCGCCCGTTCCCAGTTCGGCCCGGCGCCGACGTCGACCACCAGCGGCACGGCGAGGCTCGCCACGCCGGTCATGCGTTCGGGCAACTCGGCCTTGACGCGTGCGAGCTCGCCCTCGGGCACCTCGAGCACCAGCTCGTCGTGGACCTGCAGCACGAGGCGCGTCGCGAGCCGGCCCGCCGCGATCCAGTGGTCCACGGCGATCATCGCGAGTTTCACCAGGTCGGCGGCGGTACCCTGCATCGGTGCGTTGATCGCCGCGCGCTCGGCGCCGGCGCGGCGCGGCCCGCCCGCCGCCTTGATGTCGGGCAACCACAGCCTGCGCCCGAACACCGTCTCGACGTAACCCTGCTCGCGCGCGAGCTCGCGGGTGCGCTGCATGTAGTCGGCCACACCCGGGTAGCGCGCAAAGTACTTGTCGATGAACTGCTGCGCAGCACCCCGCTCGATGCCGAGCTGCTGCGCAAGGCCGAACGCCCCCATGCCGTAGATCAGGCCGAAGTTGACCGCCTTGATGTAGCGCCGCTGATCGGGCGTCACGTCGGCGGCCGGCACGCCGAAGATCTCGGCGGCGGTCGCGCGGTGGATGTCCGCGCCCTCGTGGAAGGCGCGCGTGAGCGCCGGGTCGCCGGAGAGGTGCGCCATGATGCGCAGCTCGATCTGCGAGTAGTCGGCGGACACGATAACGTAGCCCGCGGGCGCGACGAACGCCTCGCGTATGCGCCGGCCCTCCGCGGTGCGCACCGGGATGTTCTGCAGGTTCGGGTCGTTCGACGCCAGCCGCCCGGTGACGGCGGTCGCCTGAGCGAACGTCGTGTGCACGCGGCCGGTGCGCCGGTCGACCATCTGCGGCAGCTTGTCGGTATAGGTGCTCTTGAGCTTCGACAGCGTGCGGTGTTCGAGCAGCACCTTCGGCAGCGGGTAGTCCGCCGCGAGCTCCTGCAGGACTTCCTCGTCGGTCGACGGCTGCCCCGTGGCGGTCTTCTTCGTCACCGGCAGCTTCATGCGCGTGAACAGGATCTCGCCCAGCTGCTTGGGCGAGCCCAGGTTGAACGGCTGCCCGGCGAGCGCGTGCGCCTGGTGCTCGAGCGCCAGGATCCGGCCGGCGAGCTCGCTCCCCTGGCGCGCGAGCAGCGCCGCGTCGACGAGCACGCCGTGGCGCTCCATGCGGAACAGCACCTCGCGCACCGGCATCTCGATCTCGCGGTAGAGGCGCTCGAGCTTCGTGTCCGCGGCGAGCTGCGGGTGCAGATGACGGTGCAGGCGCAGCGTGACGTCGGCGTCCTCGGCGGAGTACCCGGTGGCGTGCTCGACGCTGACCTGGTCGAAGCCGATCTGCGAGGCACCCTTGCCGCACACCTCGGCGTAGGCGATCGTCTTCCAGTCGAGGTGCCGCCACGCGAGGCTGTCCATGTCGTGGGGCTTGTGCGACTCGAGCACGTAGGATTCGAGCAGCGTGTCGTGCGCGACGCCCGCGAGCGCGATGCCGTGGTTGGCGAGCGCGTGCTGGTCGAACTTGACGTTCTGCCCGACCTTGGCGTGCCGCGTGCTGGCGAACCACGGCGCGAGTCGCGCGAGCACCGCGGCGCGGTCGAGCTGGTCGGGCGCGCCCGCGTAACGGTGCGCGAGCGGCACGTAGCAGGCCCGGCCCGGCTCCACGCAGAACGACAGGCCGACGATCTCGTTGCCCATCGGGTCGAGGCTCGTGGTCTCGGTGTCGAAACAGGCGAGCGCCGCGGCTTCGAGGTCCGCGATCCAGCGCTCGAGCGCCTCCTGCGTCAGCACGGCCTCGTAGGCCAAGTCGGCGGGCTTACCCTCTCCACCGGCGTGCACCGGCTGATCGAAACGTCGGCCGGTGTCGTCGCGCGCGGCCTTCGCGGCGATCGAGTCGGCAGCGGACGCCGCGGGCGCAGCACCGGGGGCGAGGTCGCGCAACCAGCTCTTGAACTCGAAGCGCCCGTAGAGCTCCGCGAGCTTCGCCCGGTCCACGGCCGAGATCGCCAGGTCGCGAGGGCCCACCGGCAGCTCGCAGTCGGTCTTCACCGTGAGGAGTTGACGCCCTTTCGGCAGCCAGTCGAGCGCCGCGCGCAGGTTCTCGCCGACGACACCGCCGATGTCCGCGGCATGCGCGACGATGTTGTCGAGCGAGCCGTACTGGGCGAGCCACTTCGCGGCCGTCTTCGGGCCGACCTTCGGCACGCCGGGCACGTTGTCGACGGCGTCGCCGGTGAGCGCGAGGAGATCGAGCACCTGGTCGGGACGGACGCCGAACTTCGCGACGACGCCCTCGGGGTCGAGCGTCTCGTTGCTCATCGTGTTGACGCACGTGACGCCGGACTCGACCAGTTGCGCCAGGTCCTTGTCGGAGGTCGAGATCAGCGTGTCGATGCCTGCCCGCTGCGCCGCCTTGGCGAGCGTGCCGATCACGTCGTCGGCCTCGACGCCGTCGACGACGAGGAGCGGCCAGCCGTTCGCGCGCACGAGCTCCTGCAACGGCTCGAGTTGACGCACGAGGTCGTCCGGCATCGGCGGCCGGTTCGCCTTGTACTCGGGATACCAGTCGTCGCGAAACGTCTTGCCCGGTGCATCGAAGACGACGGCGAAGTAGTCCGGCTTGCCGTCCTCGACCATTCGGCGCAACATCGCGAGCACCCCGCGCAGCGCGCCGGTCGGTTCGCCCTGCGAGGTGCGCAGGTCCGGCAGCGCGTGGAACGCGCGGTACAGGTACGAAGACCCATCGACCAGGACGAGCGTTGGCATGTCGCTTTCCGAGAAGATTCCCGAGCTGATCGACCCGCAGGCGCTGCATGCCTCCAACGGACAGGAGGCGTGGCGGGTGTTGGGAATTATGTCAGAGTTCACCGTCGCGACCGAACGGCTGCGCGGCATCCGCCCTGCGGTCTCGATGTTCGGCAGCGCGCGCATCGGCGAGGGCCACCCCTACTACGCGAAGACCTGCGACATCGCGCGCAGGCTCTCCGACGCGGGCTTCGCGGTGATCTCCGGCGGCGGGCCCGGGCTGATGGAGGCCGCGAACCGCGGCGCGTTCGCCGGCCGGTCGCCGGCGATCGGCCTCAACATCCTGCTGCCCGCGGAGCAGCTCTCCAATACGTACCAGGACGTGAGCGTCAACTTCCGCTACTTCTTCGCGCGCAAGATGATGTTCGTGCGCTTCGCCTCCGCGTACGTCGTGCTCCCGGGCGGCTTCGGCACGCTCGACGAGCTGTCCGAGTGCCTGACGCTCGTGCAGACCGGCAAGTCGCGCAGGATCCCGATCATCCTCTCCGGGGCGGCGTTCTGGTCGGGACTGCTCGACTGGATGCGCGAACGGCTGGTCGGCGAGGGCATGATCGCGCCGGAGGACATGAACCTCGTGCAGGTGATCGAGGAGCCGGAGGCGGTCGTCGAGGCGATCTTCGCGTTCTACGAAGGCCGCGGCTTCCAGCCGACGCAGGCCGAGCGGCAGAAGATGCTGAACCTGTAGGAATCCGGCGGCTCCGACCGTCGCGCGTGCGCGCCGCGACGGCGCGACGGCGATCGGGGCAACGACCCCGGCGCACGCTGCGGTCCGGCGCATCCGCTCTGGTAGAATCAAGCCTTACCCAGCGGACCCGAATGTCGCTCCCGCGCCTCACTCCGAACGCTGTCGCCGCGTTGCTTGCCGCAGCATTTGCCACGTCCATCGCCTGGGCGCAGCCGGCGCCGCCGCCGCCGCCGCTTCCCGCCGAGGGCGCCGTGCCGCCGCCGCCACCGCTCGTCACCGACCCGGATCTCGAGCCGCAGGTGACGATCATCCGCCGCGACACCGAGACGCTCGAGGAAGTACGCATCGGCGGGGAACTCAAGTTCGTCAAGGTCACGCCGCGTACCGGCGTGCCCTATTATCTCGTCCCCGATCCGAACGGACAGCAGTTCATCCGGCGCGACAGCCTCGACATCTCGATCAAGGTGCCGCTCTGGGTGCTGCTGTCGTGGTGAGCTGAAGTCCGCGAGAACTCCCCGGTCGTCCGCACTGCCAAAGTGGCGGGCGTTTCCAGATGTCGGTCTACACCACGGTTTCGGCGGAAGACTTGGATGCGTGGCTCGCCCGCTACGCCGTGGGCACGCTCGCCGAACTGGCGCCGATCGCCTCCGGCATCGAGAACACCAACTACTTCGTCACCACCACCAGGGGACGGTACGTGCTCACGCTCTACGAGCGCCTCCCCGCCGAGGACCTGCCGTTCTACCTCAACCTGATGGCGCACCTCGCGAGGAACGGCTGCGAGGTTCCCGCGCCGGAGCCCGACCGCACCGGCGCGCTGTTCTCGATCCTGAACGGCAAGCCGGCAGGGCTCGTCCAGCGCGTCGACGGTGCACCGGTCACGTCGCCGGACGTGCGGCACTGTCTCGCTGTCGGAGCGTCGCTCGGCCGGCTGCACGTCGCCTCGCAGAGTTACCGCGCGCGGCTCACCAACCGCCGCGGTCCCGCGTGGTGGCGGCAGGCGGCGCGCGCCGTGCGACCCTTCCTCACCGCGGACCAGAACGCGACGATCGAGGCCGAGCTCGCGTGCCAGCAGGGATGGGGCAGGCTCAAGTTGCCGAAGGGCGCCATCCACGCGGACCTGTTCGTGGACAACGTGCTCTTCGCCGGCGATCGCGTTGCGGGCATCATCGACTTCGGCTTCGCCGCGACCGACTTCCTCGCCTACGACGTCGCGATCGCCGTCAACGACTGGTGCGACGCGGCGGGTGCGCTCGATGCGGAGCTTGCCGCCGCGTTCCTCGCCGGCTACCACGCGGTGCGTCCGCTCACCGACGACGAGCGCGAGCAGTGGCCGGGTTTGCTGCGCGCGGCCGCGCTGCGCTTCTGGCTGTCGCGGCTCTACGACCTGTACCTGCCGCGTCCCGGCGAGCTCACCCACGCGCACGACCCGGCGCGGTTCGAGCGCTTGCTCCGCGACCGCGCCGCAGCAACGCCGCGAATGCCCGAGTTGCCGTGCTGACCGACCGGGTGCGGGGCCGCAGCGCCCTCGCTGCCACATGACGGCGCCTGCGCGCACCGTGGACGTCGTGTTCACGCGCCACCCCGCGCGGCGCGGCTTCGCCTGGCTCCTCGAATCCTGGGCCATGTTCTCGCGCGCCCGGATGCCGTGGCTCGTGCTCATCTCGATCTACTACGTCATCCTGTTGCTGGTAAACGTCGTGCCGATCGTCGGGCAGCTGGTGTGGCCGCTCTTGAAACCCGTGTTCGCCGTGGGCCTGCTGGCCGCAGCGTGGGCACAGGAGCGCGGCGGCACGCCCGGTCCCGCCGATCTCTTCAAGGGTTTCAAGGCCAACGTGCGCGCACTGCTGCCCCTCGGCATCGTGTTCATCGCCGGCGTGGCGCTCGCGGCGCTCTCCACGTCGCTCGTCGACGGCGGCATGTTCCTCGGGCTCGTCGCCGGCGACGAGTCGCCGTCGCTCGAGACGCTGTCGAACTCGCGGCTGCAGGCGGGGCTCCTGTTCGGCGCGCTGGTCGCGCTCCCGGTGACGCTCGCGCTGTGGTTCGCGCCGGCGCTGGTCGTGTTCCAGGACGTCGGTCCGGGCGTGGCGCTCGGCGCGAGCCTGCGCGCGGCGCTCGCCAACTGGCGGCCGCTGGTGGTGTACGCGGCCGGCGTGCTGACCTTCGGTGTCCTGCTGCCGCTCCTCGCCGGCCAGATGCTGCTGATGCTGTTGCCGAGCGAGACGATGCTGGCAGTGGTCCGCTTCGTGCTGCTCGCCTATGGTCTCATGTTCGCGGCGACGCTCCACGTGTCCGATTACGTGAGCTACCGCGACGTGTTCCACAGCGGCGAGACTCTCGCGCCGACCACTCCCGGCGCACCGCGGTAGCCGATGCACGACGGGCGGCCGCCGCGGAGTCCGATCGCGCGGCTCTTCCCGGGCCTCGCGCAGCTTGCCGATGGGCGCGACGCCGCGCCCGGTCGCGACATTGCCGCCGGTGCAGCCGTCGCGATCGTGATGATCCCGTCGGTGCTCGCGTACTCCGAGCTGCTCGGCGTCGCTCCCGAGCTCGGACTGTACTCGGCGCTCGGTGCGATGGCCGGCTACGCGGTCTTCGCGAGCTCGCGCAAGTGCATCGTCGGACCGGACACCACGGTGGCACTGCTTGCCGCGAGCGCCATTGCGCCGCTCGCGGCCGGTGACCCGGTGCGGGCCGCTGCGCTCGCGGCGGCGCTCGCGATGATGTCGGGCGCACTGCTGGTGATCGCGTCCCGCTTCGACCTGGGCTCGGCCGCCGACCTTCTCTCCAAGCCCGTGCTCGTCGGCTATGCGAACGGCGCCGCGCTGATTCTCGTCGCCTCGCAACTGTCGTCGCTGCTCGGTGTGCCTATCGCAGGCGAAGGCTTCTTCCGCAAGCTCGTCGACGCCGCGTCCGCGCTGCCGAACGCCCACGCGCCGACGCTCGCGCTCGGTCTCGGCCTGGTGGCGCTGCTGCTCGCGCTGCGGGCGCTCGCCCCGCGTGCGCCGGCGGCACTCGTCGCCGTGATCGCCGCCGTCGCGGCCGCCCACGCGTTCGGATGGGCCGCGCAAGGCCTCGTGATGCTGCGGCCGCTGCCGTCGGGGTTGCCGGAGCCGGCGCTTCCGCACGTCGCGCTCGCGGACGTCCGTGCGCTCGTGCCCGGGGCGATCGCGCTCGCATTCCTGATCTTCGCCGAGGGTATCGTCCTTGCGCAGACGCTCGCCGCGAAACGCCGTGAGCCGGTCGACGCGAACGCGGAGCTGACTGCGCTCGGCATCGCCAACGCGGCCTCCGGCGCCCTCGGCGGCTACAGCGTCGGCGCCAGCGGTTCCCGCTCGATCACCGCCGACGCCGCGGGTGGCCGCTCGCAGCTCGCGCAGTGGGTGGCGATCGCGCTGCTCCTCGCCTTCATGCTCTGGCTCGCACCGCTGATCGGGCGGCTGCCGCGCGTGGCGCTGGCGGCGATCCTGATCGTGGCCGGCATCGGCATGCTCGATGTCGCCGCGACCCGCGTACTCGCGCAACTCGACCGGCGCTCGCTGTGGCTGTCGCTCGCGGTTTCGGCCGGCGTGCTCGTGCTCGGGGTGCTGCCCGGCGTGCTGCTGGGCATCGCGCTTTCGATCGCCCGCGTGATGATCGAGACCGCCCGCCCGCGCGACGCGTTCCTGCGCCGCCGCCCGAACGACAAGCACTTCCACGACCTCGACGAGGACGAAGCAGGCGCGTCGCCGCCGGGCGTGCTCGTCTACCGGCTGTACGCGCCGCTCATCTTCGCCAACGCGCGCCACGTGGCCGAGCGGCTGCGCGCCCTGGTCGAGCGGGCCGATCCCCCGCTCCGCTGCCTCGTGCTCGACATGCAGGCAGTGACGCAGGTCGACGTCACCGCGGCCGAGGTGCTCGTCGCGCTGCACGACGAGCTGCAGGGCTCCGGCATCGACGTGCGCTTCGCGCGCGCCAACCGGCCGCTGCGCGAGCAGCTGACGGGCTGGCTCGAGGGCCAGGAAATCGCGCACGAGCGCTTCTTCCCCTCCGCGCACGCGGCCGTCGACGACTTCCTCGCGGCGACGGGCGGGCAGCCGCGCGGCTGATCGCGGTCGCGGCGGTTGTCCGCTACGCCGCCTCGAGCTTCGCGTACTCCAGCGCGAGCCACTTCACGCCGGCGTCGCGGAAGTTGACCTGCACTCGCGCATCGGTGCCGCGTCCTTCGGCGTCGACGATGACGCCCAGCCCGAACTTGGCGTGCCGCACGCTCTGGCCGACGCGCCAGGCAGGCGCGGGCGGCGTGGCTTGCGGATACGACGGCGCCGCCGGCGCGCCCCACTCGCTCTGGTCGACGTCCACTGCTCGGCGGCGCGAAGGCGAGAGCCAGTGCAGGAGGTCGCGCGGAATCTCGTCGACGAAACGGCTCTGGATGTTGTAGCGGGTCTGCCCGTGCAGCATCCGCGTCTGCGCGAGGGTCAGGTACAGCCGGCGCCGGGCGCGCGTGAGCGCGACGTACATGAGTCGCCGCTCCTCCTCCACGCCCGCGAACTCGGACAGGCTGTTCTCGTGCGGGAACAGCCCTTCCTCGAGCCCGGTGACGAACACGGTGTGGAACTCGAGCCCCTTCGCCGCGTGCACCGTCATGAGCTGCAGCGCCGGGCGGCCTTCCGCCGCCTGCGTCTCGCCCGCCTCGAGTGCAGCGTGCGCGAGAAACGCCGTCAACGGGTCAGTCGCACCTTCCTGGGCACCGTCCTCCGGTGACGGAGCGCCCGCCTCCACGCGCTCGCCGATCATCGGCGCGTCGGTGGCGATCAATGCCTCGCGCACGAAGCTCTCGGCGGCGTTGACGAGCTCCTGCAGGTTTTCCAGCCGGTCCTGTCCCTCCTTCTCCCGGCGGTAGTGCTCGGCGAGGCCGGCGTGCTCGATCACGTGCGCGACCGCCTCGGGCAGCGGCAGCGAGGCGGTCTCGTGCCGCAGCCGCTCGATCAGCTTGACGAACGCCGCGACGCCGCCGCCGGCCCGGCCGCCGACGACCCCGCTGCATGCGGCCTGCCACAGCGCAGTTCCGGCGCCGCGGGCGTGGTCCTGCAGCTGCTCGAGCGAGCGGGCGCCCACGCCCCGCGCCGGGAAGTTGATCACGCGCAGCAGCGCGCCGTCGTCGTCGGGTGTCGCGATCAGGCGCAGGTAGGCGAGCGCGTGCTTGACCTCGACGCGCTCGAAGAAGCGCATCCCGCCGTAGACGCGGTAGGGGAGTCCCGCACCGAACAGCGCGTGCTCCAGCACGCGCGATTGCGCGTTGCTGCGGTAGAGAAGCGCGACCTCGGACAGCGGCACGCCTTCGTCGCCGAGATTCCTCACGATGTCGACGACGAAGGCGGCCTCGTCGAGGTCGGAGGGCGCGATGAAGGCGCGCAACGGCTCGCCCTTGCCCTCGCTCGTCCACAGGTTCTTGCCGAGCCGCGCCCGGTTGTGGCGGATCAGCGCGTTCGCGGCGTCGAGGATCGTGCCGTGCGAACGGTAGTTCTGCTCGAGCTTGATCAGGCGCACCGGTGCGTCCGGAGCAGCGAAGTCGCGCTCGAAGTGCTGCATGTTGGCGACGTTGGCGCCGCGGAACGCGTAGATCGACTGGTCGTCGTCGCCAACGGCGAAGACCGCGGCGCGCTCGCCGGCGAGCGTGCGCAGCCACCTGTACTGCAGCACGTTGGTATCCTGGAACTCGTCGACGAGCAGGTGTGAGAAGCGCCGCCGGTAGTGCTCGCGGATCGGCTCGCTCCTCGTCAGGAGCTCGTAGCTGCGCAGCAGCAGCTCCGCGAAGTCCACGACGCCCTCCCGCTGGCACATCGCCTCGTAGAGCGCGTAGTACTCGACCTGCGCACGCGCGAACTCGTCGCCGGCCTCGACCGCGTTCGGGCGCAGCCCCGCCTCCTTGGCGTCGGCGATGAAGTACTGCAGCTGCCGCACGGGGTAGCGCTCGTCGTCGATGCCGTGCGCGCGGTAGAGGCGCTTCAGGAGGGAGAGCTGGTCCTGCGTGTCGAGGATCTGGAACAGCTGCGGCAGCTCCGCGTCCCGGTGGTGCGCGCGCAGCATGCGGTTGCAGAGTCCGTGGAACGTGCCGATCCACATGCCGCGCGTGTTGACCGGCGTCAGCGCGGAGAGGCGCGTCATCATCTCGCGCGCCGCCTTGTTGGTGAACGTCACCGCGAGCACCGACAGCGGGCTCGCCTGCCCCGTCGCCAGCAACCACGCGATGCGCGTGGTGAGCACGCGCGTCTTGCCGCTGCCCGCGCCGGCGAGGATCAGCGCCGAGGCGTGCGGCAGCGTGACCGCGGCGAGTTGCTCGGGGTTGAGATCGGCGAGAAGCGGCGAAGGCATGCGGGGACGGCGTTGCCCCGACAGGGCCGGCGTGCGCGACGAAGTGCGCAGCGCTTGCGGGGCCACGGATTATACGGCCGCGCGCGGCGTGAGCGTCTCCAGGGATCCACCCGGCGCCACTCGCAGCAGCGGAAGCTCGTGATCACGGGATTCGAGGCGCCTGAGGGCTGCAGCGAGCGCTATAATCCGCCCGCCCCAATCTGCTGCGGCTGCACAAAGCCACTCCGCCATGGCGCCCAAGTCCGAAGCCCAGCCGCCCGCGAACTCGGCGACGATGCGCACGTTCGTGCACTGGATCCGCGCCGCGGCGCCCTACGTGCACGCGTTCCGCGCCAAGACCTTCGTGATCGCCTTTGGCGGCGAGGTCGTCGCCGACGAGTCGTTCCTCGGCGTCGTGCACGACCTCAACCTGCTGCACAGCCTCGGCATCCGACTCGTCGTGGTGCACGGCTGCCGGCCGCAGGTCGAGGCGATCCTCGCCCAGCAGGGCTTCGAGAGCACCTACGCGCACGGCGTTCGGGTGACCGACGCCGACGCGATGGACTGCGTCCTCGAGGCCGCGGGCCAGGTGCGGGCACGCATCGAGGCGCTGCTCTCGCTCGGGCTCGCCAACTCGCCGATGGCAGGCGCACGCAATCGCGTGTCGTCGGGCAACTACATCACCGCGAAGCCGCTTGGCATCGTCGACGGCACGGACATGCAGCACACCGGCGAAGTGCGCCGGATCGACAGCGAGGCGATCCAGCAGCGGCTGGAGGACGGCGACATCGTGCTGATCTCGCCGATCGGCTATTCGCCCACGGGCGAGATCTTCAACCTCACCGTCGAGGAGGTGGCCACGCAGGTCGCGGTCCGCGTCGCCGCGACGAAGCTGGTGTACCTGATCGACGCCGACGGCGTGCGCAACGGCCGGCGCCAGCTCCTGACCGAGCTCTCGACGCGGGATGCCGAGGCACTGCTCGCCGGCAAGCGCGAGCGCCTGCATCCGGACGTGCGGGTCTATCTCCCCGCCGCGGTGCGCGCCTGCGACAACGGCGTGAAACGTGCCCACCTGATCTCGCGCCACCTGGACGGCGCGCTGCTGCTCGAGCTCTTCACCCGCGATGGCGTGGGCACGATGGTCGCGTCCACCGCGCTCGCGCACCTGCGCAGCGCCACGATCGACGACGTCGGCGGCATCCTCGCCATCATCGCGCCGCTCGAGGAGGAGGGCGTGCTGGTGCGGCGCTCGCGCGAGCGCCTCGAGGCCGAGATCGAGCGCTTCGTCGTCGCCGAGTACGACAACCACATCGTCGGCTGCGCGGCGCTCTACGCCTTCCCCGACGAGAAGGTGGGCGAGCTCGCCGCGCTTGCCGTGAACCCGGATTTCCGCCGCGAGGGCTACGGCGAGGCACTGATGCGCGAGGTCGAGCTCCGCGCGCGCAAGTTGAAGCTCGGCAAGCTGTTCGTGCTCACCACCCGCACCGCGCACTGGTTCCAGGAGCGGGGATTCCGGCCCGGCTCGCTCGCCGACCTGCCGCAGCAGAAGCAGTCGCTCTACAATTGGCAGCGCAAGTCGCAGGTGTACGTGAAGTCCCTCTGATACCGACCGCTGCTAACCGACCCCTGATACCCGACCCCTGAACATGGCCCGCACCGTCAACTGCGTCAAGCTCGGCCGCGAGGCCGAGGGACTCGACTTCCCGCCCTACCCCGGCGCGCTCGGCAAGCGCATCTACGAAAACGTCTCCAAGGAGGCGTGGCAGCAGTGGCTGCGGCACCAGACGATGCTCGTCAACGAGAACCGCCTCACGCTCGCCGACGCGCGCGCGCGGCAGTGGCTCGCCGAGCAGATGGAGAAGCACTTCTTCGGCGGCGGCGCCGAGATGCCCTCCGGCTACGTGCCGCCCAAGGCATGACGATGGGCGACGACACCCGCCCGATCTCGCGCTACCCGGTCCCCCGGCTCGAGGACCTGCCGCAGGACGTCCGCGCGCGCATCGTCGAGGTGCAGGAGAAGGCCGGCTTCGTGCCCAACGTGTTCCTCACGCTCGCGCACCGGCCCGACGAGTTCCGCGCATTCTTCGCCTACCACGACGCGCTGATGCTGAAGGAGGGCGGCCTCTCCAAGGCGGAGCGGGAGATGATCGTCGTCGCCACCTCGGGCGCGAACGACTGCGTGTACTGCATCGTCGCCCACGGCGCGATCCTGCGCGTGTACGCGAAGCACCCGCACGTCGCCGATCAGGTCGCCGCGAACTACCGCAAGGCGGACATCACGCCGCGGCAGAAGGCGATGCTCGCCTTCGCGCTCAAGGTCGCGCAGCGCTCGAGCGAGATCATCGACGAGGATTTCGACGCGCTGCGCGCGCACGGCTTCGGCGACGAGGACATCTGGGACATCGGCGCGATCGCCGCGTTCTTCGCGCTGTCGAACCGCATGGCCAACCTCATCAACATGCGGCCCAACGACGAGTTCTTCCTGCTCGGACGCCTGCCGCGCAGCAAGCCGGCCTGAGGCGACGAACACGGGCGGCCCGCAGGCCGCCCGTCGCCGCCATGGCCCCGGCCGAAGCCTAGAGGTACTGCTTGAACCAGTCGGTCGCCCGCTTCCAGCCGTCCTCCGCCTTGTCCTTGCGGTAGCTCGGGCGGTAATCGGCGTGGAACGCGTGCGGCGTTCCCGGGTAGATCACGACTTCGGTGCGCGCGTTGCCTGCCGCCTTGAGCGCGGCGAACATCTTCTCGACGGTGTCGTTGGGGATGCCGGGATCGTCGCCGCCGTAGAGGCCCAGCACCGCCGCCTTGATCTGCGGGGCGACGTCGAGCGGGGTCTTGTCACCCTGGTGGTAGTTGCGCGCGACCGGTCCGTACCACGGCACCGCGGCCTTCACCCCCGCGTTGTGCGCGGCGTACATGAGCGTCGTGCGCCCGCCCCAGCAGAAGCCGGTGATGCCGAGCCTCGAGGTGTCGGCCTTGCCGCTCGCCTTCGCGTAGGCGACGGTGGCATCGAGATCGGCCATGACGTCGGCGTCGGGCGTCTTGGCGACGATGTCGCGGATCAGCGCCTGCGTGTCGGTGACCTTGCCCGCGTCGCCCTGGCGCGCGAACAGTTCCGGCGCGATCGCGAAGTAGCCGAGCTTGGCGAAGCGGCGGACGACGTCCTTGATGTGCTCGTGCACGCCGAAGATCTCGGAGACCACGAGCATCGTCGGGAACGGACCGCCGGTCGCCGGCATCGCACGGTAGGCGACCATGTCGCCACCCTTCGCGGGCACCTTGACCTCGCCGGAGACGAGGCCGTCGGCCGGGGTGGCGATCGTTTGCGCGGACACGGGCAGCACGGCGGCCGCGAAGCCGGCGCCAAGGCTCGTCACGACGAACGTGCGTCGGTCAACGTTGCGGGGATCCCCGAGCAGGCTGCGCAGCTCGGGATGGACGATCTCTTTCATGGGTGCTCTCTCCTTGCGGGTTGGGTTTCGCGCCGCGGCACGGCGATGGGGAAGGGTGGCGAAGACGAAAGACAGCGACCGGCCGGATCGGTTCCGGGTCGGCCCTCGACGGAACTACGAATTTTCGTGCACGACCGCGCCACCGACCAGCGTGGCTCGTACCCGTCCCTCGACTTCGAGGCCGAGGAACGGCGTGTTCTTGCCCTGGCTCTCGAGCGCGCCGCGCTCGACCCGCCACGGTCGGCGCGGATCGAACACGACGATATCGGCCGGTGCGCCGACCTTGATCGTGCCGGCGTCGACACCGAGAATCGCCGCGGGCAGGCTCGTGACCCGTGCAAGGGCCCGCACGAGCGGCACGCGGGCCTCGGATGCCCACTTGAGCGTGAGGGGAAGCAGGAGCTCGAGCCCCGTGGCACCCGGATCGGCTTCGGCGAAGGGCACCTGCTTCGCGTCGTCGTCGACCGGCGCGTGGTCCGAGCAGATCGCGTCGATCGTGCCGTCCTCGACCCCGGCTCGCAGCGCGTCGCGGTCGCGCGTGGCGCGCAGCGGCGGCACGAAGTTGGCCAGCGGATCGAACCAGCCGATGTCGACGTCGCAGAGGTGCAGGTGGTGGATGCCGACGTCCGCGGTGACCGGCAGGCCCTCGGCCTTCGCGGCGCGAACCATCGCCACGCCGTCGGCCGACGACAGCCGGCACAGGTGCACACGCACCCCCGTCGCGCGGACGACCGCCAGGATCGTCGCGAGCGCGACCGTCTCGGCGATCACCGGGATCGCCGGCAGGCCGAGGCGCGTCGCCACCTCGCCGTCGTGCGCCACGCCACCTCGCGACAGGTGCGCGTCCTGCGGCCGCAACCACACCCGGTGACCGAACGTCCCGGCGTACTGCATGGCCCGCAGCAGCACCTGCACGTCGGTGAGCGGCCGGTCGGCCTGCGAGAACGCGACGCAACCGGCGTCGGCGAGCTCGCCCATCTCCGCCAGCTCCGCACCGTCGAGCCGGTGCGTGAGCGCGCCGACGGGATGGACGTGGGCCTGGTGCAGCAGCCTGGCGCGCTGCGTCAGCATCGCCACCAACCCGGGTTCGTCGAGCGGGGGGTCGGTATCGGGGGGGCACGCGAGGCTCGTCACGCCGCCGGCGACCGCCGCGCGGATTTCCGACTCGAGTGTCGCCTTGTGCTCGAGGCCGGGCTCGCGCAGCCGCGCGGCGAGATCGACCAGACCGGGCGCCACGACGAGGCCGGTGGCGTCGATGACGCGATCCGCGCGAAAGGCTTCCGGCGCGTCACCGATCGCCGCGATCCGCCCGTCGGCGACGAATACGGAAGCGGACCGGTCGAGCCCCGACGCGGGATCGACGACCTGGCCGCCGCGGATCTCTGTCTTCATCAGTTCCCCGCGATGATGCTCATCACGGCCATCCGCACCGCGATGCCGAACGTCACCTGCGGCAGGATCACGCTGCGCGCGCCGTCGGCCACGGGCGAGTCGATCTCGACGCCACGGTTCATCGGGCCCGGGTGCATGACGATCGCATCCGGGTTCGCGAGCGCCAGCTTTTCGGCGGTGAGCCCGTAGTGCTTGAAGAACTCGCCGGTCGAGGGCAGCAGTGCGCCCCGCATGCGCTCGCTCTGCAGGCGCAGCATGACGACCACGTCGCAGCCGGCGAGCCCTGCGCGCATGTCGTGGAAGCGCCGCACGCCCAGTGCCTCGATGCCCGTGGGCAGGATCGTCGCCGGGCCGATCACCCGGATGTCGGGCGTCCCGAGCGTGGCGAGGCCGTGGATCAGCGAGCGCGCGACGCGGGAGTGCAGCACGTCGCCGACGATCGCCACCGACAACGCGCGGAAGTCCCGCTTGTAGTGGCGGATCGTGTAGAGGTCGAGCAGTCCCTGCGACGGGTGCGCGTGGCGGCCGTCGCCGGCGTTGACCACGTGGACGTGCGGACGACCCGTCGCCGCAAGGTGCGAGGCGATCAGGTGGGCGGCTCCCGACTGCGAGTGGCGGACGACGAACATGTCGGCATTCATCGCGACCAGGTTGTCGACCGTGTCGAGCAGCGTCTCGCCCTTCGACGTCGACGACGCGCCGATGTTGAGGTTGATGACGTCGGCGGACAGGCGCTTGGCGGCGATCTCGAAGGTCGTGCGCGTGCGCGTCGAGTTCTCGAAGAACAGGTTGAAGATCGCCTTGCCGCGCAGCAGCGGCACCTTCTTGACCTCCCGCTCCCCCACGGAGACGAACGGGTGGGCGGTGTCGAGGATATCGGTGATCACCGACGCGGGCAGGCCCTCCAGCGTGAGCAGGTGGGTGAGCTTGCCCTCGGCGTTGAGCTGCGGGTTGCGGGAGATCATCGGCGTCAGACCGCTGTCGCCGGCTCGATGGCGAGCGCGAGCCGGCCATCGGCGTCGCGGGACAGCACGATCGACAGGTCGCGCGCGACGGCGAGGCTCGCACCGGTGTAGGTGGGCTCGATCGGCAGCTCGCGACCGCCGCGGTCGACGAGCACCGCGAGCTCGATCGCGTCGGGCCGGCCGAAGTCGAACAGCTCGTTGATCGCCGCCCGGACGCTGCGGCCCGTGAAGAGCACGTCGTCGACCAGCACGATCGTCGCCCCTTCGACGTCGAAGGGGAGCTCGGTGCGCCGCGTGTTGGCCTTGAGGCCGGAGCGCTTGTAGTCGTCGCGGTAGAACGCGACGTCGATGAAGCCGACGGGGTGGTCGCCGGGGAGCATCTTCGCGAGGCGCTCGGCGACCCAGGCGCCGCCCGAGTAGATGCCGACGAACGCGGCGTCGTGCGCCACCGCCGGCGCCATGCGCGCGGCGAGTTCCGCGAGCGCCGCCTCGGCGTCGGGGAGCGCCGGCAGGTCCCGCACGTCAGCGTTGCCCGGACTCATCGAAGTATCCTTGCAGGATCGCCTGCGCGGCGATCGCGTCGCGCACCGAGCGCCCGCGGCGGCCGCCGCGCCCCGCCGCGTCGAGCGCGGACTGCGCGTCCTGCGTCGTCCAGCGCTCGTCGGCCTCCACCACGGGAAGCCCGTGGCGACCGTGCAGCTGCCGCGCGAAGCGACGTGCCCGCGCGGTCATCTCGTGCGGCGTGCCGTCGGCATGCACGGGAATGCCCACGACCAGCATGCCGGGCTGCCATTCGTCGACCAGCGCCGCGATCGCGGCGAAGCGCCGCGCGCTCGCCTCGTCGTCGATCGTGGCGAGCGGATGCGCGACGCGCACCAGCGTGTTGCCGACCGCCACGCCGATGCGGCGCGTCCCGAAGTCGAAGGCGAGCACGGCAGTCTCGGACGGTGGCGAGTCGGTCGGAGCCAATCAGGCGTGCCCGGCGTCTTCCGACAGCTGCAGCGGATCGATGCCGAGGAGCCGCATCGCGGCCGGCAGCCGCCGCTCGACGGGCGTGTCGAACACCACGTCGGGATCGGCGGCGACCGTGAGCCAGGCATTGGCGGCGAGCTCGCGTTCGAGCTGGCCGGCCGACCACCCCGCGTAGCCCAGCGTGACCAGGAGCCTCTGCGGGCCCTCGCCGCGCGCCACAGCCTCGAGGATGTCCTTCGACGTGGTGAGGCCGATGTCGTCGCTCACCGCGAGCGTGGACTGCCAGTTGCCGAGCGGACGGTGCAGCACGAAGCCACGATCCACCTGCACCGGGCCGCCGAACATCACCGGGGAATCAATGAGCGACGGCGACGGCTGCGGCACGTCGATCTGCTCGAAGAGCGCCGCGAGCGTCATGTCGATCGGCCGGTTGACCACGACGCCGAGAGCGCCTTCCGGCGAGTGCTCGCACACGAAGGTCAGCGTGTGAGCGAAATTCGGATCGACCATGCCGGGCATGGCGATCAGAAAGTGATGGGTGAGGTTGACGGTGGCACCCATTGGGTTGGTGGATTGTAATCCCCGGCCCGGGGCTCGTCATCCCGACGCTAAACTGCCGGCAACGTCACCAACCACCACCGTCGTCATGGACCAGAGCCCCGCCCGTCCGCGCGCGCGTTGCGCCGCCGCGCTCGGCCTCGTCGCGCGCGCTCGGGCGGCGGCCCCATGAGGGCCGGGACGCGGCGCGGGGCGCTGGTCTGGTTCCGGCGCGACCTGCGCGACTACGACCAGCACGCGCTCGCGCAGGCGCTCGCCGCAGGCCCCCCCGTCTACGCGGCATTCGTCTTCGACCGCGAGATTCTCGACGCGCTGCCCGCGCCCGCCGACCGCCGCGTCGAGTTCATCTGGGAGAGCGTGCGCGAGCTCGACGCCGCACTGCGCCGCCGCGGCGGCGGGCTGATCGTGCGGCACGAGCGCGCCGTGGAGGAGCTGCCGCGGCTGGCGGGCACGCTCGGCGTCGCCGCTGTGTACGCGAACCACGACTACGAGCCCGCCGCGCGCGACCGCGATGCCGCGGTCGCGCACGCGCTCGCCGATCGCGGCATCGCGTTCCGTACTTTCAAGGACCAGGTGGTCTTCGAGCGCGCGGAAGTGATGACGCAGGCGGGCCGGCCGTTCACGGTGTTCACGCCGTACAAGAACGCGTGGCTCAGGACGCTCGCGCCATCGCACCTCGCGCCGCACGACGTCGACGCGCACGCCGCTGCGCTCGCGCCGCCGCCGCCGGCGGAGGATCGCGGCCTCCCGGCACTCGCCGCCATGGGCTTCGCACGCACGAACCTCGCCGCGCTGGGGATCGTGGCGGGGATGTCCGGCGGCGCCGCGCGCTTCGAGGACTTCAGGGAACGCATCAGGGACTACAAGGCATCCCGCGACTTCCCCGCGGTCAAGGGCCCCTCATACCTGTCGGTCCACCTGCGCTTCGGCACGGTCTCGGTGCGCGAGCTCGTCGCGTACGCCCACGCGTGCTCGCTGCGGGCCGGCGGCGATGGTGCGGCCACCTGGCTGTCCGAGCTCGTCTGGCGCGAGTTCTACGCGCAGATTCTCTGGCACCACCCGCATGTCGTCGCGAAGGCGTTCAAGCCCGAGTACGACGCGCTCGCCTTCCCCAACGACGGCGTGCGCTTCACCGCGTGGTGCGAGGGGCGCACCGGCTACCCGATCGTCGACGCCGCGATGCGGCAGCTGAACGCGACCGGCTACATGCACAACCGCCTGCGCATGATCGCCGCGAGCTTCCTCGTCAAGGACCTGCTCGTCGACTGGCGTTGGGGCGAGAGGGTGTTCGCCGACCGGCTGATCGACTTCGACCTCGCGTCGAACAATGGCGGGTGGCAGTGGGCGGCGTCGACCGGCTGCGACGCGCAGCCCTACTTCCGCATCTTCAACCCGGTGACGCAGTCGGAGCGCTTCGATGCCGCGGGCGCGTTCATCCGCCGCTACGCGTCCGAGCTCGCGCCGCTCGACGCACGCGAGATCCACGCACCCTGGAAGGTGCCGCCGGCGATCCAGCAGGCGAAGGGCGTGGTGATCGGCCGCGACTATCCGCCGCCGATCGTCGACCACGCCGTCTCGCGCGCACAGGCGCTGGAGCTGTTCGGCATCGTCCGCCGGCCCGCGGTCGGATGAGCACGCCGACGCGCGCCGCAACCGCGTTCGTCGACCGCCGACCGCTGTCGCCGGCCTAGTCCTCCTCGTGCTTGCGGCGCTTGTCGTACTCCGCGGCGAGTTGCTGCTGCAGTTGCGGCGGCGCGGCCTCGTAGTGAGAAAGTTCCATCGTGAACGCGCCGTGGCCGCCGGTCACCGACTTGAGACGCGCGGCGTAGCCGTCGAGCTCGACCAGGGGCGCGAGACCCGACACCGCGAGCGCCCCGCCGGCCAGGCCGTTGGTGCCCGTGACCTGGCCGCGCCGCGACGACAGGTCGCCGGTGATGTCGCCGGTGTTCGCCTCGGGGCAGACGATCTCGACCTTGACGATCGGCTCGAGGAGGATCGGCTTGGCCTTCGAGATCGCTTCGATGAAGGCCTTCCGTCCCGCGGTGACGAACGCGATCTCCTTCGAGTCGACGGGATGGTGCTTGCCGTCGAACACGGTGACGCGGACGTCCTGCAGGGGGAAGCCGGCCACCGCGCCTTGCGCGAGCACCTGTTCGACGCCCTTCTTCACCGCCGGCATCAGGTTGTGCGGGATCACCCCGCCCTTGGTCGCGTCGACGAAGTCGAAGCCGCCGCCGCGCGGCAGCGGCTCGATGCGCAGCGCCACCTCGCCGAACTGGCCGGCGCCGCCGGTCTGCTTCTTGTGCCGGTAGGTGGCTTCCGCCTGTCCGCCGATCGTCTCGCGATACGGGATGCGCGGCGGGCGCGTGTCGATCTCCAGCTTGTACTGCGACGCCATGCGCTCGAGCACCGAGCGCAGGTGCAGGTCGCCGAGCGCGCGCAGCACCGTCTCGTTGTAGTGCGGGTCCTGCTCGACGACGAGCGTCGGGTCCTCGGCGACCAGCTTGTGCAGCACCTCGGAGATGCGCTGCTCGTCGCCGCGCTTCTTCGGCGTGATCGCCACGCCGTGCATCGGCCGCGGGAACTCGAGCGGCCGCATGTGGATCTGGTCCTCGTCGTGCGAGTCGTGCAGCACGCAGTCGAACTCGATCTCGTCGACCTTCGCCACGGCGGCGATGTCGCCCGGGATCGCGCGGTCGATCTCGACGTTCTTCGCGCCCTGCAGCATGAACAGGTGACCGACCTTGAACGGCTTGCGGCCGTCGCCGATCAGCAGCTGCGTGTCCTTCGTCACCGTGCCCTGGTGCACGCGGAAGACGCCGAGCTTGCCGACGAACGGGTCGACCACGACCTTGAACACGTGCGCGAGCACGTGACGGCCGGGGTCGGGCTCGGAGCGGAACTCCTCGCGCGCCTCCTCGGGCGCGCCGACCTCGCCCTTGAAGAACAGCGGCGGATTGGCTTCGGTGGGATTCGGCGCGAGCTTCACCAGCACGTCGAGCAGCTCGGCGACGCCCGCCCCGGTGCGCGCGGACACGAAGCACACCGGCACGAGGTGGCTTTCGCGCAGCGCCTTCTCGAAGGGCGCGTGCAGCTGCTCCGGCGAGATCTCGTCGCCCTGCTCCAGGTACTTCGCCATCAGCTCCTCGTCGACCTCGATCACCTGGTCGACGAGCGCCTGGTGCGCGTCGGCCACCGAGGAGAAGTCGGCGTCCCCGGCCGGATTGAAGAAGCAGTCGACGACCCGCGCGCCGCCCTCCGCGGGCAGGTTGATGGGCAGGCACTCCTTGCCGTAGGCCTGCTGGATGTCCGCGAGGAGCCGCGGCAGGTCGACGTTGTCGGCGTCGATCATGTTGACGACGACGAGCCGGCAGAGCTTGCGCTTGCCGGCCCACTCCATCATGCGGGTCGTGATCATCTCGAGCCCGGCCTGGGCGTTGATGACGATCGCGGCGGTCTCGACCGCGTCGAGCGCACCGATCGACTGACCGATGAAGTCCGGGAACCCGGGCGTGTCGATCAGGTGGATGCGCGCTTCCGGCGTGTCGATGTGCAGGATCGACGAGCGCAGCGAGTGCTTCCAGGACTTCTCCAGCGGGTCGAAATCGGACACGGTCGTGCCGCGCTCGACGCTGCCCGCCGCACCCACCATGCCCGCGCGAGCGAGGAGCGCCTCGGCGAGCGTCGTCTTGCCGGAAGCCCCGTGACCCACCAGCGCTACGGTACGAAGCTGACCCGTCCTGTATTCCGCCATGCCCATCTCCCTCGGTATGTGACCGTCGTTCGGAGGGAGTTTAACCTGCGCGTCCGGAGCCCGACGACGACGCGGCGTGCCGGGACGCGCAAGTGTTGCGGCGCGTCAAGCTTTGCGCACGGCTGCGTCGGAAGGAACGTCGCGGCAACCGGCCTGCCGCCCCCGGAAACGCCGCGCGCCGGGGTTCGCCCGGCGCACTTGTGGAATCGCTGCGCGTCCGCCCCGCGTGGCCGCGGTCCGCGCCCCCTCAAGCCGGTGCAGCGACGCCCAGCATCTCACGCAGGTTGCGCAGCAGTTCCTCTTCCTGGTACGGCTTGCCGAGGTAGAGGTCGACGCCGAGCTCGGCGGCGCGGGCGCGGTGCTTGTCCGCGGTACGCGACGTGATCATCACGATCGGGATGTGCGCGTTCGCGGGGTCGCTCTTCAGCGTCTTGGTGAACTCGAAGCCGTCCATGCGCGGCATCTCGATGTCGAGCAGGATCAGGTCGGGCATCTCGTCGGCGAGCGCCTGCAGCGCGTCGAGCCCGTCCTTTGCGGTAGCGACGCGGAAGCCCTCGCGGACCAGCAGGCGGCTCGTGATCTTGCGCACCGTGAGCGAATCGTCGACGATCATCACGAGCGGCGGGCCCGGCGTCGCCGCCGCCGTGGCGACCACGCGCGTCGCCCCGTTGGGGTCGAGCGCCGGGACGTCGGCCCGTTCCGCGAGCTGCACCGGGTTGATGATCAGCACGATCTCGCCGGTGCCGAGCACCGTCGCCCCGGCGATGCCGGAGACGCGCGCGAGCTGCGGGCCGATGTTCTTCACCACGATTTCCTGCTTGCCCACCATCTCGTCGATGTGGACCGCGCAGGCGCCGTGCCCGCTCTTCAGCAGCAGCACGGAGTTGTAGCGCTGCGTTTCGGGATGGTGGGCGGTGTCGCCCACGAGCCGCGGCAGGTAGTGGAACGGATAGCGCCGGCCCAGCCACTCGACCTCGCGGGTCACGTAGAGGTTGAACAGCGCCTCCTCCCGCACCTGCTGCACCTGCTCGACCATCGGCGCCGGCAGCGCCCACATGCGTCCGCCGGCGCGCACCAGCACGGCCTGGGCGACGGCCAGCGTCAGCGGCAGCGCAAGGGTGAAACGCGACCCGCGGCCGGACTCGGTCTCGACCTCGACCCGCCCGCCCAGCGCGGCGAGCTCGGCGCGCACGACGTCCATGCCCACGCCGCGCCCCGAGATCGCGGTGACCCGCGTGGCGGTCGAGAAGCCCGGCCGGAAGATGCAATCGAGCAGCTGGCGGTCGGTGGGCGTCGCGTCGCCGGGGACGAGCCCCAGCGCGAGGGCCTTCTCGCGCACCCGCCCGAGGTCGATGCCGGCCCCGTCGTCCGCGAGCTCGATCACGATCTCGTTGCCCGACTGACGCACCGCCAGCGTGATCTCGCCGGTCTCGGACTTGCCGACCGCGCGGCGCGCTTCGCGGCTTTCGATGCCGTGGTCGAGCGCGTTGCGCAGCAGGTGCTCCAGCGGTCCCGCGAGCTTTTCCAGCACCGAGCGGTCGAGCTCGGTCTGCGCACCCACGACTTCGAGATTGACGCGCTTGCCGAGCTCCTTCGCCACCTGCCGCACGATGCGGTAGAGGCGCTCGGACAGGCTCGAGAAGGGTACCGTACGGATCGCGAAGAGCTGCTGCTGCATGTCGCGCGACAGGCGCGACTGCGCGAGGAGCGCCGCATCGGCGTCGTCCAGGTTCTTGAGCAGCGCCTGCTGCACCGTGGACACGTCGTTGACGCCCTCGGCAAGCGAGCGCGTCAGCTCCTGGAAGCGCGTGTAGCGGTCGAACTCGAGCGGATCGAAGTCGTCGCTGTGCTCGTGCATCTGCGTCATGCGCGACTGGATCTGCGATTCCGCCTGGATCTCGATCTCGCGCACCTGGCCGCGCAGACGGATCACCGATCCGGTGAGCTCGAGCAGATTTGCCTTGAGCGCGCGCAGCTCGCCGTCGATGCGCGCGCGGGCGATCGCCACTTCCCCTGCCTCGTTCACCAGGCGGTCGATCGTGTCGGCACGCACCCGGAGCATCGCGCGCGGACCCGCGTCACCTTCGGCGACGTCGACGCGTGCGGCGGTGGCGGTGGTCGTCGCCGTCGGCACGGGCGCCGGGGTCGAAGGCTTCTCTGGCGTGACGGACGCTGGGGTCGCCACGACCTCGGCAGGAGCCGTCGGCTCAACCGTCGGCAGGGGCTGGGGTGTCACCGACGCCGGTCCGGCGGGAGCGATTGCGTCCACGCCGCTCGCGGCGACTTCCAGCTCGACCGCTTCGCGTGGCGGTTCCGCCGTGACGGGCCGGAGCGCCGTGTCCATCGCCGGCGCCGCGACCTCGGCCGGCGCAGCCGTGGCGACAACCGGCACTTCTTCCGCCGCCGCGACCCAGGGCAGCGCGACGTTGCTCTCACCGTCGCGCAGCCGGTCGAGCACGTAGGCGACCCGGTCGAGGTCGGTCTCGAGCGCCTCGAAGAGCTCCGGCGACGCCTCCGCGAGTGCGTCGCCCTCGATCAGGCGCGACTCCATGAGGTGCGTGAGCTCGCCCAGACGCATCGCGCCGGCCATGCGGGCACTGCCCTTGAACGTGTGCAGCGTGCGCCGCAGATCCTGCGCCGAGGCCCCGTCGTGCGGGGCGCGCTGCCAGCGGCGCAATTGCTCGCCCGCGGCGGGGAAGAGCTCCGCCGCCTCCTCGAGGAAGATCGACAGCACCTGCGGATCCTCGACCTCGTCGCGGATCGCCGCGAGCGGATCCGGCGCCGGCTGCGGCAGCACCAGCCCGGCGGCGGCGTCGGCGACTGCGGCAGGGGCCGCCGCCTCCTCCTCGGACTGCGCGGCATGCGCGGCGGCAGTCTCGGCATCGAGTTCGCCCAGGTCGGCAGCCTGTTGCCGAAGGGCATCGAGCTCGCCCTGGCTGTCGCGGGCTTCCTGCTCGTCGCCCGGACGAAACGCCTGGCGCGTCTCGATCGAGTCGACGAGACGCCGCAGCGCCTCGACGGCGCGGGCGAGCACCGGCAGCGCCGTGGCCGGACGCGCATCGATCTGCGCGAGCGCGATCAGCGCGAGCTCGAGCGACTTCGCCAGCGCGGCAACCGAGTGAAACCCTCCGGTACGATGGATACCGCACAGCGTGTGTGCCGCGCGGATCATCGCCGGCGCGGGCTGCGCAGCCGGGTCGAACTGCAGGAGCGCGAGATCGTGGTCGAGCGTCGCGAGGTGCTGCCCCGCCTCGTCGGCGAGGATTCGCCACAGCGTCGCGGACAGCGTGACCGTGCCGACGGTGATCTCTTCCGGTTCCGCCGGCGCGGTTTCCGCGCGCTCGTCCGGCGGCGTCGGCGCTTCGTCGTCCTGCGGGTCGCGCGGAGGCAGCTCGACCGATGGGACCCTCGGAGCGGGTGGCAGCTCGACGACACGCGGTGGTGCGACGACACGCGGCGGCTCGGACACGTGAGGTTCGTCCGCGGACTGAACCGAGGCCGCCGACCTCGTGTTGTCCGCGACGAGTTTCAGTGTGACTCCGTACACGGGCAGCGTGTCGAACGGCCGCGGCTTGTGCTCGCCCTCCGTCGCCGCGGGCAGCGTGACGTCCTCCGCTCCGTCGTCACCAGCCTCGACCTCGATCGAGGGCAACGCGTCGCCGTCCGCGACACCGAGTTCCGGCAACTCGTCCTGTGTCAGCATGGCGGCAGGCGCATCCGGGTCGAGCGCCGGCGCGTTGGCCGCGCGATCGGACTCGCCCTCGTGCCCATCGTACGGGAGGGCGGTGACTTCGATCTCGACGGTCGCCGGCTCGGGCGACACGATCGCGAAACCCGAGGCGTGGCCGGGCGGCGGCTGCTGCCCGGCCTTCGCCGCGCCGATCACCGAGTCGCCGCCCGGCAACTCGGCCTCGACCGCGCGGATCGCGGCGTGGAGCGCCGACGGGTCGGGCGTCACGCGCCCATGCTGGGACAGCGCGACGACCCACTCGCGGTACGTCGCCTCGGCGGTACCGATCATCGTGAGCACCGCCCCGGTCACCGGCCGCTGCTCCTCGAGCAACCGGTTGTGGATCTTTTCGACGTCGTACGCGTACTCGCCCAGGTCGGCCAGACCGACCATGCGTCCCGACCCCTTGAGCGTGTGGAAGCCCCGCCGCACGGTCGCCAGCGCCTCGCGATCGCCCCGGTTGGCGGCGAGCACCGCAAGGCTTGTCCGCATCGTCTCGAGCACCTCGTCCGCTTCGGCGAGGTAGATCTCGAGCAACTCCGCGTCGAGGCCGCTCGCGTCGACCTCGAGGAGCCGCTGCGTCTCCTCGGAGAGCTCGGGCAGCGGCGCGCCCGTGTCGGCGATCGCCTCGACCACGGCCGCGAGGTTGTGCGCCGCACCTCCCGCGTCAAACGCCGCGAGCGCGGCACCGGCCTGCTGCACGAGCTCGACGTCGCCGATCAGCTCGGCGTCGTCGCGCAGTGCCGCGAGCTTGATGCGCAGGCCCTCGCGCGCGGCGCGGTCGGCGGGTGCGCTCTGCACTTCGTCGAGCAGCCTGGGCAGCGCGGCCCGCAGTTCCTCGACAGCCTGCTCGACCGAGTCGCGTTCGCCCGGCACCTCGTTCGGCGCCTCGCCCAGCCGCCGCGCGATCAGCGGGGCGATCAGGCGGTCGCGCTCGGGCCGCTGCTGCTCGACGGCCTCGATGTAGAAGCCGAGGCCGGAAAGAGACTCGGCGAGGAGCTCCAGCTCGTCGTTGCTGACCAAGACTTCGGGGTCGAGGTACGTCTCGATCTGCGCCTGGCACATGCCGAGCAGGCGCTCGGCCTCGTCGAGGCCCAGGATCGTGAGCGCCCCGCGCACCTGCTCGCTGTCCTTGCGCAGCGACTCGAGCTCGGCGCGCTTGCTGTTGTCGCGGAAGAAGGCATCGAGCACCTGCTCCATGTGGCGGAGGTTGGCCTGGATCTCGCGGCCCACCTGCGCGATCAGCACCCGCTCCTGAGCGCGACGGCTCATCTCGTCCAGCACCGGCGCGCCGCCGTCCGCCGCAACGCGACCGGCCCGCGCGGCGTCGAGCCGCGCGATCATCTGCTCGACCTGGCGCGGGAAGTCAGCGGCGAGGTTCGAGTAGTTCTCGAAGGCGCTCTCGGCCAGGAGCAGCGCGGTCGCGAACTCCATCGCCACGGGCTCGGACACGCCTCCCGCAGGCAGCTTGTCCAGGCGCTCGACCAGTGCCGACGTGAGTTTCATCAGCGCGCCGTGCTTCATCTCGGCGGCCTTGGTGTGCACCGACGTCAGCGTTTGCTTGAGCTTGGGCAGGTTCTCGGCGCGCCCCGAGGCGAACTTGAGCCAGGTGTCCTTGACGCCGGCGAGCTGCTCGCGCGCCTCGCGGATCTTCGGCTGCAGCAGCACGACGTCCGTCCCGATCGCCTCCGGCGACGGGATCAGACCGGCGAGACCGTACGTGCGCTGCACCGCCTGCACCTGCGGCCCGACCGGCGCGGCGATCGCCACGTGATAGAGCACTTCGCGGCGCAGGCGGTCGGCGACCTTCGCCGAGCCTTCCGCGACGCGACGGATCTGCAGGTCGATGCGCGCCGCGAGCTGCTTCACGCCGAAACCGACCTCCAGTCCGTCGCCGGCCAGCGCCTCGACCAGCGCGCCCGCCGTCCACCAGAACGTGCGCAGGCTCGACTGCGACGCGACGTCCTCGATGCCGGCGATCGCCTCGCGCATCGTCGCGGCGCCGCCTGCGTCGCCGCGCAGCCAGGCGAGCAGCCCGCGCTGGTACTGCCGTCGCTGCTTGATCAGCAGCGACGGCAACCGGCTCGCCGGCACGCTGTCGCGCGACGCGATGCGCGGCGCCCGCGCCGACAGGTCCGGGTAGAACAGGTCCGTAGGCGCGGCAGCGCGCACGCCGCGGGCGTGCTGCAGCGCCTCGTACTCGGGGAAGAGGCGCAGCGGCACCGGAGCCACGCCGCCGACAGTCTCGTCGAGGAAGATCCTGAGCTTGCGGCACGCGCGGTCGACGCCGTCCACCGCCGCGGGCACCGACGCCGCGGGCAGATCCTCGAGACGCGCGAGGTGCCGCTCGATCTCGTCGGTGAACGCGACGACGGCGTCGAGCCCGACCATGTGGATGGCGCCGGCCGCCTGGTGGACGTGCGTGCGCGCGTGCTTCAGGTGTGACCGGTCGTCCGGATTGGCACGCAACGCGGCGAGCGCGTCGAGGCCCCGGGCGAGCGACTGGTCGATCTCCTGCTGGACCCACGACAGCGGGCCGAGGTCGAAATCGGTAGCGAGTTCCGTGGCCACGGCGATCGTTCCTTGCTGGACCTAGACTTTGAAGCCCGCGACGGAAGAGCGAAGCTCGGCGGCGAGTCGGGTCAGCTGTCCGATCGACACGTTGGTCTGCTTCGTGCCCTCGGTCGTCTCCTCGGTGATCCGCAGGATGCCCTGCATGCCCTTGGTCACCTCCGACACCGACGTCGACTGCATCTGCGTCTGCGACGAAATCCGGGCGATCAGCTCGGCCAGGTCGCGCGACACGTTCTGGATCTCGGAGAGCGCCTGGCCGGCGGCGTCGGAGAGCTTCGCGCCCTCGACCACGCCCACCGTCGACTTCTCCATGGCCGCGACCGCGTCCTGGGTGTCGGCCTGAATGGTCTTCACGATCGCGTCGATCTGCTTGGTCGCCTCTGCGGAGCGTTCTGCGAGCCGCTGCACTTCCTCGGCCACGACCGTGAACCCGCGGCCTGCCTCGCCGGCCGACGCCGCCTGGATCGCGGCGTTCAGCGCGAGCACGTTGGTCTGCTCGGTGATGTCGGAGATGAGCTCCACGATCTCGCCGATCTCGAGCGAGGACTCGCCGAGCCGCTTGATCCGCTTCGACGTGTCCTGGATCTGCTTGCGGATGTCGTTCATGCCGTCGATCTGGTTTTTCACCGCGTGGCCGCCCTTCTCGGCGGCCGCCAGCGACTGCTGCGCGACCTTCGCCGAAGCGGACGCGGTCTGCGCGACCTCGCTGATCGACTGCGCCATCTGCAGCACCGAGTTCGAGGCCTGCTGGATCTCGCGGTTCTGCCGCTGCGACGCCTCGAACAGGCGGTTCGAGATCGACTGCGTCTCTTGCGTCGCCTTGGTCACCTGGTCGGTCGCCGAGTTGATGCCCTTGACGAGCGTGCGCAGCTCCTCGATCGTGAAGTTGATCGAGTCCGCGATCGCCCCGGTCACGTCCTCCGTCACCGAGGCCTGCACCGTGAGGTCGCCGTCGGCCAGGTTGCCCATCTCGTTCAGCAGCCGCAGGATCGCCTCCTGGTTGCGCTTGTTCTCCTGCTCGCTGTCCTGCGCCCGCACGCGCGAGTCGTCGAGGTAGATCTTGCCGACGAGGACGAGGCTCGCCAGCGCGACGAGCCCGAGCAGGACCGCGGTCCAGAACGTGAACGTGCGCTCGATGCCGCCGCCCTCAAACACCGACGCGAGCCGGGTCGCGTCCTGAAGCAGCGGCTCGGACTCGTTGTTGATCAACCGCGCGCTCTGCTTGGCGACGGTCAGGCGCTGCATGTTCTGCAGGATCGCGTTGACGCCCTGCTCGTAGCTCGCGAACCGCTTCGCGAGCTCCCCGAGCGTGGCGCGGGCGTCCTCGTTCCTCACCGCCGCGAGCCGCAGCGGCTCGCTGCCGCGCTGCAGGCCCGTCAGCACGTCGCGGAACGTCCCCGTGTCCTTGCCGAGCAGGAACGCCACCTCGGGGTCCACCTCGTCGCCGGAGGCGATCGCGTTGGCGTTCTTGGCGATCCGCTGCGAGAGCACCGCGAGCTGGTTCGCGAACTCGACGTCGCGCAGCGTCCCGCCGCCCTGGCCGATCTGCTGCGCTGCCTGCTGCGACAGCTCGAGGACCACGTTGTTGCCCTGGTTGATGCTCTCGAGTCCCTTCGCCAGCGTGGTGAGGCTCTGCTCGTTGTCGACGAGCCGGCCCGCGGCGACGTCGACCTTCGCCCAACGTTCCTTGATGCTGTTCAGGTGCTCGAGGATGGCGGGGTCCTGGACGACGTCCAGCGATTTGCCCCGCACGTCGCCGCCGTTCAGCAGCGCGTCCAGGTTCACCGCGAACCGCTCCCGGCTGTCGCGCACCGCAGCGAACGCGGGGGCCTGCCCCTGCGAGGCGAGCGCCGAGCCCCGCGCGAGTCGCTGCGAGAGCATCTGCATCTCGGTGGCGGTCGCGGTGGCCGCCGCGCCCTGCGACGCGGCCCGGTTGTCGAGCATGATCATGAGCAGCGCCAGCACGAGCGCGGTGCCGAACACCGTGCCGAGGACCGACAGCTGCTTGGCCACCGGCATGCCGCCGATCAGCGGCAGTTTCCACGGCGCGATCGACTTGGCGGTCGCGGCGCGCAGCTGCTCCATCACCGAGACGGAGGCGAGCGGGTCGTAGCCGCTCGGGGCCGACGCGCCCATCTTGACCTGCGTCGTCGGCACGTCGAGCTCCGCTTCGGCTGCGGCGAGTTTCGGCTTCGCTTCGCCGAACAGCTTGGGCATCTTGAGGGCCATCTTTGCCTCCCGGACTTTCTCTTTTAGCGGCGACGTCACGCGCCGACCTGCAGGAATTCGGGCTCGCGGGCGAGCCTGGAGAGGTCGATCTCCTGCCAGGCGTTGCCGTCCGCGTCGATCCAGCGCTGCGCGTACCAGGCGTGCGCGCCGGACGACGGCGCCGCCGGGGCGAGCTCGGCGAGGTTGCGCAGGCCGAGCACCTGGGACACGACGATGCCGGCGTGAAGCTCGCCGGCGCGCGGCCCGAACAGCACGAGCCGGTTGTGCGAGGCCGGGGCGACGTTGCCGCGCCCGAGGAACCCCGCGAAATCGATGACGCTGTACAGGTTGCCGCGGATGTTGGCGAGACCGTGGAACCACGGCTTGGTGAGCGGCACGTCGGCGCAGGGCGGCACCGCGATCACCTCCCCCGCGTCGGCCAGCCGGACGAGCCAGTTCTCGCCGCCGCAGGAGAGTCCGAGCCGCGAGCTCTCGACCTGCGCGGCGGTCTTGCTCGCGAGCCGAGCGGCAAGTTCCTGCTGAAACGTCCGGAGGTCGAGTTTCGCTGCGCGCGCCATGGTCTTCGGTCCGGGCGTCAGGCCACTGCGCCGATCTTCGCGAGCAGTTCCTCGCGGTTCACCGGCTTGACGATGTAGTCGCGCGCACCCTGGCGCATGCCCCAGATCTTGTCGGTTTCCTGGCTCTTCGACGTGCACAGGATGATCGGAATCGCGCGCGTGTCGGGGTCGCGACTGATCGCGCGCGTCGCCTGGAACCCGTTCAGCCCGGGCATCACGACATCCATGAGGATCAGGTCGGGACGCACCGACTTCGCCTTGAGGATGGCGTCCTCGCCGTTGTCGCACGCCACGACCTCGTAGCCGGCCTTGGTCAGCATGTCGTTCAGCACATGCCGCTCGGTCGGCGAGTCGTCGACTATCAGGATCTTGCGGATCGACATGGGTGTTCGTTTCCTTCGTCGTTCTCGACGCCCCGCTCGGGGCGGCCCGGGAGGCTCACTGGACTACCCTCCGCGCTGACGCGTTTCGGGTCCGATTCGCCCTCGGGGCGGCCCTTCGGGCTCACGCGGCGGCCTTGACGTGCGCGGCGACTGCCTTCAGCAGGCTCTCCTTGGTGAACGGCTTGGTGAGGTACTGGTCCGAGCCGACCATCCGGCCGCGGGCGCGGTCGAAGAGGCCGTCCTTGGACGAGAGCATGATTACCGGCGTGCGGTGGAACTTCGCGTTCTTCTTGATCAGCGCGCAGGTCTGGTAGCCGTCCAGGCGCGGCATCATGATGTCGCAGAACACGAGGTCCGGCTGGTGGTCGGCGATCTTCGCGAGCGCGTCGAAGCCGTCCTCGGCGAGGATCACCGTGCACCCGGCCTGCAGCAGGAAGATCTCGGCGCTGCGGCGAATGGTGTTCGAGTCGTCGATCACCATCACCTTCACGCCCGGAAGCGGGGTCTGGTTGGCCAAGGTATCTCGGTCCTTCGAAGTCCCGGCGCCGCCCCATGCGGCGCCGGCCGTGGGCCAGTTGTAGCCCACACGTCTCACGCCCCGGGCCGAGTCTGCCATGGCCCAAGCCCTATGCCTAGAGCACAAACCTTGCCTGAATCGCTTCCGCCGATTGAAACACCGCCCGAATGCGCCGGCCGGGCAAGTTTCCCGACAGGCGGCTGCCGTTGCGCGGCAGGGGTTGCCGCGGATCGACGCGGCCCCTGGGCGCGGGACGCGGCACGACGCGCCGTGATCGGCCCGGCAACCCGTCAGCGCCCGAGGAACATCCGATAGGCCGGGTTGCGCGTCTCGTCCACGAAGTCGTAGCCCAGCCGGTCGAGGAAGCGGCGGAACTCCGCCTTGTCGCCCGGCGGTACCTGCATGCCGACCAGCACGCGTCCGTAGTCGGCGCCGTGGTTGCGGTAGTGGAACAGGCTGATGTTCCAGCCGGCGCTCATGCTGTCGAGGAAGCGGGCGAGCGCCCCCGGACGCTCGGGGAACTCGAAGCGATAGACGATCTCGTTCTCCGCCGCCGACGCGTGCCCGCCGACCAGGTGGCGCACGTGCAGCTTGGCCATCTCGTTGTCGGTCAGGTCGAAGGCCTCGATGCGCCGGCGTTTGAGCTCCGCGAGAATCTCGGCGGTCTCCTGCCGGCCCGCCACCTGGATGCCGACGAAGATGTGCGCGGCATCCGCCCCGGCGTAACGGTAGTTGAACTCGGTGATCGAGCGGTTGCCGACCAGCGCGATGAACTCGCGGAAGCTGCCGGGCCGCTCGGGAATCGTCACAGCGAGTATCGCCTCGCGACGCTCGCCGACCTCGGCACGCTCGGCGACGAAGCGCAGGCGATCGAAGTTCATGTTCGCCCCGCAGGCGATCGCGACCCAGGTGTGGCCGCGGCTCTTGTGCCGCTCGGCCCAGGCCTTGGCGCCGGCGACGGCCAGCGCGCCGGCGGGCTCGAGGATCGAGCGGGTGTCCTCGAAGACGTCCTTCAGCGCCGCGCAGATGGCGTCGGTGTCGACCAGGATCACGTCGTCGACCAGCTGGCGCACGAGGCGGAACGTCTCCTTGCCGACCTGCTTCACGGCGACGCCGTCGGCGAAGAGCCCGACGTGCGGCAGCACGACGCGCCGGCCTGCGGCGAGCGAGCGCGCCATCGCGTCGGAGTCCACCGGCTGCACGCCGATGACCTTCACGTCAGGGCGCACGCGCTTCACGTAGGCGGCAATGCCGCTGATCAGCCCGCCGCCGCCGATCGCCACGAAGATCGCGTCGAGCGGGCCCTGCCACTGGCGCAGGATCTCCATGCCGATCGTGCCCTGCCCGGCGATCACGTCGGGATCGTCGTAGGGGTGCACGAACGTGGCGTGCAGCGTTCGCCCGAGCTCGATCGCGTGCGCGTAGGCGTCGGAATAGGAGTCGCCGAAGAGCACCACCTCCGCGCCGCGCCCTCGCACCGCATCGACCTTGATCCGCGGGGTCGTCACCGGCATCACGATCGTCGCCTTGCAGGCGAGGCGCTCGGCGGCGAGCGCCACACCCTGCGCGTGGTTGCCCGCGGACGCCGCGATCACGCCCCGGGCGCGCTCGGCCGCGGAGAGGTGCGCCATCTTGTTGTACGCGCCGCGGAGCTTGAACGAGAACACCGGCTGCTGATCCTCGCGCTTCAGCAGCACGCGGCTGCCGAGACGGGCCGACAGCGTGGGCGCGAGCTCGAGCGGTGTCTCGATCGCGACGTCGTAGACCTTCGCGGTGAGGATCTTCTGGAGGTAGTCGATGGCCATGGCAACGGCGCGCGCGGGGCTTTAGACTGTAGCACTTCCGCCTGTAGCACTTCCGCCGCGGCGATCCCGCAACGCCCTCCCGCCGCCACGCCATGCCCCACCGACAGGTCGCCAACGCCCCGCGGATGCTCGCGGTGGTGGACATGGGCAGCAACAGCTTCCGGCTCGAGGTCGGCCGCGTCGAGGGCGACCAGATCTTCCGCCTCGACACGTGGCGCGAGACGCTGCGCATCGGCGCGGGGATCGACGGCAAGGGCCGCCTCACGGCCAGCGCGCAGCGGACCGCGCTCGCGTGCCTCGCCCGCTTCGCCGAACGGCTGCGCGGCCTGCACCCGGGCGCGGTGCGGGCCGTGGCCACCAACACCTTCCGCATTGCCACGAACGCGGACGAGTTCCTGCCGCGCGCCGAGGCCGCCCTCGGCTTTCCGATCGACATCATCGGCGGCCACGAGGAAGCACGGCTGATCTACCTCGGCGTTGCCCACGTGCTGCCGTCGTCGGCCGCGCCGCGGCTCGTGATCGACATCGGCGGCGGCTCGACCGAGTTCATCATCGGCCGCGGCCTGGAGCCCGAGCGGCTGGAGTCGCTCAAGGTCGGCTGCGTCGGCATGACGCAGCGGTTCTTCGCCGACGGCGCGCTCTCCGCGACCGCGTTCCGCGCGGCCGAGACGCACGCGCGTGCCGAGATCGAGGCCATCGCCCGCGACTTCGACCGCTCGCAGTGGCGCGAGGCGTTCGCGTCCTCGGGCACCGCGCTCGCGCTGGCCGAGATCCTGGAGAGCAACGGACTCTCCGCCGGCGGCATCACCCCCGAAGGCCTCGCCCGCCTGCGCAAGCGCATGATCGGGGCGGGCCACGTGAGCCGCCTCAAGCTCGAGGGCCTGAAGCCGGCCCGCGCTCCGGTGCTGGCCGGGGGGTTCGCGGTGATGCACGCGGCGATCGCCGAACTGTCGGTCGAGCGGATCAACCCGGTCGGCGGGGCACTCCGGCTCGGCGTCCTCTACGACCTGCTCGGGCGTACGGTCGACCGCGACGCACGGGTCATGACCGTCGAGCGCTTTCTCGAGCGCTACCGCATCGACCGCGCCCACGCGGAGCGCGTCGCCGCGATGGCGCGGGCGTTCTACGAGGCGGCGTCGACGCAGCCCTCCGCGGACGCGGCGCAGAACATCGCCTGGGCCGGGTTGCTGCACGAGGTCGGCTTCACCGTCTCGCACATCGGCTACCACAAGCACGGCGCCTACATCCTGCAGTACGCGGACATGCCGGGGTTCTCGGCCGGTGAGCAGTCACGCCTCTCGCTCCTCGTGCTGGGCTGCCGCGGCGGCCTCGACAAGGTGCAGGCCGCGCTCGAGGATCCCGACACGCGCGCGCAGGTGCTCGCGCTGCGCCTCGCCGTGCTGCTCCACCACGCGCGGCGGCCGATCGCGCCGCCGCGCATCGTGCTCGAGGTCGGCAAGTCGATCCGCTTCGGGATGCCCAAGCGGTGGCTCGCGGCGCACCCGCTCACCGCGCACCTGCTCGACAAGGAAATCGCGGAGTGGACGGCAGCGGGCCACCCGATCCGGCGCACGCCCGCGTAAGGCCGGTCAGACGAACTCGGGACCGATCGCGACCCGCAGCACGACCGCGGCACTGCCCATCCGATCGCGGTTGGTGAGCCA
>Ga0209391_10000075_pt1 | contig 34613 bp, 34 predicted proteins | sample PPLLak3March2015_FD_187246 | JGI IMG/M metagenome (GOLD analysis project Ga0209391, IMG submission 187246) | Freshwater sediment microbial communities from Prairie Pothole Lake near Jamestown, North Dakota, USA - PPLs Lake P7 Core (1) Depth... | ecosystem: Environmental > Aquatic > Freshwater >...
CAATGGCGTCGGCGTCATGGGCGCAGTCGACGTTGCCTGGTAACTCGACCACCGGCGAGGCGCTGTGGAACTCGAATGGCTGCTCGGGCTGCCACACGGTCACGAAGGCGCGTGGCGACATCACCACGCGTGCGCCGGCGGGAATGAGTTTCGACAAGGCGCTTGCCGCCCTGAACGCGGCGCTGAATGGCGCCGATCTCGAGGGCAATGCGACGGGGATGCAGGGTTTCGCGGCGTCACTGAACACGACGAACCGGAACGACATCGCCGCCTACATCGCGGGCCTGGCCGGTCCTGCTCCGATCATCAGCTATTCGCCGACGGGCGGCGCGATATTCCCTGCAACGGCGATCGGCGCTTCGGCCAGCGCGACGGTCACGATCCGCAACACGGGAACGGCCGCGCTGACGTTTGCCACCAACAATGCGGTCACTATCGCGACCGGCGGCGATGCGGCGGACTTCCGCGTCGCGACGTCGAGTTGTCCGGCGACCACGCTGCAGCCCAACTCCGGCAGCTGCACGATCAACATCACCTTCACACCCACGGCAGGTTCTTCGCTGACGCGCACGGCTTCCGTCGGGCTGGCGACGACGACGACCACGTCGCTGGTCCCCCTTGCGGGCAGCGTCGCGGTCGCGCCCCCGGCCAACAGCGCTGCCAACGCGCCGTCATCCGGTGGCGGTGGGAGCTTCCACTGGGTTGCGCTCCTGCTGCTCGCAGGACTCGTACCAGTACGCCATGCCAAAGGGAGCTGACATGCGGCAGGCTATGAAGGCAGCGACGTTTGGCCTGGCCCTCGGGTGGGTACTGCTCACCGTGCATGCAGACAGTTACGCACAAGCCACGCGCGGCCGCGACCTCTGGTGGAACGCCGCCGCCGTCAAGGCTCGTCCGAGCCTGCCGGCCTGCGCGTCGTGCCACACCGATCCGGCGACGGGACTGCCGCTCAAGATCGGCCGCACGTCCGCCAACATCCAGAACGCCATCGACGCCAACCTCGGCGGTATGAGAGACATCTTCGGCTCGGGAGGCAATGCCATCCTGAACGGAACCGACCTCAACGACCTGCAGCTCTACCTTGCCGCCGTGGGCGGCGCGCCGGCGGCACGCGCCAAGATCAGTTCCCAGGCACTGGGGTTCCCGAGCACGGCGGTCGGCGTTGACAGCGCTCCGTTGACGGTCACCGTCTCGCACGACGTCGGCAGCGCAGCCACGTTTACGCTGGCCGCGGCCAATGCACTGACGATCACTGGTGCCAATGCTGCAGACTTCCGGATCTCGGGCGGCACCTGCGCCAACGGCCTGGCCGTTCCCGCGACGGCATCGAGCTGCACGATCCAGGTCATCTTCAAGCCGACGGCGGTGGGCAGTGCGCGGGCGGCCACGCTGAACATCGCGTTCGCCGAAACGCATGTGCCGGCGATCGCGATGCCCCTGGTCGGTGCCGCCGTGGCCTCGCCGGTGCCAACGATCTCGCTGACGCGGACATCGGTGGTGTTCCCGAACACGCTGGTCAATGCCACCAGCGCGGCTGAGACGATCACGCTGACCAATGCCGGCACGCTGGCGCTCGACATCACGTCGCTGACGACCTCCGGAACCAACGCGACAGAGTTCGTGCGCGGCGGTACCTGTCCGAACGCTGGTGCCGTGGCCCCGGCGGCCAGCTGCACGATCACCTATACGTTCACGCCCGGAGATCTCGGCGCGCGCGTCGGCTCGCTCGTGATTGCCTCCAATAACGCCACGGGCACCGTGACGGTGCCGCTGAGCGGCAACGGGGCGGGTAACACGCCGGTGTTCTTCTCGACGCCGGCCTCGCTGACGTTCACGGCGGCGACCGGGACGACCAGTACGGCGCAGAACGTCACCGTGCGCAACGATGCTGGCGGCACGCTGACCGTCATGAGCGTGGCAACCACAGGTCCGTATGCCGCGACGGCCAACAACTGCGCGGCACTGTCGATCAACCAGACCTGCACGATCGCGGTCACATTCACGCCGACGGCCTTGGGCGCGGCCGACGGCACGCTGACGATCAACCACAACGCTGGAGCAGCGGGGACGGTGGCGCTCAACGGCACGGGTGTCACCGCAATTCCGCTGGTGGTGGCGTCGACCGCGAGCTATACGTTCCAGAACCTCGTTCTGGTGAACCAGGTGTCACAGACCGTTCAGCGCATCCGCTTCACCAACAACGGGCCGGGTCCGGCCGTCCTCACCTCGGCAACGTCGGGCGCCGAATTCCCGCTCAGCACAACGAGCATCACAACGCCCTGTACCGCGAATCGAACGATCGCCCAGGGAACGTTCTGCGAAGTGGACGTGCGCTTCCAGCCCTCGGCGGCGGGAGCGCGCACGGGCACGCTCTTGTTCGTCAGCAATGGCAGCCCGAACACGCTGTCGGTTGCGCTGGCGGGCACGGGATCGGGCACGGCAGCTCCGATTCTGCGCTACACGACAGGGGGAGCAGCGATGGTCGGGCCGGTCTTCCCGGTCACCAAGGCCGGTGAGACGGCGCAGGCGATCCGCGTCACGCTGACCAACACAGGGACCACGGCCATGACCTTCCCGTCGGGCAACGTCGCGGCTGTCACGACCGGATTCAACCCCGGCGACTTCAAGGTGGCGACCACGACCTGCGCTGCGAGTGCGCCGCTGCAACCCAACACCGGCAACTGCGCCGTCGATGTGACGTTCGCACCGGTCGCTGCGGGCGCGAATACACGCAGCGCGATCCTGACGATCGCGCACGCGGGCGGGAGTGAGCAGATCCCGCTCTACGGCGTGGTGGAAGGTGCAACGGGTGCAGCAGCACCGCCGCCGCCCCCCAGTTCGGCGAGCCCGGCTCCCTCGACTCCCGCAACGCCAGCACCCACCACAACGACCGCGGCCAGCGGAGACGGTGGCGGCGGAAGCCTCGAATGGGCCTGGGCGGTCCTGTTGCTGTCGGCGGCCGCGGTGCGTCCGAGAGGGCTTGCGAAGCGGTGAAGAGCGCCGTCGCCCAGCCCCTTTTCAGATCAGAACTTAAGCCTACGTATCGCCAAGCTCTCATGAAATCGAAATCGACCGCTGTTACAGGAAAGCTCCCCATGGTGCGCACACTGCTCGGACTAACGATTGGACTTGTGGCCACTTCGGCCTTGGCGCAGAACGCCGTTGTGGGCAAGCAGCTCTACTTCAATACGAACGGCTCGCCACTGAGCTGCGGCGCCGGAACCTGCCATGGCCCGGATCCGACGATGAACGTCAAGAACATCCGCAAGGGAATCACTTCTGCGGCGATCCTGAATGCCATCGCCAACACGCAGGATATGAAGTTCCTGGCGAATGCACCCTTCACCGTGTCGGCGCAGCAGGCGGCCGACATCGCAGCGTTCATCATCAATCCTGCGGCCGGCAATGGTGCTCCTGCCATCGGTCTGTCCGGCACGTCGCTGGCGTTCGGGTCGACGCAGATTGCTGCGACCAATTCGACTCCGATGCCGGCGAACATCACGCTGACCAACAGCGGTACCGCGCCACTGACGATCACCGGAATTGCCAAGGCCGGAACGAACGCTGCCGAGTTCACCGCAACCGGGACCTGTGTTGGAGCCTCGGTCTCCGTGGCGGCGGGAGGTACCTGCACGATCGGCGCAACGTTCACGCCGGCCGCTGCTGGCAACCGGACGGCAACATTCACGCTGCAGTCGAACGCTGCTACGAATCCGAGCATCACGCTGACCGGCACGGCCGCGGCTGCTGCCACGCCTAGCCTTTCACGCAGCGTGACGGCGCTGACCTTCAATACGCAGACGGTGGGTACCACGAGCGCCGCGCGGCCGGTGACCATTACCAACAACAGCACCGTGAATGTTTCGATCACTGCCGCCGCCGCGACACCGACCCCCGAGTTTTCCGCCACTGGCAACTGCGTCGGTAACCTCGCCGCCGGCGCCAGCTGCACGATGAACGTCACGTTCACGCCGTCGGCTGCCGGCAATCGGTCGGGCAACCTGACCATCACCTCGAACGCGACCGGCTCGCCGCATGCAGTCACGCTCGCCGGTCCTGGAGTGACGACGCCGACAGGCGCTGCAACGCTCGATACGACGGCGCTCAGCTTCCCGTCGACCGGCACGGGTGCCGCAGCGACTCCGCTCAAGTCGACGTTGACGAACACCGGCAACGCGGCGCTGACGATCTTTGCTGTGGCGATCGGTGGCACCAATGCGCAGGACTTCAAGCTCGGTGCCGGAACGACCTGCGCGGCAGGAACCCTGGCGGTGAACGCGAGCTGCCAGGTCGAGGCGGAGTTCAAGCCTCAGTCCGATGGCAGCAAGTCGGCCGACGTGGTCGTTGCGCACAGTGCAGGCACGACGCGAATCGCCGTCGGCGGAATGGCGATGGCCGCCACCACATCGACCGGCACGCCGACGGCCCCAACAGCCAGTCCGCCGGCACCGACGTCGTCGGCCCTGTCGCCTTCGAATGTGGGCGGTGGAGGAGCGACCTCGTGGTATGCGGTCCTCGCACTGCTGCCACTGCTGGTCGTCCGTCGACGTCTGGCGGCTGTGCTCCGCTAGAGGAGGACGTCTCCGGTTCTGGCAAACGGCGCCCGCGGGCGCCGTTTCCATTTGGGCGGCTCTCCGGGTGCCCTGAAGGCAATGGTTGACTGCATCAGTCGGGATTAGTACAATTCCCGACGAAATTAATCGGGAATCTTTGCGTGGGCGCCGGGTCAGACCTGACGTCTACCCTTCTGGAAGGCTAACGATGAGACTGACGACCAAAGGCCGCTTCGCCGTCACGGCCATGATCGATCTCGCGCTGCGCGAGCACAACGGCCCGGTCACGCTGGCGGGGATCAGCCAGCGGCAGAAGATCTCTCTTTCATACCTGGAGCAGCTGTTTGGCAAGCTGCGTCGCCACGAGCTGGTTGAAAGCACGCGCGGACCGGGCGGCGGCTACACGCTGGGCCGCGTTGCCAAGGACATCACGGTCGCCGACATCATTTTCGCGGTCGATGAGCCGCTCGACGCGACCCAGTGCGGCGGCAAGGAGAACTGCCTTGACGACCAGCGTTGCATGACCCACGACCTGTGGGCGAATCTGAACGCGAAAATGGTCGAGTATCTGGACTCCGTCAGCCTGGCCGATCTGGTCGAGCAGCAGAAGCTGCGCGCGGACAAGCCCGCAATGCCGTCCGTGTTGCACGATAATCGCCTCCGACCGCGCGCCGAGACCGACGCCAAGAACGAGACCGCGCTCACGTAGCCAGGCAAGCACGATGCAGCTTCCGATCTACCTCGACTATTCCGCGACGACGCCGGTCGACCCGCGTGTCGTCGATGCCATGATCCCGTGGCTTCGTGACCACTTCGGCAACCCCGCATCGCGCAGCCACGCGTTTGGCTGGGAAGCAGAGAAGGCGGTCGAGCAGGCCCGGTCAAATGTGGCGGCGCTCGTCAACTGCGACCCGCGCGAACTGGTCTGGACATCCGGCGCGACCGAGTCGATCAATCTGGCCGTGAAGGGTGCCGCTCATTTCTACAAGGACAAGGGCAGGCACCTCGTCACTGTCAAGACGGAACACAAGGCGACGCTCGACACGATGCGTGAACTGGAGCGCGAAGGCTTCGAGGTCACGTACCTCGACGTGCTGCCCAACGGGCTGCTCGATCCCGCGCAGTTCGAAGCGGCGCTCCGCCCCGACACGGCGCTGGTTTCGGTTATGTACGTGAACAACGAGATCGGTGTCATACAGGATATCCGGGCAATTGGTGAACTGTGCCGCTCGCGCGGCATCATCTTCCACGTCGATGCGGCGCAGGCGACCGGCAAGGTCCAGATCGACCTCGCGCAGTTGAAGGTCGACCTGATGTCTTTCTCGGCGCACAAGACCTACGGCCCGAAGGGCGTTGGCGCGCTCTTCGTCCGCCGCAAGCCACGCGTGCGGCTCGAGGCGCAGATGCACGGCGGCGGCCACGAGCGAGGGCTGCGGTCCGGCACGCTGCCGACGCACCAGATTGTCGGCATGGGCGAGGCCTTCCGCATCGCGCGCGAGGAAATGGCCACCGAGAACGAACGCATCCGCATGCTGCGCGACCGGCTATGGGCGGGCCTCTCACGGATGGAACAGGTGTTCCTCAATGGCGACTGGGAACATAGGGTGCCACACAACCTCAACGTGAGCTTCAACTTCGTCGAGGGCGAGAGCCTGATCATGGCGATCAAGGACGTGGCGGTGTCCTCGGGGTCCGCCTGCACGTCGGCGAGCCTCGAACCCTCCTACGTGCTGCGTGCCCTGGGCCGCAGCGACGAACTGGCCCATAGCTCGATCCGCTTCACCGTCGGCCGTTTCACGATGGAGGAAGAGATCGACTACACGGTCAACCTGCTCACCCGGCAGGTGGCGCGGCTGCGGGAGATGTCGCCGCTGTGGGAGATGTACAAGGACGGCGTCGACCTCAGCACGGTGCAGTGGGCGGCGCATTAATGAAGGCGCACGAAAGTACAAACCTACTTTCGTGCGAGTGAATTGCAAAAATTCACTGGCGGAGCCAGATGAATTTTTGAGGACAACGGCAGGGAAACGACATGGCATACAGCAGCAAGGTCATTGATCACTACGAGAACCCGCGCAACGTTGGCTCGTTCGACAAGGGCGACGGCAGCGTGGGCACCGGCATGGTGGGCGCCCCGGCGTGCGGCGACGTGATGAAACTGCAGATCAAGGTCAACGAGCAGGGCATCATCGAGGACGCCCGCTTCAAGACCTACGGCTGCGGCTCGGCGATTGCGTCGTCGTCGCTGGTGACCGAGTGGGTCAAGGGCAAGACACTTGACCAGGCCGCGACGATCCGCAATACGCAGATTGCCGAGGAACTCGCGCTGCCGCCGGTGAAGATCCACTGTTCGATCCTGGCCGAGGATGCGATCAAGGCCGCGATCGACGACTATCGCAAGAAGCACGGCGAAGCCGAGGCGCCGGCGGAACAGAAAGCGGCCTGACGCGATTCAGGGAGAGAGGCAATGGCAGTCACGATCACGGAACGTGCGGCGCAACACGTCGCAAACTATCTCGAGAAGCGGGGCAAGGGTGTCGGGCTGCGGCTCGGAGTGCGCACGACCGGCTGCTCGGGCATGGCCTACAAGCTCGAGTATGCCGACGCGGTGCAGCCCGAGGACCAGTCGTTCGAATGTCACGGCGTGAAGATCCTGGTCGACCCGAAGAGCCTGGCCTACATCGACGGCACTGAACTGGATTTCGTGCGCGAGGGCCTGAACGAAGGGTTTCGCTTCAACAATCCGAACGAGAAGAACCGCTGCGGCTGCGGCGAGTCTTTCAACATCTAGTCGAGGCCACCGGGCCCCTGGCGTGCCCGGCCGGCCATCCTTCCGATGTCTCACCCCGATCACTTCGCGTTGTTCGCAATGCCGGCGCGCTTCGCGCTGGACGAGGCGGAACTCGAGCGCGCGCACAAGGACGTGCAGTCCAAGGTGCATCCGGACCGCTTTGCGTCCGGCAGCGCGGCCGAGCGGCGGGTCGCGATGCAATGGGCGGCACGTGCCAACGAGGCCTATCGCACGCTAAAGTCGCCGCTGTCGAGGGCAGCCTTTCTCTGTGAGCGCGCCGGGGTGCCGATCGACGCCAACCACAATACGTCGATGCCGGTGGAATTCCTGGCGCAGCAGATGGAGTGGCGCGAAGCACTGGATGAAGCGCGGGCGGACGGCGATGCGGCGCGCTTCTCGGCTCTCACCGGCGAAATCGACGAGGTGCATGGACGGCTGATCGCGGAACTTGCATCGGCGCTTGACATGCGGGCCGACTACGTGGGTGCGGCCGGCCTCGTGCGGCGGCTGATGTTCGTCGACAAGTTCCGTGACGAGCTGCGTTCGGCGGTCGAGGCGCAGGCTGCGCCGAAAGCGTCCGCATAATGGCATTGCTGCAGATCGCCGAGCCGGGGGAGTCGGCGGCTCCGCACCAGCACCGGCTTGCGGTCGGGATCGACCTCGGCACCACGAACTCGCTGGTCGCCACGGTCCGCAACAGCATCCCGGTCGTCATCGACGATGCCGAGGGCCGCTCGCTGCTGCCTTCGATCGTCCGCTACCGGGCGGATGGCACGGCCGACGTCGGCTACAGCGCACAGAAGCAGCAGTCGCTCGATCCACGCAACACGATCGTGTCGGTCAAGCGCTTCATGGCGCGCGCGCGCGCGGATGTCCAGCATGTCGAAAGCATGCCCTACGACTTCGTCGATCGGGGCGACGATGCGCCCGGAATGCTGCAGCTTCGAACCGCGGCAGGCGTGAAGAGCCCGGTCGAGGTTTCGGCGGAGATCCTGAAGGTCCTGCGCGAGCGCGCCGAACAGTATCTCGGCGGCGACCTCGTCGGCGCGGTCATCACGGTCCCGGCCTACTTCGACGATGCGCAGCGGCAGGCGACGAAGGACGCGGCGCGGCTTGCCGGACTCAACGTGCTGCGCCTGCTGAACGAGCCGACGGCGGCCGCTGTCGCCTACGGACTCGACCACGCGGCCGAGGGCACGTACGCGGTGTATGACCTCGGCGGAGGAACGTTCGACATCTCGATACTCAAGCTCGCCAAGGGCGTGTTCGAGGTGCTCGCGACTGGTGGCGACTCGGCGCTCGGGGGCGATGACTTCGACCACCGGCTCTTCTGCTGGATCATTGAACAGGCGAAGCTGCTGCCATTGTCGGCGCACGACTCCCGAACGCTGATGGTCAAGGCGCGCGAGGTGAAGGAGCGGCTGTCGGTGGAAACCGAAGTCCGTGCGAATGCGCTGCTGTCCACCGGCGAGGTCGTCGATGTACCGGCCGACAGCCAGGCATTCGCACGCATGACGCAGCCGCTGATCGACAAGACGCTGGCAGCGTGTCGCAAGGCACTGCAGGACGCCGGGCTCAAGACGACGGACATCGACGGAGTGGTCATGGTCGGCGGCGCGACCCGGATGCCGCATGTGCGCAAGGCCGTCGGCGCCTTTTTCGGCCAGACGCCGCTGACAAACATCGACCCGGACAAGGTCGTGGCGCTCGGGGCGGCCATGCAGGCGAACCTGCTCGCCGGGAATCATGCCGTGGGTGACGACTGGCTGCTGCTCGACGTGATCCCGCTGTCGCTCGGGCTCGAGACGATGGGCGGACTGGTCGAGAAGATCATTCCGCGCAACGCGACGATTCCGGTGGCCCGGGCCCAGGAGTTCACGACGTTCCGCGACGGCCAGACGGCGATGGCGATCCACGTCGTGCAGGGCGAGCGCGAACTCGTCAGCGACTGCCGGTCGCTCGCGCGCTTCGAGCTGCGCGGCATTCCGCCGATGGTGGCCGGCGCCGCCCGCATCCGCGTCACGTTCACGGTCGATGCCGACGGTCTGCTGTCCGTGGCGGCGCGCGAGATGGGCAGCGGTGTCGAGGCGGCGATCACCGTGAAGCCGTCGTACGGCCTGTCGGACGATGAAGTGGCAAAGATGCTGCAGGACTCATTCGGCACGGCTGATGACGACATGCGCGCGCGCGCGCTGCGCGAGCAGCAGGTGGAGGCGCAGCGGCTCATCGAAGCCACGCAGGTGGCGCTTGCGAGCGATGGCGACCTGTTGACGACCGACGAGCGCGACGCGATCGAACGCCTGCTGGCCGATGTCTCGCGCAGTCTTGCAACGAACGAACTGGAAGCTGTTCGCCGGGCCACTGAGGCTCTGGTCGCCGGCACGGACGACTTCGCGGCGAGCCGCATGGACCGCTCGATCCGGGCCGCGCTCGCCGGGCGCTCCGTCGCTGAGCTCGCCAAGTAATCACGGTCGGTCGCGCCCATGCCCAAGATCACCGTGCTCCCCCATGAGGAACTGTGCCCGAACGGCAAGGAGTTCGACGTCGCGCCCGGAGTGTCCTTGACGGATGCACTGCTCGACCACGGCGTCGACATCGAGCACGCCTGCGGCAAGGTGGCCGCCTGCACGACCTGCCACTGCATCGTGCGCAAAGGCTTCGAGTCGCTGCCTCCGGCCGAAGACAAGGAGGAGGACCTGCTCGATCGCGCGTGGGGCCTGACGCCTGTCTCTCGCCTTTCGTGCCAGGCCATCGTGCAGAACACGGATCTGACGGTCGAGATTCCCAAGTACAGCATCAATTACGCCAAGGAACTCCACTAGCTGCTGTCTCGTGCGCACGTACGCCGGGGCAGGGACGAGGCCAACATGAAGTGGACCGAGACTCTCGAAATAGCCATCGCGCTCGCGGAGGCGCATCCTGACGTCGATCCGCGCACGATCCGCTTTACCGACCTGCATCGGTGGGTGTGCGAACTGCCCGGTTTCTCGGACGACCCCGCGCGTTCCGGCGAGAAGATCCTGGAAGCCATTCAAATGGCATGGATGGACGAGGTCGCGTGAGTGCTCCGCGCGCGGCGCGACTGCTGGCGGCGATTCCAGTACTCGCTGTCGCCGACATCGCGGCGGGCGTCGCTTTCTATCAACGCATAGGCTTTGCGGTCCAGTTTCAGACCAGCGACTATGCCGCCTTGTCACGCGACGACGTGCACCTGCATCTGTGGCGGTGCAGTGACCGGAACGTGGCAGACAACACAGCCTGCCGCATGAGGGTCGCCGGCATCAATACGCTTTATTCCGAGTGCGAAGCGGCCGGTGCCGTGCATCCGAACGGCGGGCTGCGGCGGACGGACCGTGGCACCCGGGAGTTCACGGTGCTGGATCCGCAGGGTGGCGCCATTACCTTCGTTGAGTCGGTGAACTAGGGCCGGGCCGGCGCCCGGCGCCCGGCGCTTGCTCGCGCCAGGCGTCAACAGGCCCTAAAACTTCTCGGCGCGAAACACGCCGACGTCGTTGGTAAAGAGCGTCACGGCATAGTGCGGTGCATACGCTTCGAGCACATGGTTTGCCAGTCTTTCGGCCACGGCGGAGTCGACGATGACTTTCATCTCGATCGAGCGGTCTGCTTCCCACTGGGCTTCACGATCGCCGCGTTCGCCGCCGCCGCGCACCTCAGTGATCGTGTAGCCATGCGCACCAAACTGCCGCGCATCGCGGATCAGGGGTTTCTCGAGTGCGGCTTCCGCAATGATGACGAGAAGCTTCTTGGCATGCGTCTGCATCTTCAGGACCTATGTCGGAATCGCCACTGCGGGTGACGCTCAGCTCCCCAGCCAGCGCGCGTACTGCAGGTAAAGCGGGATGCCGAACGTGATATTGAACGGGAAGGTCACGCCCAGCACGACGCCGATCGAGAGCGCGGGACTGGCCTCGGGCACGGCGATCCGCATCGCCGTGGGTGCGGCGATATAGGACGCGCTCGCCGCCAGCGTCGCCATCAACGCGGTGCCGCCAAGCGAAAGGCCCGTCAAATGCCCGACGATCGCGCCGAGTAGACCCAGCACCAGCGGCGCGCCGAGTCCAAAGGCGACGAGGAATGCGCCCGCGCGGCGGATGTCACCCAGTCGGGCGCCGACGACCAGTCCCATTTCGAGCAGGAAGAGTGCGAGCACGCCCTTGAACAGGCCGAAGAACAGCGGTTCGATCGGTGACAGTGCCTGCGGACCAGCGACCGCGCCGATGACCAGGCCGCCGAGCAGCAGCAGCACGCTCTTGCCGAACAGCACCTCATGCACCAGGGGGCCCCAGCGCAGCGGTGAGCGCGGCCCGCTCGCGGGGCGTCCCAGCACGCGTGCGAGCACGATACCGACGACAATGCCAGGCGCCTCCATCAGGGCGACCAGCAGCGGCATATGGGGCTCGCTGGCGATGCCGCGCTGCGCGAGCAGGCTCACAGCGACGGCAAAGGTGACGACGGAAACCGAGCCATAGTGAGCGGCGATCGATGCCGCATCGACAACGGCAAGCCGGCCCAGGCCGCGCAATACGGGGTAGAGCAGCAGCGGAATGGTGGCGCCCAGAAAGATCGCCGCGATCGCGGGCGGCAGCACGCTCGCGATCGGTTGCTTTGCCAGTTCGACCCCACCTTTCAGTCCAATGGCGAGCAGCAGGAAGATCGAGAGCGTCTCGTACAACGCTTCCGGCAGGCGCAGGTCACTCTTGGCAAGCCGTGCGACGACGCCAAGCACGAAGAACAGGACAACGGCGTCGGTCATTCGAAGAGTCCAGCCGGTGTGGCATAGGCGCCGCGCCGCGTCAGACTTTCCAGCGTCGCGAGTGCCGCTTCGAGGGTAAATTCGTCGCCCTCGATCGCGGCAACGACGTCAGCGAGCGTCTGGTGGGCGATCACGGCGACTTCGCCGTCCTGGTTGGCACACGACGCATCGGGGCCGAGCGTGGCGTCGTAGACGTGGATGCGCTCGGACTGGTACCCCTCCGGGACGGGCCGGCGCACGTGAAACGAGCGACCGTGGTGGACTTCGATGCGATCGAGCTCGAGGCCGGCTTCTTCCCAGGCTTCGCGCTCGAGCGCCTGCTCCAGCGTCTCGCCGGCCGGCACCATGCCGCCCACGAGATTGTCCCAGCGGTCCGGATCGATCGGCTTGTGCGGCGCGCGCCGTGCGACCACCAGCGTGCCGTCGTCCGCGTAGGCATTCAGGTGCACGGCCTCGGTCGTGATACCGAGCGCCCGGCATGCCGCGCGCTCGATCGTCGCGAGAACCTTGGTCGAGGGCTGCGCACGTATCGCCAGCTGCTCGTCGCGCCAGCCGCGGATGAGGCCGGCGTCGCGCAGTCGCAGTGCCGCCTCGAACAACAGCGCGCTCCGGGCCGCCGTGTCGAGGCCGTCGTCATTCAGTCGCAGAGTGCCGTTGACGTCGCTGAAGCCTGCGGCGTGCTGCGCGAGGAAGGCCGCAACATCGGGCTGTACCCAACCGGCCGCGTGCCCGGCGACGATGAAGGGACGCAGACCCGCGGGACGCGCCGGCTGTGCGCGGGACTGCAGCCGCTCGGTGATCGACCACAGGCGCGCCGCGGAGGGCATCAGCTCTCCGGACGCATGTGCGGGAACAGGATCACGTCGCGAATGCTCGGTGCATTGGTCACCAGCATGATGAAGCGATCAACCCCGACGCCGCAGCCTGCCGCCGGCGGCATGCCGTATTCCAGCGCGCGTACGTAGTCGGCGTCGTAGTACATCGCCTCCTCGTCACCGGCCGCCTTCGCCTTCGCCTGCTCGTTGAAGCGTGCCGCCTGGTCTTCCGGATCGTTGAGTTCGGAGAATCCGTTGGCGAGTTCGCGTCCGGCGATGAACAGTTCGAAGCGTTCCGTGATCTCCGGGCGCGTGTCCGAAGCCCTGGCCAGCGGCGAGACCTCCACGGGGTAATCGACGATATAGGTCGGCTGGATCAGCTTCGACTCCGCGACTTCCTCGAAGAGCGCCAGCTGCAACGCCCCGAGACCTGCTTCTTCCGAATGCGTGCTCCCCCTGGACCGCAGCTCGCGGTGCAGGGTGTCGCGGTCGGACAACTGGCTGTCGCTGTACTGCGGTGCATGCGCCCGGATGGCCTGCGCAGTGGTCATGCGCGCAAATGGCTGCGACAGATCGATCGTCTGCCCCTGGTACTGCAGGACGGCCGAGCCGGTGGCGGCGATGGCTGTGTGGCGCAGCAGGCGCTCGGTGAAGTCCATCAGCCACGTGTACTCCTGGTACGCGGCGTAGAACTCCATCATCGTGAATTCGGGGTTGTGGCGCGGGCTCACGCCTTCGTTGCGGAAGTTGCGGTTGATCTCGAACACCCGCTCGAAGCCGCCGACCACCAGCCGCTTCAGGTACAGCTCCGGCGCGATGCGCAGGAACATGTCGATGTCGAGCGCATTGTGGTGCGTGACGAAGGGCTTGGCCGCCGCGCCGCCGGGGATCACCTGCAGCATTGGCGTCTCGACTTCGAGGAAGTCTTCGGCCACCATGAACTCGCGCATCGCAGCGATCGCCTTGCTGCGGGTCAGGAACGCTGCCCGCGCCTCGTCGTTCATGATGAGGTCGACATAGCGCTGGCGGTAGCGCTGCTCGCGATCCTCCAGGCCGTGGAACTTGTCGGGCAGCGGCCGCAGCGCCTTGGCCATCAGCCTAAGCTCCCTGACGCGCACCGACAGCTCGCCTTTCTGCGTCTTGAAGACGGTGCCCCGCGCGGCAATCAGGTCGCCGATGTCCCAGCGCTTGAACTCCTCGAGTGCGGCCTCGCCGGCGTCGTCCTTCGCGATGAAGAACTGGATGCGGCCGCTGACGTCCTGCACCGTGGCGAACGCGACCTTGCCCATGACCCGTTTCAGCATCATGCGACCGGCGACCGCGACCTCCAGGCTGGTCTGTTCGAGCGCCTCGCGTTCCAGCGGGTTGTATTTCGCGTGCAGTTCGCCCGCGAGGTGCGTGCGACGAAAGTCGTTCGGGAATGCCGGCCCGCGCGCGCGCAGCTCGGCCAGCTTGGCGCGCCGCTCCGCGATGATCTGGTTCTCCTCGGCGGAGGGAGTGTTGGTTTCAGTCATGGTTCACGCGTCGCGTACATCGGCGACCGGTTGGGTTCCGAAGTCAGGCCGCGCAAGATAAGCCAGAACGCGCGCGGCGGCCGCCCCCGGCGTCGGCAACTGGCCGCTGGCCTTCAGCTGGATGAAGCTCGACTGCTCGGGGAAGCCCGTCGCGTCGGCTTCGCGCAGCTCGCCCTGCATGTCTGTGTCGATGACGCCCGGCGCGAGCGACACGATGCGCGCCGGATGGGGCCGCAGCGCCTCGTCGAGGGCGACGACGCGCGAATAGTGGTCGAGCCCCGCTTTGGCGGCGCAGTAGCTGGCCCATCCGGCGATCGGACGCCTGCCTGCGCCCGACGAGATATTGAGCACGCGCTTGTCGATCGCCCAGTCGCGGGTCGCGCGCAGGAAGGCCGCCGTCAGCACGATCGGTGCCTCGAGGCCGACCCTGAGCACGGTGGCAAGCCGCTCCGCGTCGCTGCGATCGATGGGACCCACCGGCCCGAGTAGCCCGGCGTTGTTGATCAGTGCAGCCGCGGCGAAGCCAGCGGTGCTGTGCTGGTGCAGCCAGGTCTCGAGCCGTGCGGCGGTACCGACATCGTGGCCGACGTCGATCGCCCATTGCTCGAGTGTCGCGCCGGACGCGCTTGCGCTGGTCTGCAGCGCTGGCGAGGGGTGACGCGACAGCGTCAGCAGCAGGGTGTCCGGCGCCAGCAGCTGCTCGGCCATCGCGGCACCGAGCCCCCGCGAGGCGCCTGTCAGTATCACGAGCCGTTTTGTCGTCATGCTGGGACGGGAAGGTACCGGAGATCGGCCACGCCGTGGGCAGTGGTCCAGCCAGGGTAATCGTCGAGGATCAGGCCGAACATGCGCGTGTCGCGCACCTGTCCGTGGTGATCGCGCTGCTCGGCCCGCAGCAGGCCTTCCTCGCGCATGCCGGCGCGTCGCATGACGCCGGCGCTGGCGGCATTGGTGGCGTCGCACGCGCCCCAGATGCGGTTCACCTGCATCTGGTCGAAGGCGTAGTGGATCTGCAGGCGAACGACGTCGCTGGCAATGCCGGTGCCGCGTGCCGACGGGACCAGGAAGTAGCCGATCTCGACCTTTGGAGTGTTCCAGTCCGGCACATGGAAGCCGGCGCCACCTAGGTAACGATGGCTTTCGGCGTCAAAGATCGCCATCGGCATCGAGCGCCGGAGCGTGAACTCGGCGTGCATCCGGCGCGCATATGACTCGGAGTCCTCGACGCGCTGATGGCGCCGCGGCCACTCCATCCACTGCATCAGCTCTTCGCGGTGCGGGGCCAGCGCCTCGAAGAGCGCCGCACCATCGCCAACGCGGTACCGGCGCAGCACGATGCGGGCGCTCGTCACGCCCTCGGCGAGCGGCAGCAGCTCGGGTTGCGCGATGGCAGGACGATTCATCAGACTCCCTGCTTCAGGCTGGCTTCGATGAAGTCGTCGAGGTCGCCGTCGAGCACGGCCTGCGTGTTGCCGATCTCGACGTTGGTGCGCAGGTCCTTGATGCGCGACTGGTCGAGCACGTAGGAGCGGATCTGGTGGCCCCAGCCGATGTCGGTCTTGGCCTCCTCGAGCTTGTTCTGCTCCGCCATCCGCTTGCGCAGTTCGAGTTCATACAGGCGAGACTTCAGCATTGCCATGCATTCGGCGCGGTTGCGGTGCTGCGAGCGGTCGTTCTGGCTCTGCACGACGATCCCCGAGGGCGCATGCGTGATGCGCACGGCGGACTCGGTCTTGTTGACGTGCTGGCCACCGGCGCCGGAAGCGCGGTACACGTCGATGCGCAGGTCCGCCGGGTTGATCTCGATGTCAACCGTCTCATCAACCTCGGGATAGACGAACACGCTGGCAAACGAGGTGTGGCGCCGTGCATTGGAATCGAACGGCGACTTGCGTACCAGCCGGTGGATGCCGGTCTCGGTACGCAGCATGCCGTAGGCATAGTCGCCGCTCACCTTGATCGTCGCGCCCTTGATGCCGGCGACTTCGCCTTCAGACTCGTCGAGCAACTCGGGCTTGAAGCCGCGCCGCTCGGCGTAGCGCAGGTACATCCGCTCGAGCATGCCCGCCCAGTCCTGCGCTTCGGTGCCGCCGGCGCCGGCCTGGATCTCGATGAAGCAGTTGTTGGGGTCGAGCGGATTGTTGAACATCCGCTGGAATTCGAGGTCGGCGACCTGCTTGGCAAGCCCCGCCACGTCCGTCTCGACCGACAGCAGCGTGGCGTCGTCGTTGTCCGCGCGCGCCATCTCGAAGAGTTCCCCGGCGTCACGCAGGCCGTTGGTCAGCGCGTGCATCTTTTGCACGACGAGATCGAGCGTCTTTTTTTCCCGGCCGAGCTCCTGCGCGCGCTTGGGATCGTCCCAGACCTTGGGATCTTCGAGGGACCGGTTGATTTCCTCGAGGCGGGTTTCCTTTACATCGACGTCAAAGATACCTCCGCAGCTCGGCCAGGCGTCCGCGCAGGTCCGCGACGGTACCTTCGATCTGGTTGAGGCGTTCGGCTTCCATGAAAGGTCTCGAGGTCGAAAGACCGCGATTATAGGAACATGGCTGACCGCGAGCGTGGGCGACGCTGCGCCACGTAAGATGCTCGCCAGTTCCGCTGAAGGCGTCCCTCCGATCCCGCTGGCTCCGATGATCGAGTCGACCGCAACCCCCGTCACTTACCTGTTCTCGGACATTGAGGGCAGCACCCGGCTCTGGGAGTCCGACCCGGCGCTGGCGGCGCGCACGCTGGCATGGCACGACGAGCTGTCGCGGACCGTGGTCGGTCGTCATCGCGGCACGGTGGTCAAGATGACCGGTGACGGCATGCACGCCGCCTTCGACGAGGCGGCCGACGCGATGGCCGCCGCAGTCGATCTGCAGCTCGCGCTCGCCGAAACGGCTGATGGGCACGCGCAGATCAGCGTGCGCTGTGGTCTGCACCTGGGCGCCGACCAGCGGCGCGACAACGATTTCTTCGGGCCCGCGGTGAACCGGGCGGCCCGCATCATGGGCGCCGCGCACGGTGGCCAGATCCTCGTCTCGCGCGCCGTGTCCGAGCGAGTCGCCGGACGGCTGCCGCCGGACGTTGCGCTGCGCGAGCTCGGCGCGGTGCGACTGCGCGACCTCGGTTCGGCCGAGACCCTGTGCCAGGTCGTGCATCCCCGCCTGCGCTCCGACTTTCCGCCGCTGCGCTCGATGGCCAGTACGCCGAACAACCTGACCGAGCAGCTCAATTCGTTCGTCGGGCGCGACCGTGAAATGGAGCAGGTGCGGCAACTGCTGGCCAACAGCCGGCTGCTGACGCTGCTCGGCATGGGTGGCCTCGGCAAGTCGCGGCTGTCGATGCAGGTGGCGGCGATCGTGCTCGATGACCATCCGGACGGCGTGTGGTTCGTCGAACTGGCGGCGCTCTCCGATCCGCAGCTCGTGCCGCAGGCCGCGGCGTCGGTGCTCGGGGTCCGGGAGGAGCCGGGCACGCCGGTCGTGGAAGCGCTGGTCCGTTTTGTGCGCGACAAGAAGCTCTTGATCGTGCTCGACAACTGCGAACACGTGGTACAGGCCTGTGCGGATCTGGCGAAGCGGCTGCTGCAGGTCGGACCGCAGGTGAGGGTGCTCGCGTCGAGCCGCGACGCACTGCGCATCGCCGGCGAGGCGGTATTCCAGGTCGCGCCGCTGGCAGCTCCGAGCCAGGGCGAGCAGACGGTCGAAGCGCTGCTCGCCAACGACGCGGTGCGGCTGTTCGTCGATCGCGCTACCGCTGTCCAACCCGCATTTCGCCTGACGGCGAAGGCGGCGGCGGCAGTCGCTGAAATCTGTCGGCGCCTCGACGGCATTCCTCTGGCGCTCGAACTCGCCGCGGCCCGCACGCGCGCGATTCCGATCGAGACCATCGCTGAGCGACTGAACGAACGCTTCAAGCTGCTGACGACCCGCGATCGCACCGTGCTGCCGCGGCAGCAGACGCTGCGGGCGTTGATCGACTGGTCCTACGACCTGCTGCCGCCGGACGAACAGCGGCTGTTCCAGCGGCTGTCGGTGTTTGCCGGCGGCTGGACGCTGGAGGCGGCCGAGGCCGTCGTCGCCGGCGCGCCGATCGAGTCGGGCGAGGTGATGGACCTGCTCGCCAACCTGGTCGAGAAGTCGCTCGTGACGCTCGACGTGGACAGCGGTCGCTACCGGATGCTCGACACCGTCCGGCACTACGCGGCCGAACGACTGGCGGAGCGTGACGACGAGGCAACGACGCGGACGCGCCACCTGGCCTGGTGCCTGGCTCTTTCCGAGCGCGCCCGGGCCGGACTGGCCGGGCCGGAGCAGGGCCGCTGGATCGCTGAGCTCGATCGCGAACGCGAAAACCTGCTGGGCGCGCACCGCTGGTGCGATCGTGCCGAGGGCGGTGTCGAAAAGGGCCTGCAGCTGGTCTTCCTGCTGAAGCTCTACTGGTACCACCTGGGCCTGCTTACGTTGGGACACCGCGTCACGGCCGAGGCGCTGGCACGGACGCGTGCCGACGATCGGAGCCTTGCGCGCTGTCGCGGACTGGCCGACGTCGGACAGTTCTGTACCTTCATGGGGCGCTACGCCGAAGCGCGCGGCTACCTCGAGGAAAGCCTCGCGCTGGCACGCGAGCTGGGCGACCAGAACCGCATCGCCGCCGCGCTGCAGACGCTCGGACGGGCGTGCCTCGGCGAAGGCGACATGGCCAACGCCAGCCGTTACTCGGCGGAGTCAATCACCGTGGCCCGCGCCGTCGGCAACCCGCGCCAGCTCGCCTCGGCGTTGAACAGCCACGCGCAGTTGCTCCGCCTGCAGGGGGATCTGCCCGGTGCCGAGTCGCTCTACACGGAAGTTGTGCAGATCCTCCAAGGGCTGGGCGATCACGAGAGTATGGCCATCGGCCGGCTGAACCTTGCGATCGTGGCGATCGAGCGCAGGCAGACCCACACGGCCCATGCACTGCTCAGCCAGGCGATGCAGGTGGCTACCGAGCTGGGGTCACAGCAACTCGGTCAGTCGACGTTCGACGTACTCGCCGGAATGTGCGCGGCCGACGGCCGTCACGAGGCGGCATTGCAGATGTTCGGAGCGGCCGAAGCGCAGGCGGAGCGCTCGGGCCTGAAGCGCGACAGTGCCGATAGCGCGTTCCTCTTGCCCTTGATCGAACAGTCACAGCGCGCGCTCGGTGCGGCGGCGGCGGATGTCTTGGCCGTAGGAAAAGGACTGGACTACGCCAAAGCGGTGCAGCGCGCTGCCGAGCTGCTGACGAGGAGCGCCGCCGCCTCCGGCCCGACGCAATAGTGTCTTGCCCCTTGGTTCGGCCTCGCGTGGCACCAAGACCTGGCTCGATCAGGGTGAAGTGCTCGTCGCCGAGCGCTGACACTACTGGGCCGTGAGCCAATTCGGCAAACCTCCCATCGGGGCTAGCCCCAAATGGCGGATCTGGCTAAGTACTGGCAATGTCCTCGTCCCCGTTGCCTTTCGTCGCCTTTATGCGCTGGATTGCCCTGACCGTCGTAGTCATCGTCGCGTGCGTCGTCGCGCTCTTGCTGAGCCAGCAGAAGGTGCTGTGGCACGTGACGGAGCCTGGGATGACGCTTTCTGACGTACGTGCCGTCATGCCCAATGCTATGCCGCCGCCACAGCCGAAGTCTCTCGGCAACGGCCTGTCACTTGGCCTCGTCGTTCCGAAAGTCGCGAATCTTGACCGGGCCTTCGATGCCGAACTTTACTTCGACGACGCCGGCCTGCAGCAGGTGCTGCTCCTGCCGACGCGCCTGCTCGCGACATCGGCAGCGATGATGGAGTTCAACGAGCTGAGGCAGGCCGCGTCTCAACGCTACGGCCGGGAACTTCCTGCGACAGGGACGCCATCGGCGGACGTTCCGGCTGAGGCTCGTTGGCTGGCCGGCCCCGTGATGATCACGCTTCGCGTCGAGAAACGCGGCGCCCATGCGGCGGTCGTTATGTCGTACGCAGCGGCGAGCGGGCGCTTCTAGCAGGCGCGAACCTCAATGGACCGGTGGCCGGAAAGCCCTCTTCTTGTTAGACGTTTCCAGGCCCTCAGTCAGGCGCAAGGCCGACACCGCGTGCCGCCAACCGCGGCCGAGACTCCGGTCTGCCCCTGAGCGCCAGTCGTCATCCTTGCGCCGAACGCTCACCACCCGTCCGGTGCCAGACAGTCCGCAATCAACCGCAAGCAGCGGCTGCCGGGATGATTTGGTCAGCGCGAGGCAGCGAACGAGTCACGGCAACGAGCACAAAACGAGCACTCCGCGATTCCGCGGAACAAAGCGCACCGTCACTCGAGATTGACGATCTGCGGATCCTTCTCGATGAGCCGCCGGTTCGCGTCGAGCAGCCGCACCGTGTACTTGAAGGTGCCGCGGCGGCTGTTGCTGTTGGTGCAGGTGACGTGCCTGGGACCGCCGCCACAGCGGGCTATCTGGTCCTGCGGTCGCAACTGGCCCCCGATCAGTTCGCCGTCGATGACAATGCCCTGCGGGTCGAAGCTGTAGTTCGCGTTGGCGGGCAGTTCCCAGCGGATCACGACCGCGCCCTGCGCCCGGCGGACCTGGATCGGGTCAGGCTGGACTGCAATCGCTGCCCCCTCCATCGTCACTTGAGCGGTGACGGGCTGCGCGAGCGCATTCGATCCCATCAGCATTGCAGCGGCCGCGAGGGTCGCGACGAGACAGTGCTTCTTCATTGGATCTCCATCAGTGAAACCGCTGCGACAACGATGCTCGCAGGCCGCGGGCTATTCCATGTTGACGATGTTGGGGTCCAGCGGCTTGATCTTCTCGTCCAGGACTCGCAGCGTGTACTTGTAGCTGGCTTTTGACCTGTACGGGAGCGTGCACACCAGCACTTTCCTGCGCGCGCCGCGGACCTCGCAAGGACGATCCAGCTTCGGCTCGAACGTGATCGCAACTCCCGGGTCTGGCCACTGCACGTCGGACTTCGCGTCCAGTGCCCACGCGATCTTCACGGTCTCCGTACGCTTGTCCTTATCCACCTCGTAGTCACGGCGCCACAGGCGGATCGGTTCCTGATCGACGACGAGGTAGCCATTCATCACGAACACGTTCGGCAGCGTCGGTCGCGGCGTGCGCACGACGACCGGGTCGAAGCCCTGGTCGTCGGGCAATCGTCCTCCCGGGCCCGTGATCACAGCGCACCCGGAAACCGCCAGTGTCCCGGCCAGCAACCAGCCAGCAGTTCGCTTCATGATGATCTCCTCCGCTTCGCGCCGGTCAGTTGGCGCACTGCTCGATCGTCAACGCCAGTCTGCGCTGGCCCTGGTAGTCGTCGATCGTTGGCCGGAAGGCCAGTTGCGCTTCCCTCGGCAACGGTTCGACGCGGCCAAAGAATATGGCATTGAACCGGCGGCCGTCCAGTTCGAGCAGGAGCTTCAGGTGCCGGTCCTTGATCAGACGCTGCTCGAGGACGTAAAACGCCTGATCGAACAGCGGCGCCGGGAATCCCTGGCCCCAGACATGCTGGTCAAAGGCCTCGACCAGCGACAGTGTGACCTCGCCCGCGGCGAGCGGTCCGTCGGTGGCGACGGTGCGCTCGAACAGCGCCGGGTCGCAAGTGGCGCGGGTAGCGTCCTCGAACGCGGCGCGGAAGCCCTCGTAGTGCTCGCTCGCGAGCGTCAGCCCCGCCGCCATCGCATGTCCGCCGAAGCGTCGGACCATTGCCGGCGCAAGCTTGGTGACGAGGTCGAGGGTGTCGCGCAGGTGCACGCCTTCGATCGAACGTCCCGAGCCGCGCAGCTCGGAATCGCCGGCCGGTGCGAAGGCGATCGTCGGCCGGTGGAATCTTTCCTTGATGCGCGAGGCGACCAGCCCGACGACACCCTGGTGCCAGGATGTGTCGAACAGACAGATGGTGTTCCGCTGCTGCACGTCCGCGGCGTCCAGCGCGGCGAGTGCGTCGAGCTGCATGTCGCCTTCGATCGCGCGCCGCTCACGGTTCAGTTCGTCGAGCTGGCGTGCCAGCTCCAGGGCGCGCTCAAAGCTGTCCGTCGTAAGGCATTCGATGCCGACCGTCATGTCGGTGAGGCGGCCTGCCGCGTTGATGCGTGGGCCGATCGCGAAACCGAGATCGCTGGCGCGCGCGGAGCGTGCGTCGCGACCGGCAACCTGGAACAGGGCCGCCATGCCGGGGTGCAGGCGGCCCGTACGGATGCGCTGCAGTCCCTGCGACACCAGCACGCGGTTGTTGTGATCGAGCCGCACGACGTCGGCCACCGTGCCGAGGGCAACGAGGTCGAGCAGCGCATCGAGTCGTGGCTGCGACGCCGCGTCGAAGTGGCCACGCGCCCGCAGTTCGGCGCGCAGCGCCAGCAGCACGTAGAACATGACACCGACGCCCGCCAGATGCTTGCTCGGGAAGCCGCACCCGGGCTGGTTCGGATTGACGATGCAGGCCGCGGCCGGCAGCACCGCGCCCGGCAGATGGTGATCGGTGATCAGTACCTCGATGCCGAGTTCATTGGCGCGGGCCACGCCCTCGACGCTCGCGATGCCGTTGTCCACCGTGATCAGCAGGTCGGGCGATCGCTGCGCGGCGAGTTCGACGATCTCGGGAGTCAGGCCGTAGCCATACTCGAAACGGTTGGGCACCAGGTAGTCGATCGTGGCCTGCGTCCCGGCCGCGAGCATGCGCAGGCCGCGCAGGCCAACCGCACAGGCGGTGGCGCCATCACAGTCGTAGTCCGCCACGATCAGCAGGCGCGCATCGGCCTCGATGGCGTCGGCGAGCAAAGTGGCGGCTTCGCCCACATGCGCCAGTGCCGCCGGTGCGGTCAGGCCTTCGAGTGAGAGCCGCAGGTCGGCCTCGCTGGTGACGCCGCGTGCCGCCAGCGCCCGCGCCAGGGGACCGGGCAGACCGCCGGCAGCAAGCCGGCGGGCGACCGCCGGATCGAAGTTCCGCCGCACGAAAGAGGTCATTCGGACAGTACCTCGGCAAGGGAGTGATTGCGCCACAGCTTCAGGCGGTCGACCGGACGCGTACGCCACTGCCTGAGCCGGTGGCGCCCGGACAACACGAGATCCAACTCGGCGTCCAGCAGTGCGGCCAGGCGGCGGTCAATGTTGGCCATCGCCGCCAGCCACGCCGTCCAGTCGGCGTTCAGGCAGGCCCGCAGCGCATCGTCCCATACCAGCAGCGCATCGCTGTCGGGCGCGGTGTCGCCCGTGCTGGCCTGGGCGCCTGCCGCCTGTGCAGCGCCACGCAGGTCCGGCCGGCTGCTGTGAACCCGCGGCCAGGGCATCCGCGACAACGGCTTCCAGGTGCCTCCGCCGTGCAGCCAGAGACCATTGACGATCGGCAGGCCGCGCGCCTCGCGCGCTTCATTGACGGGATGCGCATGCCAGCGCATCTGGATGGCGTTGTGCAGCCGGCTCCAGCGCAGGGCGTCGGCGGAGTTCGAGTCGGGAAGCGGCAGGGGTGCGCCGGTCATCGCCGTGAGCGGCGGCGGCTGCAGCGACCACGGCTGCGCGGTGAACATGAACCACTCGCTGCCGGCACGCCGCAGTTCACACTGCGCGTTCGCGCAGAGTTCATTCGCCGCAGCCAGAAGTTGATCGGCTTCGGTTTCCATCAGCGGTGAGTCGTGCAGTGAGTGCACGATGAGCGATTCGCGGCCAAGCGCAATGTGAATGGGGTCGGCGCGCCAGACCTCCTGTGAGGTCTCACGGCGACCGGTCAATGCTGCCCAGGCGTACGGAGCCGTGGGAGCCCGACCGTGGGTGCCGAAGACTTCGCGAGCGAGCCAGTGATCATCCGGAGCAGGAACTTCATCTGACGCGGACCAGTCGCCTGTAAGTGCCCCGCGTGCGACGATGCGGCCGAGCGCCGGTGCCTGCAGCGCCCCGGCAAGCTCGGTGGCCAGGGGAGTTGGAGTCAGCGCACCGGGAAGCATCAGTGTCAAGCGCATTTGGGCCATTCTAGGGGCGGGGCGCCAGCGCCTCGAGGCTCACTGGGCCGGCGCAACGCGCCGCTTGGATACAATCGATCGGCTTCGGCTGCACACTGCCTTGAATCTTCCCTACGAACTTCGCATCGGGCTGCGCTACACGCGCGCCGGGCGGCGCGCGCGTCGCCGCAATGGCTTTATCTCCTTCATCTCGGGCATTTCGATGCTGGGCATTGCGCTTGGCGTGATGGCCCTGATCGTCGTGCTTTCGGTGATGAACGGCTTTGTGTCGCAGGTACGTGACCGCATGCTGTCGGTGGTCTCGCACGTCGAAGTATTTGCTTTCGGCGATCCGATCGACTGGCGTCAGGTCGAGCGCGAGGCGCGCCGCAACCCGGAGGTCGTCGGCGCCGCGCCCTACATCAACGCGCAGGCCCTGCTGACGCGTGGCGATGCGGTGCGCGGCGTTCTGGTTCGCGGTGTCGAACCCGGCGCAGAGCCGGCGGTGTCGGACATCGCTTCGCTGGTACGGGGGCAGCCGCTGGCCGCCCTGAAGGACGGCGAGTTCGGAATTGTGCTGGGCGGCGAGCTCGCGCGGGCGCTCGGCGTGAGCCTCGGCGAGAAGGTCACGCTGATCGCGCCGCAGGGCCAGGTCACGCCGGCGGGCGTCGTGCCGCGGCTCAAGCAGTTCACGCTGACGGGGACGTTCGACTCGGGCCACTACGAATACGACAGCGCGCTGGCGCTGATACACATCGGCGATGCCGCACGGCTGTTCCGGATCGAGGGACCGACCGGTGTGCGGCTCAAGCTGACCGACATGCATCGTGCCCCGGAAGTTGCCGCGCAGCTCGCCAAGACCTTGCCGCCCAATCTGCTGGTGCGCGACTGGACCCGGCAGAATCGCAGCTGGTTCGCGGCCGTGCAGGTCGAAAAGCGCATGATGTTCATCATCCTGGCGCTGATCGTTGCGGTGGCGGCCTTCAACCTCGTCTCGACGCTGGTGATGACCGTCACGGAAAAGCAGGCCGACATCGCCATCCTGCGCACGCTGGGCGCGACACCGTCGAGCATCATGGCCGTCTTCATCGTGCAGGGCGCGCTGATCGGCGTGCTGGGCACGCTGCTGGGCGTTGCCGGGGGGCTCTTCATTGCGAACAACCTCGACCGGATCTTTCCGACGATCGAGCGCATCGCCGGCTTTCCGCTGATTCCCAAGGACATCTACTTCATCAGCTCGCTGCCGTCCGACCCACGGGCGAGTGACATCGTGCCGATCGCGGTGATCTCGATCGTGCTGTCGCTGGTGGCGACGCTCTATCCGAGCTGGCGGGCCTCGCGCGTGCGACCCGCCGAGGCGCTGCGTTATGACTGAACAGGCCATCCTGTCGGCGCGCGAGGTGCGCAAGTCGTATCGCGAAGGACCGCTCGCCGTGGACGTGCTGCGCGGCGCATCGCTCGACGTCGCGCCGGCGGAGATCGTCGCGATTGTCGGCGCCTCGGGTTCAGGCAAGAGCACGCTGCTGCATGTGCTCGGCGGACTTGACGCTCCCGACGACGGCGTCGTGATGATCGGCGGGGGCGACCTCGCACGCATGAGCGACGCCGAACGCGGTCGGGTGCGCAATCAGCGGCTCGGCTTCGTCTACCAGTTCCACCACTTGCTGCCCGAGTTCACCGCCATCGACAATGTCGCGATGCCGCTCGCGATCCGGCGCATGCCGCTCGCGGAGGCGCGCCGCGTGGCGCAGGAGGCGCTGGCCTCGGTCGGCCTCGCCGAGCGGGTGCAGCATCATCCGACCGAACTGTCGGGCGGCGAGCGCCAGCGCACCGCAATTGCGCGCGCCATCGTGACGCGGCCGGCCTGCGTGCTGGCCGACGAACCGACCGGCAACCTCGACCGTGACACGGCGCGCGCCGTATTCGACGTTTTTGTTGAACTCGCCCAGCGCAGCCGCACCGCGGTGGTCATCGTCACGCACGATCCCGAACTGGCCGCACGCTGCGATCGCGTGCTGCGCCTGGCGCACGGTCAGCTGAGCCCGGCCTGATCCGAACGGGCGCTGGCCGCGCGGCGCCGCCGATGCCAGGCGTGCCGCAGGTGCGCGCTCCAGAGCGTGCGCACCAGTATGTATCCGATGGTGGCCAGCAGGCAGGCGAGCAGCAGCACGCCGAATGCCAATGGCGGCCCGAGCCCGATCGCCCACTCGCCCATGGCTCGCACCCACTGGCCAGCGTGCGCCCAGTCGATCTCCGGCGGAGTGGTGACCGGATGCGTGGCCGTTGAACGAAGGACGAAGGAGCCGAGTTCGTATGCGATGAGGTAAAGCGGCACGATCGTCAGCGGATTCGTATAGAGCGTCGTGACCAGGGCGACCGGCAGGTTGACGCGGAAGAAAAGGCAGGCAAGGCCGGCCGCGATCATCTGCAGCGGGCCGGGAATCAGGCCGCAGAAGAGGCCGACCGCCACCCCGCCGGCGGCCGAGCGACGGTTGAGATGCCACAGTGACGGGTGGAACAGGCTGTCGCCGAACATCGCAAAGGCGCGAACCTCGCGCACCTTGTCGATGTTAGGCATCACCTTGCGGAAGAATTTGCGTGGCATGTCGGGAGTCTAGACGTCGGTCGGTCCGTTCATCGGCCGTGCCCCCTCCGGTTGCATCCGTGCTTACACTCGGTTCGATGTGGATCGACACGCATTGTCACCTGGACGCGGATGAGTTCGACGCGGACCGCGAAGCTGTCGTGGCGCGTGCACGTGCGGCGGGCGTCACGATGCTGGTGATGCCGACCGGTCACATCGACGATGAGCCGAAGGTTCGCACGCTTGCCGCGCGCCACGGTTTTGCTTACGCGCTTGGGCTGCACCCGCTCTGGCTCGAGGGCGCCGGAGACGATGATCTGGCGCGCCTGCGCGCTGCGGTGCTTGCGGCGCGCGCCGATCCGCGCTTCGTCGCCGTGGGGGAGATCGGGATCGACGCGGTCGATTTGCGCACCGACCTTGCCCGGCAGGAGTTCTTCTTCCGCGAGCAGCTGCGGATCGCGCGCGATGCAGGAGTTCCGGTCATCGTCCATGTGCGGCGCTCGGCGGACCTGCTGCTCAAGCACCTGCGCCGCATCGAAGTGCCCGGCGGGATCATTCATGCCTTCAACGGCAGCGCGCAGCAGGCGGAGCAGTTCATCGCGCTGAAATTCAAGCTCGGCTTCGGCGGCGCGGCGACTTACTCCGGTTCGCTGCGCATAAGGCGTCACGCCGCCATGCTGCCCAGCGAAGCAGTTGTACTGGAAACCGATGCGCCCTACATTCCGCCGGTCTGGCGGCGCAGCGACGGACAGGTAGGCAGGACCGAGCCTGCCGACGTGGTGCGCATCGCGACCGAAGTGGCGTCGCTGCGCGGCATCGATGTCACCGCGCTGGCGATGATCAATCGCAGCAATGCGATCGCCGCGCTACCGCGGCTCGAACCGCTATTGAGCATGGAGGCGTAAAGGGTGCCTGGCCTCCTCGCGGCATTCGTGGCGGGGTCTGCGCACTGCAGTGGCAGGCCGAGCTTCCCGGACCGGGTCTTCTGCTACTGGTCGGTCTGGCAGGAACGATTGCGATCGCGGTCGCTCTGTGAACGGCGCGGCTAGCGCGGTCCCTGATGTTCACGCAGTCGGGTTACCGCAACCGCTACGGGCACCCCGATCCCGGGGTTGTCGATCGCTATGCTGCCCGGGGCCTGGCCCTGGCTCGTACCGCCCACGGCGGCCTGCTGCAGTGGCGCTTCGGCGCCGATGGCAGCGCCGAGCACACCGTGGCGCGCGCCACGGCGGTGCGTTACTGGCATAACCGCCCCTTCGCGGGGCAGGAGCGCCCGCCCACCGGCACGCCGGACGACGATCGGTTCGAAGAGGCGCCGCGCGAGCCGCTATCCGGGATGCCGTAGAAGTCTGGACTGGTGTACATCTTGCTAGACTGGTTTGGCTCCTCGCCGGAGCGCGCCGGGACCACTACCAGGAAACTACAGGCCGCGGGATGAGCAAGCCGTACGACGAGATGTACTGCGCCGATGGCAGCGTGCGCAAGCACTACCGCGAGTTCGAGCGCTGGCTGGAAGAGCAGAGCCAGGATTCGATGCGCAACAAGCGCGCGGAAGCCGATCTGGTCTTCCGCCGTGTCGGCATCACCTTCGCTGTCTACGGCGAAAAGGACGAAGAGGGCAGTGGCACCGAGCGCCTGATCCCGTTCGACGTCGTGCCGCGCGTCATCCCTGCCGCCGAGTGGCGGCAGCTCGAGGCCGGCCTGCGCCAGCGCGTGCGGGCGCTCAACCTCTACATCCACGACGTCTATCACGAGCAGCAGATCGTGAAGGCGGGCCGCATCCCGGCCGACGAGATCTTCCGCAACTCGCAATACCGCCCCGAGATGCACGGCGTCGATGTCGCCAGCAACATCTACGCCCACATCGCCGGCATCGATGTCGTCCGGGCCGGCGCCGGCGAGTACTACGTGCTCGAGGACAACCTGCGGGTCCCGAGCGGCGTCTCGTACATGCTCGAGAACCGCAAGATGATGATGCGGCTGTTTCCGGATCTTTTCGGACGCAACCGCATTGCTCCGGTCGAGCATTATCCCGACCTGCTGCTGGAGAACCTGCGCTCGGTCGCACCGAACGGCGTCGACGACCCGGTGGTCGTGCTGCTGACGCCCGGCATGTACAACTCGGCCTACTTCGAGCATGCGTTCCTGTCACAGCAGATGGGCATTGAACTGGTGGAGGGCCAGGATCTGTTCGTGCAGGACAACAACGTCTACATGCGGACGACCCGCGGCCCGAAGCGCGTCGACGTGATCTATCGCCGCATCGACGACGATTTCATCGACCCGCTGGCTTTCCGGCCGGATTCGCAGCTCGGTGTCCCGGGACTGCTTTCGGTCTATCGCGCCGGCCGGGTCACGCTGGCCAATGCGGTCGGCACGGGCATCGCCGACGACAAGTCGATCTATGCCTATGTGCCGGACATGATCGACTTCTACCTCGGCGAGAAGCCCATCCTCAGCAATGTCCCCACGTACCGTTGCCGTCAGGCCGATGATCTCGCCTACGTGCTGGCGCATTTGCCCGAGCTTGTCGTGAAGGAAGTCCACGGGGCAGGGGGCTATGGCATGCTGGTCGGTCCGGCCGCCAGCCGACGCGAGATCGATGCCTTCGGCGAACGGGTCCGCGCGAACCCCTCGAATTACATTGCGCAGCCAACGCTGGCGCTTTCGACCTGTCCGACCTACGTCGAAAGCGGGATCGCGCCGCGCCACATCGACCTGCGACCCTTCGTGCTCTCCGGCAAGCACGTGACGATGGTGCCCGGCGGTCTCTGCCGCGTGGCGTTGCGCGAAGGTTCGCTGGTCGTGAACTCGTCCCAGGGCGGCGGGACGAAGGACACCTGGGTACTCGAGCGATGAAGCGGACACCGGACCCCGCCGCGGGCAGCGAACCGGGCAGCGGCGAGGAGCCGATTGCGCGGCGGGTGACTGACCAGATCGACCCGTATGCCCTGATCGACCGCGCCGAGCGCCTGCTCAGCACGGATCCGCACGACGCCGTGATGTTCGCGCTGCGGGCCCAGAGCGTGGCGCGGGCGCGGGGCGCGGAAACACTAATCGCGCGCGCGCACTACGTGGCCGGCGCGGCGCTTACGCAGACGGGGGACTGGTCGGGGGCGATCCGGCAGCTTTCGCACGCCGAGCACATCTACCGGGCACAGAATGACGCCGCGGCCCAGTGCCAGGTCATCATGCAACTGGCGGCTGCCTGCACCGAGCTTGGCGAGTACCCCGAGGCGCTCGACGGGTTTGCCCAGGCCGAACGCCTGGCGCGCCAGCATCGCGATCATGCCGCGGTCCGCAAGGCGCTGGTACAGACTTCGGGCCTGCACACCGTGCTCGGCGACTTCGCGGCGGCGCGCGAGTGCCTGCGCTCGGCCCTCGAGCTGCCGTCCGGCACGGCAGCCGACGAAGCCATGGTCGTGCTGCAGTTTGGCCTCGTCGATGTCAACGAAGGGCTGAAGGCGGCGCTTGCCGGGGATGCGGCGACGGTGTCACGGCGCATGGCGGAGGGCGAGGAGCACTTCGACGTCGCGCTCGAACTGCTGTCGGGCACGACGGATCGATCCACGACGATCGCGGCGCGCACGCAGCGCGGCGCGGCCCGCTGCTGGCTCGGGCAGTTCAATGAAGGACTGGCCGACCTCGAAGAGGGCGCCGTCGAGGCGGCGCGCGGTGGCTTCCGGCTGCGCGAAGTGCAGGCGCGCATGGAAGAGGGCTATCACCTGGTCGCGGCCGGGCGCGAAACCGAGGGCCTGTCGCTGCTGCGACCGGCGTTCCTGCAGGCTGAGGAACTGGGCGATCTGCGGCGGCCGGCCGACATGCATGAGCGCCTGTCGGCCCTGTACGAGGCGCGAGGGGACTATCAGCGGGCGCTTTCGCATCACAAGCGCTTTGTCGAGGTGAAGACCCGGCTCGACGGCAAGCTGTCGACCCAGCGCGCACGGCTGCACGAAGCCCGCGCGGAGCTGGTGAAGCTGCGCACGCAGACGGCCGCGCTGCACGCCCGTGCGCAGGACCTCGAGAAGTCGCGCTCGCGTCTCGAGCGCCTTGCGCTCGAGGACGAATTGACGGGGATTGCGAACCGGCGCGCGTTCACCAAGGAGCTGGAAAACTGGTGCACCCGGGCGCGCGCCGGGCAGTTGCGTTTCGGCCTTGTCGTGGCCGACATCGACGGGTTCAAGCAGATCAACGACACCTATTCGCACGTCACTGGCGACGTCGTGCTGCGCCAGCTTGGCAACGTGATCAAGGCGAGCCTGCGCGACATCGACTTCGCGGCCCGGCTGGGCGGCGACGAGTTCGCGCTGCTGCTGGCCGACAGCGAAGGCGGGGCCGCCCGCAAGGTGGTCGAGCGCATCGTCCAGGCCGTGCGCGCGATGCCGTGGGGCCAGCTGGGCGAGGGCATGGCGGTGACGCTCAGCGTGGGTTTGTGCGAATCGGCGGACTTCAACGATTCGAGCGAACTGGTGCGCCGTGCCGACGAGGCGCTCTACGGCGCCAAGGATGCCGGCCGCGACCGGATCCACGTATGGAGCAGCGACCGTGCTTAGCCGGACCGCCGACCACCTGTTCTGGATGGCCCGCTACATCGAGCGGGCTGAAAACACCGCGCGCATGCTCGATGTCAATCTGGCGACGAGCCTGCTGCCGCAGTCGGCGCAGGAGGCCGAACGCGGCTGGCGCGCCATGCTCAGCATCTCCGAGCTGATGCCGGCCTTCGACGCGAAATATCCTCTGTTGTCGCCGCGCGAAGTGATCGACTTCATGGTGCGCGACCCGGACAACGATTCGTCGATCTACTGCTGCCTGCAGGCGGCACGCGAGAACGCGCGCGCCGTTCGGGGTTCGCTCACGACCGAGGTCTGGGAAACCCACAACGACACCTGGCTCGGCCTGCAGAAGCTGCTGCTCGAGCGTCCGCTCGAGCGCGATCCGCGGCAGTTCTTCGAGTGGGTCAAGTTCCGCTCGCATCTGTCGCGCGGCGTGACGATCGGAACCATGCTCAAGGACGAGGCGTTCTACTTCATCCGGCTGGGCACCTTCCTCGAGCGCGCGGACAATACGGCGCGCCTGCTGGACGTGAAGTACCACGGAGCGGCCCAGGCGGGAACCCTGTTCGCCAACGCGCGTGGCGAGGATGCCGGCGAACATCACATCGACTTCTACCACTGGGCCGCGGTGCTGAGGTCCGTATCGGCGTTCGAGATCTACCGCAAGGTCTATCGTGATGTGATCACGCCGTCGCGCGTGGCGGCGCTGCTGATCCTGCGCGGCGACATGCCGCGCTCGCTGCTGTCGTGCCTGAACGAGGTCTGTCTCAATCTCGAGATGGTCCGCAACAGCCAGTCGGGCGAGACCGAGCGGCGTGCCGGTCTGCTGCGCGCCGAGCTGCGCTACGGCGTCATCGACGACATCCTGGCGCGCGGAATGCATGTGTTCCTGATTTCGTTCCTCGAACGCATCAACGACCTGGGCGGCCGCATCAGCCAGGACTTCCTCGTGCCCCCGGTGGCGCACTGAGGCCTCGGCCGTCGGCGGAGTCAGCCATGCGTTATCGAATCGAACACCGGACGAATTACCGCTATGCGCGAACGGCAGTATCGACGCAGCAGCTGCTGCGGCTTTCGCCGCGCAGTGACGCTCACCAGCGGGTGGCCAAGTGGACGGTGCGCGCGCCCGGATCGCTCAGCGTGGCGACCGATGCCTACCGCAACCAAACCCATATGCACACGATGAATCGGTCGCACGGCAGCCTCCGCATCGAGGCCTGCGGTGAGCTTGAAGTCGATGCACTGCGTGACGGCCGGCTCGACGAAGTCGGCGGCCTGCCGCCGGCGGTGTTCCTGGCGTCGACGCCGCTGACCGAGGCCGATGCGCGCCTGTTGGACTTCGCGGGCACGCTGCTGCGGAAGCACTCGGCGGCCGGTCTGCTCGAGTTCGCACACGCGGTCGCCGGCGCGGTCGCCTACCGGCCCGGCGCCACGCACGTGCAGACGACCGCGGCAGACGCCCTGGCCCTCGGCCAGGGCGTCTGCCAGGACCATGGGCACGTGTTCATCGCCGGCTGTCGCGCCGCAGGGATCCCGGCGCGCTACGTCTCCGGCTACTACTATCGCCCAGGGCTCGGCCCGGATGCGGCCAGCCATGCGTGGGCCGACGCCTGGGTGGACGACGGCTGGGTGTCGATCGACATCACGCACGGATGCTTCGCCTCCGACGCACTGGTCAGGCTGGCGATCGGGCGCGACTACGACACGGCCTGCCCGGTACGTGGCGTGCGTGTCGGAGGCGGGGCCGAAGAGATGGAAGTCACGGTCGTGATGCAGGGCGAGGATGCTCCCGCCGTGCGCCGGGATGTGACACACGATGAAGAGGTAGTCGCATGACGTACTGCGTCGGCATGCAGCTCGACACCGGGCTGGTATTCCTGTCGGACTCGCGCACCAACGCGGGCGTGGATCACATTTCGACCTTCCGCAAGATGACCGTCTTCGAGCACCCGGGCGAGCGTCTCATGGTGCTGCTGAGCGCAGGCAACCTCGCGGTCACCCAGGCGGTGCGGCAGATCGTCTGCGAGAACGTCGGCCCGCACGTGGACAGCGTCTGGAATGCAAAGACTCTGTTCGAGGCCGTGCGCGTGGTCGGCGAGGCCGTGCGCGAGGTGCAGCGGCGCGATGGCCAGGCGCTGAAGGACGCCGGCATCGAGTTCAACTGCAGCTTCATCTTCGGCGGCCAGATCCGGGGCGAGCGGATGCGGCTGTTTCATGTCTATTCCGCCGGGAACTTCATCGAGGCCACGCCGGAGAACCCGTACTTCCAGATCGGCGAGGCCAAGTACGGAAAACCCATCGTCGACCGTGTGATCTCGCCCTCGACGTCGCTCGAGGAAGCGGCGAAATGCGCGCTGATCTCCATGGACTCGACGCTACGGTCCAACATCTCGGTCGGGCTGCCGCTCGACCTGCTCGTCTACGAGGAAGGCGCGTTGCGCGTGACGAAGTTCGTGGAGATCGATCAGCACAACCAGTACATGCAGATGATCCGGAACACCTGGGGTGCACGGCTGAAGCAGGTGTTTCAGGAAATTCCGGATCCCACCTGGCGAGACTCCCAGCGCGACAACGCGACGCCAAAGCTCGAAACCGAGGCAACCCAGCCGCCCCGCGCCCCGCTGCCGCCCAGCCTCGAGGGCGACGCGATGGCCAGTGTCGGGATACAGCTGGTAGCCCAGGCGGCGCCACGCACGGCGCCGCGCTGAAACGCGTGAAGCACGCCGGCAGATCGCCTGCTGTGGCGCGCGGCAGGGCACTTTCGCCGTCGGCGCGACAGACGGCCGCTTGAATCACTCAACGGGGCTCCCGTGTCCATCCACGTCGCACTGAATCACGTCACGCACTATCGCTACGACCGTCGGGTCGAACTCGCTCCGCAGATCGTGCGCCTGCGGCCGGCGCCGCATTGCCGTACGCCGGTCCTCGCCTACTCGCTGCGCATCGAGCCGGAACTGCACTTCATCAACTGGCAGCAGGATCCGTTTGCGAACTACCTCGCGCGGCTGGTCTTTCCGGAAAAGACGAACGAGTTCCGGGTGACGGTCGATCTGGTGGCGCAGATGGCCGTGTACAACCCGTTCGATTTCTTCCTCGAGCCGAGCGCGGAGACCTTCCCGT
>Ga0209391_10000076_pt1 | contig 34438 bp, 37 predicted proteins | sample PPLLak3March2015_FD_187246 | JGI IMG/M metagenome (GOLD analysis project Ga0209391, IMG submission 187246) | Freshwater sediment microbial communities from Prairie Pothole Lake near Jamestown, North Dakota, USA - PPLs Lake P7 Core (1) Depth... | ecosystem: Environmental > Aquatic > Freshwater >...
CGCGCCCGCCGGTCGACGCATCGACCGGCCCGTGCCGGCAGCCCCCGCCGCCTTTTCGGAGGCACCACACCATGAGCGAAGCCCGCAGCGAACCCTACGTCTCCGACCTGTCGCGCGCCGACAGTCTCCCGTCCATCGAGCCGGACCCGTCCCCGCGCCGCGGCCGGCGCCATCCCGCCCGGTGGCTCGCACCGCTGATCGGCCTGCTCGCTGCGGTCGCGGTCGTGTCGGTGTTCTGGCAGCCGCAGTTCGGCGGGCCCGCCGTCCCCGGGCGGGCGGGGGTTCCGGCCGCCGGCGAGAGTTCGACCGCACGGGCTGCGACGGGCGACGCGGCGCGGTATCCGATCCTCGCGTCCAACGCGCCGCAGCCGCCGATCGACGCGAGCGACGCGGCGCTCGAAGCGGGACTGCGCGCCCTCGTCGCCGGCAGTGCGTTCGCGGCGCTCCTCGAGCCACGCGACTTCGTGCGCAACGTCGTCGCGACGGTCGACAATCTGCCTCGCCGTTCGCTGTTCTCCGCGAACATGCCGGTGAAGCCGGTGCCCGGCCCGTTCCAGACCACCTTCGCCACGAGCGGGCTCGCGATCGCTGACGCCAATGCCGCGCGCTACGCCGCGTACGTGCGCGTCCTCGAACTCGTCGATGCGGCAAAGCTCGTCATGCTGTACGAGCGCCACTATCCGCTGTTCGAGCAGGCCTATCGCGAGCTCGGCTACCCCCACGGACACTTCAACGACCGGCTGGTCGAGGTGGTCGAGGTCACGCTCGCCACACCCGAGGTCGCGGCGCCGCTTCGCGTCGTGCAGCCGAAGGTGTACTACGAGTACGTCGACCGCGGGCTCGAAACGCTGCCCTCGGCCCAGAAGCTGATGCTGCGCATGGGCCCCGAGAACGCCGCGATCGTCAAGGCCAAGCTCATCGAGATCCACGCACTCCTGACCCGCCACGCCGCCGGCCCCGTCGCCCCGCGCTGACGCTTTCGCCCCGCAGTGGCGCCCGGGGGCGCCGCGGTATAATCCTGCGATCTGCCGCCTGCCGACTCCCGGCCGGCGGTTTTCGTTTCTGCGCCCGCCCCCGCGCGGACGGACCCGACCATGCAGGCCCGATCGTTTCCCCCCGACCTCGTGCGCGACGTCGCGCAGCGGCGCACGTTCGCGATCATCTCGCACCCGGACGCCGGCAAGACCACGCTCACCGAGAAGCTGCTGCTGTTCGGTGGCGCGATCCTGCTCGCCGGCACGGTGAAGGCGCGCAAGAGCGCCCGCCACGCAACCTCCGACTGGATGGAAGTCGAGAAGGAGCGCGGCATCTCGGTGACGAGCTCGGTGATGCAGTTCCCGTACGAGGGACACACGATCAACCTGCTCGACACGCCCGGCCACCAGGACTTCTCCGAGGACACCTACCGGGTGCTCACCGCGGTGGATGCGGCGGTGATGGTGATCGACGCGGCAAAGGGCGTCGAGGCGCAGACGATCAAGCTGCTCGAGGTGTGCCGCCTGCGCGACACGCCGATCATCACGTTCGTCAACAAGATGGACCGCGAGGTGCGCGAGCCGCTCGCCCTGCTCGAGGAGATCGAGTCGGTGCTCCGCATCGACTGCGCGCCCGTGACGTGGCCGCTCGGCATGGGCAAGGCGTTCCGCGGCGTATGGCACCTGCTCAACAACCGGCTGATGCGCTTCACCCCCGGGGGCGAACGCGTCTCGGAGCACGTCGAGCTGATCGAGGGCATCGCGAGCCCGCGCCTCACGGAGCTCTTCCCTGACGAGGTCGCGACGCTGCGCCACGACGTCGAGCTGCTCGACAGTGCCAGCCCCCCGTTCGAACTCGCGCGCTTTCTCGCCGGCCGCCAGACGCCGGTATTCTTCGGCTCCGCGATCAACAACTTCGGCGTGCAGGAGATCCTGCAGGCACTGGTCGACTGGGCGCCGCCGCCGCAGCCGCGCAACGGCGGAGCGCGCATCGTCGAGCCGCCGGAAGCCCCGTTCACGGGCTTCGTGTTCAAGATCCAGGCCAACATGGACCCGCGGCACCGCGATCGCATCGCGTTCTTCCGGGTCTGCTCCGGGCGGTACACGCCGGGCATGAAGGTGCGCCACCTGCGCGAGGGCCGCGAGATGAAGCTCAGCAACGCGCTCACCTTCATGGCCAACGAGCGCGTGCACTCCGAGGACGCGGTCGCCGGCGACATCCTCGGCATCCACAACCACGGCCAGCTGCAGATCGGCGACACGCTGACCGAGGGCGAGGTGCTCGCCTTCAAGGGCATCCCGTACTTCGCGCCCGAGCTATTCCGCGTCGCGCGTCCGCGCGATCCGTTCAAGGCCAAGCAGCTCGCCAAGGGCCTGCAGGAGCTGGGCGAGGAAGGCGCGATCCAGGTCTTCGAGTCGACGTCGGGCAACGCGATGATGCTGGGCGCCGTCGGCCCGCTGCAGTTCGAGATCGTCGCGCACCGCCTCGCCACCGAGTACAAGGTCGACGCGCTCTACGACAACGCCAACATCGCGACCGCGCGCTGGCTCACGTTCCCCGACGAAACGACACGGCGCAACTTCGAGCGCGAGCAGGCGGCCGCGCTCGCGACCGACGTCGACGGCAATCCGGTGTTCCTCGCCACCAACAAGTACAACCTGCAGGTGACGATGGAGCGCTGGCCCAAGGTGGGCTTCCGCGCCACCCGCGAGCACGGCGAAAAGATCGAGGCCGCGGCCGACCGCTGAACCACGGTTCGAGAGGCGCGGCGCGATCGGGCATCCGCATCGCGCCCGGCGCCGCCTATCTCGTCGTCGCCATCCGCACGAGCTTCGCCGCGAGCAGCAGCCACGGCGCGGCGTGCCAGAGCAGGTCGAAGATGTCGAGCGGGCGCGAGAGCGTCCCGGCGGCGAGCATCTTCAGCTTCTCCCAGATGTGCGGCTCGGGAACGAACGGCGCGAGGCCCAGCGTCAGCGCCACGATGATCAGCACGACGAGCGGTATGCGGTCGAGCCACTCCATCGCTGTCTCCCTGCGCTCCGCGTGCCCGGATCAGCCGCGCGGCGGCGTGCCGGGCGGTGGCGGGGTATTCGCCGGTGGATAGCCCCCGGGCGGCTCGTCGGTCGCAGGCGGCAGGTATCCGCGCGGCGCCGACATGCCCGGCGGCGGGGGCGTGTTCGCGGGTGGATAGCCCCCTGGCGGCTCGTTCGTCGCAGGCGGCAGGTATCCGCGCGGCGCCGACACGCCCGGCGGCGGCGGTGTGTTCGCGGGCGGAAAGCCCGCGGCAGGCCGCGTGCTCGGCGGCACGTAGCCGTAGGCCGCCGGCCCGGGCCGATACGCGACCGCGCGTCCCGGCACCTGGTGACCGCGAGCGAACATGCACTGCAGGTACTCGCGGTCGTAGATCGCCTGCATCTGCTGGCTCGAGAAGCCGCTCACGTTGGCGGCCGCCGCGCTGCCGCCGAGCATTCCCGTCCCCGCGCCGATCGCGGCGCCCGCACCCGCGTCCCCCACCGCGGCACCGATGAGGGCGCCGACCGCGGCACCGAGCAACGTGCCGCCGACGACATTGGCGGCCGCGGCGTCGTTGGCCGGCTGGGCAGCGTTCGGGGCGAAGAACGCCTGCGCGCGCGCCCGGCACGCGGCGTCGTCCGCGTAGTACTGCTCCGCCGTCTTGCGCGTGCCGGGAAGCGCATTCATCGCCGGCCCGGTCGGCACGGTCGCGCAGCCGGCGAGGAGCGCGATTCCCGCCACGCCGATTACGCTCGTCCTCGGAAGCCTTGTCATCGCCGCCTCCTTGCGGGCGCTAGCGCGGGTTCGGCGCGGCGCCCGCCACGTCCGACGGATTCACGACCACCCAGGGCCGGTTGCAGCGGGCAACGTGCGGGAAGTAGCCCGGCGGATCAACGCAGTAGTACCAGGCGCCGCCCTCCGATTGCACCACCACGGCGGGCCGCTCGACGAACGTCGTGGCATCGATGCCGACCGTGCCATCCCACTGCTGGCCCGACCACGTCCACGCCGGGCTCCAGGCGGTGCCCCACGCCGACGACGGGCCCCACCAGGTGCTGCCCCAGGTCCACGAGGGACCCCACGCAGGATTGCCCCACCACGTCGGACCCCACCAGGGATTGCTCCAGCCCCACGACGGGCCGATCCACACGCTGCCGCGCCAGGCGGGGCGATTCCAGCCCGGTTGGTTCCACCCAGGCCGATTCCAACCCGGTTGGTTCCACCCGGGCCGATTCCACCCGGGATGGTTCCATCCCGGTCGATTCCAGCCTGACCCACTGCCGCTCCAGCCGGGATGCCGCCCAGACGGGCGTCCTGCCCAACTGCCTCCGCCGCTGCCGCCTCCGCCGGGCGGGCGCCCGGCACCCGACCATCCGCCGCCGCCACCCCCGGGACGCCCTGCGCCGGGCCCCCCGCCGCCGCCACGGTCACCGCCGCGTTGCGCATCCACCGTGGCGCTCGCGACTGCGAGCGCCAACGCCGCGACCGTCAACACTGCCATTCGCCGCATCGTGCCCTCCTGGCGTTCCAGGGACGGGATCGATTACTCCCGTCCAGACTCCTCTAACGCGCGAGTCCCGGGACCGGTTGTCGCGCGCGCCAGGCCATGCCGCCCGGGCCGCGCGAGCCGCGACTAGTGGGACATCAGCACGGGAACCGTCATCGAGTTGAGGATCAGCTTCGAGACACCCCCCCAGACGAGCTGCGTGAACCGCGGTCGGCTGTAGCCGCCCATGACGATCAGGTCGGCACCGATGTCCGCGACGTGCGAGAGCAGGAGCTCGCCCGCGTCGATGTCCGGCGCCACGATGCGCTTCACCTGCGCCTCGATCTCGTGCCGGCGCAGGAAGCCCTCGACCTGCTTGTCGGTGACGAGGTCCTTCAGCGTCTCCTCCTCACTGTCCGCGATGGCGACCGCCAGCACCTTCTTGGCTTCCTTGAGGAACGGCAGCGCGTCCGCGACCGCACGGGCCGACTCGCGCGCGTCCTTCCACGCGATCAGCACGCGCTCGCCGATCGGCCCGTCGGCGCCGGTATAGGGCACGAACAGCACCGGACGTCCGGATCCCATCAGTACCGCGTTGGCGAGCTCCATGGAGTAGTGGTACTCGGCTTCGTCCCGGGGCGGCTGGCCGAGGACGATCAGGTCGGCGTAGCGCGAGTGCGCGATCACGGCTTCCGTGGCGTCGCCCACGGGGGCGCGGAACTCGACCTGCTTCACGCCCGCGGCCTTCATCGTCTCGCGGAATTTCGCCTCGGCCGCGTGCTGCGCGTCGTTGGCGAGCTGCAGTCGACGCTCGACGAAATCCGGCGGGATCAGCGCCGTCGCGAACAGGCTCACCTGGGGCCCCGGCACCAGATAGACGCCGACGATCTGCGCGGGGTAGACCTGCGCGAGGCGCGCGGCCACGCGCATGCGCGCGTCGGACCTGTCGGTGCCGTCCACATGAACGAGGATCGAGCGGTACGTCATGGCGGTTTCTCCGTGGCTCCCTTTATGTGGCGATTGTGCGCGTTCGGCGTCGCAGTGGATTGACCGAGCTTAAAGCGCTGCCGTTTCCCTTCACGTTCCGCCCGACGGGCGCCCGCCGCCGGCGCTTTCGCCTCCCGCGGGCACCGCTTACCATCAGGGTCGGCCGTCACCCTACGGACCGTGCGCGAAACGCACCACCCCGACGATGTTTCCCGATCGCACCGCCAGCGCCACACTCTAGGCCGTCCCGTGCCTCGAGGCCCCGCTCGCGGCCGCGTGTGCGAGCGTTCCCGCGCCAGCGCTTCCGGACACCCAGGGGGGTTCGCTTGCCGCGCGAGGCTCGCACGACCGGATCGGCCGGCCAGTGCTCGGCACGGACGGCCTCGCGACGACGACGCCGGCGCCGGTGGTGTTTGCGCGGGCCGCGCACACGCGCTTCGCGGGCCGGGAGCTGCTGCAGCTCGTCTACACGATCTGGTTTCCGGAGCGCCCGCCCGCCTGGCCCGGCGACATCCTCGCTGGCCGGGTCGACGGCGTGATGTGGCGGGTGACGCTCGCCGACGATGGCGCGCCGCCTCGTGTTCGACTCGATTCATCGCTGCGGCTGCTACCACCTCTTCGTGACTACCGCGCGCGTCGTCGCGACGCCGCCGCAGCCCACGTTCGACGAGCAGGCGCTCGTTCCCGCGCCGCGCTGATCCCGGCCCGCGGCCGGGGACGACCCCGGGCCGTACAATGACGGCCTTTTCGCCCCGCCCCCGAGGAACGATCATGGCCGATTCCGCTCGAGATCCCACGATGGATCCCGCCACCCTGTACCGCGAGGAGATCTACACGGATCGCAAGGTCGGCACGCTGCGCGTGATGGTGCCCGTCACCGCGTCCGGCGCGAGCGACCCCTCGCGATCCACGATCTACACCGGCGAGGCCCAGCTCATGACCAACATGGGACCGCTGCCGATCAGCTTCGACATCGAGGCCAAGTCGCTCACCGAAGCCGTGGCCGGCTACGCCGAGGCTGCCAAGGCGGGCGTCGAGCAGACGATGCGCGAGCTGGCCGAACTGCGACGCCAGCAGAGCTCGGGCCTCGTCATTCCGCCCGCGGGCACGGCGAGCGCGCTCAAGGGTGGCGGGCTCGGCGGACTCGGTGGGCTCGGCGGCGGCGGCAAGATCCAGATGCCCTAGCCAGGACGCACCCCGCTGCGAACTTCGTCCGCGCGAAGCGACCAAGGCGCGTCGGCCGCGAATCGCGCGGCCAGGAACTCGACGAACAGCCGCACCTTGGCCGAAAGATGCCGGCGGCTCGGGTAGACCGCGTATATCGGCGATGACGGCGGGCGATCAGCGTCGAGCCTCCGGCGGAGCCGATCCGCACGGCGAGGTCGCAGCCCTCGTCGACCAGGTCCACGACCCGATCGGAGAGGTCGACGTCGAATCGAAGCTGCGGATGGCGCGTGGCGAACGCCGCGATCGCGGGTGCGGGGTGACGCTCGCCGAAGGTGATCGGGCAGGTGAGCTTCAGATTCCCCCGCGGCACCAGCGTGCTCTCCGTCACCGCGGCTTCCGCTTCCTCGAGGTCGGCGAGCAGCTGCACGGCGCGCTCGTGGAACGCGCGGCCGCTCTCGGCCCGTAGATTATCCCTGTTTGTTCAACAATCAATCGCGTGTTTGCCACTTCATATTGAATACGTCAACGGGCATGATCGCCCCTGCGCGTTGCGTCCGTCACGCCAACGAACCTCTCCACCACGGCCCGACCCCGTCCCGAGGAATCCACGATGAAGCTCTACTACGCCCCTGGCGCCTGCTCGTTCGCGCCCCACGTCGCGCTCGTCGAGGCCGGCATCCCGGCCGAGACCATCAAGGTCGACCTGCGCACCCACAAGCTCGCCGACGGCACCGACTACTACACGATCAGCCCGAAGGGCTACGTCCCGCTGCTCGAGCTCGACGACGGCACGCGCCTGACCGAGGTGGCGGTGCTGCTGCAGTACATCGCCGACCGCAAGCCCGGCACGCTCGCGCCCGCGTTCGGCACGATCGAGCGCTACCACCTGATGGAGTGGCTCAACTTCATCGCCACCGAGATCCACAAGGGCTTCGGTCCGCTGTGGTACGCGGACACGCCGCAGCCGACGAAGGACAAGGCCGTCGCCACGCTCGGCAAGCGCTTCGAGTACGTCAACGCGACGCTCGCGCGGCATCCCTACGTCACGGGCACCGCGTTCACGATTGCCGACTGCTACCTGTACACGCTGCTCACCTGGACGAAGTTCCTCAAGGTCGACCTCTCGGGGTGGCCCGCGATCGTCGCCTACATGGAACGCGTCGGCGCCCGCCCCTCGGTACAGGAGGCGCGCCGCGTCGAGTCGGGGAGCAACGCCTGACGCACCCTTCGCGGGACGGTGCTCCCCGTCCCGCGATCCGCCGGATGACTGCCGATGATCGAACGACTGCCGACGCTCTTTCTCTCGCACGGCTCGCCGATGACGGCCGTCGAGCCCGGCATCGCGGGTGCGGCATGGTCGGCACTCGCGCGCGCGATGCCTGCGCCACGGGCGATCCTCATGGTGTCGGCGCACTGGGAGACGGAACTGCCGATGCTGACCGGCAGCGCCGCACCGGAAACGATCCACGACTTCGGTGGCTTCCCCGACGTCCTCTACGCGCTGCGCTACCCGGCCCCCGGCGCCCCGGTGGTGGCCGCGGAGATCGCGGCGGCGCTGAAGGCCGAAGGGATCACCGCGGGGATCGACGGCTGCCGTGGGCTCGACCACGGCGCATGGGTGCCGCTGATGCACATGTATCCCGCCGCCGACGTGCCGACGCTGCAGTTGTCCGTGCAGCCGGCCCGTGGCGCGCGCCACCACCTCGCCCTCGGCGCGGCGCTCGCGGAGTTGCCCGCGCGGGGCATCCTGGTCGTCGGCTCGGGCCACGCGACGCACAATCTGCGCGACTGGATGATGCATCGCCGCGCGCCGTCGTCGCTGCCCTACGTCGCGACGTTCGCCGACTGGCTCGCACAACGCCTTGCCGACGACGACCGCGATGCGCTCGCACACTGGCGTGAACGTGCGCCGGCGGCGGAGCGCGCGCACCCAAGCGACGAGCACTTCCTGCCGGTGCTGGTCGCGCTCGCCGCCGCGGGTCCTCATCCCATCGTGACGCGCGCGCACCGCGAGATCGTCGACGGCGCGCTGGCAATGGACGCGTACCGCTTCGATCCGCGCCGCGGCTGAACCGCGTGCCAGGGCCCGCCTGTGCGGACGCTACCGCGCACGGTAGGATCGGGGATTCGCCACCCCGCCGCCGCTCTCGCCTACACCATGACGCACTACCGGTTTCCTGCCGTTGCCACCGCGTGCCTCGCCGCACTCGCTGCCTCCCCCGCATGGGCAGCCGGGGAGGCATTCGGGGAATGGCTGCCGACGATCGTCCTCGGCGGCATCGTGCTCTTCGTCGCGGGCGTGCTGCTGCGCATGTTCTTCGCCGCGCGCTTCCCGCGCGGCTACCGCAAGTGGGCCGAGCGGCGACGCGACAAGTTCGCGGAACGCAACGAGGCCTGGGACCGCGATGACGAGGAGCATCGCCGCTGACGCCGCGCCTCCCCGCCGCGGCAACATCCGTCAACCACGACCCGGCAAGCCCACCATGACCGACACGCTTCCCGAGATCCGCCACAACGTCGCCGACCGCCGTTTCGAGGCGACCGTCGGCAACCTGCTGGCCCGCGCCGACTACCAGCTCACCGGCGACGTGATGCGCCTCTACCACACCGAAGTGCCGCCGGCGCTCGAGGGTCGCGGCATCGCCGGCGCGCTCGTCAAGACCGCGCTCGCGCATGCCCGCGCCGCCCAGCTGAAGGTCGAGCCCGCGTGCGGCTACGTGCGCGCTTACATGAAGCGCCATCCGGAGACGCACGAGCTGCTGGCCGAAGGCGTGCGGTTGTAGCAAGCCTTCGCGCCGTAACGTTTCGCAACAGTTGTTGCGCGCCGCGCCCGGTCGCGCGGGCGGCCGCAACAGTCCGTTACACATCGCTTCGTCCCGGCCCTGCCGGCGTTGACGCGCGTCAATGTCGTGGGGGTCGTCGCGCGGAAACTGGGTCCCATGGCACCGCGACGCGAAGGCGCCGCGGCCGATTCCCGGACCACAGGAGACGACGATGAGAAGCACTGCGCTGACACTGACGACCCTTGCCGCGGCATTCGCCGCAACGCTCGCGTTCGCCGCCCCCGGCGGCGGCTACGGCCCCGGACCGGGCGCTGTCCAGGGCGCCGATTGCCCGCAGCAACAGCCGTGCGGCATGGGTTACGGCCCGGGTGGTGGCGGCGGCCCCGGACAGGGTTACGGCATGGGTCGCGGCGGCCGCGGTGCCGGCGCGTACGGCAGCCTGATGACCGAAGAGGAACGCGCCGAGCATCGCCAGAAGATGCACAGCTTCGCCACCGTCGGCGAGTGCAAGGCGTACTTCGACGAGCACCGCGCGCAGATGTCCGCTCGCGCCAAGGACCGCGGCATCGAGCCCGGCCCCGGCCCGCGCGTCAATCCCTGCGACCGCATGGAACGGCGCGGCCTGCTGAAGCCCGCCGCCTGAAGCACGCGGACCGAGGCCGGCCGATCGCGCCACACCACTTCTGCGTCCGCGCGTACCCTCCCCCTCGCGCGGGCGCGGGGGCGGCGCTCCTCACGGGGCGCCGCCCCGCTTACCGCCATCGCCCCGGGAAGGCGGCCCTCAGCAGCCCAGCATCGCCTCTGCCACGCGCTGCAGCGCGGTCTCCACGTCGTCAACGTGCTCGACGCCGCCGACATCTGCGGCGCCCGCGAGACCGATGACGCGCTTGCCGAACTGGCGGCCCAGCGCGACCTCGGACAGCGTCCCGTAGCTGTCGCCGACGGCCACCAGGCACGCCGCCGCTCGTGCGATCAGCGCATTGCGCGCCTCGCCGATGCCGGTGGCGATCACGATGCCGGCATACGCGTTGGCGAGCGCCGGATCGCCTTCGGGAAGCAGTCCGATCGCGACCCCGTCCGCACTCCGCACTCCCTTGCACACCGCCTCCATGACGCCACCGCGTCCCCCGCACAACACCGGCAGGCGCAGGCCCGCAAGCGCTGCGCCCAGACTTTCGGCAAGGGCATAGCGCACCGGGTCGATGTCGCGCGGGCCGATCACGCCCACGGGCACGCGCCATTTCGCACTCGCGTCGCGCGCGAGCCAGCGCATCGCGTCGACGACACCGATCGACTCCGCCGTCCGCAGTTCCCCCGGTGGACGATCGGTCCATGCGCACCGGGCCGGATCGAATACGCGACCGTCGTTCCGCAACAGGCACCGCGCGTCGCGGTCAAGCAGCAAGGTGGCGTTCATGTCGACTTCCGAAGACTTCGCCCACGGCCATCATCGCCGAGCACGCGGCCGTGATCAGCAGCGCGAGCGCGGCCGCGGCCGGAAAATCCGATCCGGTCTCCGAAACGAGGCTGTAGAGCTGCAGCGGCAGGATGCGAAGTTGCGTGCCCACCAGCGCCAGCGCCGTACCGTAGGCGCCGAACACGACGGCGGCGACGAGGCAGGCCGCGCCCGCCACCGGCCCGGCGACCTGCGGCAGCAGCACCTGCCGGAATGCCTGGGCACGCGTGGCGCCGAGCGACTCGGCGGCGATGAGCTGCGTGCGGTCGAAGTTCACCAGCACCGGCAGCAACGCCATCACCACGCGCGGGATCAGGTAGTACGAGGAAGCGAACGCGAGACCGACCGGCGTGAACAGCGCCCCGCCGACGATCGCCGCATCGGCGCCCGCCAACGCCAGCAACTGGGTGAAGAAACCCGCGCGGCCCCATCCGAGGATGAAGCCGTACGCGACGATCAGCCCGGAGAACGTCAGCGGCAACGCGATCACGAACGACAGCAGGGTACGTAGCCGCTCGGGCAGCGAGGCGAGGTGCACGGCGACGGCGAGCCCGACCACCGTGGACACGCTCGCCGCGACCAGCGTGAGGATCGCGCTGCCGGCGAGCGACGGCCAGAACGTCGGCAGCGCGAACACGCGGGTGAACGCGCCGCCGCCCTCGCCGAAAGCGTCGACGACGAGCGCGCCGAGCGGCAGCGCGAAGAACAGCGCGCCCGCCACCGCGGCCGGGGCAGCCAGCAGCACGAACGTGGCGCGCTTCATCGCGTTGCGTCGGCCGGCGTCACTTCGCCCCGGTCGCCTTCACCCAGCCTGCGTCGATCTCGGCCTTCTTCGCGGCGGCCCCCTGCACGTCGAGCGGGCGCACCTGAGGGGCCGCGGGCAGCTTGTCGGCGACGGTGTCCGGCAGCTTGACGCCGGGAACGCTCGGACGCACGAACCCCTGCGCAAAGATGCCCTGGCCGAAATCGGTCATGATGAAGTTGAGCCACAGCTTGCCCGCGTTCGGGTTCGGGCCCTTCTCGACCAGGCTGATGCCGTAGGGTGCAGCGGCCGACGCTTCCTTCGGGATGACGACCGCGACTGCGTCGCCGAGCCCGTCGGTCCACTTCGCCTTGAGCCCGTCATTCTCGTAGCTGATCCAGATCGGGATCTCGCCCTTGACGAACTGCGCGTAGGGCGTGGTGCCAAGCACGCGCAGCACGTTGCCGGACTGGTGCAGCTTGCCGAGGTAGTCGAGGCCGGGCTGGACGTTGTTCATGTCGCCCCCGTTGCCGAAGTTCGCCGCGAAGGTCAGCACCTGCCCCACTCCCGTCGAGCGTGGGTCGAGGTAGACGATCGAGTTGCGGTATTCGGGCTTGAGCAGGTCGGCCCACGACTGCGGCACGTTCTTCACGAGCTTCGTGTTGACCACGAAGGCGACGGTGAGCGAGTGGATCGTGAACCAGCGGCCTTCGGGTTCGCGGAACACCGCCGGCAGCTTGTCGAAGTTGACGGGCTTGAACGGCGCCACCACCCCCTTCTTCACCGCATCGACGGCGGAGGCCGCGAAGTAGTACGCGGTGTCGGCCTGGGGCCGATTGCGCGCCTTCTCGAGCGCGACCACTGTGGCCGCGGACCCGAGGTCGTTGTAGACGATCTCGACGTCCGGGTAACGCTTCTTGAACGCGGCGAACTGCGCCGCCCAGTTCGCCCAGGTCGGTCCCGTGTCGAAGGAGACGACCATCCCCTCCTTCTTCGCGGCCTCGTAGAGCGCCTTCTCGCCGGGATAGAGCTCGGGCGAGTCGAGTACGGTCTGCGCGAACGCGACCGTCGAGAATGCGGCTGCCAGCACCGCGATGCCCAGGCGTTTCAGGTTCATGGTCATGCCTCCTTGAGGTTGCGACTGCCGTGGAGAAACTGGATCGCGTCGCGCGGGATGCGCACGCGATGCACCGCATCGCGCGACGCGGTCTCGATCGCGATCCGGCTCCCGCCGGCCTTCGCGACGAGGGCGCGCGTCGCGCCGAAGAACTTGTCCTGCTCGATCTCGACTACGATCAGGTTGTCGCCCGCCGCACCCTCCCCGACCGGCTCCACCCGCTCGGGGCGGATCAGTATCGACACGGCCTCGCCGCGAGCGCAACCGTGCGGCAGCGTGGCGAGCGTGCCCAGGGGCGTGTCCACGCCATCCGGGCCACTCACGGTGGCCTCGAGCACGTTGGCGCGACCGACGAACGTCGCGACGAAGCCGGAGGCCGGACGGTCGTAGATGGCCTGCGGCGTGCCGACCTGCACGATCCGCCCGTCGCGCATCACCGCGATGCGATCGGCGAGGGACAGCGCCTCGTCCTGGTCGTGCGTGATGAGCAGCGTCGCGATGTTGCGCTCGCGCTGGACGCGCCGGATCTCGTCGCGCATCGCGACGCGCGTCGCGGCGTCGAGCGCCGACAGCGGCTCGTCCAGCAGCAGCACCGCGGGCTCGAACACGAGCGCCCGGGCGAGCGCGACGCGCTGCTGCTGGCCACCCGAGAGCGCGGCAGGCAGGCGGTCGGCAAGCGCCGCGAGGTCAACCAGATCCAGCATCTTCGCCGCGCGCGCCGCGCGCTCGGCGCCCGGCACGCCACGGACGCGCAGCGGGTACGCGACATTGTCGCGCACGCTCATGTGCGGGAACAGCGCGTACGACTGGAACACGATGCCGCACTGCCGCGAGCGGGCATCCGCGCCGGTCACGTCGCGCCCGGCGATCGCGACGCTGCCAGCCTGCGGCCGCAGAAATCCGGCGACGAGGCGAAGCAGTGTCGTCTTGCCGCAACCCGAGGGGCCGATGCACACGAGCATCTCGCCGGCGCGGATTGCCAGGTCGACGTCGGCCACGCCGGCGCCGCTCCCGGGATAGCGGTAGGTCAGCCCGTCGAGCGCGACGACTGCACGGTCCACGTCAATACGCTCCCGCCGGCCGTATCGCGCTGCCCGTCGACAAGGCGCCTGCCACCGATGCGGCGAGCGCCAGCACCAGCAGCACGACCGTGGCGGCGCAGGCAAATCCGGTGGCACCGTAAAACGCCTGCAGCAGTACCACCGGATAAGTGCGGCTGAGGAAGCCCGCCACGAGGTTGCTGAACTGGAACTCGCCGATGGAGAGCGCCGCGACGACGATCAGGCCAGCGAGGATCGAGTGCCGCAGCGACGGCAGTACGATCTGGAAGAAGCGCTGCCTGCCGTTCGCGCCGAGCGACTCGGCCGCCATCTCGAGGAGCTTCAGGTTGAGCCGCTGCATGTCGGCGACCACGGCTTGCAGGAAGTACGGCAGGCCGAGCATGAGGTGCCCGGCGACGAGCAGCCAGATCGAGCCCAGCCACGGCAACTGGTCCGACGAGAACACGCGGATGAAGCCGAACGCCAGCACGAGCGCGGGCAGCGCCACCGGCAGCTGGTAGATCACGCGAGCGAGTGCCCGCACCGCGGGCCGGTCGGCGCGAAATACCGCGTACGCGAGCGGCAACCCCACGACGAGGCACAGCAGGATTACCAGGCCGGCCACGGTGAGGCTCGATACGAACGCGCGCCGGAAACTGGGGTCCGCGGCCACCTCCGCATACCAGCGCCCGGTGAAGCCGGTGGGGAGCAGCGTGTTGAGCCAGAGCTGCCCGAACGACCCGACGAACAGCAGCACGATCGGCGCGGCGAGGTAGGCGAGGTAGACGAGCGTCACCCACCTCGTGAAACGCGGGCCGGTCACCGGAGCGGTTGTCATCGGACTGCGATCCTCGAAGGCGTACGATGCCTTGCGGCACCGATCAAGGCCTTGCGCGCGGTCAATCTCTGAAGCCTAGACCAGGGCGCTACGGCCGCGCAAACGAAAACTCGGTGCGCGATCATGCTGGACCGATCTCAATCCGGCGTGAGCAGCTCGGCGAGCATCGCCGCTACCACCTTTGTCGCGCGCCGCAAGTCGTCGAGCAGCAGGTTCTCGTCGGCGCGCTTCGCGTTGGCCTCGAGGATCGTCCGCGGGCCCGCGCCGTACAGCACGGCCGGCACCCCTGCCTCGCCGTACAGGCGCGCATCCGTGTAGAGCGGTGTCGCCGTCACCGCGATGCGCTCGCCGAACACCCGCTCGCCGTGGCGTACCAGCGCGTCGGCCAGGCGCTCGTGCCCGGAACGCGGCACGAGCGGACGGGCGAGGAGCAGCCTGCGGATCCCGACGCGCGCACGCGGCACGGCCGCCGCCGCACGCTCGATCACCTCGCGGAGCTCCGCCTCGACCGTGGCGGCATCCTCCTCGGGAATCATGCGCCGATCGAGCTTCAGGACCACCTTCGCGGGCACGACGTTGGTGTTCGTTCCACCCTCGATGCGACCGACATTGATCGTTGGCGAGGCAATGCCCGCGACCTTCGAGCGGCACGCCGCGTAGGCGGGCGCGAGCGCGTACAGCGCAGTGAGGATCGCGTGCGCCGCCTTGAGCGCGTCGACGCCGCTGTCGGGCATCGCCGCGTGCGCCGCCTGCCCGTGCACCGTGACCTCGAGTTGCAGGCAGCCGTTGTGCGCGTTGACGACCGCGTACGAGAACCCGGCGCAGAGCGCGAGAACGGGCCGCGTGAGCCCGTGGCGCAGCAGCCATGCCGGCCCGAGCGCGCCGCCGAATTCCTCGTCGTAGGTGAAGTGGAGCTCGACCGCGCCCGCGAGCGCAACACCGCGCTCGCGCGCCACGGTCTCGAGCGCGCGCAGTGCGAACGTGTAGGTCGCGAAATCGGACTTCGACACCGCCACGCCGCGACCGTACATGCGCCCGTTCTCGATCACGCCGTCGTAGGGCGGCCTGCTCCAGCCCTCGCCCGGCGGCACGACGTCGCCGTGCGCGTTGAGCGCGATCACCGGGCCCTCACCGAACCGGCGGCGCACGATCAGGTTGGTGACCGAGACGAGACCCGCGGCCTCGACCTCGGCCGTCGGCACCGGATGCCGCTCGACCGGGAGGCCCATCGCCTCGAGCAGCTCCGCGGTGCGCTCGGCGTGGCCGGCGTTGTCGCCCGGCGGCGTGTCGGTGGGTACCCGTACCAGCTCGCGCAGGAATGCAACCTCGTCGGCGAAGCCGGCGTCGATGCGCGCGTCGAGCGCGGCGATGAATGGCGGGGTCATGACATCAGCCGGAGAACGGCGCGGGATCGAAGTGCTCGAGGAAGTGCAGGAACACGCTCGTCGCGAGCTCCGCGTCCTCGACCGCGAGCGTCTCGCGCGGGCTGTGGCTGATGCCGCCGTTGCCGCAGCGGACGAACAGCATCGCGATCGGCGCGAGCTTCGCGAATTCCATCGCGTCGTGGCCGGCACCCGAGGGCAGGTGCCGAACCGGCACACCGTGCGCCGCGACCGCGGCTGCCCACTGCGCCTGCAGCCGCGCATCGCAGGGCGCCGCGGCGAGCTCGAAGAACGGTTCCCACGCGAGCGTGACGCGCCGGCGCGCGGCGATCGTGCGGCACTCGGCCTCGACCGCGGCGAGCGCGGCGCGGCGCCTCGCGTCGTCGCCGGAGCGCAGGTCGACGGTGAATTCCACCGCGCCCGGGATCACGTTGATCGCGCCACCACCCGCCACGGCGAGCTTGCCGACCGTCCCCACCAGCGTGTCGGCGCGCTCGGCGCAGTGGCGCTCGATCGCGAGCACCATCTCCGCGGCGGCAGCGAGCGCGTCCTGCCGCGCGGGCATCGGCACCGTGCCCGCGTGTCCGGCCAGGCCCTCGACGCGAACCGCAAGCCGCGTGCCGCCTGCAATCGAGGTCACGACGCCGACCGGCAGGCCGGCATCGAGCAGCACCGGCCCCTGCTCGATGTGCGTCTCGACGTACGCAACCACGCCGCGGCGGGCAAGCGAGGCGATGGCGGCCGGGTCGCCGCCGAAGGCGACCAGCGCCTCCCGCAGCGACGTGCCGTTCGCGTCGCGTCGATCCAGCGCCGCCATGTCGAAACGGCCAGCCAGCGCGCGGCTGCCGAGCATCGAGACGCCGAAGCGCACGCCCTCCTCGTCGCCGAACGCGACGATCTCGAGCGTGTACGGCAGCCGCCGGCCGCGTGCGTGGAGGTCGTCGACGCAGGCGATCGGCGCGAGGATGCCGAAGATGCCGTCATAGCGCCCCGCGTCGACCACGCTGTCCATGTGCGAGCCGGTGACGACAACCGGCGCGTTCGGATCGGCAGCGACGTAGCGCCCGACGACATTGCCGATCGCGTCGAACCGCGCCTCCATGCCGGCATCGCGCATCCAGCCAGCGATCGTCTCGCCGGCCGCGCGATGCTGCGGCGTCAGGTACGTGCGGGTCAGCCGGTCCCGATCCTCGCTGATCGCCGCGAGGGCATCGCACCGGGCCAGGATGTCGGGACCGAAACGCATGGCCGCGGCAATCTAACACGCGCACGCAGCGCGGCGACGCCGCGGCCGGACAGGCAGCGACGCCGTCACGCGAGCGCAGGCACGACCCGCACGTCGGACTTCACCGAGTTGGCGATGAAGCAGGCCGCGTGGGCCTCGTGGTGCATCACCTCGTGCGTCGCGGCATCCGGCGCCGCGCCGTGGAAGCGCACGCGCGGCCGCAGCACCACCTCGGTGATGCCGAGCCGGCCCTTCGCCACGCGCGCCATCGTGCCGGTCGCCTCGTCCGCGTAGGCGTCGACGACGTAACCTCGCGTCGCGGCGATCGACAGGAACCAGAGCATGTGGCACGAGGCGAGCGCGGCGACGAACGCCTCCTCGGGATCGACCGCCGCCGGGTCGGACTGGGGCTCGGGCACCACGTGCGGCGACGACGATCCGGCGACCACCGCGCCGCCGTCGAAGCGCCAGCGGTGCGCGCGCGGATACTTCTGGTCGACAAACGCGGCATCGCCGCGCGACCACTCGATCGTCGCCGTGTGCTCCATCGTCCGCCTCTCTTTGTTTGCGTCGCCGATCATACGACGCGGCGCGACGCCGGCCCGCATCGGGCGCATTCGCGGTACGCTTGGCGCATGAACGCGCATCCACTGTTCGAGCCCGCCGGCCGCACGGCCTTCGTCGCGGGCGCCTACGGCGGCCTGGGCGAGGCGATCGCGCGGGCCCTTGCCGAAGCGGGTGTCGCCGTCGCGCTCGGCGGCCGCGACGCCGCGAAGCTCGCGGCCCTGGCGGCGTCGATCGCCGCGACGGGCGGCAAGGCAAGCGCGCACGCGTTCGACGCGGGCGACGTGCCGTCGATCCGCGCGGCCGTGTCTGCAGCGGCGGCGACGATGGGGGGCATCGACCTCCTGGTCAACTCGCTCGGCCTGTTCGAGGAGGAGCGGCTGCTCGATGCCACGCCCGAGAGCTTCGACCGCGTCACCGCCATCAACTACCGCGCGGCGATGTTCCTCGGCCAGGCGGTCGCCCGCGCGCAGGTCGCCGCGGCTCGCGGCGGCCGCCACGTGCACCTGTTGTCGGTGCGCGCGCAACTCGCGCTGCGCGACCGCGGCTACGCGTCGTACGCGGGCAGCAAGGGCGGCGTGGTGATGCTGGTCAGGCAGCATGCGGTCGAGCTCGCGCCGCACGGCATCACGGTCAACGGCGTCGCCCCGACGGTCGTGCGCACGCCGATGGCGGAGCACTGGTTCCGGGATCCCGATGTCAAGCGGCGGCTGCTCGAGCGCATTCCGCTCGGGCGGGTCGCCGAGTTCGACGACGTCACTGCGCCCGTGCTGTTCTTCCTGTCGAAGGGCGCCGCCTTCCTCACCGGCCAGGTGCTGTACGTGGACGGGGGCATCACCGCCTGCCAGTAGCCGCCGCCCGGCGGTCGCGGCTTGACCACGTGCAGCAGGGCGCGAACAATCGACGCGATGCCACGCATGGTCCCCGCCTCGCCGTCGTGCCGGTCGGCCCGTTTGCCGTGACCGAGCACCTGCAGAAGAGCCTGGGCGCGGCAACGACGGGCGCGAAGGCCCACCGCGCTCCGCCCCCCGATGCCGTCCGCCGCCGTTGGCGGGGGTGCCTCTTGGGCGGTGCGGTCGGCGACGCGCTGGGCGCGCCGGTCGAGTTCATGTCGCTCGCCGAAATCCGCGAGCGCTTCGGTCCCGCCGGCGTCGTCGACTACACGACCGCCTTCGATCGCCAGGGGGCGATCACCGACGACACGCAGATGACGCTGTACACGGCGGAGGGCCTGCTGCGGGCGCACGTCAAGGCCGCGCTCGAGGGTACCGCGAACGTCCCGGCGGTCGCGTCGCACGCCTATGCCCGATGGCTCGCGACGCAGGGCAACCCCTCGCCACTGGTGGACACGACGGGCGACCAGGGCGTACTGGCCAGTCTCGAGGCGCTTCACGCGCGGCGCGTTCCGGGACACACCTGCATCCAGGCGCTGGCGGCGATGCCCCTGCTCGGCACGAAGGCGAAGAACGACAGCAAGGGCTGCGGCGGCGTGATGCGGGTCGCGCCCGTCGGCCTGTACTGCGCACGCACGCCCGGCACGACCGACCAGCGTGCTGCGCGCCGCGCGTTCGACCTGGGCTGCGAGCTTGCCGCGCTCACCCACGGGCACCCGACCGGCCAGACCGCGGCGGGCGCGTTCGCCGCGATCGTCGCGCTGCTCGCGCGCGAATGGGAAGCCGACGAGGCGATCGACGAGGTGCTGCCGCTGGTCGTGAAGCGCCCGCTCGGCAGCGAGACCCGCGACGCGATCGGCAAGGCGGTCGCGCTGGCGACGCAGGGCACGCCTTCCGCGGACCGGATCGCATCGCTTGGCGAGGGCTGGATCGCCGAGGAGGCGTTGGCGATCGCGGTGTACGCGACGCTCGCCGCACCCGACTACACGAGCGGCGTGCTGCTCGCCGTAAACCACGACGGCGACAGCGATTCCACCGGCGCGATCGCGGGCAACCTGCTCGGCGCGCTGCACGGTGTCGAGAATGTCCCGCGCAAGTGGCTGTCGGGTCTCGAGCTCGGCACGGAGATCGCGGCGATCGCGGACGACCTCGCCACCTGGCCCGACTGGCCGATCGGCGAGTTCATCGAGGAGACCGAAACGTCGAACTACTGGCGCACGCGCTACCCGCCCTGCTAGCGGCGCGAGCCGGGAAGCAGGGGCCCCGCGCAGCGGGGATGCGACCAGGCGAGTCGACGCACGCGGCCGACGGCGCGCCGTCGCGATTCAGCGTTCTCGCCGCGGAGACCGCAAAGTAGGGTCAGACTCGACTTTCCAACGGCGCAGCATCCCGGTCTCCGGGGTTGCGATGGAAAGTCGAGTCTGACCCTACTTTTCAGTGCAGGCGCTGGCGCGCCTTGCGCGCAGCAGCGTCCGGCGCGTCGCGCCGCGAGCGATCGCCGCGCGTGTCCGCCGTGCGACGACGGTCGCGCCAGAAGCGATAGATGAGGACCGCGGCCACCGGCAACTCGTCGACCAGGCTCGCACGCTTCTCGGTGTCGTCGATCCATTCGGCGAACTCGGGATCATGCTCGCCGAAGGCGAGCGCCTCGATCGCGAAGATCCAGTCGCGCGCGTCCGGGGCGTCGTAGAGCGGCTGCCAATCGTCGTCGCGGAGCTTCACGCCCGCCATGTAGCCCTCGCACCAGGCAGTGGCTTCGGGTGGGGCGCGGTCGGTACCGGGCTCGCCCTCCGCGCGCTCCTTGTCGCGATCGGGCAGGTACAGGAGCGGCCGGAATCGCGTGGGGCTCTCGGCGAGCGTGCGCTCGATGCCGACCATGTGCCGGAGCATGAGGCCCATGACGCGCTGCGCCTGCTCGGACGAGCCGTAGGCCGGCGACGCGCTGCGCCCGCCCTCGCTCCAGACGCCCGGCAGCCACTCGGAGGGCTGGATCGACTCGGGGCCGCTCGCTACCGCCGTCAGGTAGCCGTCGAGCATCTCGAGGTCCATGCAGTCCTGCGGGACCGCCTCGGAGGCGAGGAACGCCTCGAGCTCGTCGAGCTCGGCGTCGGTGAGCGGTTCGTCGAGGGCGCGGACGTCGGACATGATGCCTTCAGCGGGACGACGCTGCTGGCGTCGAGCCGATCATTATACGTTCGCCGGGCAAACCACGTCGTGCCCCGGGGCGCGGGAGACGTGCCGTGCTAGTCTTCGCGCTCCGACGCGCATGCCGCCATGCCGACGCCGAAGATCCGCACCCAGGCGTTCCTCGCCAACCTCCCGCTGTTCCGCGAGTTGTCTGCGGAGGAGATCGACCGCATCGCGCTCGGCACCACCGAGCATCACGTGACCCGCGGCACCGTCGTCGTCAACAAGGGCGACCCGGTCGAGGGCTTCCACCTGGTCGTCTACGGGCAGATCAAGCTCTCGCTCACCACACCGCAGGGCGACGAAAAGGTCGTGGAGATCATCGGGCCCGGGTTCTCCTTCGGCGAAGCGCTGATGTTCATGGGCAAGGCCTACATCGTCACCGCGACGGCGCTCGCCGACTCGCTGCTGCTGCACGTGCGGCGGGAGACGGTGTTCGAGGGGCTTGCGCGCGACCCGCAGTTCGCGCGCATGATGCTCGCGGGCATGTCGCGCAAGCTGCACAGCCTGGTGTCGGACCTCGAGAGCGTGACGCTGAAGACCGGGCGCGAGCGGGTCATCGGCTACCTGATGCGCCAGGAGGGAGGCGGCGACGCTGCCGACGCCCCCTGCTCCGTGTCGCTGCCCGTCAGCAAGGCGATCGTCGCCTCGCGCCTCAACCTGACCCCCGAGCACTTTTCGCGCATCCTGCACGAACTGGTCGCGGACGGCCTGATCGAAGTCGACGGCCGCGACATCCGCATCGTCGATCCCGTGCGCCTGCGCCAGATGCCGTGACAGGCGTGCGACGGACCTCCCCGGCTTCACCGAGGGGGACGGCCCGGACGCGGAGGCGGCGATAGTGCTTGTGGCCGCCGCCGCCGCCACGTAGGATCCCTCACCGGCGCCGCCCTGGCCGCTCCCTCGAAAGGACCTCCATGCCCCGGTGGCTCGCAGCGATCGCAGCGCTTTCCCTTGCCACGGCCGCGCAGGCCGCGCCGTTCCAGAATGGAAGTTTCGATGTCGGCGCGCCGGCGACGTTCGTCTTCGACATTCCCGCCGGCAGCACGCAGATCCCCGGCTGGACGGTGAGCGTCGGAACCGTCGACTGGATCACCAGCAACTGGGTTGCGTCGCAGGGTACGTCCTCGCTCGACCTCGTGGGTAGCTTCGCGGTGGGCGGCGTGGCACAGACCTTCGACACCGTGCCCGGCACGACGTACGTCGTGGCATTCGACCTCGCCGGCAACCCCGGCGGCCCCCCGGTCGTCAAGCCGCTCGCCGTCACGGTGAACGGCGTGACGAGCAACTTCACCTTCGACACGACCGGGCGCAGCGGCGCAGCGATGGGCTGGACGCGGCAGTCGATCACGTTCACCGCCACCGGCACCTCGTCGACGATTGCGTTCGTCAGCGACGTCACCGGTACCGGCACGAATGCCGGCGCCGCACTGGACAACGTCACGGTCACCGCACAGGGGGCCGCGCCCGCCGCCGCGGAGATTCCGCTGCCGTGGGCGCACGTCGGTGCCGCGTTGCTGGTGCTGCTCGGCGCCGCGGGCCTCGCGCGCCGCGGCAGGCGCTAGCCGAAGCCGAACAGACCCGCCGGCGTGTCCGCGAGGATGCGCCGGCGCTGCCGCGCATCCGGCACGCGGCGGTTTGCGCGAGAAGCGCATCGCGCCGAACAGCTTGACCCAGCAGCGCCCGCCGGCAGCGCGGGCGCACGCGTTTCAGGGCCAGACACGCTCATAGATCCTCACGTCCTTGCGCGCAATCCAGTCGCGAACGGCGCCGTCGAATGCCTTGAAATGCGCGGCAGCCAGGTGCGCCTCGAACGCCGCGCGGTCGTCGTAGAGCTCATAGAGAAACGTCCTGCCGGTATCCGCCTCGACGCAGACGTCGAACTGCCGGCAGCCCGGCTCGGTCTCGCGCGACACCTTCGCGTTGGCGAGCATCGCGGCGCGAAAGGCCTTGGCGTGCTCCGGCTTCGGCTCGAACAGCACGGTGACCACGTACACGGGTGGCTCCTAGCGGGGGAAGCGCCGCGCGATGTCGGCGAGCGCCGCCGCGTCGAGCGGGCGCACGTCCTCGTGGCGGACGAGCAGCCAGAGCTTCGCGGTCGCCTCGAGCTCCTCGATCGCGTCGGCCGCCGCGTCCAGGGAGGCGCCGGAGACGACAGGCCCGTGGTTCGAGAGCAGCATCGCGTGGTGACGTGACGCGAGTCCGGCGACCGCATCGGCGAGCGCGACATCACCCGGCGCAAAGTACGGGACGAGCGGCAGCGTGCCGATCCGCATCGCGTAGTACGCAGTGAGGGGCGGCAGCACGTTGGCAGGATCGGCATCCGCGAGCACCGACACAGCAACCGAGTGCGTGGAGTGCAGGTGGACCACTGCCCGGTCACGCGGTCGCTCGCGATACATCGCGAGATGCAGCAGGGCTTCCTTCGTGGGCGGATCCCCGCTCACGTGCACGCCGGTCGCGTCGAGCACCGCGAGTCGCGCCGGGTCGAGCGCCCCGAGCGAGGAACCCGTCGGCGTCATCAGGAACCCCATGTCGGTGCGGATCGACAGGTTCCCGGTGCTGCCATGGGTGAGCCCACGCTCGAAGAGCGAGCGGCCAAGACGGCACAGCGCATCGCGCGCGGCAGCGTCCGTCATCGTCAGTCCGGGAGCATCGCCAGCGCCTTGGCGAAGAACTCGGTCGCGCCGAAATTGCCCGATTTGAGTGCCAGCGCGAGCGGTCGCGGGCCGATCGCGGTCGTCCACGGTACGCCGGGATCGATCTCGGGTCCGATGGCGAGAGCCTCGATGCCGAGCGCCTGCACGACGGCGCCGGCAGTCTCGCCGCCGGCAACGACCAGGCGCCGCACGCCCCGCTCCACCAGCTCGCGCGCGACGATCGCGAAGGCCGCCTCGATCAGGCCCGCGGCACGCTCGCGGCCGAGTCGCGACTGCACGCCGGTGACCACGTCCGGCGCGGCGGTCGAATACACCAGTACCGGCCGCCCCGCCGCAACGTCGGCACCCGCCGCAGCGAGCGCCTGCGCCGCAATCGCGCGGGCATCGCCCGCGAATGGATCCAGCGCGACCGCGGGGCGACACTTCGACCACGCCGCGACCTGAGCGCGTGTCGCCGCGGAGCAAGAGCCGGCGAGTACCGCGGCCCCGCCGGACACCACGGGAATCACGGCGGCATCGGTACGTTCCGGCAGCAGGCCCGAGGCGCGGAAATTCTGCGGCAGGCCGAGCGCAACGCCGGACCCGCCGGTGACGAGCGCCAGGTCGGCGCACGCGGCGCCGATCTCGATCAGGTCCCGCTCACCGATCGCGTCCACGATGGCGTGCGTGATGCCTTCGTTCGACAGCCGCGCGAACTCGGCGCGGATCATTCCCGCGCCGCGCGCAACCACCGGCCACGGCACGAGTCCGACGCGGCGCCGCGTCTGGCGCGACAGCACGCGAACGAGGTTGGCATCGCGCATCGGCGTCAGCGGATGGTCGCGCATCGGCGAATCGGAGAGCAGCGCATCGCCGACGAACAGGTGCCCCAGGTAGATCGTGCGGCGGTTCTCGGGATACGCCGGGCACGCGATCGTGAAGCGCGCGCCGAGCGCGTCCAGCAGCGCGTCCGCGACCGGGCCGATGTTGCCGGCGTCGGTCGAGTCGAACGTCGAGCAGTACTTGAAGAACACCTGCCGGGCGCCGCGCCCGCGCAGCCACGCCAGCGCGGCGAGCGACTGCGCCACGGCGTCCGCAGCGGGGATCGTGCGCGACTTGAGGGCAACGACGACCGCGTCGGCATGCGCCGCGACGCCGTCGCTCGCGGGCACGCCGATCGCCTGCACGGTGCGCATGCCACCCTTGACCAGCGTGTTCGCGAGGTCGGTCGCGCCGGTGAAGTCGTCGGCGATGCAGCCGAGGAGCATGGCGTAAGAGCGCGCTAGACGAAGAGTTTCCAGACCACGCTGGTCATCGACGGCACGTAGGTGATGATGAACAGCACGACTACGGCGGCGATGAGCAGCGGGTACAAGGCCTTGGTGATCTCACCGATCCCGGCCCCCGCGAGCTTCGCCGCCACGAACAATGTACCTCCTACCGGCGGTGTGTACAGCGCTATCGCCAGGTTGGCGGTGATCACCACGCCGAGGTGGACGAGGTCGATGCCGAAGCTTTGCGCGATCGGCAGCAGCAGCGGCGCGGTCAGCAGCATCGCCGGCAGCGGCTCGATGAAGATCCCCAGCAGCAGCAGCGTGACGTTGACCATCAGCAGGAACGTCCACTGCTGCGCCGCCACCACCTTGATCCAGCCCGCCAATTGCACCGCGACCTGCTCGGCGGTGATCAGCCAGGCCAGCGCGCCGGTTGCCCCGATCACCAGCATCACCGTGGCGCTGGTCTGGAAGGCGTTGACCAGGAGCCGCGGCAGGTCGCGCACGGTGATGTCCCGGTAGAGGAACAGCGAGACCAGCGTCCCATAGACCACGGCCACGGCCGCCGACTCGGTCGGCGTGAACACGCCCGACCAGATGCCGCCGACGATGATCAGCGGCATCAACAGCGCGGGGCCGGCGTCCTTGGTGGCGGCCCAGATCTCGCCGCGCGTCGCGCGCACGTCGCCACGGTCGCAGCCGCTCTTCCTGCCGTACCAGACGCAGACGCCGATCAGCGCGACCGCCATCACCAGCCCCGGCACCAGTCCGGCCATCGACAGCTGCCGCATCGACACGCCGGAGATGAACGCGTAGACGAGGAACGGGATCGACAACGGCATCAGCAGCGCCAGCGTGCCGGCGACCGCGAGCAGCGCGGCCGCGAAGCCGCGCGAGTAGCCGCGCTTCAGCATCGACGGGATCACCAGCGACCCGATCGCCGCGGTGTCGGCGATCGCCGAGCCGGAGACGCCGCCGAACATCAGGCACGAGGTGACCGTCACCACGCCGAGGCCGCCCGGCAGGAACCCCAGCAGCGCCCGGGCGAAGTTGACGATCCGCTGGCCGATGCCCCCCGACGACAGGATCTCGCCCGCGAAGATGAACAGCGGCACGGCGATCAGGATGAAGGGCTCGACCCCGCCGATGAACGACAGGAAGATCGTCTCCAGCGGGTGCCCCAGCCCGCCGATGACGATCGCACCCACCGTCGCCACCAGCAGCGAATACATGAGCGGCACGCCGACGAGGGCGAGCACGAAGAAGCCGAGGAACAGCAATCCGGCGAGCATGGCGTCACTCCTTCGGCCAGCGCTGCGCCCGGGTCCTGCCCTGCAGGATCTGCCACAGGTCGTACGCCATCCAGACCAGGATCGCGGCCACGCCGACCGGCATGCCGAGGTACTGGAAGGACATCGGGATCTGCAGCACGGTGAGCTCGTTGCCCCAGCCGACGATGACCAGCTTGATGCCGTACCAGAAGAGCACCGACAGCAGGACGATGGCCAACACGTCGATCGCCGCGTCGGCACGCTCCCGTGCGTTGCCGTCGAGCTTGTCGATGAACTCGGTGATCGTCATCTGCGCGCCGCGGCGGGCCGCGCTGGCCCCGGACAGGAACGTCACCCAGACCATCAGCAGCTCGGCCGACTCGGTGACCGCCGCCAGGTCCCTGCCGAAGACGTGCAGCACCACGTTGGCGAACACGAGGAGGATCATCACCGCGCCGATCAGCACGACCGTCCAGTCCACCAGTGCCCCGAACGCCGCGAGCAGTGGCGGGGCGGGGGGCGACCTGGGAAACATCGGCCGCGCCAGTGCCGCGGGACGGGATCCCGGCGTGGCGCTCGCGCGCACGCCAGCGGACGCGCTGTCGTTGTTCATGGTCGCTTCTCCTGCAACGGCCCGCCGGCGCGCATGAAGCGCGCCGGCGGGCGCGCCGCGCTACTTCGCCGGCAACGCCTTGCGCACCGCCTCGGCGTCCGCCAGGAACGCGTCGACGTCGGCGCCGTACTTCTCCTTCGCCTTCGCGTAGGCGGGCTTCACCGACTCGCGGAACGGCTCGAGCGCGGGCCGCGCGACCTTCGCGCCCTTCGCCGTCATGTCGGCGAGCTGCTTCTCGTCGTTGGCGCGGATCTCGTTGCGGCTCCACGCCGCGGCCTCCTGGGCGGCCTTCAGCACCGCGGCGCGGTCGGCCTCGGAGAACCTCTGCCACGTCTTTTCCGAGACTGCCAGCGGGATCGGGCTGTAGACGTGCTTGGTCAGCGTGACGTTCGGCGCGACCTCGTAGAACTTGTTCGAGTAGATCGTGTCGATCGGGTTTTCCTGGCCGCCGACGGCGCCCTGCTGGATTGCGAGGTAGACCTCGGGCAGCGGCATGATCTGCACGCCGAAGCCCATCGACTCCAGCGTCCAGCGCATCATCTCGTTGGGGAAGGTGCGCAGCTTGATGCCCTTCGCCGCGGACGGCGTCGGCAGCGGCTCGCGGGTGGTCATGTCGCGGAAGCCCGCCTCCCACGTGGCGAGGAAGCGGAAGCCCTTCGCCGGCGCCTTCGCGAACTCGCCCTTGAGCCACGCCGACTCGTCGTAGAGCTTCCAGCCCTGCTCGTAGCTCTCGACGAGGTACGGCAGCATCGTCAGGTTGAGCGAGGCGAGGTGCGTTGCAAACGAGCCGGTCGACGACACGGTGAAGTCGATGCCGCCGAGCTGCAGCTGCTCGATCGCCTTCGGGTCGTTGGCGAGCTGCCCCGCGGGAAAGATCTGCAGCTTGTAGCGACCCTGCGTGTACTGCTCGATCTTCTGCCCGAACAGTTCGGCGGCCCTGTGGCGCGCGCCGCCCGGCTGGTCGGTGTGGCTGAACTTGAGCGCGGTCTGCGCGGCGGCGGTGCCTGCGAACGCCATTGAGAGCACGGCGACCGCAACGGCACGGAGGGCGAACTTGCGACGGTTCATGGATGTCTCCTCAGGTGGGGTCCGGCGGTAGGACGCGTTGGTGCGTCGCGGCCGTCTAGACAGGTGGCAGGGATTCGACTCCCTTGGGCGGCACGAAGCCGGACAGCGCGACGCGCCTTCCTTCACGATGCGAAACGTAGGCCGCCTCCTGCACGCGCAGGTTGGCGAGGTAGTCGCTTGCGGCGTTCTCCAGCGGCGCGCCGTGGGCGAGGTAATCGAGAACGTGGCGCTGCAGTCTCTCGCACGCGCCGCCGCCGAAAGTGTCGGTGGGTCCCGGGTCGTAGGCGTGCTCCACCTCGGAGCCGTGGTGGGGCTTCCACCACAGCCGGGCGTCGCCGTCCAGGCGCAGCACGCCGCCGTCGCCCTCGAGCCACATCTCCCCGAGCGTGCGCCAGGGATTCGCGGCGACGTGGTCGTTCGACCGGTTGGCATCGAGCAGCCCGGTAGCGCCGCCGGCGAACTCGAACAGCAGGTAGCCCGCGTCCTCGCCTGCCATTGCCGGGTTCATGCGCCGCAGCCTCGCCGTCACCGCATCGACCTCGCCCATCAGGTAGCGGAACGTGTCGATGAGGTGGATCGCCGTCTCGACGATCAGGAACCGCGGCATCGACTGGAAGTACGGCTGCCGGTCGAGGTAGGCCCGCGGGCCCTGCCCGTCGCCCGGGCGCATGCGGAAGCCGACCGTGTGCAGCGTGCCGAGCCTTCCCCGCTCGACCAGCCGGCGCGCCTCGCGGTACCAGGGCTCGAAGCGGAAGTTCTCATGCACGACGAGCGGCACGCCGGCGCGCTCGGCGGTCTCGACCATCGCCACGGCGTCGTCGTAGCTCGTGCCGAAGGGCTTCTGGCAGATCACCGGAATGCCGCGCGCCACCGCCAGCCCGACGTACGCACGGTGCGTCGGCGGCGGCGTGATGATGTCGAGGAGATCCGGCGCGGTGGCGTCGAGCATCGCCTCGACCGACTCGAAGGCCCGCCCGATGCCGTAACGGCGCGTGGCAGCATCGGCCTTGTCGACGTGCCGGTTGGCGATGCCGACGATCTCGACGCCGTCAATCGCCTTCCAGCCTTCGATCTGGAAGCGGCTGAAGAAGCCGGCACCGGCGATGGCGACGCGAAGCGGCTTCATGGCGGCGGTCACAGGTTGCCCGCCACGGCGGAGGCGATCGCCGCGGTACCGTCGCGGCCGCCGAGCTCGATCGGCAACAGCCGGCCCGATGCGAATGCCGCGTCGACCGCCGTCTCGATGCGCCGCGCGGCCTCGCCGAGCCGCACGTCGTCGTGCCGCTCGCCGAGCCAGTCCAGCATCATGGCCGCCGACAGGATCATCGCCGTCGGGTTGGCCTTGCCCTGCCCTGCGATGTCGGGCGCCGAGCCGTGGCACGGCTGGAACAGCCCGTGCCCGTCGCCGATGTCGGCCGAGGGAGCCATGCCCATGCCCCCGACGAGCCCGGCCGCCTGGTCGGAGAGGATGTCGCCGAACATGTTCTCGGTGACCAGCACGTCGAAGGTCCACGGCCGCCGCACCAGGTCGAGCGCGGTCGCGTCGACGTAGCGGTGGTGCGCGACGATGCCGGGGTGGCGCGTGGCGACCTCGTCGAACACCTTGCGAAAGAACGCCATCGACACGAACACGTTGGCCTTGTCGACGCAGGTGACCTCGCCCGGCCGGCCGCGGGCGCGGCGCCGCTCGGCAAGGCGGAACGCGAATTCGTGGACGCGTGCGGAGCCCTTGCGCGTGATCACCATGGTGTCGCGGGCCTCGCGGTCGTCGACGAGCGTGCCGCGCCCCACCGAGGCGAACAGCCCCTCGGTCGACTCGCGCACGATGACGAGGTCGATGTCGCGCGCGCGGGGGTCGGCGAGCGGCAGCGGCACGCCCGGCAGCGCGCGCGCCGGACGCACGCCGGCGTAGAGCTCGAGCCCGAAGCGCAGGTCGAGCTGCGGCGCGATCTCGGTGCCATCGGGACGCCGGATCTCGGGCCAGCCCATCGCGCCGAAGAGGATCGCGTGCGCGTCGCGCGCCGCGGCGAACGTCGCGTCGGGCAGCGCTTCACCCGTCGCCTGGTAGTGCAGGGCACCGGCGGGATGTGACGCGAAGCGCAACTCGAAGCCCAGGCCGCGCCCCGCGCGCTCGAGCAGCGGCAGCGCGGCGTCGATCACCTCGACGCCGATGCCGTCGCCGGGCAGCACGCAGATGTCGTAGTGGGGTAGGGGCATCGCCGCTCCGGTTCCTACAGGCTCGACAGGCGGAACTGCTTCAGGATCTCGGTCAACTCGACCGCCCCGCGCTCGCGGTGCGCGCGGTGGAGGTCGCGTGCCTTCGCGGGGTCGCCGGCGCGGATTGCCTTCACCACGGCGCGATGCTCGCGCGTCGAGTGCGTCGGTCGCGGACGCATGCGCAGCGTCACCATGCGCGCGCGGTGCGCGCGGTCCCAGAAGTTGATCACCACCTCGGCCAGGCGCCGGTTGTCGCACAGGCTCACGAGCTGCAGGTGGAAGCGCTCGTCGGCCTTCGCCCAGGCGTCCAGGTCGTCGGCGGCGAGCGCGGCCTCCATCTCGCGGCACGCAGCCTCGAGCGGCGCCAGCGCGGCTGCTCCCGGTTTGCGCTTCGCCGCGAGCTCGGCCGCCAGCGACTCGAGACTCGTCAGGATCGCGTAGATTTCCGCCATGTCGACCGGCGACACCGGCAGCACGCGCACCCCGTGCCTCGGCACGACTTCGACCAACCCCTCGTTGTGGAGGCGGATCAGCGCCTCGCGCACCGGCGTACGGGAGACGCCCATCTCGAGCGCTAACTCCTGCTCGAGCGCCTGATGGCCGGGCGGCCACGCGTTGTCCAGGATGCGTGCCCGCAGCGCCTGGTAGACGCGTTCGACGGCCCCCTGGACGCGAGCGTGGTCGGTTGCCGGTGCCCGGCGAACGGAAGTCGTGCGGGTTGCCATGGGAGAAGTCAGCGGAAGATCCGAGCCTGCCGGCACCAATGTGTCGGCGGGTACCCGGCGATCGGAGCGTCGAAGGTCGGCAGCCGGTGGTCGAGCAGGCACCCGAGGTACGCGGTGCGAAGCGACGGTCCGCCGAACGCGATGCTGGAAATGTTGCGCAACACCTGCCCGGCGGCGCGGTCGAGGTGCGGGCGTCCCATCGTGCCGGACAGGAAGGCGGATTCGACCCAGTCGACGTGCGCGGCGTCCGCGTCCTCGAGCACCGGCATCTGCGTGCCATCGGGGGCGACCCGCAGGATGCGGTTGCTGACGATGCTCACGACCCACGCGTGCCCTTCAGCATCGAAGGCGAGCCCATCCGGGAAGAAGCCCGCACCGAACGTGGTCACGGTCTGCCGGGGACCGAGCGTGCCGTCGTCGCGGATCGCGAAGCGCGCAAGCCGCCGCCCGAACGTCTCGTTGACCCACAGCCAGCGTCCCGACGGGTCGATCGCGAGTTCGTTGGTGTAGCCGAGGCCGTCGGCGACGACGCGCGCACCGCGACGGTCGACCAGGACGACGAAGCCGTCGGCGACGTCGGCGCGGTAGCCACGTGCGCGCGGCGACAGCCACGTGCTCACCGTGATCCAGAGGCGGCCGGCGGCATCCTCGACCACGTAGTTGGTCGGCGGCAGCGCTTTGCCATCGATTTCCGTCAGGACCGGCGTCACCGCGCCGAGCGGTCCGAGCCGGTACACGCCGCCGGCTTCCGCGCCCAGGTGCGCGACCAGGAACGTGCCGTCGCTCGCGAGCGCGATGCCATTGGGTTGCAGCGGCCCCCCGTCCGGGTGCCGCCCGAGAGCGAGCTGCTGCGTGCCGTCCGGGGCGATGCGCATCACGCCGCCGCGCCAGTCGGCCGCGTAGACGTCGCCGTTCGCCGCACAGAGCACGCACTCGGGCCGGCGCAAGTCCGTGCCCGTGAACCGCAATGCCGCGAGCGGAACCAGGCCCGGCGCGACGATCGTCATGGCGTCCTCCTCTCCGCAACCGGTCGCGCCGGCCGGTTCGCTCCGGCGCGCGCCGCTTTTTACGTATACGTTAGCGGATGCGCCCGGACGGGTCAAGCCGACTGCCCCGATGTCTCGCGGTTCCATAGGCTGACCTAGCGCGCCTCGAGGGCCGCCGCGGGTCGCCCGGCCCGTGCCGGCGGCAGCCGCTTCGTGACCTCGGCGACGACCGCCTCGGGCGTGATGCCGAAGTGGCGGAAGAGCTCTGCCTCAGGCCCCGACGCGCCGAACGTGCGCATGCCCACGAACCCGCCGTCCTCGCCCACGAAACGCTCCCAGCCGAGCTTCACCGCCGCTTCCACCGCCACGCGCACCGTGCCGCGGCCGAGCACCGAGGCCTGGTACGCCGCGTCCTGCTGGTCGAAGTACTCCCAGCACGGCACCGAGATCACGGCGGTCGCAGTGCCCTGCGCCTGCAGCGTCGCCCGCGCCGCGAGCGCGATCGCCACTTCGGACCCGGACGCGAACAGCGTGGCACGCCGGGCACCGCCGGAGGCATCCGCGATCACGTAGGCGCCGCGGGCGCAGAGGTTCTCGTCGGTGTGCACGGTCCGCACCGGCGGCAGCGGCTGGCGGGAGTTGATGATCGCGGATGGCGAGCGGCGATTGGCGACGGCAAGTTGCCAGCACTCGGCGGCCTCGACGGCGTCGGCCGGTCGCATCACCGCGAGGTTGGGCATCGCCCGCAGGGAAGCCAGGTACTCGACCGGCTGGTGCGTCGGCCCGTTGCGCCCGATGCCGATCGAGTCGTGGCTGAACACCCAGATCACCGGCAGCGACATCATCGCCGACAGCCGGATCGAGTGGCGCATGTAGTCGGAAAAGACGAGGAACGTCGCGCCGTACGGCACCACGCCCTTGTGCGCGACCATGCCGTTCATCATCGCGCCCATCGCGTGCTCGCGCACCCCGTAGTGCAGGTAGCGTCCGCCGTGGTCGTCGGCGGTGAAGGGCCGCATGTCGCGCTTGTGCTGCGTCGCCGCCTCGAGGTCGGGCGCGCCGCCGACGAGCTCGGGGATCGCGTGCGAGAGCACGCGTGTGATCTCGCCCGACGAGCGTACCGTCGGCTGCGTCGGCGCCTTCGCCACCGCGTCGCGCTTCCAGTCGAGCAGTGCCTTCTCCCACCCGGCGGGCAGCTCGCCGCGCATCAGCCGCTCGAACTTCGCGCGCTGCCGCGGGTCGCTCGCGGCGAGCCGGGCCTCCCACGACGTGCGTTCGGCCGCGCCGCGCCGACCGGCCTCGCGCCACGCGGCGAGGATCGTGTCGGGCACGACGAAGTGCTCGTGTGGCCAGCCGAGGAACTCGCGCGCCGCCTTCGCATCGTCCTCGAACAGCTTGCCGCCGTGGGCGACGCGCTGGTCCTCGATGCGCGGCACGCCGAAGCCGATCAAGGTGTTGCACTTGATCATCGACGGCCGCGGGTCGGTCTTGGCCACGGCGATCGCCGCCGCAATCGCGTCCTGGTCGTGGCCATCGCACTCCTGCACGTGCCAGCCGGCGCAGGCGAAGCGGACCATGTAGTCCTCGGTCACCGCCTGCGACGTCGGGCCGTCGTCGGTCATCCGGTTGGAGTCGTAGAGGAAGATCAGCCGTCCGAGGCGCAGGTGCCCGGCAAGCGAGATCACCTCGTGGCCGAGGCCTTCCATCAGGCAGCCGTCGCCGACCAGCGCGTAGGTCCAGTGGTGGACGACGTCGTCGCCGAACTCCTCGTTCAGCATCGCCTCCGCGACCGCCATGCCGGCGGCGTTGGCGATGCCCTGACCCAGCGGGCCGGTGGTGATCTCGACGCCGTGGTCCGGCTCGTACTCCGGGTGCCCCGGCGTGGTCGAGCCGAGCTCGCGGAAGCGCTTCACCTGCTCGAGCGGGAACGCCGCGTAGCCGCACAGGTGCAGCAGCGCGTAGATCAGCGTCGAGCCGTGCCCGTTCGACTGCACGAAGCGGTCGCGGTCGGGCCAGCGCGGGCAGGCCGGGTCGAAGCGCAGGTGGCGCGTGAACAGCGCCGTGCAGATGTCGGCGGCGCCGAGCGGCGTGCCCGGGTGCCCGTCGCCGACGTGGACGATCGCGTCCAGCGCAAGGAAGCGGACGGCGTTGGCCATCTCGCGGGGAGTCGCTGTCATGGTTCGTGCTCCGGCGTTCGTGGCGTGGGGATCAGGCCAGCGTCTGGACGTAGCCCAGCGTCCGCGAAGGATTGTTCGCGACCTGCAGCGCCTCCATCTGCGGTGCGTCGATGCGCCGGCTCAGGGTCTCGTACTTGCGCGTGAGCCGCGCCGCGGTGGCGAAGAACTCGACGGGTTCAGCCTCCTTGGGCACGATGTCGAAGGTCATCCAGTCGTCGTAGCCGAGGCGCTTCACCGTCCACAGGAACTCGATCAGCTCCCAGGGGTGCACGGCGCCGGGGAGCAGGTCCCAGTCGGCACGGCCGTCGTTGTCGTTGAGATGCACGTAGAAGAGCCGCCGCGCCTTCGCGAGCAGCGCCGCCGACTGCGACGCGTTCTCGTTGGCGAAGAGCGCGTGGCCGACGTCGAGCGTCACGCCCAGGTTGTCGCGGTTGACGATCTGGCAGAACGCCGCGGTCTCCCCGGCATTGCCGAGCAGCGAACGCACCCGTGGCTCGCTGATCTTGTACTCGATGCAGATCGGGAACGACGGGTCGTGGTCGGCGATCTCGGCGTAGCACTCGGCTGCGGTGTCGTAGGCGCGCGCGAAGTCGAGCTCGAACGCGTAGTCGAT
>Ga0209391_10000077_pt1 | contig 33938 bp, 36 predicted proteins | sample PPLLak3March2015_FD_187246 | JGI IMG/M metagenome (GOLD analysis project Ga0209391, IMG submission 187246) | Freshwater sediment microbial communities from Prairie Pothole Lake near Jamestown, North Dakota, USA - PPLs Lake P7 Core (1) Depth... | ecosystem: Environmental > Aquatic > Freshwater >...
AGCGCAGCGAGTGGTCGTTTTCCTGCAGGTCGGCGCCGACGGTCAGTGCGGCGCCTTCGCCCCACGCGAGCTCGAGCGCGGCCCGCCCGCCCGTGGTGCGCCGGTCCGGGTTCGAGACGGACTTGTACGGCATGGTCGCCGACGGCGTGAAAGTCCGCAGGCTGTAGTTGTCCATCACGTGGTCGACATAGTTGTAGTAAACCTGTGCCTCCACGCGCTTCACGTGCTCCGACAGCTCGTCGCGCTCGAAGCGCAGCCCGAGGTTCTCGCGGTCGAAAGCCACGCCGTCCATCGCGCGGTCTGCATAGGCGGCTTCGCCGTCGCTGCGCACGCCCGTGAGCTCGAGGCGCGTGTGCTCGTTCGGCGTCCAGCCGAGCGCCCCGTTGGCGCTCCAGCGTTCGTACTCCGAATGCACCGACTGCCCGGCGCCGTCCTCGTAGTCGTCGGAGGCCGCGCGCGTGCCGGTGAGCTGGCCGTAGTACGACGGCGTGCCGGCCCGCAGGTCGCCCACGAGGTCGCTGCGACCGAAGCTCGCGCCGAGCAGGCTCGCGTTCGCGAGGTAGCCGTCCTCCTCGAAGCGCTTGATGTCCCGCTCGAAGGAGACAGTGGCGGCGGAGTTGCCCGGTCCGCGCAGCACGGTCTGCGGGCCCTTGGTCACCACGATGCGGTCGAAGGCCTCCGGGAAGACGTAGGCCGTCGGCGGGTCCATGCGCATGCCACAACCACCGAGCAGCTGCTCGCCGTCGATCAGCACGTTGACCCGCGAGGCGGCCATGCCGCGGAACACCGGGTCGCCGTCGGTGCCGCCCTTGCGGATCACCGAGAAGCCCGGGATGGTCTTGAGGTAGTCGGCGCCGTCGTGCGCCGGCAGCGGCTGGCGCGGCGCCTTGGGGTCCGTGATCACCATCAGCGGCGCGTGCATGCGCGACGCCGTGACGACGATCTCGTCCAGGGAAGTTTCGGACCGTGCCGGGCCTGCAAGGCACAGGGCGGGCACGGACAGCAGGACGGCGGCCCGGCGGGCCCCGCATAGAGTCACCATGATTTCGCTCTCCGACGATTTAGGGGTCGAGCTCGGAACGGGCTAGACGTGCGTCGGTGGTGCGCGGGGCGATTGCGGCTGATGGAGGGGGCGTAGGGCCGGGATCCGCTGCTGCGGCACCGGGTCCGATTGCGGCGCGGTGGCGGACGCCAGCGGCACGACGGCGAGGGAAGGTGGCGCGACGGTCGCGCTGGCCGCGAAGACGCAGGGCGCATCGTGACTTGCCTGCTGCCCGGCCGGCGCTTCGCCGGTTCCCGTGAGGCGCACCACCACCGACGACTTCGCGTCGCCGTGGCACATCTGCATGGTGACGCTGAACCCGTCGCCGGCCGTCGGCATGAAGCCGGCGGGCACGAGCAGCCGGAATGCGAGTGCCGGCAGCAGGAGCAGGCACACCCAGTCCCGGGTCGATCGCGCACGCAGCCGGCGGAGATTCATCCGTCGATGGTAATCGACTGGCGCGCTTCGCGCGACGCGCAGGCCTCCGCGACCCGCTGGCGCAGGATTTCGCCCAGCCGCCGCGCACCGGGGCCGGCGGTGTCCGGATCGGCGTAGACGAGGTACAGGGTGACGAAGCGCTCGCGCCCCTCGGCCAGCGGCAGAGGCCGCAGCGCCTCGGAGGCGAGTTCCTCGCGGATGTTCTCCTCCGGATACCAGGCGTAGCCGAGCCCCAGGCGCGCGGCGCGGATCGAGGTCGCCTTGTTCGAGACCGTCCAGCGGCGCTCGTTGAGCCAGCCGCCGCTGCGGCTGCGCAGCGCGCCCGAGTCGCGCACCACGAGGTGACGGTGCTGGCGCAGGTCGTCGAGGGTCAGCGTGCGCCCGAGCTGGTGCAGCGGATGCGACGGGGCGGCGGCACACACGAAACGCACCTGCATGAGGGGATCGCCCAGGAACCCGCCGGGGACGATGCCGCCCACCACGAGATCCACCCGCCCTTCGGTCAGCGCTTCCTCCGTGCCGCCCAGCACCGACTCGGTGATCTCGAGGCGCGTGTCGGGGTGCTCGCGTCCGAACTCCGCGCAGCACTCGAGCAGCAGCCAGGTCGGGAAGATGATGTCGACGGCGATACGGATCTCGGGCTCCCAGCCGCGGGCGAGATCGCGCGCGACCCGTTCGACGCGGTTGGCCTCCTCGATCAGCGCCTTGCCGCGGCGATACAGGGCCTGGCCGGCGGGCGTGAGCACCGCCTTGCGGCCCTGCAGTTCGAACGCCTTGATCCCGAGCAATTCCTCGAGCTTCTTGATGGTGTAGGTGACGGTGGACTGCGTCCGATGCAGCCGCGCTGAGGCTTGCGCGTAGCCCCCGGCCTCGACGACCGCCACCAGCGCGCTCCATTGGTCCAAGGTGATCCTGGGCGAGCTCATATATCGGCTTGATAAATATGTAGACGCAAAAATATCGTCTTTTTTATCCAGACGATAGATGAAAAGCTGCGCCCATCGTAAATCGCCACTTTCCCCGGGAGACGCCATGTCCACGATCCTGCAGTTGAACACCAGCCTGTCCGGCGAGACCGGGCTGTCCTCGCGGCTGGCGAGTGACTTCTCTTCGGCGCTCGCGGGTGCCACCGGTGCGGCGGTCGTCGTCCGGGATCTCGCGCGCCAGCCGGTGCCGCACCTGACGGCCGAGCGCTTCGCTGCGTTCACCACGCCAGTGTCCGAGCGCACGCTGGAGCAGCAGCGGCACGTGGCCGAGTCCGACGTGCTCATCGAGGAACTGCGCCGCGCGGACGTGCTGGTGCTCGGCGTGCCGATGTACAACTTCGGCGTGCCGTCCACACTCAAGGCCTATTTCGATCACGTGGCGCGCGCGGGCGTGTCGTTCCGATACACACCCGACGGTCCGGTCGGATTGCTCGGCAGCAAGCGGGCGTTCGTGTTCGCCACTCGTGGCGGGCGCTACGCGGGCACCGAGGCCGACCACCAGACGTCGTACCTGCGGCAGTTCCTCGGGTTCATCGGCATCCGCGACGTCGAGTTCGTGTATGCGGAGGGTCTTGCGCTGGGCGCGGAGCAGCGCGAACGGGCGGTCGCGGCGGCCAGCGAGCGTATCGGCCAGCTCGCCGCCTGAGCCCCTGACCCCGGGCCCTTGCCGTCAATCGTCGCTTTCAGAGGCAGATCACCCATGAACACAACTCAAAAGCAGAGCAACCTGGACGGGTCGTCCATGAGTGCCCGTCGACTGCAGGCCGTGATCGAGTCGGTGGCGGCCTCCGACGGCGCCGGAGTGAAGCTGCGCCGCAGCCTCGGCAGCCGGCCGAACCTGCGCTTCGACCCGTTCCTGATGCTCGACGAGTTCTTCTCGGACGACCCGAACGACTACCTCGCGGGCTTCCCCTCGCATCCTCACCGCGGTTTCGAGACGGTCACCTACATGCTCGACGGGCGCATGCGCCACGAGGACACCTTCGGCCACCGCGGCGACCTCGGCCCCGGCGATGTGCAGTGGATGACGGCGGCGCGCGGCATCATCCACTCCGAGATGCCTCAGCAGGCGGAGGGGCGCATGCGCGGGTTCCAGCTGTGGATCAACCTGCCGGCGCGCGAGAAGATGAAGCCCGCGGCGTACCGCGACATCCCGTCGCGGGAGATTCCGACCCTGGATCTGCCGGGCGGCGGCGCGATGCGCGTGATCGCGGGCAGCTACGCGCAGGATGGCGTCGTCACGGCCGGCCCGATCAGCGGCCTCTCGACCGAACCGCTGTACTACGACCTGCGGCTGCCGGCGGGCGCGAGCGTCGAACTGCCGACCCCGGCCGGACACAACGCGTTCCTGTACGTGTACGAAGGCGCCGCGAGCGTGGGCGAGGACGCCCGGCCGTTGCCGTTCCGTGCAGCGGGCCTCCTGACCTTGGGCGATTCCGTGCGCATCGCGACAGGAGAGACGGGCGTCAAGCTGCTGCTCTTGGCCGGCCGGCCGATCGGCGAGCCGGTGGTGCAGTACGGTCCGTTCGTCATGAACTCGGTTGCCCAGATCGAGCAGGCGATCCGGGACTACCAGGCGGGCCGGCTCGCGGAGGCGAGCTGACGCTGCAGCGCGTCGATTCGCCGGCGCGCCGGCTTACGTGTATTCCACTGCTGGGCGCCGCGTGGACGCGTCGCAGAATACCGGCCACCAGGGGCAGTGGCCCTGCCCGTCGTGCGGATGGCGCCATGAGTCACAAGCACGAGCAGCTGCTCAGGACGATCTTCCAGGACCCGATCAACTGCAACATCCACTGGCGCGAGGTGGAATCGCTGCTGCACCACGTGGGTGCGGACATCGAGCCGCTCTCGGGCGCCCGCATCCGCGTCAAGCTGAACGGGTCGGAGGGCATCCTGCACCGCCCTCACCACGGCAACACCCTCGACCGCAGCTCGGTTCGTCACCTGCGCGAGTATCTGGCGCACGCACGGATGACGCCTTCGCAGTACGAGGTGGCGCGGGGCGCCGCGTCGCACTAGGCCGTGCCGCTCGCCGGCTGACTTCGCGGCGCCGGTTCCCGGCACGTCGTGCTTCGAGACCTCCAGCCCCACGCGGATAGCCAAGCGTCCGTGCGGCGAATATATTCGTGCTGTCTCATACATCATCGCGCCGGCCTGCGGCTGGCAAATGCATTGGGGAGATCCGCATGACGAACGACATCCGCAAGGAACGTGGCCTGTGCGAGCTGTACGCCGAAGACCCGGACCGAGCCGACTCGCTGGTGTTCGGCAGGGTCGCGCATGCCGATCGTCGGGGCTTCCTGAAAGGCGCGGGCCTCGCGGCCATGGCGGCAGTGGTCGGCGCGACCATCCCCTTCCACCGGAACTTCCCGGCCGGCCTGATTCCGGCCGCGCTCGCCGACGAGACCGGTCCGCTCGCACTCGAGGGCAAGGATGGGCTGACCGTCCTGAACGACCGCCCCCTCAACGCCGAGACACCGGCCCACCTTCTGGACGACGACGTGACGCCCACCAGCCGCCACTTCGTGCGGGACAACGGGATCCGTCCGGACATGGCCGAGAAGATGGATGCGACCGGGTGGACGCTCACGGTGGACGGCGAAGTCGAGCGGCCGCTCACGCTGACGCTCGACGATCTCAAGCGCGACTTCAAGCCGGTGAAGCTGAAACTGCAGCTCGAGTGCGCCGGCAACGGCCGCGCCTCGTTCAATCCCCCGACCAAGGGCAACCAGTGGACGGTGGGCGCGATCGGCAACGCCGAGTGGACGGGCGTGCGCTACCGCGACGTGCTCGCCGCGGCGGGGCTGCGCAAGAGCGCCGTCTACACCGGGCACTACGGTTTCGACCAGCACCTCTCGCGCGACGCATCGAAGGACCCGATCTCGCGCGGCGTGCCGCTCTCGAAGGCGCTCGAGCCGCATTCGATCATCGCCTACGAGATGAACGGCGAGCCGATCCCGAAGTACCACGGCTTCCCCGCGCGCATCGTGTGCTCGGGCTGGCCGGCGTCGGTGTCGCACAAGTGGGTCCGGCGGATCTGGGTGCGCGATGTGGTCCACGACGGCGAGAAGATGGGGGGGGATTCGTACCGCGTGCCGCGCTACCCGGTGGCGCCGGGCGCCACGGTGCCGAAGGAGGACTTCGTCATCATCCAGTCCCTGCCCGTCAAGTCGATCATCACCTCGCCGCGGACGGGGGTCGAAGGGATCGGTCGCTCCCTCGCCGTGCGTGGGCACGCCTGGGCTGGCGAGCACGCCGTGCGCGCCGTGGACGTGAGCATCGACTTCGGCGCGACCTGGCAGAAGACGAAGCTGCAGCGCGCTCCCAACAGGTACTCGTGGCAGACGTGGACGGCGGACCTCGAGTTCCCGGGCCCCGGCTATTACGAGATCTGGTCGCGCGCCACCGACGATCGTGGCGTGTCGCAGCCGTTTGCGGTCGCCTGGAACCCGCGGGGCTACACCGCCAACGCCATGCACCGGATCTCGGTGACGGTCGCATGATGCGGAGTCGATCGGCATTCCTGCTGGCTGCGCTCGCGGCGGCCGGGCTGACGGCGGCGGCCGCCGACGCCGCCGGCGACTCCGAGGCGGGTGCGCGCGCGTTCCAGCCATGCGGTGCCTGTCACACCGTATCGCCCGGGGGCGCGGCCGTGGTCGGTCCGAATCTGTGGGGCGTGGTGGGTCGAGCGGTGGCGGCGGCGCCCGGATTCGACTACTCGCCCGAACTCAAGTCCATCGGCGGCGCATGGACTGCGGAGCAACTGGACCGCTTCCTTGCGAATCCGGCTGCATTCGCGCCCGGCACGCGGATGGGCTACGTCGGCGTCGCGGACCCGGCGGAGCGGGCGGCCCTCATCGCTTATCTCTCCACCTTGCGCGAGGGCGCGGTTGCGGCGACTGCGGCCGCACCGGACTTCGGTCCGGACTGGCCCGCCGGTCCCGGCCAGGTGGAAACCGGTGTGCTCTGCAACGCCTGCCATTCGCTCGCGATCGTCAAGCAGCAGCGGCTGTCACGCGAGGTCTGGGACACGCTGCTGGTGTGGATGGTCGAGGAGCAGGGCATGGCACAGCAGACGCCGGAGCGGCGGGCCCTGATCCTCGAGTACCTCGCCGCGCATTTCGGTCCGGGGTAGCGCCCCGGCCCGCATCGGGGCCCGTCCGCAGGGACTTCGCTGTTCAGTAGAGCAGCGATACCAGCGTGTAGCTGACCACCCCGACGAGCAGGGCCGAGAACAGGCCGACGCCGAGCGGCTTCAGGCCGATCGCCCTCAGGCCCTTGATGCTCGTGCCGAGTCCTACGGCCGCCATCGCGATCGCGAGGCAGTAGGTCGCCACCTGCTTGATGAACCCGACGATCGCCTTCCACTGCTCGGGCTCGAGCAGACCGAACGGACGGTCGCCCATGTCGCCCAGCGTGCGCAGCAGGCTCATGGCGGCGAACCCGATGATGAACACCGGGATCATCGTGTACCATTTCGGCGAAACGCCGCCCTCGCTCGAGCGGCGGTGATAGAAGACCGCCATGATGGGGATCACGAGCAGCATGCTCATGTTGCGCACGAGCTTGGTCACGGTCGCGACGTCGAGCGCCTTCGGGTCGTCGAAGTACTGCTGGTAGACGAGCCCGGCGCCGGCAACCTGCGCAGTCTCGTGGACGGCGGTGCCGAGGAACATGCCCGAGCGGAAACTGTCGCCCGCGAACAGCCAGTGCGCAGCGAACGGATAGGCCAGCATCGCGGCCACGCCGAACAGCGTGATGCAGGCAACCGCATAGCTCGTCTCGTCGTCGCGGGCGCCGATCGTCGGCGACATGGCGACGATCGCGGTCGCCCCGCAGATGCTCGTGCCGACTGCGATCAGCGTGCCGAGACGGTCGGTGAGCCCGACCCTCCGGCTGACGTAGGTCACGATCGCAAGCGCCGCGAGCACCGTGCCGATGATGATGGGCAGGGCCTTGAGGCCGATGGCGCCGGCCTCGACGATCGAGAGCCGGATGCCCAACAGCACGATGCCGAGCCGCAGTATCCGCACCACCGAGAACTTGATGCCCGGCCGCAGCACCTCGGGCAGCTTGAAGAGGTTGTTGACCAGGATGCCGAGCAGGATCGCCATCATGATCCCGCTGATCGCACCCTTCTGGAGGCCGAGCGCCGGGGCGATGACTCCGGCGAGGTATTCCCCGGCGAGCGCGAGGAACAGGGCGAGCAGGAATCCCCAGATGGCATTCATGGCAGGTTGTCTCTTGGAGTCATGGGCGACCCGGGTCGCGGCGCGCCTGGCACGCGCGAGCGCCCGGCCGTGCTGCGGACGGTGCGGCCCGCCGGCTGGCAGGCCGCGCGTCGTTCAGGCGGTCAGCGCTTCCAGCTGTAGCTGACCTCGAATTCGAACTGCGTCATCTCGAGCTCGACCGTCTGCGACGGGTCGAAATTGTTCGGTCCGCGCACGGTCTCCTCCGGGGCGTACATGAACGAGAAGTTGAGCTCGTTGCCGCTCGACTGGGTCTTCGTGAAGCCGACCGTGAAGTGCTGCTCCATCACGCCCGGCGCGAGGATGTTGAAGCTCATCTGGTCGCTCGCGATCGGTTGGTCGGTCATGCTGTAGCCGCCGCGGAAGGTCCACTCGTCGCTGTACTTCCACGACGCGCCGAGCTTGTAGACCGTCATGTCGTCCCAGCCGAAGCCAGGGCCGCGGTTTCCGCCCAGGCAGTTCTCGAAGCTGCCCGCGGGGTTGAAGATCGGGCAGTTGAACAGGTTCTGGATCGGGTTCGCGACCGAGTCGACGTCCGTGTACTTGACCTCCTGGACGTCGAACATCAACGTCAGCGCGTCCATCGGCTTGAATGCGACGCCGATGGTCCACGTGGACGGCATGTCGAAGCCGCCTCCCTGGGCGAACAGGTCCTCGTAGTTGCCGAAGTCCGACATCGACATCTTGGTCGTGTAGGCGGCTGCGAGACTGAATGCCTGCGTCGGGGCCCAGCGCGCGCCGATCGTGCCGCCGAAGCCGTAGGACATGTCGTGGCCGTTGCCGGAGAGGTTGCGCGGGTTCGCGGGCTGACCGGTGGTGAAATAGCTCTCGACGTAGGTCTTCGTGTACGGCGCAAAATTGCGCACGCCGCGCGCCTCGAAGCGCTGCAGCGCGAAAATGGCAGATGCACCCACCGAGAACTCCTCGGTGAGCTTGCGCGCATAGCTCAGGTTCACGAACGCCTGCATCAGGTCCACGCCCGCCGTATCGCCGCCGTAGGTGCCGGGGAAGGTCTGCGGGCCGCCCGGACCCATGCCCGCGGTCGGGTCGAAGGTGGCCGTGCCGCCCACCCACTTCGTGTTCATGCCGCCGCGCGCGTAGAAGGCGGCACCGAGGAAGTCCACGTCGGTGAGGTTCCAGTTCATGCCGACGAACGGAATCGGGAAGAACTCGTTCTCGCTGCTGAGGTTGTTCGGGCCGATCGTGAACGCGCAGTTGGCCGGTCCCCCGGGGGGCATGCAGCCGCCGTTCGCGAGGCTCGGTGACGTCCGGTAGTCGCGCATCGGACTGAAGATGCCGAGGCCCGCATCGATGCTTTCCGGAAGGACCGTGAGGCCCGCGGGATTGGTGCCGAGGATCATCAGTTCCTCGGGGTTCGCGCTGCCGGCCCCGGCCTGTCCCTTGCTCTTGGTGCCCGCGCCGTGCGTGTAGTAACCGTTGGTGGCCGACGCGCCGCCCGCGGCGAGCGCGAGCGCGATGCCCATGGCGAGCATGGTCTGGTTCCGGATCGTGTTCATCGAGCCCCCGTTCGCCGCCGCTGCGGCCAGTTCGGAAATGAATTGGCGAGTTCCAAGATCTCGTTGTGCTTGCGTCGATTGCGTCCGGGGCATCGCCGCCCGGCAGCGGCGCGCCGCGGACGCCGGCGCCGGTCGTTCAGGCCTTGCGCCGCAGCACGAACCGGTAGACGTTGCCGTCGACCGACTGTTCGATGAGTTCGTGGCCGGTCGTGCGGCTGAAGGCGGCGAAATCCTTGACGGCACCCGGGTCGGTCGCGAGCACCTCGAGGGTGCTTCCCGCCGGCATTGGCGTGAGGGCCTTCTTCGCCTTGAGGATGGGCAGCGGGCAGTTGAGTCCCTTAGCGTCCAGTGTCTGGTCAGCCATGTGTCTCACTCAGATGAAAAGATTGATGTCGGACTGGGTGGCGACCTCGATGTAGGTCGCGGCGCCCCCGATCTCGATGCCGGGGATCATGTCGTCCGTCGTGTACTCGAACAGGTCCATGGTCATCTGGCACGCGATCATCCGCACCTCGGACTCGAGCGCCAGTGAGCGCAGCTCCGCGAACGAAGCCACGCCCTTTTTCTTCATCATGTCCTTCATCATCGCCGAGGCGCCTGCATCCACGCCCGGGATCATCGACATGAAGTTGGGCATGCCCATGTGTCCGCCCATCATCGGCATCTTCATGGCGGGATTGCCGAGCGGGGACATCTTCAGGTCCGGGTCCTTGAGCAGCAGCGTCAGGCCGTAGAAGGTGAAGAACAGCGTGACGTTCAGGCCCATCGCGGCAGCCGTCGTCGAGAGGATCATCGGCGGGTAGGCCCAGTCGAGCGAGCCCTTGGTGACGATGATGGACATGCTCTTGGTGCCGGAATCGTCAGCCATGTGCAGTGACCCCCAGTCGAATTGCCGTGCAGTCGGTCGCGCCGGAAGTTAACAGAGATCCCTTTATTAGCAAAGTCGAATAACTTAGGCTCCCGACCGTGGTTAATACCGCTATTCGGCAGGCTTTCATGCCGCATCGCAGCATGCGCGTCGCAGTGCGGCAGGCTCCGCCGCTGTTCGTCGCGAGCGAGTTCTGTCGACGCCGCGGCTTCGGCGCCCGTCACCCGTTGTCGATCCCGCGCGTGGCGACGGTGCTCGAGTTGTGCGAGCGACTCGGCTGGCTGGAGGCAGCGTCGTGCCGCACGGGCCGTGCGGCGAGCGTCGCGGAGCTCACCGCGTTCCACGACGCGGACTACGTCGAGGCCCTGCGCAGCAGCGACGCGGCCGGGTGCGTCGAGCGCGAGCTGCGCGAGCGGCACCGCTTCGGGACGTCCGAGAATCCGCTGTTCGAAGGCGTGTTCGAGCGTGCGGCGACCGCCGTGGGCGGTTCGATCCTCGCCGCCGGGCTCGCACTCGAGGGCCGCGTCGTGTTCCATCCGGCGGGCGGCACCCATCACGGCCGCCCGGGCCACGCGAGCGGCTTCTGCTATTTCAACGATCCGGTGTTCGCGATCCGCCGGCTCGAGCAGGCGGGCCTCGAGCGCGTGCTCTACGTGGACCTCGACGCGCACCACGGCGACGCAGTGCAGGACGCATTCCAGGACGACACGCGAGTGCGATTCGTTTCGATTCACGAGGCGGGTCGCTGGCCGCATACCGGGGCCGCCACCGACCGCGGCCGCGGATACGCGTGCAACCTCCCGGTGCCCGCGGGCTGCAACGACAGCGAGTTCGAGTTCCTGATGGACGAGGTCGTGATGCCGCTGGCGGAGGGCTTCGCGCCGCAGGCGGTCGTGATCACCTGCGGCACGGACGCACTGGCGGGCGACCCGCTGTCGCGAATGGCGCTCAGCAATGTCGCGATCTGGGAAGCGGTCGAGCGGCTCGTGGCGCTGTCGGGTCCGGCCGTGGTGCTGGGGGGCGGAGGCTACAACCCGTGGACACTGGCGCGCTGCTGGACCGGGCTCTGGGGTCGGCTGAGCGGCCGGGAGATTCCGGTGGTGCTGCCCGCCGAGGCGCAGGTAGTCTTGGGCGGACTTGCCTGCGACCTCGTGGACGACGAGGACGTTCGCGCGGAGTGGCTCACGACGCTGGTCGACGCACCGGCGCCGGGTCGCGTTCGCGAGGCGGTGCGAGAACTGGCTCGGGAGGGGAGGACGATGCATGGCATGGCTTGAGTCAATCGGCACGATCGAGGAATACGAAGACGTGGTGCTCGACGTCACGCTCGTCGCGGACCTGGAGCGTGCTGCCGCCGCGGCGCCGACGCGACCGATCCGGTTCTCGACGCCGACGTTCAAGGACTACGCGAGCACCGAACTGAAGGGCTGCTCGAAGAACAGCTTTCCCTCGTTCTCGATCACGGGCGGCGCCTGCGGACTCAACTGCGACCATTGCCGCGCGGAGATCCTCAAGCCGATGCTCGCTGCGACCTCGCCGGCGATGCTCGACCAGAAGGTGCGCCACCTCATCGCGACGCAGGACCTGCAGGGGTTCCTGCTCTCCGGCGGCTCGAACCGCCGCAACGAGATTCCCTACGAGCGCTACTATCCGGTGGTCGAGGGCCTGAAACGCGACTTCCCGTTCCTCAGCATCGCGATTCACACCGCGCTCACCGACGAGGCGGGCGCGCGGGCCATGGAGGCCGCCGGCGTGGACACCGCAATGATGGACGTCATCGGGGCGGAGGCGACCATCCGCGACGTGTATCACCTCGACCGTCCGGTCGAGGACTTCGAGGCGACGCTCGCCGCGCTGACGGCGACCTCGATGCGGGTGAGCCCGCACATCGTCGTCGGGCTGCATTACGGGCGTGTCCTCGGCGAGGCGAACGCGCTGGACATCGTGAGCCGCTACCCGGTCGAGGCGCTGGTGCTCGTCGTGGTGATGCCGTTCTACGCTGCACCCGGCCTCTTCAACGTGCCCGATCCCGCCGAGGTCGGCCGTATCTTCGGCGAGGCGCGCAGGCGGCTGCACGAGCGGCAGGTGCTGCTCGGTTGCGCGCGACCACCGGGCCTGCACAAGCGGGCCGTGGACGCTTACGCGGTGATGGCCGGACTCGACGGCATTGCCTTCCCCGCCGACGGCGTCGTGGGCGTCGCACGCGCGATCGGACGTCCGTTCCACCAGGAGCACGCCTGCTGCTCCATCAAGCTCGGCGGCGAGCGCACCGTCCGGGCGAACCCGGCCTGCGCGGCCTGAGCGCTTCGGGAACCAGCGGAGAGAGTCCACGATGAGCTGCATCAAGCAGGATGTCCGTCCCGAGAGCGGTCCGCCGGGCGCGGACCTCGCGGTCAATGGTTTCGAGGCCATGCAGCCGCGATACCCGGCGCAGACCCCCGCCGGTGCGCGCAATGGCCGGCGGGTCAAGGACGCGGCCGTGCCGCCGCAGGGCGTCTACCTGCCGAACAACAACGTGCTCACGCCGCAGATGCGCTCGCCCGAGTACGTGCAGATGTCGAACGCGGCGGCGATCACGCTCGGCATCATGCCGGGCAGGATGCATCGCTGCGGCTGCACACGCTGCCTGAACCTGCTGCTCACCTACCCGGAAGGCTGCCGCGCGAACTGTGCCTACTGCGGGCTCGCGCGGCACCGCGAGGCCGAGCGCGACTACGCCGATCGCAACTTCATCCGCGTGGACTGGCCGGCCGTGCCGATGGAGCAGGTGGTGGACATCGTCGCCCGCGACGGCGAGAAAAGCCCGTTCCACCGCATGTGCATCTCGATGATCACCCACCCGAGTTCCGACGCCGACACGGTCGCGGTCCTCGAGGCGTGGACCGCGAGGATCGACCCGACGGCGATTCCGGTGTCGATCCTCTCGAACCCGACCACGATGAAGCGCGCCGACGTGCAGCGCCTCAGGGACCTCGGCGCCGACATCTTCACCGTCGCGCTCGACGCCGCCACGCCCGCGATCTTCGACCGGACGCGCGGCAAGGGCGTGCAGTCGCCGCACAAGTGGCAGAAGTACTGGGAGATCCTGCTCGACGCACGGGACGTGTTCGGGCCGCAGAAATTCGGTGCGCACATCATCGTGGGCATGGGAGAGACCGAGTTCGAGGTGCTGTCCCTCGTGCAGCAACTCGTGGACCTCGGCGGCCACAGCCACCTGTTCTGCTTCTTCCCGGAGCAGGGGTCGCTGATGGACCACCTGCCGGCCACGCCGCGCGACCAGTGGCGCCGCGTGCAGCTCGCCCGCTACCTGATCGACTATGCGGGCGTCCGCGTCGAACGGATGCGTTTCGATGGCGAGGGTCGCGTCGCGGACTACGGCCTGCCGCAGGCGGAGCTCGAGGACATCGTCGGCCAGGGCGTGGCGTTCCGCACGTCGGGTTGCCCGGGCAAATTCCGCGACGACGTGTCGGCGTGCGACCGGCCCTACGGCGACTCGCCGCCGAGCAACATCGCGAGCTTCCCGTTCCAGCCCGGCCGGCGCGATCTGCAGAAGATCCGGCGCCAGCTCGGGATCCCGGTCGTCCGGGGCTGAGGCGGTGGCGGGACGATTCCGCGTCGTCGACACGGGAGTCCGCGAGGGTCGTTTCAATATCGCCGTGGACCAGACGATGATCGAGTTGCACCAGGCCGGCAGGATCCCGGACACGTTCCGTTTCATGCGCTTTCCGCCTACGGCGCTCATCGGCCGTCACCAGGCCCTGAGCCAGGAAGTGGACGTGCCTCACTGCCGGGCGCAGGGCATCGGGATCGTGCGGCGCATCACGGGCGGCGGGGCGATCTATCTCGACGAAGGCCAGCTCGGCTGGGGCCTCATCTTCCGGCGCAGCGCGCTGGGCGCAGTCTCGCTGCCGGAGATCGCGCGCGACGTCTGCCTTGCGGTCGCGGCAGGCCTGCGTCGCGTCGGCGTCGATGCGCGCTACCGTCCGCGCAACGACATCGAGGTGGACGGACGGAAGGTAAGTGGCACCGGCGGGTTCTTTGACGGCGAGACCCTGATCTACCAGGGCACGGTGCTGGTGGACATGGATCCGGCCGCCATGGTGGCGGCCCTGCGGGTGCCCCGCGCCAAGCTCGAGAAGCGCCAGCTCGACTCGGCAGCCCAGCGTGTCGTCACGCTGCGGGAACTCCTCGGCCCGAGGACGCCGGGCCTGCCCGCCATCCAGCGGGCGCTGCTCGAGGCGTTCGCCGAGCGCTTCGACGTCGAATGGAGCGACGAGGACCTCGGCGCCGAGGAGGAGTCGCTGGCCTGGCGCCGCCACGCCGAAGAGATCGGCACCGATGCGTTCGTGGCCGAAATCGACGATCCGGCCCGCGACGGGGACTTCGCCGCGGGCCAGCACGTGTGTCCGGGCGGCAGCATCACGAGTTACCTCCGGCTCGAGGGTCCGGCGCGCCTGCGCGTGGGGCAGTTGCTGATCACGGGCGACTTCTTCGTCGCGCCGCCACGCATCGTGCTCGACCTGGAGGCCGCATTGCGCGGCGCCTACGTCGCGGACCTCGGCCCGATCATCGACCGCTTCTTCGCTGAACACACGGTCGAGGCACTCACCGTCACGCCGGCCGATTTCCGCACGTCGATCGAGCGGGCCGTCGCCGCCGCGGGAAGCGGGGCGTGAAGACCCTCGCCGTCGTCCAGCACACCTCGGCGGAGTACCTCGGGCTGATCGAGGACCACCTCGAGGGCCGTCACATCCGCTTCCGCTACGCGCGGCCGTTCACGGCGGGTGGCCGGATGCCGGCAAACGAGGCGCTCGCGGACGGCCTGGTGCTCCTCGGCGGCGGGCCGTGGGGCAGTGCGGGCGGACGCGACGTGCCCACGCTCGAGCGCGAGGTCGAACTCGCGCGCCACGCGCTCGAGAGCGGTTTGCCGCTGATCGGCATCGGCCTCGGCGCGCAGATTCTCACGATCGCCGCGGGCGGCGGATCGACGCCGTCGGCGCTCGAGTTCGAGGTCGGCGAGGCGGTCCGCACGCGAGCCGATGCGCTGGCCGGATTCCTGCCGGAGCGGTATCCGCTCGTGCTCTACGGCCGGGACCGACCCGTATTGCCGGCCGCGGCGGACGTCCTCGCCCGCGACTGGCGCGGCCGGCCGGCGCTGTTCCAGGTCGGCGACCGCGCGCTCGGCTTCACCGGCCACCCAGGCACCAAGCCTGCGATCGTCGAGGACCTGATCATGGAGTTCGAGGAAGGGCCCGACGATCCGGGGCCGGCGCTCGAGCAGATGCGCGCCGTGCGCCCGGCGCTCGAGGACGCGCTGGTGCCGATCATGACGGGCATCGTCCGCGTGCTGCGGCTGATGCAGTGACCGGACTCGCGGGCACGTATTGTCATGCGCGGCCGATTACATTAGGGTGCACTAATACATTGGCGGCACCTGATCGTGCTGCAGCGCGTCATCGCGGAACGGGGTGAAGGACATGTCCGGCAAACTGATCATCGTCATGGCGAACACCGATCCGCGCAACGGCGAGGAACTCGGCGCGCCGATTTTCCAGGCGACCGTCGCGGCCGCAATGGAGTACGAGGTGGATGTGATCTGCACCGCAACCTCGGGGCGCCTGATGAAGAAGGGCGTGGCGGAGAGCCTGGTCGTCAAGGAGGGCTCGCCGAAAACCGTCTACGACTTCATCAAGGACGCGCACGAGGCGGGCGTGAAGTTCTACTGCTGCTCGCCCAACCTCGACCTGTTCGACATGAGCAAGGACGACCTGATCCCGGAATGCTCGGGCATCGTCGGCGGCGCGCACCTGATCGAGGAAGTGATGGAGACCGACGCGAAGGTCCTGACTTACTGATCGTAAGGCCGCTGCGCGGCCCCGGGGGAAGGAATGGAACACGCAGGCACACGCGTGCAGCAGTACATCGGTGATCCGGTCTCCGATGCGTCGCCCGTCGATCGCGCGAAGCTCGAGGAGATCTTCTCCGACATCCAGGGCGACCTGCGCTTCGACCACGAGCTGAACGGCTGCCTCAACTGCGGTATCTGCACGGCTACCTGCCCATCGGCGCACTACTACGACTACAGCCCGCGCGAGATCGTGCAGCTCCTGTGGACGGAGAACCTCGAGGGAATCTACGACGCGATGCAGGAGAAGATCTGGGCCTGCGCCCAGTGCTACACCTGCGCGGCGCGGTGCCCGTTCGGCAACTCGCCGGGCGGGCTGGTGATGGTGATGCGCGAGGTCGCGATCAAGCACGGCATGGAATCCGCGAAGAACGTGCTGCGGCCGTTCAGCCGCGTGATGCTCAAGCTGATCTCGACCGGCAACCAGCTGTCGCCGGACATGATCAACAAGGACGGATTCCCCGACTGGGGTCCGAACATCTCGAAGGTGGACGCTCCGCTGCAGGTGCTGCGCAAGGCGATCCCGATGCCGACGCTGCACACCACCAAGACGGCGTGGGAAGTGAACCTGAAGACGTCGGTCGAGCTCTACACCATCTGGGAAGAGACCGGCGTGCTCGCCAGCCTCAAGACCATCGACAAGAACCTCCATGACGTCATCAGCGACATCATGGACGAGAAGCGCGACGAGCTCGAAGAGTGGCTCGAGGAACAGGAGGAGGACTGAACCATGACGACGGATTCCAAGACCCCGATCCCCGGCGAGCGCTTCACGGGCCACGGCCCCGAGTGGCGCGACGCGAACCTGAACAAGCAGGACGCCGTCACCGCGACGGTCTGGGTCGAGCAGATCATCAACAAGCGCTCGATGCTGACCCAGAAGGACCGCGTCGAGGACGTACGCGACATCATGTGGCAGCTCGAGAAGGACGGCGAGATCGTCGTCCATCGGGTCAGCGACGAGCACCAGCCGGTGATGACCAAGACGCTGTATGGCTGGGACAAGAAGATTCCGACCACGCGGCTCTGGCACCACAAGTCCTGCGGCCAGTGCGGCAACATCCCGGGTTACCCGGCGTCGCTGCTGTGGCTGATGAACCAGCTCGGAACCGAGTACCTCGACGAGACCGACCAGACTTCCTGCACCGCGTGGAACTACCACGGCTCGGGCATCGGCAACATCGAGAGCCTCGCCGCGGTCTTCCTGCGCAACTTCCACCAGGCCTACGTCGCCGCGAAGGCCCAGGGCCTGCCCGACGGCTATTACTACCCGCTGGTGCACTGCGGCACCTCGTTCGGCAACTACAAGGAAGTGCGCGGCTACCTGCTGCGCTCGGCGAAGCTGCGCGAGAGCGTGAAGAAGATCCTCGGCAAGCTTGGTCGGCTGGTGGACGGCAAGCTGCTCATCCCCGAGGAGGTCGTGCACTACTCCGAGTGGGTGCACGTCATGCGCGCGAAGATTGCCGAGCGGCAGGTCATCGACGCCAGCCACATTCGCTCGACGATCCATCCGGCCTGCCACGTCTACAAGATGGTGCCGGAGGACGTGATCTACGACGACACCGTGCTCGACGGCAATCGCGTCGCGGTCTCGACCGGCATCATGCAGTCGCTCGGCACGCAGGTCATCGACTACAAGACCTGGTACGACTGCTGCGGCTTCGGCTTCCGCCACATCATCTCCGAGCGCGAGTTCACGCGGTCGTTCGCGATCGACCGCAAGCTGCGCGTGGTGCAGGACGAGGCGCACACCGACGTGATGATCGGCCACGACACGGGCTGCATCACCACGCTCGACAAGAACCAGTGGATCAGCAAGGCCGGCGACCGCCCGGTCGACGTACCGGTGCTCGCGGACTGCCAGTTCGCGGCACTGGTGTGCGGCGCGCACCCGTACAAGATCGTCCAGTCGCACTGGCACGCCTCGTCGACCGAGACGCTGATGGAAAAGCTCGGCATCGACTGGCAGGCGAAGAAGGCGGAGTTCGAGGCGTACCTGAAGGAGGTCGCCGCGGGCAAGATCGAAACCCTCTACGACCCGCGCCGCATGATCACCTCGGGGCCGGGCTTCAAGCGGATCTCAGCAACACCATGAGCAAGCCAATCCTGATCGTCGGCGGCGGGCCCGCCGGCCTGGCGGCTGCGCACGCGCTGGCGCGCGTCGGTCAACCGAGCGTCCTCGTGGAGAAGGCGGACCGCCTCGGCGGCGCGCCCATCCTCTCCGGCTACGCAAAACTTGTGCCGACCGGCGAGTGGGCGAAAGACGCTATCGGAGGCATGGTCGATCGTGTCGTCAAGGACCCGCTGGTCGAAGTGCACACGAACGCGAAGGTCGAGGCGTTCTCGGGTAATCCCGGCGCATTCTCGGTACAGATCTCCGGCGGCCGCACGGCCGAGGCCGGGGCCGCGATCCTGGCGACGGGCTTCACGCACTTCGATTCGGTGAACAAGCCCGAGTGGGGCTTCGGCACCTTCCCGGACGTGGTCACGACCACCCAGGTGGAACAGATGATTTCCTCCGGCAAGGGCGTGCGCTGCCCCTCGGACGGCCGCAAGCCGAAGCGTGTTGCGATCCTGCTCTGCGTCGGCTCCCGCGACCGGCAGATCGGCCGCGAGTGGTGCTCGAAGATCTGCTGCACGGTCTCCGCGAACATGGCGATGGAGATCCGCGAAGAGCTGCCGGATTGCCACGTCTACATCTACTACATGGACATCCGCACGTTCGGCCTGTACGAGACCAAGTACTACTGGAAGAGCCAGGAGGAGTTCAAGGTCAAGTACATCAAGGCTCGCATCGCCGAGGTGACCTCGGACGGCGAGAAGCTGGTGGTCAAGGGCGAGGACACGCTGGTCAAGCGTCCGATCACGATCCCGTTCGACATGGTCGTGCACGCGATCGGCATGGACCCGAACGTCGAGAACCCGGCGATCGCCGCCACGTTCGGCGTCGAGCTCGAGCGGCACGGCTACGTCGGTCGCGGCCACGCCTACGGCAACACGGCCGAGACCTCGCGTCCGGGCGTGTTCGTGGCCGGGGCGGCGACGGGCCCCGAGACGATCGACGACTCGATCGCGCAGGGGCAATCGGCGGCGCTCGCGGCACTCGGCCTGCTGCAGCCGCAGCGCGCGAGCGCCTGAGGCCGCCGCGATGTTCGGACGCGCGCACAAGGCGAGCGTACCGGTCGCCCCGGACCGGCCACGACTGGACCTGAGCGGCCCGCGGCTGCGACGCGCGGTCGAGTCGCTCGTCGCGGGCGCGGACACGCACGGCGGCATCGAGCGCTACATGGACGCGCTCAAGCTCAAGTCCGCGGTATTCCGCGAGGCGCTGGCCGCCGACACGCCCGGGCCGGGGCGCTTCGACGTCGAAGCCTTCCGTCCGCTCTGCGCGTTCATGCCCACGGTGCGGCGCCGCATCGTGCCGTGGCTCGAGGAACCCGCGTATTCGACACTGCGCGCGGCGCTGGAGCGACTGCTCGAGCCCAGCCGCGACACGTCGGACACCGATGCGCGCATCGCGCAGTTCTGCGCGGTGTTTCCACACGACGACCGCCACCGCTGGACGCGCGACCTCGCCGCCGAGTTGCTGCACAACCTCGACCCGGAACGCTTTCCGCTGATGACGCGCTGGGTCTGGGACCGCGAGGCCAACACCGGCGTGCTGCGCGAGATCTGGTACGGCGCGGACGTCGACCACACGACCATCGCGGTGCCGGACGGCTACGAGACGTTCCTGGTGCTGCGCGAGGAGATCGCGCAATTCCTGTCCACGAACGGCGTGTTCCGCGACGTCGTGCAGATGGTCGACATGGTCTGCGCGCAGGTCTACGCGGAGTACATCTGCGAGCAGGGCGGCAGCTACCTGCGTGCCGATTTCTCGGCGCCCGAAGACCCGATGCAGCACACGCGCCGCTTGCTCGGACTGGACGGCGTCCGCGCCGCGGACGGTCGCGCTCGATTCGCGGCGATCGACGGCGAGGCCCGGCAGGCCTTTTCCGGCGTCGCCCCCCGAAACCTGGAATGACGAGGCCAGGAAATGCCCATACATGAAGTATCGCTGATCCGGCCGGAGAACCTGCACACCCAGGACCAGCTGGTCGTGGACGGCGTGGATGTCTCCGGGCACTGGAGCACGTTCATCAAGTCGCGGGCGGTGACGGACTACAACGAGGCGATGCAGGACGAGATCGCGGCCTTGCCGGGCGGCGAGCACGTGCATCGCTGCTGGCAGTGCGGCTCCTGCACCAATTCCTGCACCGTCAATGCGATCAACCCGGATTTCAACCCGCGCTACTGGATCTACCTGATCCGCCTCGGCATGGAGTCGGAGATCCTGCGCGACAAGGAGATCATCTGGCAGTGCGTCTCGTGCAACAAGTGCACGTACGCCTGCCCGCGCGACGTCGTGCCCGAGGGCGTGATGAAGGCGCTGTCGCACTGGATGGAGTTGAAGGGCCACGTCAAGAAGTCGCCGTCGATGGTGTTCGACGAGGTGTTCGCGGAGCAGGTGTTCGAGCGCGGCAAGATCGAGGAAGGGCGCGTCATGCAGCGCTTCTTCAGGCGCACGGGGCAGAGCCTCAACCAGGAGTGGCTGATCGAGATGGTGAAGCGGATGCTGCGCCACCTGCCGGTGACGATGCTGACCAAGCTCGGCCTCGCGACGCTGGTCGCGCCGAGCACCAGCCGCTGGTCCGGTGCGCGGGCGGCCATCGAGGAATACGTCCACGAGCAGGAGCACAAGCGCCGGCGCGCGTTGGGGCTCGACGGACTGATCGAGGCGGCGAAGCAGGACGCGGAGCCCGCCGCCGCGGGCCAGGGGGCGCGGTCATGAGCACGGTCAAGGACAAGTACCAGAAGGTCGCGTACTACCCGGGCTGCGCGCTCGAGGGGACGGCGCACTCCTACAACCGCTCGACGCAGCAGCTCGGCAAGGCACTCGGCCTCGAGCTGGTCGAGGTCGAGAACTGGAACTGCTGCGGGGCGATGGAAGTCAAGAACATCGACCCCAAGCTGCAGACGTACCTGTCGTCGCGCGTGATGGCGACCGCGGCGTCCGAGATGAAGATGGACGTCGTGATGGCGCCGTGCAACGGGTGCTACCACAACCTGAAGAAGGCCGAGTACGACCTCGCGCACGACCCGGCGAGCGCCGAGGTCGTGGACCGCCTGTCGAAGAAGGCCGGCCACGCCACCTACCAGGCCGGCCAGGTCGAGACGATCCACGCGCTCGACTGGATCAAGTTTGGGATTGGCGAGGAAGGCCTCAAGAAGCGGCTGCGCAACTCGCTGAAGGGCCTGAAGGTGGCCAACTACTATGGCTGCATGTACACGCGGCCGCGGCACATCTTCCCCGAGAAGGACCAGGGCCCGGGCAGCGAGTCGACCTCGAAGCCGCACTTCATGGACGACCTGCTCGCGGCCGCCGGCGCCGAGAACGTCGAGTTCCCGCTCAAGACCGCGTGCTGCGGTGGCGCCCATACGCTCTCCGACAGCGACACCTCGACCAAGCTGGTGCTCAACATCCTGCGCGCCGCCGAAGCGTCTGGCGCCGAGGTGATTGCGACCGAGTGCCCGACCTGCCATTCCGGGCTCGAGATGCACCAGGTGCGCGCCGAGAAGAAATTCGGCCAGCCGACCAGGGTCAAGATCATCTACTTCACGCAGTTGCTCGGCCTCGCGCTCGGCCTCAAGCCCAAGCAGGTCGGCGTGCACGAGAACATCTCCGACTCGCTCGGCTTCCTGAAGGAAAAGGGCCTCGCGTGAGGCCGCTCGCCGACATCGAGCGGCGTCTCGGCGAGATCGAGGCGGGCGCCGCAGGCCACGGGGCGGCCGCAGCAGCGGAACTGCTCGCCCTCGGCGAGGAGGTGCTCGAGCACTGGGTCTCCGCGAAGGGCGTCGAGCCCACGCGCGAGACTCGCGAGGGGTTCCGGCTGCTCGCGCTGCACCGGCAGGGTTGCGCCGACGACCCGAGCTTCAACGCCTGCCGCGAAACCTGCCGCGAACTCGTCTACCATTACAACCTCGTCACCGGGGATCCGCAGCACGACGCTGCGGCGCAGCGGCTGCTGATGATGACGATGGTCGCCAACCACCTGTTCCTGTTCGTGGCCGGCAAGATGCAGGTCGCGGAGCTCGGCGATTTCTGCTGTGCTTCGCGCCCGCTGCGCCAGGATGCCGCGCCGCTCGAATCCGCCCGAGGAGTCCCGAGATGCCCAACGTGAAGGGTTGCAACCTGCCCGACGATCTCCTGTACGACGTGGAGAACCACATCTGGTTCAAGGAGCTCGGCGACGGCACCGTCAGGGTCGGCATGACCACCGTCGCCACCGCGATGGCCGGCAAGCTGGTCGCGTTCACGCCCAAGAGCGTTGGCAAGGAAGTGAAGGCGGGCAAGTCCTGCGCCACCGTCGAGTCGGGCAAGTGGGTGGGCCCCGCCAAGGTCGCCGCCGCGGGCTCGGTGGTCGCGATCAACGAGGCGCTGGTGGCCAACCCGAGCATGGCGAACGCCGATCCGTATGGCGAGGGCTGGCTGATCGTGCTGAAGCCCGAGGATTGGGGCAGCGTCAAGCCCGGACTCGTCCCGGGCACTGCGGTCGCGGTGCCGTACGAGGCGAAGATGGCGGCCGACGGATTCGCCGGCTGCGGCTGAGTGTCCAACGGTGCGACGCCGATCGGCACCACGACTCTGGTGCTCGGCGTCGGCAATCCGCTGATGTCGGACGACGGCGTCGGTCAGCAATTGCTGGCCGCGCTCGAGTCGATCGAACCGCGCCTCGAAGGCGTCGAGTACGTCGACGCCGGTACCTTGAGCCTGCTGCTGCTGCCCAGGATCGAGGACTGCGGCGCGCTGCTGGTGCTCGATGCCGCGCGCCTCGGCGGACGTGCGGGCGAGGTGCGGCTCCTGAGTGGCGCCGGCATGGACGAGTTCCTTCAGGCCGCCCGATGCAGCGTGCACGAGGTCGGACTGCGCGACCTGCTCGATGCGGCCCGATTGGCCGGCGCCTTGCCGTCGCGCCGCGCCCTCGTCGGCGTCGAGCCTGCCAGGGTGGAGTGGGGCCTGTCCCTGAGCCCGGAGGTTGCCGTCGCCGTCGACCCCGCGTCGCGGTTGGCCCGATCTGTCATCGAGGATTGGCAGGGTCGGATCGCCGGCTGAGCCGCATCGGCGGGGTGCGGCTTCGGGACCTACGTACAGCCTCTCGAGCAGTGCTGTTGCACGCTTGCGCCGGGCCTGCACGGAGTGCCCATGCCCTCGATGACGGTCGGCGATGTCCTGCGTTCACGAGGCGTGACGCGCCGCGACTTCCTTAGCTTCTGCGCCGCGACCACCGCCACTCTCGGCCTGCCCGCCGCGCTTGCGCCGCGCGTGGCTGCCGCGCTCGAGCGCGCGACGCGGCCGTCCGTGATCTGGCTGCCGTTCCAGGAGTGCACCGGTTGCACCGAGTCCATCACCCGTGCCCACGGCGCGACGCTCGAGAGCCTGATCTTCGAGGCCGTCTCGCTCGACTACCAGCACACGCTGCAGGCGGCGGCGGGTGACGCCGCCGAGCGAGTCCGCGCGCAGGCGATGAAGGACCACTGGGGACGTTACCTGCTCATCGTCGACGGCGCGATCCCGACCGGCAATCCCGGCTACAGCACGATCGCCGGCCACGACAACCTGTCGATGCTGAAGGAGGCCGCAGGGGGCGCCGCGGCGATCGTCGCGCTCGGCAGTTGCGCGGCCTTCGGTGGCTTGCCGGGTGCGCAGCCGAACCCGACCGGGGCGGTGTCCGTCGCCGACGTCATCAACGACAAGCCGATCGTCAATGTCCCGGGCTGCCCGCCGATCCCTGTCGTGATCAGCGCCGTGCTCGCGCAGTACGTCACCTTCGGGACTTTGCCCGAGCTCGACGCGCTCGGCCGGCCGAAAGTGTTCTACGGCCAGACGATCCACGATCGCTGCTATCGCCGGCCGTTCTACGAGCGTGGGCAGTTCGCGGACAGCTTCGACGATGAGGGCGCGCGTCGCGGCTGGTGTCTCTACAAGCTTGGCTGCAGGGGGCCGACGACGTACAACGCCTGCGCCACGGTCAAGTGGAACAACGGCACGAGTTTCCCCATCGAGGCCGGGCACGGCTGCATCGGCTGCTCCGAGCCGCGATTCTGGGACCAGGGCGGCTTCTACCGTCCGTTGTCGACCGGGGACTGGGGCAACGCGCGCACCGTCGGCACAGCGATCGGCGTCGGCACGGCGCTCGGCGTGGCTTCGGCCGCGCTCGCTCGCAAGCGGCAAAGGGACGCGGAGGGCAGCTGACATGACCCTGCTCGAGTTTGCACGCGGTCCGGCGCTGCAGTGGTCCGTCACGGTCTTCATCGTCGGCGCGCTGTGGCGGCTGCTCGGCGTCTTTCTGCTTCGCAGCAGAAAGGACCTGTCCGAGCCGCGCAACAGGGCGGCCTGGAAGGGCCTCAGGCTGATCGCCCTGCGCTCGTGGCCGCGACGCGAGTTCCTCGGCGGCACGGCCTTCGGCGAAGTGATGGGCTATGCCTTCCACCTCGGTTTCCTCCTGACGCTGTTCTTCTACGTGCCCCACGTGCTGTTCTTCGCCGATGTCTCGCGGGGACTGATCGGCACGGACTTGCAGGGGCTCACCGGCTTCGCGTGGCCGACTCTGCCGAACGGCGTGATCACGCTGCTCGCCGGGATTTCCATCGCCGCGCTGGTGGCGGTGCTCGTGCACCGCATCGTCAATCCGATCAAGCGGCTGATCTCGAATTTCGACGACTACTTCAGCTGGTTCGTGACGATCGCTCCGCTCCTGACCGGGCTCGTCGCGTTCGCGCACTTCGCCGGCTGGCCGTACGAGCGATTGCTGGCCTGGCACCTGCTGTCGGTCGAACTGCTGCTCGTGTGGTTTCCCTTCGGCAAGCTGATGCACGCCTTCACGATCTTCGCGGCACGCGGTGCCACGGGCCTGATCTTCGAGCGCAGGGGAGCCTCGCTGTGACCGGTCCAACCACGACGCGCAAACCGGAGCCACTGGACTTCGATCAGCCGCGGGTTTCGATTCCGAAGCCCGAATATCGCTTCGACATGCAGGGCGAGGTGCCCGAGGCCGAGCGCGTCGAGCGGGCCATGAAGAGCTTCGTCAAGGACTTCGGCCGGACGGCCGCGATCTACATGGAGTCGTGCATCCACTGCGGCATGTGTGCCGAGGCCTGTCACTTCTACGAGGTCACCCAGGATCCGAAGTACACGCCGATCTGGAAACTCGAGCCATTCAAGCAGGCCTACAAGCGGGAGTACGGCCCGTTTGCCTTGGTCTACCGGGCGCTGAACCTCAAGCCGAAGGTCACCGTCGAGCGGCTGCAGCAGTGGCAGCAGCTGATCTACGACTCCTGCACGGTCTGCGGCCGCTGCTCGCTGATCTGCCCGATGGGCATCGACATCGCCGCGCTGGTTTCGCAGGCACGGCACGGCATGTACGCGGCGGGACTGATACCGCACGAGCTCTGGGCGGTGACCGAGCGTGCGCGGCTCGAGGGCAGCCCGCTCGGCGCGACGCCAAAGGTGTTCAAGGATCGGCTCGAATGGCTCGCCGACGACCACGAAGTCGAGATCCCGGTCGACAAGGGCAACGCCGACGTGCTCTGCACGATGTCGTCGATCGAGATCATGAAATACCCGGACTCGGTCGTCGCGACGGCGCGGATCATGAATCACCTCGGCGTCGACTGGACGTTCCGGCTCGACGGCTACGAGGCCACCAACTTCGGGCTGCTGGCGGGCAACTCGGCGGCGCAGAAGCAGCTGACGCGGAAGCTGATCGAGGCGGCCGTTTCCTGCGGGGCGAAGACCGTGATCCTGCCTGAGTGCGGCCACGCCTACACGGCGCTGCGCTGGATGGGTGCCAACATGTACGGCGAGCCGCTGCCGTTCAAGGTCCAGCACATTGCAGAGTTCCTCGCGGACCAGGCACGTGCCGGCAAGCTCAAGCTCAAGAAGCTCGACAAGAGCGTGACGTTCCACGATCCCTGCCAGGTCGTGCGGCGCGGCGGCGCCATCGAGGCACCGCGCGAGGTGTTGAAGGCGCTCGGCGTCGAGCTGCGGGAGATGTACCCGACCAAGGGCACCAACTGGTGCTGCGGCGGCGGTGGCGGAGTGGTCGCGAACCACCGGGCCGACGAGCTGCGCTACAAGACGTTCAAGATCAAGATGGAGCAGATCGAGGACACCGGGGCCGAGATGCCGGTGACCACCTGCGCCAACTGCCGGCAGACGTTCGACGACGGGCAGGCGCACTTCAAGTGGGATGTCAGGATGCACAGCCTGCTCGAGCTCGTGGCCGACCACCTCGTCGAGGATGACGCATGAGCGCCGCGAAGCCACGGATCGTCGTGGATCCGGTCACCCGCATCGAAGGACACCTCAGGATCGAGGCGGTCACCGACGGCGAGGGCCGCATCACGCAGGCCTACAGCGCGGGGACCATGGTGCGAGGCATCGAGATCATCCTGCGGGGGCGCGACCCGCGTGACGCCTGGGCCTTCGCCCAGCGCATCTGCGGCGTCTGCACGCTGGTGCACGGGATCGCCTCCGTGCGCGCCGTCGAGGACGCGCTCGGCTGGGACATCCCGGCGAACGCGAACCTGGTGCGCAACCTGATGATCGGCGCGCAGTACGTGCACGACCACGTCATGCACTTCTACCACCTGCACGCGCTCGACTGGGTGGACGTGGTTTCCGCGCTCGAGGCCGACCCGGCCGAGACCAGTCGCCTCGCGCAGTCGATCAGCCCGTATGCGCGCTCCTCGCCCGGGCACTTCGCGGACGTGCAGCGGCGCGTGCGCACGCTGGTCGAGAGCGGGCAGCTCGGCATCTTCGCCGGCGCGTACTGGGGGCACCCGGCGTACCGGCTGCCACCCGCGGCGAACCTGATGGCGGTCGCCCACTACCTCGATGCGCTCGCCTGGCAGCGTGACGTGGCGGTGCTGCACGCGATCTTCGGCGGCAAGAACCCGCACCCGCACTTCGTGGTCGGCGGCGTCCCGAATCCCATCGACCTCGACTCGGACTCGGCGGTCAACGCCAAGCGGCTGGCGCAGGTAAAGGACATCGTCGAGCGCATGCGGCAGTTCGTCGACGAGGTGTACCTGCCGGACACGCTCGCGATCGCTGGGTTCTACAAGGACTGGGCGAACCGCGGCGAGGGCGTCGGCAACTTCATGTGCTACGGAGATTTCCCCGCGACCTCGTTGCGGGACACCCGCAGCTTTCTCGTACCGCGCGGCGTGATCCTCGAACGGGATCTCACACGTATCGAGGAGGTCGACCTCGCCGACCCGTCCCAGGTCCAGGAATTCGTGAGCCACTCCTACTACGACCAGAAGGGCGGCAAGGGCCACGCTCTGCACCCTTACGACGGTGAAACGCGGCTCAACTACACGGGGCCGCCGCCGCCGTTCACCCAGTTGAACGTCGAGCAGGACTATTCCTGGATGAAGTCACCGCGCTGGCGGGGAAGGGCGGTGGAGGTGGGGCCGCTGGCCCGCCTGTTGATGCTGGTGGCCACCGGGCACGAGCAGGCGAGAGATCTGGTCGACCGCACGCTCGCAACACTCGAACTGCCCGAGGCCGCGCTCTACTCGACGCTCGGTCGCACGGCAGCCCGCACCCTCGAGACCAAGATCTTCGCCGACGCCATGCAGGGGTGGTACGAGGAGCTGGTGGCGAACATCCGCGCGGGGGACACGCGAACGTTCAACGACCGGCTGTGGGATCCAGCCACCTGGCCGCGCCAGGCGCGCGGGGCCGGCTTCATGGAGGCGCCGCGCGGCGCGCTCGGCCACTGGATCGTCATCGAGGACGGTCGGATCACCAATTACCAGGCGGTGGTGCCGAGCACCTGGAACGCCGGCCCGAGGGATGCCGAGGGGCAGGCGGGGCCCTACGAGGCGGCACTGGTCGGCCACGTGCTGCACGATCCGGCGCAGCCGATCGAGATCCTGCGGACCATCCACAGCTTCGACCCCTGCATCGCCTGTGCGGTGCACGTGGCGGGCCCGGGCGGCGAACGCATGACGGTCCGGGTCCGGTGAGTGGCCGGCCCGGTATCGCGATCCCGTTCGCTCGATCGGGCGTGGTTTCGGCTAACATGCGCGCCCCATGAAGCCTCGAACCAGTCGTGCGAAGTCCGCCGCCGCGGCTCCGCTGCCCGTCCTGACGGCCTCCAGTCTCAGGCGCCTCGAGAAAAACGCCCACAAGGCCTGCGACCTGCTGGGCGCGATGGCCAACACCTCGCGCCTGATGATCCTCTGCCAGCTCGCCGACGGCGAGAAGTCGGTGAGCGACCTGCAGCCCCTGATAGGGCTGAGCCAGTCGGCGCTGTCACAGCACCTCGGCGTCCTCAGGCGCAAGCACCTCGTGCGCACCCGCCGCGCCGGCCAGTCGATCTACTACTCGCTCGCGAGCGGCGAGGCAACGGCAGTGATGTCCACGCTGCACGCGCAGTTCTGCCGGCGCTGAGGCCGCGGGCCTCAGGCGAGGCCGTGTGATCCGAGCTTCGCGACGTCGCGCGGCGTGATCTCGACGGCGCGGCCGAACCCGCCCACCCAGAGTCCCTGCCGGAACTCCAGCCGGTACAGCGTGAAGTCGCTCAGCCGGAACGTGATGCGGCTGCCGGGGAAGCGCGCGAGGTAACGCTCGCGCTCGGCCGTCCATTCCGCGCCGTTGCGCTCGAGCGGGTGCACGTCGCACTCGAACGAGGCGCGCTTGATCTGCAGCGGATCCTTGTCGGGGCCGTCCTGCTCGTGCAGCAGTACCGCGGCACGCGCACCGGCCGAAAGGCCTGCGGTGTGCCGCGACAGCCGCGAGGCGTGGATCACCACGCCGGAGTAGCCGGCCGTCGGCACGAAGGGCAGCAGGCCGGCGAACGGGGCGCCGTCCACCAGGACGGCCAGCGACAGGATCCGCTCGCCGTCGAGCAGGGCACGGATGGCGCGTGCAGTGGACTTGAGCATCGGATCGTAGCCTCGCTGTTGTTGAATTGCCGGTCGCCCGCCCGACGCGGACGATTGCCGCATGAAAAAGGGCGTCCCGCGACGGCGCGGGACGCCCTTGGATTCGACCAGTGTCAGGTCAGTCCTGCAAGTCAGTAAGTCAATTTCGTGGCGACCGAGGCGTGGTCGGACGGCCACACGCCCATGGAGATCGGTCGGGTCTTGTCGGACACCGAATCACCCAGCACACGTGCGTTCTGCACCTTCCTCGGCAGGCCCAGCGAGAAGATCAGGTCCACTCGTTCGTACATCGCGGACTTGAAATTGCCGAGGTCCTCGTCCTGGCAGCAGGTGAGTCCCATGAGCGGCGCCCCCTGGCCCGTCGAGGCGCCGGGGCGCCTGGTCCAGACGTCCGTGTGGTCGGCGGCGAAGATCTGGTAGGGCGGCACGATGCCCGGGATTTCCTCGACGTCACGCGGGTCGGAGTTGAAGTCGCCGACCACGATCTGCTTCGGGTTCGGGGCGAACAGTTGCAGCGCTCCGAGGATGCTATGCAGTTCGTAGGCCTGCGCGGTCTGGAAGTAGCGGCCTGCAGGACCGAAGGACTCGAGCCGCGTCTCCAGATGCGTGTTGATGAAGCGGTACGGCTTGCCGCCCACCATCGCATTCACGCCGACGAAGCCGCGCTCGAAGCGCACGGTCCGGGTGATTTCCATCAGCGGTCCGCCTGGCGGCGGCATCGGGAGCCAGATCGTGATGTTCTGCGAGGCGACCACGTGATAGTTGCAGCCGTCCGCCGACGGGAGCTCGCAGATCGCATCGTCCAGGAACTGCAATTCGGTGAAGTCGATCTTCTGGACCGGCACGTCCGTACGCGCAATGATCACGTCGCGGTCCACCACGCGGATCAGGATCGTTACGTCGCCCACCTGGATCGGCAGTCCGGGAAAGAAGCTGTAGGGCGGCGGCAGGTCGAGCGCCTTCGGGAAGTCGAGGTTCACGACGGTCGCGGCCTCGACGTACTTGCCGCCGAGCGCGGCGAGCGTGTCGGCGAGCTGGTCCGTGAACGCTCCGGCAAACGACGGATCCTCGCAGCCCTTGAAGTCGTCGGGGATCGGAACGGGCTCGACGCAAGTGAACAGGTAGACCTCCTGCAGCCCAACGAGCGCGGGTGCGCGCTTGTCGATCAGCGCAGCGAGCGCACTGGCGCGCTCCGACGGCAGGCTGGCCGCGCGGATCTGCAGGAACTCGATGGCCGCGGCATTGAAGTCCGGTTCCGAGACCACGCCGATCAGGTCGGCTCCGACATACTGGTTCTGCGTCATGACCTCGATGTCGGCCGATGACGAGGTGCCTGCGGCGACGAGCGCCGCGGCGGCAAATAGGGGTGCTGGCCAGCGGATCATAGGACTCCCTCCACGATGGACGCGTCTGGTGATGACCGGAACGGACCTGTGGGCGAGCGCCCCGGCGTCGTCGCGCGGCGTCGTCGCGCAACGGCCTGCGAACACCGTGCGCCGCACCCGGGGCGCCTGCAATGAGTAATTTGGGAATTTGACTTAATGCCGCTGCGGCCGCTGAGCCCACGGCAGGGGCCGCTGCGGAAACTGCTGAATCGGACACCCCGGGCCAATCCCTAACCTTTCCCGCAGCGGCCCCCGGCCGGGGCCCCGCACGAGGCATCGCATGAACGTCCCTGGAAGTCTGATCGTCCGCATCTGGGCAGCCGCCACGCTATCCCTGGCCCTCGCCGCGCCGGTGCAGTCCGCCGACCTCGAGGCCGGGCGGAAGATCTTCGAGGAGGTCTGCGCCGCCTGCCACGGCCCGACCGGTCGACCCGATCCGACGAATCCCGTGGTGCAGGCGCTCGACCCGCAGCCTGCAGACCTCTCCGACCCGCTGTTCAACAGCCGCGAGCCTGCCTCGGACTGGCACATCGTCGTCACCCACGGCGGCCCGGCGCTGGGCTTGTCGGCCGTGATGCCGGGGCAGAAGGCGACGCTCAAGGAGGAAGACATCCAGAACGTGGTGGCCTACGCCAAGACGCTCGCGCCCGGCAGCGACAAGTACCCGCCGGGCGAGATGAACTTCTTCCTGCCGGTGCGCACCAAGAAGGCCTTCCCCGAGGACGAGATCGTCTACAAGGCGCGCATCACCGAGCGCGACGGCGACAACGTCTGGCGCAACGTCGTCGAGATCGAGAAGCGCTTCGGCAAGCGCTCGATGGGCGTCCTCGAGATCATCCACGAGGACGACGGCACCGACTCCGAGATCACGAAGGTCGAGGCGGGCGTCAAGACCGTGCTGCACTGGAACCTCGAGAAGCGCTCGATCCTCTCCGGCGCGCTGATCGTCGCATTCCCGACCGACAGCGATGAGTCGGAGGAAATCATTCCCTACCTCGCCTACGGCAGGCAGTTCTCGGACAAGGCGACGTTCCAGTCGAGCGCACGGGTGATCGTGCCGGTGGACGACACCGACGAAGGCGAGGTGGAACTCGCCGGCGTGGTGCACTACCTCTGGGCGGACCTGCCGCGTGCGGCGTTCCCGGCGCTCGAGGTCACGGCGACCGTGCCCTTCGACGCCGAAGACGAGGATACCGTGCAGTGGACGGTCGTGCCGCAGGTTCGATTCGGGCTCACGAAGGGCGGGCACGTGGCGCTCAACCTAGGCGTCGAGTTCCCGCTCAGCGACCAGCCGTACAACACCCGCTATCACCTGAACCTGCTGTGGGACTTCGCCGACGGCAGCTTCTTCAAGGGCTGGTGAGGCCGCGCGCCGGGCGGTCGGCGCTCAGGGTGCGAGGCGGGCGCGCAGGAACTCGAGCTGGTCGGTGACGCTGCGCTCGAAGTGCTCGCCGAAATACGGCTCGAAGTGTCCGATCGGATAGCGCCGTACCTCGGCAAGTGCACCGAGCCCGGCAATGGCGCGCTCGGTGGCCGCGACGGGCGCGACACTGTCGCGCTCGCAGACCTGCACGAGCACCGGGCAGCGCACGCGTTGGGCGTGGCTCACGGGTCGGTAGAAACCGACGGATAACGCGATGCGCGCCGCCACATCCAGGCGCGCGCCCGGCGGCAGGAGGGCGCGGTAGCCCGAGTCGGCGTCGTCGCTGCTCATGATGGCAAGGCTGCCGGGCGGGCCCACTGTCGGCAGGTAATGCGCGCGGCGGAAAGGTGCGAGCGCGAGGTCGAGCAGGCCGTGACCGGTGAGCCGCAGGAGCTGCCCCGGACCGGCGTACTCGAGGATGCGCCGCACGGCCGCAAGGCCATCCATCATCGGGCACTGGCAGATTGCCGCTGCCACACCCGGCACGCGGGCGGCGGTCACGAGCGCGTGTCCACCGGCGAACGACGTGCCCCACACCGCGACCTGCGCCGGATCGACGCCACGGAGCGCCCGGGCGAACTCGACGGCGGCGGCATAGTCCTGGAGCTGGCGCCGCACCGACACGAGCTGCCGGGGCTGCCCGTCGCTCGCGCCGAAATGCCGGTAGTCGAACACCAGCACGTGCATGCCGGCCGCCGCGAAGCGCTCGGCGTAGGGCGCAAGCGACGCATCCCGCGTGGCGCCGAAGCCGTGTGCCATTACGACACAGGGTCGTCGCTCGTTCGCGGCACCGGCCTCCGCTGCGGGTGTATAGCGCCAGGCCCGGCAGACGCCGCCGTGGCTTCCGAAAGGAACCTCGACACGCTCCACCGGCCGCCTCAGCCCATCGGCGCGACGCCGAACAGCCGCACGTGGGCCCACATGACGAAGACGCCATACAGCACCAGGCCGCCCACGACCGCGATCACGTCGTTGCGGATCGAAACCGGGGCGCCGCGGACGGCGACGCGCGGGCGCTTGCCCGCCGAGATCCGGGCGAGCACCGCCCAGGCGAGGAAGCCGCCGAACAGCAGCACGTCGGCGAGCATGCCGTTGACGAGCAGGTGCGACAGCGCCCAGGCCTTGGTGGCGGTGAGCATCGGGTGCTTGACCGCCGCCTTGATGCGCCCCGGGAGGTAGGTCGCGAGCAGCAGTGGGAACACGGGCAGCATGAGCAGCGCCACGAGGTGGCGCAGCCAGAAGGGCGGGTTGTACAGCACGACCGGGTCGAGCCGCGCCTGTGCGTAGCCGCCCACGATCAGCAGGAAGCCGATGAGCGAGGCGATCGAGTAGATCACCTTCCAGGGACCGGCGCCGATGCGCGCGATGGTTCGGTCGCGCCAGCCGGGCGCGAGGATGGCTGTGGAATGGACACCCAGGAAGATCACGAGGCCGAGGACGAGTTTGAGCATGGCGGGGGTCCGGGTGAAACAGGCGCGCGATTCTACAGGTCGCGAAGCCGGCCGCGGCTCACGACTTCGGCGGCGCGGGCGCCGCGTGCAGCCACTGCTGCACGATCTCGTGCCAGCGTCGCAGCAGATCGGCGGCGAAGTCGGAGAACACGCGCACCTTCGGCGACTGGTGCCCGGCGGACGGGTACACAAGCGAGATCGGCGGCCCCGGCAGCACGAATTTCTCGAGGATCAGCCGGAGCTCGCCGCGCGCGATGTATTCCGCGACGATCAGGTCGCCCGTGTGCGTGATGCCGAGGCCGGCTGCCGCGGCGATGATCGGTGCTTCGGCGGCGTTGAACTGCATGGCGAAGTGCAGCTTGAGGCGACGTGCCGTGTAGGGCGCCGGGAAATTCCACTCCGGCGTGCCGCCGCCGGCGGGCGTGAGCCCGAGCAGGCGGTGCTGCCGCAGGTCCTCGGGTGTCGCAGGTTCGCCGTGGTCGGCCAGGTACGTGGGCGAGGCGCAGGTGACGATGTTGATCTGGCCCACCCGCCGCGTGACGAGACCCGATTGCTGCACGGGGCTCACCCGCAGGGCGATGTCCACCCGCTCGGCGACGAGGTCCACCACGCGGTCGTTCAGGCGGATGTCGAGGTCGATGGCCGGGTAGCGGCGCGTGAATTCCGGGAGGGCCGGCA
>Ga0209391_10000078_pt1 | contig 33728 bp, 35 predicted proteins | sample PPLLak3March2015_FD_187246 | JGI IMG/M metagenome (GOLD analysis project Ga0209391, IMG submission 187246) | Freshwater sediment microbial communities from Prairie Pothole Lake near Jamestown, North Dakota, USA - PPLs Lake P7 Core (1) Depth... | ecosystem: Environmental > Aquatic > Freshwater >...
GAGAAATCACATGAAGGCCGCTGCACTGACTCGCATGACCCTGGGCCTCGCGGCGATCTTCGCCACCGGCGCCGCGTGGGCGCAGGCGGGCAAGGGGCCCGCGCAGGTCGTCAAGCCGCCGGTCTCCCAGGCCTGGATCGACGTTGCCACTTTCGCCGGCATGGGCATGCCGTCGATGGGCGGCGGGGGCGGCGGACCGATGTCGATGATGGGCAGCATGTTCGGTGGTGGGCAGGGCGGCAAGAACACGTTTGGCATGACGCAGACGGGCTCGGCCGGCCGCTGGGTCGACGTGACGCTGTACACCAGCCGCAACCCGGCGCTGCCCGAGGCGCTGCAGGCCGTGCCCGCCGGCACCCAGCTCGCGCCGACGCTGAAGCTCGTGGCGCCGAAGATCGAGAAGGGCACGCCGCCGCCACCGGGTGACGACACCGTGGTCGAGCACGAATACGAGAGGCCGAAGGGCAAGATGTATCTCTACTGGGGCTGCGGCGACACCGTGCGGGCCGGGCAGCCGCGCGTGCTCGACATGGCGACCGCCAGGCCGGAGGACTTCGGCAAGTTCTTCATTTCACGCCGCGCCACCCAGCGCGGGGCGCACAGCGCCGCGGGACGCCCGCTGTGGCCCAACGAAGTCGACTCGCGCATGGTGCCCGCCAACGCATCGCTGGTGGGCGAACATGCATTCACCGGACAGGGCGTGCCCGAAGGATTCAAGTTCGGGATCGGCCCCCAGCAGGACCTGATGCCGGCGATCGAACTGCGCCAGTCCGATGCCGGCGGTGCGACGCAACTCGAGTGGGCGGGGTTGCCGACGGCTCGCGCCTACTTCATTGCGGCCATGGGCGCCAAGGGCGGCTCGGAAATGGAGATGGTGTTCTGGACGTCGAGCGAAGTGCCTGAGGTCGGCATGGGACTCATCGATTACCAGACGAACCCGGCCGTCGATCGCTGGCTGAAGGAAAAGGTTCTGCTCGAACCGAGCGTCACGAAGTGCGCGGTGCCCAAGGGCATCTTCGGCGAGGGCGGAGGCGCAATGCTGCGCATGATCGCCTACGGCTCCGAACTGAATCTTGCGCATCCGCCGCGCCCGACCGACCCGAAGATCGCCTGGGAGCCTCAATGGGCCGTCAAGCTGCGTGTCAAGAGCGTGGCTAATGCGATGCTCGGCATGGACATGGGCAGCATGCAGCGCGGCGCGGGCCGCCAGGCACGGCCGCAGCAGGGACAGCCGCAAGCGCAGCCGCAGGACGCCGCACCGCCGCCCGCGGACCAGAAGCCAGAGGAGAAGTTGCCGGACCCGGTCAACATCCTGAAAGGTATCTTCGGGCGTTGAGTGCCAGACGGTCTTGACGTTCGTCCGAGGGCAGCGACGACGGTCGCATCACCCCGAGGCGGCGGCCCTCCGCCGCGCGGGCCGCTTCGGGGCGCCGGCCGCGCGCAGGGCAGGCCGCGGCGGTCCTCGCGTGCCACAGTGATTCGCGCCAGCGCGGCCGCGCGCGAGCAAGCAGGCCGCCGCGGCAAGCGCAACCCTCTGAACTTGCGCGTGCCGTTGCCGTGACGCCTGCCGCTTTGTCGTGTGCCATCGACTTCGGAACCTCGAATTCCGCGGTGGCGAGGGTCATGCCGGAGGCGGGCGAGCCCGGGCGATCGCGCGTTGAACTCGCGCCGCTCGAAAACGGCGCTCCCAGCATGCCGACGGCGGTGTTCTACAACGCCGAGGATGCCACGCGTCAGTTTGGCCGCGCCGCCATCGCTGCCTATGTCGATGGCCACGAAGGCCGGCTGATGCGGTCGATCAAGAGCATCCTCGGGTCCGATCTGATGGACGAGGCGACGGAGCTCCCCGGCGGCTTGCAGGTTCGCTACATCGACGTCGTGATCGCCTATCTGCGGCAGCTACGGGACGTCGCTCAGGCGCACTGGCAGGTTCCCGTCGAGCGCGTCGTCATCGGCCGGCCGGTCTTCTTCGTGGATGACGATCCGAAGCGCGATGCCCGGGCGCAGGACACGCTGCAGCGCGCCGCCCGTGCGGCCGGGCTCGCAGACGTGCAGTTCCAGTTCGAGCCCATCGCGGCCGCCCTCGACTACGAATCACGACTGCGGCCGGACGAAGGCGAGCGCCTGGTTCTGGTGGCGGACATCGGTGGCGGCACTTCTGACTTCTCGGTCGTGCGCGCCTCTGCCAAGGCCCATGCACGCGTCGATCGGCGCGCCGATGTCCTGGCCAACCATGGCGTCCATGCGGCGGGAACGGATTTCGATCGGGCGGTGAATCTCGCAAAGATCATGCCAGTGCTGGGCTACAACGGCACGGGTCCGGAGGACCGTCCCGTGCCGTCGAGGATCTACTTCGATCTTGCGACCTGGCACCTGATCAACACGACCTACACGCCGAACCGGATCGCCGAACTGAAGATGATGCGCCGCATGTACAACGACCACGATGCCCATCGAAGGCTCATGCAGGTACTGAATCATCACCGTGGACATGATCTGGCCGCGTGTGCTGAAGCGGCCAAAATCGCCGTGTCGGAGTCCGGCCGGGCAAGCATCGATCTTGGCTTCATCGAACCGGGACTGCGTGTGTCCGTCGATGACCGCGAGCTGGGCAGTGCCCTCGAGGCTGACATCGCGCGCATCGTCGCCACGGCCCGCGAAACCGTCCGCATGGCGCAGCTCGGGCCGGACGGAATTGACGCCCTCTACTTCACAGGGGGTTCGACCGGACTTGGCGTCCTCGTTGAACGAATTGGCACTGCGTTTCCCGCAGCGCATGCCGTGCGTGGGGACCGCTACGCCAGCGTAGTCAGCGGCCTTGCCATCACGGCGCAGCGGAGGTTTGGAGCGTGACCTCGGCGCGACAAGAGTCGGCGTCACTGGGTGAGCCAGGAAGCGAGCTTGTGGCGAGCTCGAGTCGGCCTGTTCAGGTCGCGCTACTTCGTTGCCAAACGGGCTCGGCCGCGGTTCGCGATCGCGGCCGCGACTGCGTCCCAGACAGCGTCGAAGCCTTCGGGCGTGAACCCGGCGCCCGACGGCAACCAGTTCGCCGTGCCTCCGCTCGCCAGCGTGTAATGGCCGACCAGATCCAGGTGATCGGCGCGCGCAACGTGCAGTAAACGTCCATGCAGTTGGCTCAGCGTCGGCACGATGCCGTCGCTGATCTGGGGGGTCGCCTTGAATCCCAGCCCTCGATCGAGTTGCCGCTGTTGCACCTTGGTCGGCCTGGGATACGGATAACGCGGGTGCGGGGTCGCCGTCAGGCCGTGCAACAGCCTGAACAGCGCGCGCAGGACGACGTATTCCAGATCCAGCAGTTCCCTTGGCTTGAAGGCCTCGCGGGGTTTCGGAACGCCCGCAACGACGCAGCCGTAGTCGATACCCGGACTGTCCGCCACTGCCGCATCGAACAGATCGATCCCCTCCGGCGTGAGTTGCAGCACCGCGCCCTGATCGCGTTCAATTTCGCCAAGGTATTCCCACGCCGGATCGTGGCGGTCGAAACGGAGCTTGCGCAGCAGGCTGTCCGCGATGCGATCGAGCGCGCCACCCGTACGCCCCAGCCAGTCGTCGAGTCGGGCCACCAATGCGATGGCCTTGGCGGCGGCAAGGATTGGGCCGCGTCCTTCGCCAGAGGTCGCCAGCGCGCTCAGCACCAGCAGCAGCGTCTGGCCCTGCACGGTAACGAAGTGATTGGCCAGCGGTGTGCCGTGGTGCGGCGTGGCCACGGAAATGGCCGTTCTCGTCAGGCGGGCGATGCGCTGCTCCGAGTCGCCGCTCGCGATCTTCACATCGGGTGTCAGCAGCATGCGCACGTCTAGCCCACCGGTCGAGTGACCGACGAAGTGAAGCTCCTGCGCCCTGAGGCCGCCGTTGCTGATGACCTGACGACGCAGTACATCGGCGCGTCGGGGAATCGAGGCGGTCGGTTGTGTCATGCACCGCACGATGCGGGCTTCAACGCCGTGCCGGTGCAGAGCACGGCCGAGCGAGCGTTCGACCTCCTCGAAGTAGTTCACCGCGCCGACCGAGCTGAAGCCGAAGAAGCCCGGCACCAGGAACACCAATCGTTTCGTCATGGTCGGATTGTGTATGGAAGGAGCCGGTCTCGCACGTCGATCCGCTGCAGGAAACGGCTGCCTTCTGCGCCGGGCTGTCGCCGGAGAGGGCCGGAGCCTGCGTTGATTTGGGACAACTGGGACTTTCATTATGTGCGCTTTCGCACAGACCTGGCGGTGTGCACGGCCTATGTTGAATCAACGAAGCGGGAATCAATCAGCTGCAGTACGTGGCAGCAAGGCTGGAGCCTCAGACCCGTGGGTATTCAACGTACACGTGATGGAGATTCATATGAACTGGGACCGCATTCAAGGCAACTGGAAGCAGGTCGTCGGCAAGGCAAAAGCGCAATGGGGCAAGTTGACCGATGACGACCTCGACGTCGTCGCCGGCCGGCGCGAACAGCTGGCAGGAAAGATCCAGGAGCGCTACGGCATCGCCAAGGACGAAGTTGACAAGCAGATTGCCGACTGGGAACTGAAGGCGACCGATGCCTGGTTCGTGAAGGATGAAAAGCGCAGTTGATTCGCGCTTGTAGAGCTGGGTCCGGGTCGGCGTGGTTTGCATCGCCGACCAGGCGCAAACCGAAGGTGGCGCGGTTTGCTGCGGCCTAGGCCGCGCGGCTTTGGAGCCACCCTGTCGTGGAAATAGGAGATTCAAAATGCTATGGACCATTGCCGTCATATTGGCCGTCCTGTGGTTACTGGGGCTCGTCAGTTCGTACACCCTGGGCGGATTCATTCACGTCCTTCTGGTTCTCGCGATCGCCGTGATCCTGATTCAGGTCATTCAGGGTCGGCGCGTGGGATGAACTTCACATGCTTGCGGGCGATGGAGCGCCAGCCAGAGCGCCCCGGCCGCCCGCGCGCCCGGTGCGGCCATTGCTTCGCGTCAGCGCGCCGCACGCGCCGGTTTCAGGGGTTTCTGACGCAGCAGGAGACAAAATGAACGCACTCAAGATCGCGGCCATCGCCCTCATCGTGGCGGGTGTCCTGGGCTTGGCCTATGGCGGGTTCAGCTACACGAAGGAAACCCACTCCGGAAAGCTTGGGCCGATCGAGTTATCGATAACGGAAAAGCAAACGGTCAATGTTCCACTTTGGGCAGGTGTGGGCGCCATCGTGATTGGCGGAGCGCTGCTGGTCTTCGGACTCAAGAAGCGTTAGCTCGTTTGCGGTTTAAAGTGGAGCACGCGCCGAGTTCACAACCCGATTTCGCGTGCGCATGCGAGATCGAATGGCAGGACGTGCGGCCGAGGCCGCGCTGATGGGTGCACACTCGGTGCGCCTGGCCCGGATAGCCCTGCTCCCGCTGCTTCTCGCCGCGGGATGTGCGGCCATTTCGCCGGATGCGTCCGTCGCGCCGAAGGCTGAGGCCGTTGCATCGCAACCGGCTGCGGCTTCGCGCGCGACCGAGCCGTCAGCAGCACCGACGCCTCAGCCCGTGCCTGCCGTAACGCCAGCACCTGTCGCACCGAAGCCGGCGCTGCAGCCAGAAAACAAGGCAGACCGGCCCGCGACCAAGGCTCCGGCGCCCAGTGCAAGGCCGCCGGCTGCGCCCGCGTCGACAGCCGCCAAATCTACCCCTCCGCCTGCGGCCGCGACGTCCTCGTCCGTTGCCCCGCCGACGCTGGACCTGGCCGCGCTCAAGGAACAGCTCAAGGAAACCAAGGCCATCGGCGTCTTCACCAAGCTCACACTCAAGAACCAGGTCGACGACCTGCTCCAGCAGTTCCGCGACTACTACCAGGGCAAGGCCAAGGTCACCATGGCGCAGCTGCGCCGCTCATATGACCTGCTGCTGATGAAAGTGCTCTCGCTGCTGCAGGACGCTGACCAGAAGCTCGCCGCCGCGATCGTGTCTTCGCGCGAAGCGATCTGGGCCTTGCTCGCGGATCCGAAGAAATTTGCCACGCTCGAAGGCTGAACGACGGAGTACGCATGATCAATCGCACTGCAGTGCTTTCACAGGTTTTGCTCGTGGCAGCGTTCTTTGCCGTGCCGTCGTCCGCGGCCGACGACGCGGCACTGAAGAAGGACATGACCTCGGTGATCGCGCTGCAGGGATTGCCCTGCGGCCAGGTCGTCGCCGTCAAGGTGAACGCCGAGAACGATTACGCCTGTTCGTGCAAAGATGGAAATCGCTACCGCGTCTACGTGAACGCAGCGGGTCGGGTGGTCGTCGAGAAGCAACGGTAGAGGCTATGTGCGCTGTCGAACAGACTACCCGAAGCGGGACACCTAATCTCAGCACACGGCGGCCGGATCGACAGGCCGCTGCCTCGACAAATTCCTGACCTACGTTCAATGGAGATGTGAATGAACTATGAACAGCGCGACCCGATGGGCATGTACAAGGGATCAAAGACCAGCAGTTCAGGCCCCGATGCACGCCACGGCCCAGGACCTTACGTGATGGGTGCCGATACTCTCGTCGGCAACGACGTCTACAACCGCGACTCGCAAGACCTCGGCGATATCAAGGAGATCATGCTTGACATGCGCACCGGACGAGTGAGTTATGCCGTTCTGTCGTTCGGCGGCTTCCTGGGCATGGGAGAGAAGCTCTTTGCCGTGCCATGGGACGCGCTCAAGCTGGACACCGAAAACAAGCGCTTCGTGCTGGACGTCGACAAGACGCGGCTGCAGGGTGCTCCAGGCTTTGACAAGAACCATTGGCCCGACATGGCCGATGCGACCTGGGAAGAGGGCATACACGCCTACTACGGGACAAAGCCTTATAGAGAGCAACCGCGCGTCTGAGCGCTGCGCCTGCAACCGGCGCCCATCGTTCGTCGCGAAGCGGGAGCGCAACGATGGTGGGCGCCGATGCATACGCCTGCTGGCAGACTCCTCGGCACGCAGAACCCTGAATCGGACTCAATTTGGCGACGACAAAGATGCAGATTCGTGTCGGTTTCGAAATGGAGTACCAGTGTCGCGGCCCGACGCCGATGGTGCTCGCGCTCAGCATCCACTACTCGCGGGCGTCCGATCTGGTTCGCCCGGATCTCCTCGTCACCAGCCCGGCGGTACCGGTGATCGCTTACCGGGATCTTTTCGGCAACTGGTGTAGTCGCCTCGTGGCGCCGCCCGGGCGATTCGTGCTGAGCACCGATGCCGTGGTCAACGACAGCGGCCTGCCCGATGTCGTGGCGACCGAGGCGAAGCAAACTCCTGTCGAAAATCTGCCCGAGAGCACGCTGGTGTATCTGCTCGGTAGCCGCTACTGCGAAACGGAACTGCTGTCCGACATCGCGTGGAGGCTGTTCGGCAATGGTCCGACGGGGTGGGCGCGGGTACAGGCGATCTGCGACTTTGTCCACCGGCACATCGAGTTCGGTTATCCGCACGCACGCAACACGCGCACCGCGTGGGAGGCCTACCAGGAGGGGCGCGGCGTATGCCGCGACTTCGCCCATCTCGCAGTGGCGTTCTGCCGCTGCATGAACATTCCCGCACGCTATTGCACCGGGTACCTCGGAGACATGGGCACGGAGCCGCCGTACGGGACGATGGACTTTGCTGGCTGGTTCGAGGCCTACCTGGGTGACCGTTGGTACACCTTCGATGCGCGCAACAACACGCCACGCATCGGCCGCGTCCTCATCGCCCGCGGTCGTGACGCCTGTGACGTGGCGCTCTCCAGCACCTTCGGGCCGAACACGCTGGAGCGGTTCAAAGTCTGGGCCGATGAAGTTCCGGCGGCCTGAATGCGACCCAGGCCCTGCGATTGCACAGAGAGTCGGCGAAGCGAGCGCGCCGCATGACCTACTGTGTCGGCGTCAAGCTCGAAGAAGGCCTGATTCTGGCCAGTGACTCGCGTACGCACGCGGGGGTGGACAACTACGCCAAGTTCTGCAAGATGACGGTGTTCGAGCGCGCCGGCGACCGCGTGCTGGTGTTGCTGAGTTCCGGTGGCTTGGCCGCGACGCAGGCGGTGATCAACGTCCTGCGTCAGCAGGCCGCGGCCGACCCGCCGCACATCTGGAGCGCGAGCTCGATGTTCGACGTGGCCAATCTCGTATCGGACGCCATGCGTGCCATCGAGCGCCGCGACGGCCCGTTCCTGGAAGCCAGCGACCTGAAGTTCAACGCGTCGTTCATCCTCGGCGGCCAGATCGCCGGCGAAGACATGCGACTGTTCCGGCTGTATGCCGAAGGAAATTTCATCGAAGCTGGAACCGATACACCCTTCCTGCAGACCGGCGAGGCCAAGTACGGCAAACCCATCCTCGACCTCGCGGTGACGTCTAGCGCGACGCTGGAAGACGCCACCAAGTGCGTGCTGGTGTCATACGACTCGACGATGATCAGCAATCTCTCGGTGGGCATGCCGATCGACCTGCTGTGCTACGCGCGGGACAGCCTGCAGGTGACGATGCGGCGCCGGTTCGAGGAGGGCGACGTCTACTTCGATGCGCTGACGCAGCAGTGGCTCGAAGGCACGCGCAGGGTCTTCCACGAGCTGCCGCCGCTGCAGTGGTAGTTGTCACACGGCAGAGCGCGCAGGAAGCTCGGTCTGAAGTTCAGCGCCGGGCCGTGCCGGCCAGCGTTTCCTTCAGCGAATCGACGAGCATCGCTCTCAGCCGTTTCCAGGCGGCGCCGCTCTGTTCGACAAAGCGCTGGTTGACCTCGAGTTCGATACCCACGTAGGCCGCATCCGGATAAAGCTTGCGCAGCGAGGCAGTGAGTCCGTCAGCGCGCCCCTGGTACGGATAGTTTCTTCGAAGACGCAGATCGGGTCCTGGCTTGGCGAGCGCCAGCATCCAGGCTTGCGCGAAGGCCGCCTCACCGTGGCGCCGCGGGTCATAGAGCCAGGCGACATCGGCTTGCCTCGGAACGTCGTCTAGCACCGGCGTGAAGCTGTGCGACCCAATGTGGATCACCCGGCGGCCCGACGCAACGCACCGCGCGATCTCACCTTCGATCGCGAGGCGATGGGGCCAGTAGTAACGATCAACGATTTCAAGGCGGTGAGCCGGCGAAAGGGGGCGGGTGATCTCCGAGAACAGTTGCCGATGACCGATCGACCGGTTGAGATCGACCAGGAGCCGCGTTGTGCTGGCGACGTATAGCGGCGCACCGAACGCAGCGGCCAAGTCACGGGCGAGTTCGAGAGCGCCCGCGTCCCAGCCGCGGTGGCTCGCCAGCAATGCCTCGCGGCCCGCAAAGAGCGCCGCGTAGTCGCGCGGGACTTCACGACCACCGTGTTCGCACGTGATGACGAGAAAGTTCCCACGCACGAGCTTCAATGCAACTCCAGTGGCCGCGTTGCCAAACGCATGCATGACAGGTTAGCTGCATAACTGCCTGAAAGCAGGCGTAGTCGCTCCGCCTGAAAAAATGCCGCGGCAATGCGTATGCCTGGTTGCGTCACTTAGCAGTAGAGCTTTCCGCGGGAGCACAGCCCGGTCAATCGAAACAGCGCTTCAAGCCTGCTCAGCGCGTTTGTCACGCTTGTGCCTGAAGCTGGATAGCGTCGCGTAGATCTTGCTGCGCGCCCGGTTAAGTCCGCCCAGCGGCGCGTGCGCCGATAGTGCATGCGCGGGTGAGAACGACAGTGCCTCGGCCTGCTGAGCGCGCCTGTCATTGCGAAATCTCTGCATGGGCAAGCGCAGTGTGGCCACTTTGAGGAAAGGTGACTTCGCCTCGTCCCACCGTTGGCTGGCGTCCTCGATCGGCATGCCGGGTTTCTGCAGCTGCACACAAAAGTCGAAGCTCGCTTCATGCTCGTCCAGATGGTCCTGCATTGCGTCGCTCAGGTAGTCCTCGCCCAGGGTTTCGGGCTTGTCACTCCTGTGTCTGGAAGTGGGCAACAGCGAGTACTTCACCGCACGGTCGGGGCCAAAGCGGTAGGGTGTGGTGCTCCAGTAGCGGATGTCCAGCGGCGAACTCGGATTGCCGCGCAGCATCAGCAAGCCCAGCAGCACCCGGGCGTGGCCGGTGAGCGCGAACTTTGCCGCCAGCAACAGCGGCGAGCTCTCGATCGTGTAGTAGACGGCGTCGCGAAACAGCGCCACTGTCCCGAGCGGCATCACCGGCGTGTCCAGCAGCACGAAATCCTGGCCGAGCTCTGTGCCCGCAGCGGCGCCCTTGCCGCGTGGCGTCAGTAGCTTGATCGCGACACCGCGCGCATCGGGCACCGCATCGGACTGGACCCTGCCGCTGGAACTGGAAAAGCGCACCCAACAATCGAAGCTACCCGGCTTTTCGAATAGCCCCACTCGAAGCGCCTTGGGCAGGTTGGACTCGATCCGGAAGCGGCCGCGCAACAGGCCGAGCGTCTTTGGGTGGGCGTCGCGCAGCGTCCCGCCCTTGGCATAGTCGCGCGCCATCTTGCGACGCAAGATGGCGATCATCTCGGCGACCAGGGCCGCCTCGTTGGGTTCGCGTTGTTCGACCGGACCGGATTTCATTGTGTGACCCTAGCAGCAAATCAAAGCGCCGTTGGAATTACTCCAGGTCATCGCCAGCAAGAGTGTCGGGACAGCCTGTCCAGGTCTGCCCCGACTCGCTTTATGAATACCAAGCCCGAGTCTCGCCAAGATCAGGCGGGGACATCACCGGGATTCGACGGCTTCTTGTAGTTGATGCCTTGGTCAACCGGTGCCTTCAGGTGCGTGACTTCAATGAAGCCATAACCCATGGCCTGATGGCACCCGTTGCAGCTGACAATAACTTCCCTGTAGGCCTTGTCGAACGCCTTGAGGTCCTTGGCGTTGATGGCTTTTTCGACGGGTTGCCACGTGCCGCTGTAGAACGAAGCCCATGTCTTGTATTCCGCCGGCTTGGTGACCTTGGCTGGAGTCATCGCGCCATTCATGTACTTGGACATGTATGAGGCAAGCGCCCAGTTGCCGCCTTGCGCGGCGTAGTACATGTTCTGGAAACGATCGCCCACCTCGCGCATCGGGATGGCGAACTTCGGGAGCACCGATTTGATGTCAGTGACCTGCTGCTGTAGATCGGGAGTGGCCGCGGTGGATGCCGGCGGCGTCTGCGCTAGTGCGGGGCCTAACAGGACCAGGCCGATGGCTGCAAAGGTGTGCTTCATGAAAGACATTTCGTTTCTCCGAAAAGTAGATGGGACCCGCCCACCGCGGATCTGTCATCCGGCGATTCCGGCCTGTGAGACAGGCGAACCCGGAAGGCGCGAGTAGGGTGTCGAGAGACGCCACGACAACGACTTCCGGTCTCGCCCCGGCGTTCGAGGCTCAACCGCACGTTCATCTACTTGCCTCTCCGCTGGATGACCAATGCAAAGACCGCGGCTCCCAAGAGCACCAGCAACAGTGGTACCCAGATCACGCCGTACCCAGCCATCCAGCCACCGCCCCAAGTACTGTCATTCATCATGTGCCCGGTTTGGGCTGTTGTTGCGCCAGCGGCCAGCAAGGCAAGGGCACAAAGCGTCGTGTTCGTAAATGTCGTCATCAATCCTCCAGGGCGAAGCAGACAGGCGACAGAAGCGTCGCTGCGCTAACGGCCGAAGCGCGAAATTGCAGGTTCTTGCGTCGCCAGACCTCGATGTCTTGCACAGAGCCCGTCATGTCAACTCCTGCCGTCTTCAGGACCTGCACGCTTGCCGCACATTCCACGGCGCGCCTTGACGGCACGCACGGTCTTGTCGTGCCGGTCGATGCAGAATGCAAGCGTGGACGTTTGCGTGACGACTGTCAGTGCGCCAGCGAACACTGAGGATGGCGCTCGCTATCCCGTGGGTCTTGGTGGGGGATTTGCCGGAGCGGTGACGCAATGAGACACAGCGAAAGACACAGAACACATCGAACAGGCTGGCTTCGTGCCGCCGTTCTTGGTGCGAACGACGGCATCGTTTCTACGGCCAGCCTTGTTCTGGGGGTCGCGGCTGCAGGCGCAGGCACTCAGGGCATCCTGGTCGCAGGCGTTGCCGGCCTCGTGGCTGGTGCAATGTCCATGGCAGCTGGCGAGTATGTCTCGGTCAGCTCACAAGCCGATACCGAACGCGCGGATCTGGCTCGCGAGACGAAGGAGTTGGCTGCGAATCCTGAGCAGGAACAAGCAGAACTGACGGCGATCTACGTCAAACGCGGGCTGGACGAGTCACTGGCATCGCAGGTTTCCACCCAGCTGATGCAGCATGACGCACTTGCGGCGCATGGTCGTGATGAACTCGGTATATCCGACACCCTGGCTGCACGACCCGTGCAGGCTGCATTGGCTTCGGCGGGTACGTTTGCGGTGGGCGCGGCCCTACCTCTTCTGATGGTTCTGCTGCTCCCGGGGTCTGCACTGATGTGGGGCCTCGCAGTCAGCTCACTCCTCTTTCTTGCACTGTTGGGCCTCGTGGCTGCACGTGCGGGGGGCGCGCCCGTGATCGCATCCGTCATGCGCGTTGCCTTCTGGGGGGCCCTGGCAATGGCATTGACCGCTGCAGTTGGTGCCCTTTTCGGGGTGGCCGCCTGAAATCCCGGGGCCGAAGAACTCGATGCCTGGAGACCAGGATAAGGGACAGTCGTCTCCTGCTGCGCGTGGTCAATCCGTTCTGGTCACCGGCGCCAGCGGCTTCATCGGCGGACATCTTGTCCGTCGGCTGACAGCGCTCGGCTGCCGTGTGTCCTGCCCAATACGTGCGACGTCGCGTGTCGCCGATCCGCATTTGACCGGCGTCCAGCTCATTGCCTGCGACATCGCTGACCGTGCAGGCGTCGCGCGCGCCATTGCGTCGTCGAATGCCCGTGTTGTGTTCCACCTTGCCGGATTGGTCCGGGCGATGGACCCGGGAGACTTCATGCGGGTGAACTCGGGCGGCGTTGAGGCGGTTGTGCAGGCGTGTGCCGAACAGGCTGATCCCCCGATCCTAGTGCTGGTTTCATCACTCGCGGCGGCGGGGCCTTCGGGGAGAAGTCCGATCGTCGAGAGCGATCCGCCGGCGCCGGTCTCCTATTACGGCCGCAGTAAGTTGGCCGGTGAGGAGGTGGCCCTGAGGTACGCCGATGCTTTGTCCATCACGGTGGTGCGGCCCTGCATCGTGTTCGGCGCAGGGGACCGCGGGCTGGTCGAGGTATTCAGGCCGATCGCCCGAATGGGCACGCATGTCATCGCCGGTTCCGACGACCGCCGCGTCTCGCTCGTCGCTGTTGCGGATCTCGTCGAGTGCCTGTTGCTTGCCGCGGAAAAGGGAGAGCGGCTGGTGCCCGCCACGCCGGGATACGGCATTTACTTCGCCGCTGCCGAAGACGTTTCGTACCTCGAACTCGGCATGGCGATTGCGCGCGCGCTCGGGAAGCCGCAGCCCCGCGTTCTCCGTCTGCCGCGATGGTCGATGGGGACGATTAGCCAGATCGGCGATGTCATGTCGCGGATCCGCCGGCGTCCGGGATGGATCGGCCGCGATAGGCTTCGCGACGTACTCGCAGGCTCATGGACGTGTTCGTCTGCGAAAGCCCGGCAGCAGCTGGGCTGGTCGCCCGCGGCCCCGCTCCCTGATCGACTGCGTGAAACCGCGCAGTGGTACCGCGACGCGCACTGGATTTGAGTGCAGCTCGGTGGTGTCGCAACCTTCGAACCGGCACTCTCGACAGGGCGGTCGGTCAGGCTCGGGCTGCCGGTACCTCACAGCACCCGATCGTAAATGCGCCATGTCTTGGTCAGTTTCGTTCCCGCTCTTTTCAGCGACCCGCGTGACTTGTCGTTGCTCTCCAGCACCCACGAAAATTCCCAGCCCTTGAGACCCCACGGCTTGGCCGCTTCGACGAGGCGATCCAGCAGCACGACGCCGAGACCGGATTGCTGGTACCCGGGCACCATGATCACGGCCATCGCCCGGGCGACGTCGATCCGCTTACGGCCCCGAATAAGCTTAAAGATGCCGAACGGGAACAATCGACCGTCGAGCTTGCGAATGATCTGGTTGTAGTCGAGCAGCGCCAGCACCGCGCCTACGGTTTTGCCGTTCACCGTTGCGAAAGCGGCGAATTCCGGCGCAATGATGTGACCTAACTCGTCGGCGATCTGCCTGGCTTCACCCTGCTGCAGCGGGGTGAAGCCCCACGTCCCGTCGAGCGCGCGGTTATAGATTTCAAGGAAGGTCCCGATCTCCTCGGCCAAACGCGACCGGTCGAAGCGGCGCACTACGAGGTCGTCGCCGTCGAGCGCCGACATGACTGCGGGCTTGTAGCGATCGACCAGATTCGCGAGGAGCGCGACATCCATCTCGTACGCGTACATGTCATGGGCCTTGGTGAATCCGCACGCCTCGATCAGCGCTCCGTAGTAACGAGGGTTGTAGGTCGTCAGGAACACCGGCGGGCTCCCGAATCCGTCGATCAGCAGGCCGCAGGTGTAGTTAAGCGACGGATTCACCGGCCCGCGCCAGGCGGTCATCCCGCGTTGCAGGAGCCAGGCGCGGCCCGCATTGAAGAGTTCGCGCGCGACCGCGGCATCGTCGGCGCATTCGAAGAAGCCGAAGAACCCGCGCTTCTCGTCGTATTTCGCGTTGTGGACGTCGTTGACGAATACGGCGATGCGCCCGGCGACCTTGCCATCCCGTTCGGCAAGCAGCGTCACCATCTCCGCGTGGTCGAAAAACGAGTGCCGCCCCCACCCCAGCAGCTGTCGCTCCTGCGAGAGGATCGGCGGCACCCAGCTCGGGTCGTTCTCGTAGATCGTCCACGGGAGCCGCTGGAAGCTTCTTCGATCCCGCCACGACGTCACCGCCCGGACGGTGATCCCATCGTTCACTGGATCCCCCGATCGGCGATGACTCGCCGGCAGACTTCCGCGATGTTCGCCGCCGCGGCGTTGTTCTGCACCGGAGCTAAGCGGCGCAACTCTTCCGCCGGAAAGTCCGAATAGGTCTCCTTGCCGAGTGCCAGGCCGACGAACGCTGTGGACGAGTACTGGGTGATCAGCACGTCGCAATTCGCAATCATCTCCTCCGCGCTCCCGTCCCTGAACGTCCGGGCGCCCGGGGCGTACTGCCGCACTTCCCTCTCGGCGCGCACCAAGTCTTCGTTGGGATGGAACTTGAAGATCATCGGGCGGCCCTTGGCGAGTGCGACGGCATGGCGGATGAACGCGGGCCGATCCTCACCACGGTAGATTTCCCGCAACGGCGACGTGCAAACGAGGACGTAGTGCCGATGCGGAAACGAGTTGTCGCGATAACGCTCGCAATGGTCGAAGTTCGGGATGCCGGTGACGACGATCTTCTCCGCCTTCGCGCCCTTGCGGGTGAACAGGTCGCGGTATCCGTCGCTGGCCACACAGAAGGCGCGGTAGGCGTCGCTCAGGCCGGTTGCAGCGGTCCCAGCGATCCAAAGGGGGAGGGAACGGTGCTGCTGCACAAGGCGGAAAGCCGAGGTCTCCGGATCCGTGATGCCTTCCTGCACCAGGACGATCCGGTTACCGCGGATGTTCTTCTGGACGATGACATCGGAGCAGGTGACCACGAGGTCGTACGGGCCGTGACTTCCCTGGTAGTCGATGGCGAGGTCCGACGCACTCAGGTACTGGTGGCAGCGCTGCGCCAGCTTGGCGCCGATGATCGTGAACTCCAGGCGTTTCAGCCGCCGCATCGTCTCCAGCACGCCGTCACAGTAGAACGGCGTGAACGCCTGCCGGTAATCGGGCAGGTGGCGCGAGATCTGATGCATCTGCGTCGTCTGATTCATCGAGCCGCAGATGAAGAGGATGCGTTTCTCGGCGCTCATAGATCCTTGTCCCATCGCGTCCTGAACGTGCCGGCGACGAACACGATCGCGGCGAACGCGGTCGTCACGCCGAAGTTCCGCAAGGTAGCCGCATCGTCGACGAAGATCATCGCCGCGCGTAACGCTTCGTTCACGTAATAGAGCGGGAGCAGCTTGGCGAACGACTGCAGGAAGGCCGGCATCATTTCCACCGGAAAGAACGTGCCGGAAAGGAACATCATCGGAAAGAGGAACGCATTGGCGACCGCAGACGCGCTTTCTGCCTCCTTGGCGAACGGCGTGAGCAACATGCCGATGCCGACGAAGGCGATGACCTCGACGACGAGGATCAGCGGCAGCCAGATCCCGATATGCAGTCGGACGTCGAACACGAAAAAGCTGACCAGCAGGATGGCAGCGGTCGAGATGACCGACAGGATGAGTTGATAGACGATGCTCGACGCGAGCCAATCGGCGCGTGTAATCGGCGTCGTGGCGAGCTTGCGGAGGATCCCCTTCTGGCGCAGTTCCGCGTTCATGTTGAGCGCATTCGACAGGCTCGAGGTCATGATCGCCATCGCGATGATGCCGGGCACGAAGAACTCGATGAATCGGTAGCGTTCGGACAGGATCGACTGGGCGAAGAGCTTGATCGCCGGGGGGTTGCCCGTCGCCTTCTGGTTGGCCGCGGCCACGATCGAGTCCAGGAGCTGGATCTTGGTGTTCACCGACGTCGAACTCGGGTCGTACACATACTTGAGTGGTACCGGGACGCCGGCGTTGGGGCCGACGACGCGCTGTCTCTGCAGGGCCTCGAAGTCCTTCGGGATCACTAGCAGCAGGTTCAGCCGATGCTCCTTCGCATACTGCGTGGCGTCGACGGCGACCGGCACCGGCCTGATCGTGAACGCGTTGCCGGTCGCGAGGGCTTCGAGCAGCCGTGCCGAGGCCTGGCTGCGGCTGTTGTCCTGCACCGGGAGGTCGAAATTGAGGTGCTCGGGCTTCGTGAAAATCGTGCCGAAGACGAGCACGAGAATCACCGGGAAGGCGAACGTGAAGAACATCGCAGAGCGTTCGCGATAGAAGCTCTTGAGCCGTACGCTGAGATTGGCGACGACGATCCGGGGTGTCATGCGGCGCGGTTCTGGGAGCGGGCCGCGGGAGGTTCGGCCGTCAGCTTCAGGAACACCTCCTCGAGGTTGGGCTTGCGCACGTCTAAGCCGCCGAGCGCCAGCCCGCAGCGCTGGATCTCTTCGAGAATGCGGCGGACATCGTCGGGACTCTCAATCGGAACGCAGAGGTCGTCGTCGCCCTCCGGGACCGGGCAGAAACCCAGCTTCCGTATGAGTCCCACTGCGGCCGCATCGATCGACTTCAGGGTCAACCGCACCTGCTTGGCGTCCCCCTCCGTCAACCTCGCCGGTGAGTCGATGGCAACGATCCGTCCGCTGGAAATGATCGCGACAGTGTCAGCCAGGAGTTCAGCTTCTTCCATGTAATGGGTCGTGAGAAAGACGGTCTTCCCGCGGTCTTTCAGTCCCTTCAGGACCTCCCAGACCTGCCGCCGCGCGTGCGGATCGAGTCCGGTCGTGGGTTCGTCGAGAAATACGATGTCCGGGTCACTGACCAGCGCGACGGCAATCCCGAGGCGCTGCTTGAGGCCGCCTGAGAGGGTGTTGAACAGAGCCGCGGACTTATCGCGCAGATGGGTGAGATTCATCAGCGCGTCGATGTCGGCACGGCATCCGAACACCCGGGCGTAATACTGCAGAGTTTCGCGCACCGTGATGCGATCGAACGAGCTGAAGTTCTGCGGCAGCACACCGATCCGGCGGACCACCTCGGCCTTGCGCTTCGTGACGTCCATACCGAGCACCGTAACCGTTCCCGAGGTTGGCACACGGATGGTCTCGATCACTTCGGCGGTCGTGCTCTTCCCCGCGCCGTTGGGGCCGAGAAACGCGAACACTTCGCCCGAGTTGACGCTGAACGAGATGTTGTCGACGGCCCTCAACGCGCCGTAGTGCTTGCAGAGCTTGTCGACCACGATGACCGGTTCAGTGTTCGGCATGATGAAGCGCTTCGCTGGCGCTGCACGGGCGCAACGGCCGTGCTAGAGCTTCGCGAGTTCCTCCGCGATCGCGTCGACCGCGCCCCGGATGAGCGACTCGGTGTGATTGATCGTGATGAATACCCGCAGCCGCGTGGCCTGTTCGGGAACGGCAGGATGAATGATCGGCTGGACGTTGATGCCGCGACGGAACAGAGCGCGGGTGAGCCGAAGGCAGCGGACGGAACTCCCGACGATGATCGGGATCACCGGTGTTCCCGCGGCGACCCCCGTATTGAGCCCGCGTTCGCGCGCGAGCCGCAGGAAGAGGCTCGACAACGCGTGGAGTCGTGCGACGCGCTGAGGCTCCCGGCGCAGAACATTCAGGGCGGCCAGCGCCGTGGCTGCACTGGGAGGAGAGATTCCCACGCTGTAGACGAATCCGGGCGCCGTGTACTTGAGGTACTCGATGAGCTGCGCAGATCCCGCAACGTAACCACCGCAGCTCGCAAGAGACTTGGACAGCGTGCCCATCCACATGTCGACGGCGGTGGGTGCGACGCCGGCGTGTTCGCCGAGGCCGCGGCCGGTTCTTCCCATTGTTCCAAGCGAATGAGCCTCGTCGACATAGAGCATCGCGCGATGCTTCTCCTTGATGTCGACGAAGCGCGTCAGGTCAGGGTAGTCGCCATCCATGCTGTAGACGCCCTCGATCGCGATGAGTGCGCGGCGATAGCTGGGGCGGATTCCAGAGAGCAGCACGTCGAGCGCGCGCCAGTCGTTGTGGGCGAAGCCGCGGCAGGTGGCACCGGACAGTCGCGCACCCTGGAGAATCGAGTTGTGGGCCAGGATGTCGTGGACGATCAGGTCGCCCGGGCCCATCAGGTGGCCGATCGTCGTGACGTTGGTCGCGTGTCCGGAGACAAAAGCGATCGCCGCGGCGGTGCCGAGAAATTCGGCGAGCGCGTTCTCGAGGTCGCGATGAATCTGCTTTTCGCCGGATACGAGTCGGCTGGCACCCGCACCGGTGCCATAGCGATCGATCGCGCCCTTGGTTGCTGTGGTGACGGCCGGGTCGCGCGCCATCCCGATGTAGTCGTAGGCGCAGAAGTTGGTCAGCGACCGGCCGTCGATGTGAGCGAGTCCGGGCGTGCTTTCCGTTGGCGTGTCGTCACCCGCGTCCACATTGAAGTAGGGGTTCGTTTCGGTGACGGCCAGCAGCATGCGCTTGTGGCGCTTGAGCTCCAGGTACTCGGGGAACAACGCCACGTCGTAGTTTTCCGCTGGAATGGCGCGCGCTGAAACGTCGGAATGCGGATGATCGATCAAATGCTTCTGCACCGCGGAGGCGAGCTCGCCAAGGGTCGTCGCCTGGCTGTAAACGGTGTCCGGGAGATGGCGTCCGAAGCTCTGATCCAGCGCGGCAATAAGCTCAACGCGCTGCAGCGAATCGAGCCCGAGTGCCTCGATCGGCGTTTCGGGCGTGACATCGGCGAGCAGATTTCCCGACAGCGCGAGTGCGTGCTGGCACACGGCGGCGAGCGCGGAGGACTGCGCCAGTGGTGTGGGCGCAGTGGCAGGATCTGAAGATGCGAGTCCGGACTGTGCACTGTGCAGGGCGAGGGGCTTCAGCTCGCCCGCGCGGAATGCGGCGCGGATCGCGTGACGCTGGACCTTTCCGCTGGAGGTCTTGTCGAGGGTGCCGCAGCGGAGCAGGATAACCTCATCGAGGGCGAGACCGTGCTCTGCGAGCACCGCGGCACGGACCGTGTCGATGACCGGAGCCAGGTTGGCACTTCCATCGCGGACAACCTCGTGCACAAGAACAAGGCGCTGCACGCCGTGTTCCTCGAAAGCAAAGGCTGCGCCTAGACCGGGTGCAAGCAGCGGGTGGCTCTCGCGCACCGTCGCTTCGATGTCCTGCGGATGATGATTGAGCCCGCGAACGATGATGAGGTCGTCGATCCGGCCGGTGACGTAGAGCTGCTGGTCGTGCATGAAGCCTAGATCGCCGGTCCGGAGGAAGGGACCGTCGTCGGCATCGCTCAGTTGCGCATGAAACGTCACTGCGGTCTTTTCGGGACTGCGCCAGTAGCCCTTGCCGATGGATTCGCCGGCGACCCACAGCTCGCCGATGCGGTTGGACGCCGCGAGCCTGCCGGTCTCGGGCTCGACAATGGCCACGCGCACCGAGCCCACTGCCACGCCGCAGCCGACGAGGCTGTGGGCGCCAGCAGCACCGTCGGGGAGCGATACGACGTCGTTGCGCGCGAGCGCGGCGTCGTCGAATGCGCGCACCGTGGCGCCGCCTCCCGCCTTGGGTCCGGTGACCATCAGCGTTGCCTCCGCCAGGCCGTAGCACGGATAGAAGGATGCGGCCCTGAATCCGCACGGTGCGAAGGCCTCGGCAAAGCGAGCGAGCGTGGCCGGCGCGACGGGCTCGGCGCCGATGAACGCGACTTTCCAGGAGGAGAGATCGAGGACGTCGCGCTGCTCCGCTGTGATCTTGCGGACGCAAAGGTCGTACGCGAAGTTGGGTCCGCCGGAAACGGTCGCGCGGAACCGGCTGATCGTATCGAGCCATAGGAAGGGATTCCGGACGAACAGCGCGGGCGCAATGATGATGTTCGGAATCCCGCAGTAGGCCGGCGTGAGGACGCCGCCGATGAGCCCCATGTCGTGGCAGGTAGGAAGCCAGAAGACAGCCTTCGTGTCGCGTCCGACGTCGAAGGCACTACTGATGGCGCGCGTGTTGGCGAGAAGATTGGCGTGGCTCAGCATGACGCCCTTGGGCCGGCTGGTAGAGCCGGAGGTGTACTGGATCATCGCCAGCGAATCGGGGTCCGGATCGTGTTCGGTCCAGCCGTCGGCATGGACATTGGTGAACTCGTCAGTCGCAATCCAGCGGGCCGCTGAGGCCCTGCTGTTGATTGTCTTCATATACGCAACGGTGGTGGCGGTGCTGAGCACCAGAGGCGCTCCGGCGTCGCCGATGAGCGCGTGGAAGCGATCGAGCGTTCGTGCCCGGGGCGGGTAGACGGGCACGGCGACACAGCCGGCGTAGAGCGCACCGAAAAAGGCGGCGATGAATTCGAGGCCGGGCGGGTAGGCAAGCACGACGTTCCGACCCGCGAGCCGAAGATCCTGGAGGTACACGGCGATGGCCCGGGCGCGACGGTCCAGTTGCGCGTAGGTCAGCGACGCTTGCGACGTATCGCCATCGAGCAGGTGCACGAATGCCATGTCGTCGGGGCGTTCCGCGGCAAGTGCGCGCAGGCAGCTGACGATGTTCCTGAGACCCGCTCGCGTGTTGGTCTGAACCTCCGGCGGGACCCGGATCGCGGTCGGCGTCTCGAGCCGCAGCAGCGGAATGCCTGCCGAGCCAGACAGCGGGCGGGCTATTTCGTCGTTCGGCAGAGCGTGCTCCAAGCCACCGACCGGATGGCGATCATGCTTTCGTCCGGGATAGACCGAATGCGGCCGCATCTCATCGATGGCGAATGCCGGCGGACTTTGGAGCGTCATTGCGGCGTACCGTCGCGCTGCGGGATGGGACTTCGAACGACGGTCGTACGCATGCCTCCTCCGTAGGTGACTGATGTCGAAAAGGCTAGCTGGCACGGCGTGTGTGGTCAGTGCGCTACCGAACACAACGCGCAGCGGGACCCCCCGTTCGTCCGTTTGCCATCGATGGATGACAAAGGTCAATGTTCGATACCGAACATACGGCGACGGGTGGCGATGGGAGAATGATCTTGTTCGTGATGGATGGACTTCGATCACTCGCTGCCGTCGTGATCAGTGTGCTTTCGAAGGGTTGCCCGAAGGATCGTTCGATGCGACGACCTCGCATCCGGCAGGTGTGGAGAGTTCGTCCGATGGGTGCGTCGCGTGCGCGGCTGCGAGCCGAGGCCGCTTGTCACGTACAGGGAGAGGCCATCGTGTCACTGCCATCGCTGCTTCCGAAACGCGAGAGGAAGTTGAAACTTGTGATCGGTTTTAGGCAATCAACTTCGGTAGTCCAACGTCTGCTGAGCGTCCTCGCGGGGACGATGCTCGTTATTGCGGGCATGGCGGTGGCGCCAGCGACCCTGGCCAAGGACGGGAGCGATGCCGGCCATTGGGTCGGTACATGGAACGCGAGCCCTCAGGCTGCCTGGTATCCGCTCGAACTCAATGGTCAGACGATTCGCCAGATCGCACACGTGAGCATCGGCGGCACGCGGGTGCGCGTGCGTCTATCCAACGCCTATGGTGCGGGTCCGCTGCTGATCGGCGCCGCGCGCGTAGGCCTGCGCAGCACCGGTGCATCAATCGTCCCCGGCTCGGGCCGGGTGCTGACCTTCAATGGGTCGGAGTCGACGACGATCCCGGTCGGCGCGCTTGCCATCAGCGATCCGGTAAGTCTCAGAGTGCCCGACCGCGGCGACCTCGCGGTCAGCATCTATGTCCCAGGCAAGCAGCTCGCTGAAACCGAGCATTCACTGGGGTTGCAGACGACCTATATCTCTTCTGCCGGAGACTTCAGCGGTGCCGACTCACTGCCGACGGCGACCACTACCGAGTCCTTCTTCTTTCTGACGGGCGTCGAAGTGGACGCTTCCACGACGGCCAGGGCGATCGTCACGCTCGGAGACTCGATAACCGATGGCTTGCACTCCACTACGGACGCCAACAAGCGCTGGCCGAATCGTCTGGCTGAGCGGCTGCGCACCGGCGGCAGCAAGATCGCGGTGCTTAATGCGGGTATCAGCGGCAACCGGCTTCTGCACGATACGATAGGTACGAACGCATCGGCACGTCTGGATCGTGACGTGCTGGTGCAGTCCGGCGCGCGCTACCTGATCGTCCAGATAGGCATCAACGACATCGGGTTTCCAGGAACCGCGACCGCCGACGAGATCATCGCTGGCCATCGCCAGGTCATTCATCGGGCGCATGCGCTGGGTCTGAGGGTCTATGGAGGAACCCTCACGCCGTTTCAGGCGTTCCTGCCCGGGATCTACTACACGGCCGATGGCGAGGCAAAGCGCCAGGCCGTCAACCAATGGATCAGGAGCAGCAAAGCCTACGACGCGGTGATCGATTTCGACAAGGCGCTACGCGACCCGGCCAATCCGGCCGCGATTCGCCCAGCCTATGACAGCGGTGACAACCTGCATCCGAACGACGCCGGCTACCAGGCGATGGCCGACGCCATTGATTTGTCGTTGTTTGGTGCCCAGCGGTCAGGGCGCCGCGCGGTCGCTGCGGAAACCCAGCCAACGCAGCCGGTCAAGCCGCCGACGAGACTCTGCCCGTGCCCGCCTTGATCTGGCAGTGATCAGTATGGGAGCCGTTGCTTGAGCTTCAGGATCGGTGCCTCGACGAAACGCCACATCGCCGTTGCCAGCAGTATCGTCAGTCCGAGTCGCGCCGCAAAGGGAGGTAGGTCGCGTATCGCGGAAGAATGCACGGCGAGCCAGTCGACAAGTGGCCACATGAAGAGGTGGATCAGATACAGGCCGTAGCTGATCTTGCCGAGGAAACGAAAGGGTGCGTAGTTGAAGAACCCGAGCACCCAACGATTGTCCGTTTGCCACAGTCCCAAAACCATCGCCAGAAACGCAAGCGCGAGCAGCGTTTGCATGTGCGGCGGGTGCATCACGTGGTCGATCGACGGTGTCTCCGGTGGAAACAGCACGAACAGCGCCACCACCAGTGCGAGGCCGACTGGAAACATCCATTGACGGGCTGCGGCGCGGATCCATTCGGCGGCATTTGATCTATCCGCAAAGACCACGGCGCCCACCGCGCCCGCGACCAGATATTCACCGCAGACCAGGGGAATCAGCCCATAGGCCGCCTTGGGCAGGAACGCGGCACAGAGGATGCGAAAGCCGATAGACGCGCCCCATAGGGCGAGCAACCAGGACAGTCTTGCACGCCCCGGCCGCAGGAACGAAAACAACAACGGGAAGACAAGATAGAACTGCTCTTCGACGCACAACGACCAGAAGTGGATGCCGTACATCCGAGTCGGATCCCACACCCTGTCCAACAGTTCAGGCTGGAGCCACGTGTAGAAGAAGATCCCCCAGTTCATTACATACAGGGCAAATGCAGGCAGGTAAGCAATGCCGACCGTGGCTGCCGCCAATCCCAGCACGAGGTAGTAGGCGGGGAATATTCGTAACGCGCGGCGCGCATAGAAGCTCTTCAGCATCTGCCCGCGCGGTCGGTTCTCGAATGTGATCAGGATTCGGGTGATCAGAAATCCGCTGATCACGAAGAAAAGAGAGACGCCATAACTTCCCCACCAGAAGTGCGTGACATCGCTGTGCACCAGAAACACCGGCAGGAACGCGAAGAACCGAAGTCCATCGATCTGTTTGCGATGTTCCAGCGCTTGCATGTGGTGAGAGCCCGGGAGGAGCTAGTGCGAACACTGCGCGCTGCATCGCCCAGCGTGTTAGGTGGCGGTGGAGCGGCACGGCCGTCCACTTTCGATCATCGGTCGCAGGTGCAGGGTACGCGGAGAGCAGTTCCCGTCGTGTGCGCCACCGCACAGACAGATGGAAGAGCGGCGCCGACACTTCACCTGTCGCGCCTAATCGTGGCGGCAGGATCGATGGCCATCACTCTGACTGCGCCATCAGCGAACGCCAATGCGTCCCGGGTAAAGATGACTCCTACCCGGTCGTTCGGTGGTTCGCTCCAGGGACTGTCGTCTTGAATCCACGCGCGAGTTTTACTTTAGGCGAAGCCTTGATCGATCGGAATATGAATTATTTGGAGATGACGATGACGAACAGCACGATGGAACTCGACAAGAACAAGACGGTAAGGCCGGATCCGAACTCTGGTCCGCTCGGTTCGCATCCTGTTGGGACCGGGCTCGGTGCAGTTGCCGGGGGTGCAGCAGCCGGCGCAGCGGCGGCCAGCGTGGCTGGCCCCGTGGGCACGGTGATCGGTGCGGCGGCCGGTGCGGTGGCCGGTGCCTTGGCTGGGAAAGGGATCGCCAAGATGGTCGACCCCACTGCCGAGGAGGCCTACTGGCGCGAGAACTATTCGAGCAGGCCTTATGTCACCAGCGGGGCGACGTTTGACGAATACGCTCCGGCCTATCGGTACGGCGTCGATGCCTACGGAAGGTACGAAGGCCGCTCGTTCGAACAGGCGGAGCCCGAGCTGATGCGCGATTGGGACGGAGCAAAAGGCACGTCCAAGTTGACCTGGGAACGCGCCAAACACGCGGCCCGCGACTCGTGGCAGCGCCTCAGCGACTTCGTTGAACGCGCCACACCAGGGGATTCCGACCGCGACGGGAAGTAGATCGATGTCGAGCGGCTGCGAGGGGTTAGCAGTCCGATGGATGCGCAGTTGCCATCAAATGGGCGCGCTGCCCTGGGGCTTTCCCGGGGCGGGTGTCCGCTCGATGCCAACCGTGCATCACGGGTGTTCCGCGGTTGTTTACGTCCCGGTCCGGAACTCGGATTTGCTGGGCTTGGGCGCGGCAGAAGTCCAACAGGACACCCAAGGCATCGAGCCGCAGCCATTCAAAGGTTGAAGTGCGGCGTGCCGGTCGCTTACCGGTGTACGTCATAAGGAGCAAGCGATGAGCATGAACAGAGACCAGGTCAAGGGTCGCATCAAGGAAGCCAAGGGAAAGATCAAGGAAGCCGCAGGCAAGCTTGTCGGCAATGAAAAACTGGAACAGAAGGGCAAGACTCAGAAGGTTCTTGGCGAGGCTCAAGCCAAGTTTGGCGACGTCAAGAAAGACGTGAAGGATGCGATCAAGAGCGCCTGACATCCGCCGGCGATCTGCGACGAGTTGTGTTTCCAGACGTCAAAGAGCGCTGTTTGCTTCAGCAGACTTGTCTGTTCGGCTATGGCCGAGAGCAATGCGACCGCTTCGGCGCACGAGGTCTTAGGTGTCGAGCCCGTCAGGTTCGGTGCGCGCTTGAACTTAGTCGCGTCAGTACGGCTATCTCTCGATAGAGATATCGATAACGATTGTGAATCGTAAGGAAGAAGCATGTCCAAACTAATGATTGCAATGCTTGCTAGCGCCAGCGTGGGTTTCGCCGGAGCCAGCATGGCGCAGACGGCCTCTCCTGCGCCGATGTCGAAGGCGAACTACACCCAGGCGATGAAGGACGCCGACGCGCAGTACAAGATCGCAAAGAGCGCATGCGCGTCTCTCTCCGGAAATGCCAAGGACATCTGTGCTGCGGAGGCCACGGGCAAGCACAACGTCGCCAAGGCTGAAACAGAAGCCGCCTACAAGCACACACCGAAGGCTCGCGAAAGTGCCCGCGTCGCCCATGCCCAGGCAACTTACGATGTCGCCATCCAAAAGTGCGACGACCTGGCAGGCAACACCAAGGATGTCTGCGTGAAAGAGGCAAAGGCCGCGTTGGTGAAGGGCAAGGCAGACGCCAAGGTCGACCGAGTCGCCGCCGATACGAACAAGGAAGCGGCGACGACGCAGGCGGAAGCCCGCAAGGATGCGAGTGCGGACAAACGCGAGGCCGAATACAAGGTCGCGATCGAGAAGTGCGATGTACTCGCCGGCGCCGCGAAAGACGCATGCGTCAGTGCCGCAAAGTCGAGGTACGGCAAGTCCTGAGGCCGACGCGCGTCTCCCGCCCCGCTCATTTTCGAGGGCGGATGTATGGATCGGGTCTTGACGCGTGAACTACCCAGCAGGCCGATGCGAGAGGCGCACGATGGGCGCCTCTCGCGGCCCGCGGCCTGCCAAGCGAGGTGCGGGAGGCTGGCCGCGCGCACTCGTGCAGGAGGAGTTCAATGGGTGAGGCCGACGCGTCGACCCTTGCGTGCAACGCGATGCATTGACGCAGTCGCCCTGGTTCAGGTCAGCTCGTTCGCAAACTGGTGATTGACGTCCCTGTGATGGGCCTCGTCCGCGCGGACTGCGATGATGACATCGCGCAATGTCGCGTCGGACGCGAGCTTCCAGTAGTCGATAGCGATTTTGGGCGCCGGAACGTTGGGGTGGGCGCCCTCGTCAACACCAGCCAGGTATTCCGTGTAGCTGATGACGGCTTCCTCCTCGAAGTAGCCCACGACGCGATGCGCGGTCTTGGAGGAGATCAGATAAAGCAGGAAGAAGAGGTTATAAAAAACACCCTGCGCCACCAGAATGAGAAGCCGCTCGATTGTTGAAGGTCGGGCAATCTGAATGAACGTCATCAGGTGTATTCGTTCATTTTCTGCCTCGTCAAGCAGCGTCCGGATCCAGCCTCGGTCGCTTTCTAGGCGGCGCAAAGCGCGCAAATGCTGCAGGGCACCGCCGACCATGCCAGGCACGGCAGCAACCGTTTCGAGCACAACCGCTCGATGGCCATACCGACGAGCGAAGAACGTGTCAGCAAAGAACCGCATTGCCTTCGTGAAGGCAAGTGCAACGCGATCGGAAAAATCCACCGGTATGTGGTGTCGCTCAAGCTGAGGGGCATCAGTCATCGTGATGAGCGGTCACAGTCAATATCTCCCGAAACGAGCAAGCAAATCCGAGACGCGAAGAGATCGAACGGGCGGCGCTGCCATTGCTCGCCAGCGCACCTCCCTGCGTACTGCCTTCATTCAGCTCAACGCATCAGTCGCCCGCCAAGTCGACGGTCCGTTTTCGACCGTACGTCTCGTCGTAGTTGCAATCCGCCGCAACACAGGCCGGAAACGACGGGTCACAGTCTGCCCATCACCAGCAGAATGATGATGATAAGTACCACGACGCCTATCGCACCGCTGGGCCAGTAGCCCCAGCTTCGGCTGTGCGGCCAGGTCGGGATGACGCCGATCAGCATCAGGATCAGCACGATCAACAGGATGGTTCCCAAGCTCATGGTCTCTTCCTCGTAGTTGCCAGCAAGCAGGCCCGATTCGTTGTGATTCAAGCCTTGCCCCGTCCGGTTCGGAGGGGGAACCCCCAGGACCTGGAGGCTGCTGGCAGGCGCGGCATAAGATCTGCCGCAGTTCACCTGAACAACAATTCCCATGCCGAACCGGCACACAAATACGGTAGGCGTTCGCTCCAGACCCGTCAGTGCGCTACCGAACATTCGGGTTGGAGCGCGCCGACGCGAGTAGCCCGCTGTTGCGCTGCTGCCTCTCTTTTGACTCCTGTGCTTCGGCCAGCCACTCCTCGTTTACGGGGACAAGGAGCACCACGCAGCCGAATGCCAGCAGGCCGGCGCGGCATGCACAGGCGCATCGACGGGCAAGGGCCTCGCGAAAAGAAAAATGCGGCCAAAGCCGCATTGAATTGTCGAGCGCGCTGTTCGCTGCGGGCGCTGTCCTGACCCAGGCTAAGCAACCGCCATTTTCAGCGCCGCAGCGACGATCAGTTAACGCTGCGGTGCGGCCGCAGGAACAACCACGACCGTATTGTCACCGGTCTTGCCTTGTTCGCCCTTGACCCCTTCGGCGCCCATCATTCCCGTTGAGCCAGTCATGCCAGTTGAACCTGTCATTCCGGTCGGTCCTGTCATTCCGGTCGAACCCATCATCCCCGTGGCACCGGTTTCGCCCTTTTCTGCTGTCGTGCCCGGCGGCCCTTGTGGTCCGGCTGGGCCGGGAACGGGGACGTTCACGACGACCGCTGGGGCTGCCGGGACGAACGTCGGTGCTCGCTCGCATGCGCCCAGCACTAGGACGGAAACTGCTGCTGCAATGACCATTGAAGTTTTCATGTTTGCTCTTTCGAAATTTCGAACAGGTACTGAACGCGGTATTGCGCGCAGTTGTCCAAACTCTGGCGTTTCGCCGTGCCACTGCGGGCATTGCGCCTAGTCACAGCGCGGGCGAGGGGCGATTCACGTAAGGAGCGTACGTTGGGACCGCAGTGAAGTCCGTGCGCTTCCGCTCATATGAGGCGATGGCAATCGTGGGCGGACACGGTGCCGTTACTCCACTCGCGACGGGTCGTTGGTGACCTGACGCGAGGGCAGTCCGTTCCCGGGAATTGACTACCGACCGTGCTCCGACGGCCATCGGGCCGATGCGTGTGCACCGGCCCATGGCTTTCTGGGCTCGCTGCTACGAGGCAACGGCCTAACCTTTTTTCAGGCGCTCTTCTGTATCGCGCTTTTCGTTTTGCAGGCGTTCTTCTGCATCGCGCTTCCGCTCGTCAACTTCTTTCTTCATGTCAGGCGCCTTGCTCGGGGGTGGTCCGGCCCGTTGTTCTCGCGGACCCTCAATCGACGCTGGCTGGGATTGCGCCGGCTTACCCGCCGGAACTGTCTGTGCCGGTTGCGGTGCGGTCAATGCGGGCGGAGCTACCTTCGCTGCTGGCGCCGCTTTAGGCTGCGCGACGCTCGGTCGCGTTGGCGGCGTTGCCACGGGCTGCGCGCGTTGACCTCCCTTGCCGGGTTGATCGGTCTTTGTGCGCGGGTCTGGCAGTAGTACGGGTTGTGCGGGAGCAGCAACCTGCGGAGCCGGGGCCATCTTGGCCGTTGCAGCGGCCTGCGGTGGCGGCGGCGCTGCTACGGTTGGGTCGCGCTGGCCTCCCTTGCCGGGCTGTTCGGCCTTTGCGCGCTGTTCCGGCGGTCGCGCGACGGGTTCGGGTCGCGCGGTGCGCGGTGGGGCATCAGTTTGCGCCGTCGGCGCGCGCGGGGCACTGGCAGTCACGGGCGCTGCGGCCGCCTTGCGGTCATCGGTTCTTCCTCGTGCATCAGACGGTGCAATGGGAACTGTCGCCGCTGGGAGCCGCTGCGTCGGTGGCGCCACTTTCGTCTCCGCAACCACCTTGACGACCGGCGCCGTCGCTGCAGGCTTCAACTCCTTGCGCGCGTCGTCGTCGAGCGGCTTGCCCGGTTTCGCTGCCAGTTGCGGCTGTTGCGCCGCAAAGCCGACCCGCGGTGGCGGTGGGGCCGTGCGCGCGACGACGGGCCTCTCCAGCACCCGAGCAGGCGGCTTGTCGCCCTGCGCGGCATTGCCACGCACGCTCTTCTCCGTTGGGGCCAGGGACGGAACAACCGCTACCGGCGCCTTGACCATCGCCTCGGGGGGCACTTGCACCGCTACCCTGGACACCGGCTGCGACTGCACGAAGGCCGTTGCTGGCACAGCGACCACGGCTCCGGGGACTTGCCGGTTCGCATAGACGACATTGGTCACGTTCGTATTGTTGTAGTAGTTGTTGATGACCGTATTGTTGATGACCGTGTTGCTTTGGTTGATGTTCTCGAAATAGCGGCGGCTCACCGGATAAGCCGGTCGATAGACCTCGCGCGGCCCCAGCGGGAACCACGCAACGCCACCGACGGTGCCGGTGGAAATGGAGAGTTGAAAGTTCTCGCCGCCGACGAACACAACGAGTGCCGGGGCGTAGTAGGCGCGAGTGCGCACGGGGCCTGGCACCCATCCCCATGTTCCGCGGAAATTGGTCCAGCGGCCGTAGTGCGACACGGCAAAGCCCCACGGGGCGTCATCCACCCAGGTCCAACCCCAGGGGTCGATCCACGCCCAATGGCCGTCACGGTAGGGCGCCCAGCCCGTGGCCACTTGATTCGGAAACCAGACGTTGCCGTAGGTCGCGTCCGCGCGCCAGGTACCGTTGGCATCGAGGTCCTGATAGCCGACGACGTCCTGCGATACATAGCGGGCGGAGACCGAAGTGTCGTAGCGGCGATCACGATCACTCGACCAGCGATCGAATGCGTCGAGGCGCGGCGTCGCGACTTGCCGATACTCGCGCAAACCCGTTCCCATGAAGCGATAAGCCTGCCGCGAGTCGATGACAAACGCCGCGTCGTCACCGTATACCTCGCCTTGGCCTTTGCGCACGACAATCGTGGTCGCAACGCCGTCGGGATCCACTTCGATCCGGTATTCGCCGGGTTGCCGAAGGGTAAAGGCGATATTCGGCGTATCGACCTCGAACACTTGGTTGGGTTCGAGGTGACGCACGCGGACATTCAGTGCGCCCTGCATCAGCTGCAATTGAGCAATCTGATCGTCGAGATTGAGAATGGAGACGCTGGTACCACCGCTCATGCGGACCGTGGCTCCACCGATCTGGATTTCGGTCCGCGCGCCGGGCTCCGCCCAGAGGCGGTCGCCCGTCGTCAGCGGCCGATTGAGTGCCGCCTGTACCCAGTCGTCCTCACCGGCAGGCGAGAAACTGACGGCTCCCGACAGGTAACCAAGGCGCGCAATGCGCGCTGGCGGATCAGCGCTTGCCCAGCCGCCGAAGGCCAGGACGAAAACACCCACCACGAGGGCGAGCGCCCTGTGGCGGAGAGATGTTCTGTGCATTTCGCTTCCTTACGCAAATTTGCGTCGACCAAGCGGGTAGAACCGCTTGGGCCGCGCAGCAACCGATCTGCTCGACAACGGGTTCGGTACAGAAACGGATCCGCGAACTGTGCCGCCGTAACCCGTCTCGTCCTGCCAAGAAGACGTCAAACACCATACGGAGCACTGCGCCGGACGTCTGTTCGGTAGCGCACCGATCAACTCCGGATACGGCTTTGGCTCCCTTACGCACGATCTGTGTCGAAGCCTGGAAGCCTTAGGCCCGCGGTCAGGGCGCAGTCGTTGAGGAGACTTCCGAGCAGCGCTATTTAGTGAAGCGGGGAAGTACGGCGGGGGACGTCCAACGGCGAGATGTCTGGTGCGCGATTACACGCCAGCGAGCAGGCTCGCGTAGCTGTCTCGATCGGCCTGGTAGCAGCTGCAGGATGCCGCTTCCATCCCAAGGCGGTTGAGGACCGACACTTCGCCGCGGTGGTAACTGATCAGTTTGCGGTTCTGCAACGCAGTCGCGGCCCGCGTGACTCCCACGCGTCGGACGCCAAGCATGAAGGCGAGAAACTCGTGCGTCACATGAAAAACGTCGCCATGCGCTCGGTCTTGCGTCATCAGTAGCCAGCGGGCCAGCCGTGCCTCGACCAGGTGAAAGCGGGTGCAAGCGGCAGTCTGTGCCAGTTGACTGATCCGAACCTGCATGTACCGATGCAGCAAGTTGCGCAACGCTGCACTCAATCCAAGTTCGCGTGTAAATGCCCGGGCGCTCATTCGCCATGCGGGACCCGCACCCTGCACCAGCGCGCGCAGTGGCGAACGGTCCATGCCCAGGATCAGCGGCGCTCCCACCATTCCCTCGTTGCCGACCAGTCCGACTTCGAGATTGGACGTTCCGTCGACCGGGACCATGAGCGAAACGAAGCCTTCGGTCGGAAAGTACACATGCGCAATGCGGGCATTGGCCTCGTTCAGGACGGTACCGAGCTTGAGATCGACGCCATCGCTGGCTGCAATCAGCCGCGCTGATAGCCGCGGCGGCAGCGCGGCGAGCAGACGGTTCGGCGGCGCAGCGCGGCGAACGGTTGGCATTGGTGTCATCAGACCTCGGATAGGCTGTGAGTGCACCAGCGGCGGCACACGTCACTGAGCGATGGCCAGATCAGCCACGAAAAGCTGTAAGAACGGTAAGCCTGTTGCACGAATTTGTTTGTTCGCCAGCGCACGCATCAGGCACGCTTTCCTTGCCGCAGCGTGACCTTCAGGGGAGATGCCTGCGTAATGCAGGCGCGGCGGCTGCCGATCATTCGCCGAGTATTGGCCCGCTTGTTCCGCGTCGCGAATGTGCGGCACCGTACCGACGGCCAATTCCACTTCGTCCAAAGTATGTTTTTCGAAGTAAACGTTGAATACAACCGGAGTACGAAGAATGACCAACCTCGGCAAGTATCTCTCCCCGCTGTTCGTTGCTGTTGCATTGGTGTCAGTCGTGGGTTGCGCGTCCACTCCGAAACAGGAAGGGACGGGCGAGTACATCGACGACACGATGATCACCACCAAGGTGAAGACTGCCATCCTTAATGAACCCACGCTGAAGGTGGCCGAAATCAATGTCGAAACGTTCAAGGGCGTGGTCCAGTTGAGTGGATTCGTCAGTTCGCAGGCCGCGGCCACGAAAGCCGTCGAGGTGACCCGCGGAGTCGGCGGCGTGAAGTCCGTCAAGAACGACATGCGGATCAAGTAGGCGATCGCTCAACGCCGTCGGTGCACGGTGCCCTGCCGCGCGCCCTCCATGAGCGAGTCGGCGTTGCTCGCGGCAAGGCAGAGGGCACGCGTTCTCGAGCGGCAGCTGGCTCTGCTAAAGGCAGAGCTGCGGCTGCTCGAGCGATCGCTCGCGGAGACACATCGACGCGCTCACTTCGATGCGCTCACCGGGCTTCCCAATCGCTTCCTGCTGCTGGATCGCTTTCACCAGGCGATGGCGCACGCGACGCGGATGCGGACAAAACTTGCGCTGCTCTACCTCGACCTCGATGGCTTCAAGGCCGTCAACGACGCGCTGGGTCATACGACTGGTGACGAACTGCTCAAACGGGTCGCGGTGCGCCTGCTCGCCTGCATCCGCGCCAGCGACACGGTATGTCGTCACGGCGGTGACGAGTTCGTCATTCTGCTGACAGAGGTTGCAGACGACGAGGGGGCACTCCTTGCCGCGGAAAAGATTCGCATACACCTGGCTATCCCCTATGTCATCGGAACGACCGCGATCCAGTTGACCGCCAGCATCGGAGTGGCGGTCTATCCGATTGACGGACGCGAAATAGGAGAGCTTCTGCAGCGTTCGGACTCTGCCATGTTTCGCAACAAATGCGACATGTCGAGCTGCCCCAGCATCTTCCACATCGACCAGACTCCTGCCGACGCAACCGACGAATCCCGCCTGGGACAGGGCTGAACTGTTGGCACAAGAAGCTGGCTCCCCGCCGGGGGAAAGCTGCGGGGAGCCCATGAAAGAGGACGTCGCCGGAACATTGTCCGGCGGCTCGTCGGGCACAGTGATCCTGACTACGCCGAATGAGTTGGCTGGTAGTCCTTGTGGGTCTCTTCGAACGCCTTGAGCTGCACTTCGGTCTGATCCTTGGTGATCCCGTAAGTCTCCTGGATTCGTCCCGCCAGCTGGTCACGCTTGCCGGACGA